>RRZU012285047.1_pt1 | contig 25722 bp, 22 predicted proteins | sample 2165561 | NCBI WGS metagenome assembly RRZU01 (sample SAMN10456909, study PRJNA506462) | wastewater metagenome | isolation source: wastewater sludge | place: USA: Moscow, Idaho | reverse complement strand
TCGGAAATAACAGCTCGACTGGAATGGGCCATGTTGTATATATCAAAGAACGCGAAAAAAACACAACAAAGAAAAACGAAGAAAAATAGGACCTTAGACGGAATTTTCGAAATGCTTAATTCTTAAGGTCCAGTCTATGAGTGCCTACATAATAGGCTTTGTCATAACTGGCCAGTGCTTCTTTGGATGGCTCTTTGTTGTAGAACACAACCGGAATGCCGTTTTCTTTGGCTTTTTCAATTACAACTGGTGCTGCAGCAGGGTCAACCAGGTTAATCGCCAGCGCTTTTACGCCTTTGGAAATCAATACGTCGATCTGGTCATTCTGTTTGGACTGGTCATTCTGGGAATCATTCATCAACAGTTTGATGTCCGGATACTGATCACCTTCTTTCTCAATCGCTTTACGGACAGCAGACATGAAGTTGTCATCGTATTTATAAATAGTAAAACCCAGCAGTGTTTCAGCCTGTGCGGCGGCACCAATGGTCAGACCAGCTAAAATTACAGCCAATTTAGAGAACTTTTTCATTCGGTTTTTCTCCAGTTTTTCTTTTTGCTGCAAAGCACTTTTATGGGATTCCCAACGACTATTTTGTCATTGAGCGTGTTCGTAAATAACAGTACTCAGTTTCTTGTTATTCTTTTGTGATCTCCTCAACAATATGAAATCGTTTACACAAAAATTCTTAATTTTCGGGAATCAGGTAACAGTTTTGGCTGTATATGGCTTAATCAGTGGCCACTACTAGCAGTAAGTATCTAAAAAACAATGGTATCGCTTACATAGATGTTAAATCACAACCCTATTTGTTAGATTTTGGTGAATTTATAAGCTCTGGAAGCCTGGTTACATTCCGTTACATTGCATAATAATCAGCAATGTATTCTCATTTAAATCCATTAGTAAGATCTGTAATTTGGCAACACCTTGTTTTTACTTGATGTAAACGTAACCAAACCCTGGGCAAAGAGCCGGGTATCAAAAATGACACGTGGTTAATTGTTATAAATTTGTTGTTCTGACTCACACAAACAACCATTTGAAATACACCTTGCATAAACTACTGGGTATCATCCTTCAGAATTAAGTGCCTGCTGAATAAGGCTTAATTGTTCTTCTTCACGATTTTGACATTCTCTCTGGCGACGCTTCATGCGATTAACTAGTCTGAAATAGAACTCGTGTGAATAACACTACCTGCCTCCGGAGCCGGGATGTGCAGAGCCAGCAACCCCGCCATTGTGATGATGCCCAGGCTGCCCGACTCCGTTCATTGTTTAATCATCCGCTGACAGGATGTCTTTTCAGCACACATCAATACAAATACAAAGCTACAGCGTGGTTGCTGACAGAGGTGGCATATGGCTGATTTGGCTCATAATGGCTCTTTTTTGTTTTACGTTCTGGCTGCGGTTGGTTTATGCAGCATCATGATTGGTCTGGCCGCGTTTTTGGGCGGCAGAGCTCAGGGCCGCAGTAAAAACAAACCGTTTGAGTCGGGTGTCGAATCGGTCGGCAGTGCACGCCTGCGCTTTTCCGCAAAGTTTTATCTGATTGCGATGTTCTTCGTTATTTTCGACGTAGAAGCGCTATTCCTGTTTGCCTGGTCTGTTTCCGTTCGTGAAAGCGGCTGGATTGGTTTTATTGAAGCAGCGACCTTTATCGTTCTGTTACTGATTGGCCTGCTCTACCTGTGGCGCATTGGCGCGCTTGACTGGGCACCCAAAAAACAGCCCTCCTCCTCTCGTAACATTGACCCATCGAAGTAACAGCGAGGCTCGTCATGAAGTACACCCTGACCAGAATCGATCCGAATGCACCGATCGAGCGTTATCCGGCTGAAAAGAAGCAGACAGTGAATGATCCCTTGCAGGAGGTTGGCCGCGGCATTCTGCTCGGCAAGCTGGAAAACGTGCTGAACTCAACGGTGAACTGGGGTCGGAAAAATTCTCTCTGGCCGTATAACTTTGGTATCTCCTGCTGTTATGTAGAAATGACTACCGCCTTTACTGCTGTGCATGACGTCGCCCGCTTCGGTGCCGAAGTTATCCGGGCATCGCCACGTCAGGCAGATTTTATGGTGATCGCCGGCACGCCGTTTATCAAGATGGCGCCGGTTATTCAGCGTTTGTATGAGCAGTTACTGGAACCGAAATGGGTGATCAGTATGGGTGCCTGCGCCAACTCGGGCGGCATGTACGACATTTATTCCGTGGTACAGGGTGTGGATAAATTCCTGCCGGTAGATGTTTATATTCCGGGTTGCCCTCCCCGTCCGGAAGCCTTCCTGCAGGCCTTGCTGTTACTGCAGAAATCGATTGGAGAAGAGCGTCGTCCATTGTCATGGGTTGTAGGTGATCAGGGTGTTTACCGGGCTCAGATGCCTTGTGAAAAAGATCTTTCCCGCGAGGAACGTATCGCCGTAACCAATCTTCCTACTCCGGATAAGTTGTAAGGGCCCTATGATGATCAAGCTGACACAACAATTTCCGACCAATTCCGAGATGCAACTGTGGCAAACACGCGATCTGCAGGATACGCCTGTGGTGCAGGAACTGCTGCACCGTTTCCCGCACGATATTCTGCATGTGCAAAAGACGCGCATGGGCATTCCGGTCGTGTGGGTAAAACGGGAAATACTGCTGCACGCTATCCGCTATTTACGTCATGCAGCCAAGCCCTTTGTCATGTTGTATGACCTGCATGCCACCGATGAGCGTCTGCGGACACACCGTCAGGGATTACCTGATTCTGAATTCACGATGTTCTATCACCTGTTGTCGATCGAGCGGAACAGTGACGTGATCCTGAAAATACCGGTGATGGAAAGCGATCTGAAAATGCCATCAATTACCGGTGAATTCCCGAATGCCAACTGGTATGAACGGGAAGTCTGGGACATGTTCGGTATCCATTTTGACGGACACCCGCATCTGACCCGCATTCTGATGCCGCGCAACTGGAAAGGTAACCCATTACGTAAGGATTACCCTGCCCGGGCGACTGAGTTTGAACCTTTCATGCTGGATGAAATGCGTCAGGATGAAGCGCAGGAGCAACTGCTGTTCAAACCGGAAGAATGGGGCATGAAACGCGGCACCAGCAGCGAAGATTACATGTTTCTGAATCTGGGGCCGAACCATCCTTCCGCGCATGGCGCCTTCCGTTTAGTGCTGCAGCTGGATGGTGAAGAGATCCTCGACTGCGTGCCGGATATCGGCTACCACCATCGTGGTGCCGAGAAGATGGGCGAGCGACAGTCGTGGCACAGTTACATCCCCTACACCGACCGCGTGGAATACCTCGGCGGCGTGATGAATAACCTGCCATATGTACTGTCGGTGGAAAAACTGGCCGGCATTGACGTGCCAGAGCGGGTGAAATACATCCGCATCATGATGTCGGAACTGTTCCGTATTAACAGCCATTTGCTGTTCCTGGGAACTTACATTCAGGACGTCGGCGCCATGACACCGGTGTTCTATGCGTTCACCGACCGTCAGAAGATTTACAACATCATTGAGGCCGTCACCGGTGCGCGCATGCACCCGTCCTGGTTCCGTATTGGTGGTGTGGCGCATGATTTACCGCAAGGCTGGCAACGTTTAATCAAAGATAACTTGCTGGATTGGTTGCCAAATCGTCTGAATGAATACGTCAAAGCTGCATTGCAAAACAGTGTACTGATGGGACGTACCATTGGTGTTGCGGCTTATAACACGCAACAGGCACTGAACTGGGGAGTGACCGGTGCCGGGCTGCGCGCGACCGGACTGAATTTCGATCTGCGGAAATGGCGTCCTTACTCCGGCTACGAGCTATTTGATTTTGACGTGCCGGTCGGTCAGAACGGCGATGCGTATGACCGGGCGATGGTGCGGGTCGAGGAGATCCGTCAGAGCATGCGCATCATCGAACAGTGTATGCATAACATGCCGGAAGGTCCGTTCAAGGCTGATCACCCATTAACAACACCGCCACCGAAAGAACGCACGCTGCAGGACATTGAAACCCTGATCAATCACTTCCTGCAGGTTTCCTGGGGACCCATCATGCCGGCACAGGAATCATTCCAGATGATTGAGGCCACCAAGGGTGCCAACAGTTACTACCTGACCAGCGATGGCAGCACCATGAGCTATCGTACGCGGATCCGCACACCCAGTTTCCCCCATCTGCAGCAGATCCCTTCGGTGATCCGCGGGCAACTGGTGTCAGATCTGATTGTGTATCTGGGTAGTATCGATTTCGTTATGTCAGATGTGGATCGCTAATTATGAGCCATCAATGCCAATGTCAAAATGAGCCGTTTGCGCTGTCAGCGTCTGAACTGACGGCGATCCAGCACGAGATGCATCACTATGAAGATCCGCGTGCTGCCACTATCGAAGCACTGAAACTGGTGCAAAAGGAACGCGGCTGGGTGCCTGATGGTGCCATCTACGCGATTTCTGACGTGCTGGGTATTCCCGCTTCGGATGTGGAAGGTGTCGCCACGTTCTACAGCCAGATCTTCCGCCAGCCGGTGGGTCGTCACATCATTCGTTACTGCGACAGCGTGGTCTGTTTTATCAATGGTTATCAGACAATACAGCAAGCGCTGGAGGAAAAACTGGGCATCCGGCCCGGTCAGACCACCGCAGATAACCGTTTCACACTATTGCCGGTTTGTTGCCTTGGCAACTGCGACAAAGGGCCCAGCATGATGATTGATGATGATACTCACAGTCATCTGAGCCTGGATAACCTGGATGAACTGCTGGAGCAATATCCATGATCCGAACGGCTGAATCTCATCCCCTCACCTGGCGGTTGCGCGCTGATCACCAACCGGTCTGGTTTGAAGAATATCGCGCGAAACAGGGTTATGTCGGCGCTGAAAAGGCACTGGCCATAGCACCGACTGCAGTAACTGATCTGGTGAAAGCAGCCGGTTTACGCGGTCGTGGCGGCGCAGGCTTCCCGACTGGCGTGAAGTGGAGCCTGGTGCCGATGGATCCGAAATTCGACAAAAAATACATTCTTTGTAATGCCGATGAAATGGAACCCGGCACGTATAAAGACCGTCTGTTGATGGAACAACTCCCCCACCAGCTGATCGAAGGCATGCTGATTGGTGCGTATGCGCTGCAGGCCTATCGCGGTTACATCTTCCTGCGTGGTGAATATATCGAAGCCGCACAGCGGTTGCGTCAGGCGATTGAGGAAGCCACCAAAGCCGGTTTCCTGGGTAAAAACATTCTTGGCACGGGCTTTAATTTTGAACTGTTCGTGCATACCGGTGCCGGTCGTTATATCTGTGGGGAAGAAACTGCACTGATTAACTCGTTGGAAGGCCGCCGTGCTAACCCGCGCGCCAAACCGCCGTTCCCGGCACTGGCGGGCGCCTGGGGTAAACCGACTTGCGTAAATAACGTGGAAACCCTGAACAACATCCCTTCCATCATGCAAAACGGCGTGGATTGGTATAAGGGCATTTCCGCCGGAAAAAGTAACGATACGGGCACCAAGCTGATGGGCTTCTCCGGCCGGGTCAACAATCCCGGTGTATGGGAATTGCCGTTTGGCACGACTGCCCGTGAGATCCTGGAAGATTACGCCGGTGGTATGCGGGATGGTCTGACACTGAAAGCCTGGCAGCCTGGTGGTGCCGGTACTGATTTTCTGACGGAACAGCATCTCGATCTGCCGATGGATTTTGACTCGATCGGTAAAGCCGGCAGCCGTCTTGGCACTGCGCTGGCAATGGCGGTGGATAACGAAATCAACATGGTGTCGCTGACGCTGAATCTGGAAAAATTCTTTGCCCGTGAGTCCTGCGGCTGGTGCACACCGTGCCGTGAAGGGCTGCCATGGAGCGTGAAAATTCTGCAGGCGCTGGAAAAAGGCGAAGGCCAACGGGGCGATATTGAAACGCTGGAAAAACTGTGCCGCGATCTCGGCCCCGGGAAAACGTTCTGTGCTCATGCCCCTGGTGCTGTGGAACCACTGCAAAGTGCAATCAAATATTTCAGAGCAGAATTTGAGGCTGGTATTAACCCGGAGCCACTGCTGGCATCGCCTGTTCCTAAGGGTATACAGCCTAATTTGCTGGAAAAACGCTGGTAATTGCCTGTCCGGTGAGTGAATCGCCGGACATACAGAAAAGGAAGTGATGTTGCTATGGCCACAATTCATGTAGACGGCAAAGAATTCGAAGTCAATGGTGCGGATAACCTGCTGGAGGCCTGTCTGTCTCTGGGATTAGACGTCCCCTATTTCTGCTGGCATCCGGCGTTGGGCAGTGTCGGCGCCTGCCGGCAATGTGCGGTAAAACAGTTCTCAGGGCCTGACGATAAACGCGGCCGGCTGGTGATGTCGTGCATGGCACCCGCCAGTAACGGTACTTATATCTCGATTGATGACGAAGAAGCGGTGGAATTCCGTAAAAGCGTGAATGAATGGATGATGCTGAACCATCCGCACGACTGCCCGGTGTGTGAGGAAGGTGGTGCCTGCCATTTGCAGGATATGACGGTGATGACCGGTCATAACACTCGTAAATACCGCTTCACTAAACGTACGCATGAGAATCAGGATCTCGGCCCGTTCATTTCACATGAAATGAACCGTTGTATCGCCTGTTACCGCTGCGTGCGTTATTACAAAGATTACGCCGACGGCCCGGATCTGGGTGTCTATGGTGCGCACGATAACGTCTACTTTGGCCGGGTTGAATCCGGCACGCTGGAAAGCGAATTTTCCGGCAATCTGGTCGATATCTGCCCGACCGGTGTGTTTACCGATAAAACGCAATCCGCTCACTTTAACCGTAAGTGGGATATGCAGTATGCCCCGAGCATCTGCCACGGTTGTAGCTTAGGTTGCAACATCAGCCCCGGTGAGCGTTATGGTGAACTGCGGCGCATCGAAAACCGCTACCACGGCGGCATCAACCACTACTTCCTGTGCGACCGAGGTCGCTTCGGTTATGGCTATGTCAATCTGCCGGAACGTCCTTACAAAGCCTATCACCGTCATGAAAGTCAGTTATTTGAACTCAGCGTGACGGAGGCGGCCGAAAATGTCGCCGATATTTTACGCCAGAATAAACGGATTGCCGGTATCGGCTCGCCCCGCGCCAGTGTGGAAAGTAATTTCATGCTGCGGGAACTGGTTGGTCCCGAACACTACTCCAGCGGCATTGCGGATAACGAATGGCAAGCGCTGCAGAAAATGACGGAATTACTGCGTCACAGCGGCGTCCGGACACCGACTCTACGGGAAATCGAAAGTTGTGATGCGATTTTTGTGCTGGGTGAAGATTTAACCCAGACTGCCGCGCGGATGGCGCTGGCGGTACGTCAGGCGGTAAAAGGTAAAGCCCGCCAGCTGGCGACCGAACTGAAAGTGGATGTCTGGCAGATCGCGGCCATTCAGAATATCGGGCAGGACGATCGCTTCCCGCTTTATCTGACCAGTGTGGATAGTACCCGCCTGGATGATGTGGCTTGCCTGCATTATCACGGCGCCTATGCCGATCAGGCCCGTCTGGGCTTTGCCGTCGCGCATCTGCTGGATCGCAATGCGCCTGCCGTGCCCTATGCCGACGACAATCTGCTGGCGATGGCACAAAAAATTGCCGATGGGTTAGCCAAAGCGAAAAAACCGCTGATCATCACCGGTACTACTGCGGAAACACCTGCCCTGCTGGATGCCGCGGCCAATATCATCCGGGCGCTGAAACAGCAGCATTCAGAGGTCAGCTTGTCGTTGGTAGCGGCCGAAGCCAACAGCATCGGCAGTGCATTAATCGGTGGTAAAACACTGGAAACAATGCTGACTGAGCTGGAACAGGGACATTTCGATACCCTGATCGTGATGGAAAATGATCTGTTCCGCCGTGCTCCCGCTTCCCGGGTGAAAGCCGCTCTGGCGCAGGTACAGCAACTGATCGTGCTCGACCACCAGCAGACAGAACTCGTTGCAGCAGCAGACTGGGTTCTGCCGGCCGCCACCTTTGCGGAAGCGGACGGTACGGTGATCAACAACGAGGGCCGGGCGCAACGTTTCTTCCAGGTATTTGAACCAACCTATTACGATAATACCCGCGCTGTAAGAAACAGTTGGCACTGGCTGCATGTGCTGAGCAGTTTACTGGCTCACCGGCGAATGGACTGGGGCGATCTGGATGAGATCGTAACCCGGTGTGCCGAGGCGGTACCGGAACTGAGAGCTATAACTGATGCAGCACCGAATGCCAAATTCCGTATCAAAGGCTTGAAGCTGGCCCGTTCGCCCCACCGCTACAGTGGCCGGACATCGATGCGGGCCAATATTGATGTCAGCGAACCGCAAGCGGCACAAGATCCCGACTCGGCATTTGCGTTTTCCATGGAAGGTTATATCGGCAGTCGCGAATCATTCCAGCAGGTGCCCTTCGCCTGGGCACCGGGCTGGAATTCCCCTTCCGCCTGGAACAAATTCCAGGATGAAGTGGGCGGTCATCTGCGGGCCGGCGATCCGGGAACCCATCTGTTTGATAGCTCACGTTCCACGCCCGCGGCTTACCGGACGGATATTCCGGCCGCGTATACCCCGGATAACGGACTGCAGATCGTGGCTTACTGGCAGCTCTTTGGCAGTGAGGAACTGACGCAACGCTCCCCGGTGATGCAGCAACGCATGACTGCGCCGGCGCTCTGGCTGAGCGAAGATGATGTAGCGCGGCTGAAATTACAGGAAGGTTCCATCGTCAGCTTTGTCTGGGATGGTCAGCAGTTCGAACTGCCGCTGAAAGTCAGTCACCATCTGGCTGACGGCCTGATCGGCTTGCCACTGGGCGTGGCGCCATTCACACCGGCCATGCTGGCAGCGACGATTGAATCATTGCAGGAGGTCAGAACATGACAATGTCTGCAGAATTTCTTGATCTGCTGATTGCCGTCGGCAAAGCACTGATTGTTCTGGTGGTGGTGGTCGGCATCGGTGCGTTCATGAGCTTTATCGAACGCCGTCTGCTTGGCCTTTGGCAGGATCGTTATGGTCCGAACCGGGTCGGGCCGTTCGGTATTTTCCAGCTGGTCGCCGACATGATCAAAATGTTCTTCAAAGAAGACTGGGTCCCGCCGTTTGCCGATCGCTTGATCTTTGTACTGGCACCGATGATTGCCTTCACCTCGTTCCTGATCGCCTTTGCGATTGTCCCTATCACCCCCGACTGGGGTGTGGCTGATCTGAATATCGGTATTCTGTTCTTTCTCGCTGTTGCCGGGCTGGCGGTGTATGCCGTGCTGTTCGCCGGCTGGTCGAGTAACAACAAATATTCCCTGTTAGGTAGCCTGCGTGCTTCGGCGCAAACACTGAGTTATGAGGTGTTTCTCGGTCTTTCGCTGATGGGGATCGTGGCGCAGACCGGCTCATTCAACATGCGGGATATTGTCGAAGCACAAAGTGACCTCTGGTTCATCGTTCCGCAGTTCTTTGGTTTCGTGACCTTCGCGTTTGCCGGTGTCGCCGTGACGCACCGTCATCCGTTCGATCAGCCGGAAGCCGAACAGGAACTGGCCGATGGTTACCACATTGAATATTCCGGTATGAAATGGGGTCTGTTCTTCGTCGGTGAATATATCGGGATTGTGCTGATTTCCGCCTTGCTGGTGACGCTGTTTTTCGGTGGCTGGCATGGCCCGTTGCTGCCGCCGGTCGTCTGGTTTGCCCTGAAAACCGGCTTTTTCATGATGTTGTTTATTTTACTGCGGGCGTCATTACCCCGTCCGCGTTATGACCAGGTAATGACCTTTGGCTGGAAAGTCTGTCTGCCACTGACACTGATCAACCTGCTGGTGACCGGTGCACTGGTGCTGTTACAGGCGGAATGAGGAAAAGACCGTGAATATAAAACAAATAGTACAGGGTGTTGGTACCCAGCTTCGCAGTCTGGCGATGGTGTTTTCGCACTCATTCCGCCCCAGAGATACGCTCTGTTATCCGGAAGAAAAAGTACCGTTAGCACCACGCTATCGCGGACGTATCGTACTGACACGGGATCCTGACGGGGACGAACGTTGTGTGGCCTGTAACCTGTGTGCTGTCGCCTGTCCGGTTGGCTGTATTTCACTGCAGAAGGCCGAACGTGTCGATGGCCGCTGGTATCCGGAGTTTTTCCGCATCAACTTCTCACGCTGCATTTTCTGCGGTTTGTGTGAAGAGGCGTGTCCGACCACCGCCATTCAGCTGACACCCGATTTTGAAATGGGCGAATACCGTCGTCAGGATCTGGTGTATGAAAAGGAAGATCTGTTGATCAGCGGCCCCGGAAAATATCCGGATTACAACTTCTACCGTGTCAGTGGGATGTCTATCGACGGCAAGCCGAAAGGCAGTGCCCAGAAAGAAGCCGTCCCTATCGATGTGAAGAGCATTCTGCCGTAAGGAGTCAGCGGATATGGAACTCGCGTTTTATGGATCTTCGGTAGTTGCGATTCTGGCTACCCTCGGGGTCATCAGCGGAACGAATCCGATGCATGCCCTGCTTTATCTGATTGTGTCACTGATTGCCGTAGGCATGATTTTCTTCAGTCTCGGTGCCAGCTTCGTCGGTGCCATGCAGGTGATTGTCTATGCCGGTGCCATCATGGTGCTGTTTGTGTTCGTGGTGATGATGCTGAACCTTGGCACTGCGCAGGAACAGGAGCGGCAATGGCTGCGACCCATCACCTGGATTGGTCCGGTGCTCCTGAGTCTTGGCCAGATGGCGGTCTTTTATGCCGCACTGCATGGCGTTCCCGGCATCATTACCGGTGAGCCGATCACCGCCAAACAGGTCGGTATTGCCTTATACGGCCCGTATGTTCTCGCCGTGGAACTGGCTTCCCTGTTGCTGCTGGCCGGTCTGGTCGCCGCCTATCATCTGGGTCGGGAAAGTCATCGCGGAGACATTATCTCCACGCGTAACGAGGAGGATGACGCATGAACGGCATTCCATTTGAGCATGGGCTGATTGTTGCGGCCATCCTGTTCTCGTTAGGGTTGTGCGGTCTGTTAATTCGCCGCAATCTGCTGTTTATTCTGATGAGCATTGAAGTGCTGATGAACGCGTCGGCAGTTGCCTTTGTCGTTGCCGGTAGCCGCCACGGTCAGGTTGACGGACAGATTATGTATATTCTGGTGATCAGTCTCGCCGCGGCCGAAGCCAGTATTGGCCTTGCGCTGCTGATGCGGATGTACCGTCGTCACCACACACTGAATGTCGATTCAGTTAAGGAGATGCACGGATGAGCCTGTTATTTCTGACATGTCTGTTTCCGTTTGCCGGATTTCTGATCCTCGCGTTTTCCGCCGGAAGATTAAGTGAAAACCGCGCAGCACTGATTGGTGTCGGCAGCATCGGGCTTTCTGCGCTGACGAGCTTGTATGTCGGTTTGCAGTTCCTGCAGCAAGGCGCTGCCAACACCTTTAACCAGACGCTGTGGCAATGGATCAACACGATTGATCTGAAAATCGGACTGGTACTGCATCTGGATGGTTTATCACTGACCATGCTGGGTGTCGTAACCGGCGTTGGCTTCCTGATCCACCTGTTTGCTTCCTGGTATATGCGCGGTGAAGAGGGTTACTCCCGCTTCTTTGCTTACACCAACCTGTTTATCACCAGCATGCTGTTTCTGGTGCTGGCCGATAACCTGATGTTTCTTTATCTGGGCTGGGAAGGTGTCGGGCTGTGCAGTTACCTGCTGATCGGTTTCTACTATAAAGATCGCAACAATATCGCCGCCGCGATGAAGGCGTTTATCGTAACGCGGGTCGGTGACGTGTTCCTGGCGATTGGTCTGTTTGTGCTTTACCGCGAACTGGGCACACTGAACATTGCCGATATTCTGACGCTGGCGCCGCAGAAACTGACGGCCGGCGATCCAACCATTGAATTCGCCACCCTAATGCTGCTGGGTGGTGCGGTGGGTAAATCCGCCCAGTTGCCATTACAAACCTGGCTGGCCGATGCAATGGCTGGCCCGACTCCGGTTTCGGCACTGATCCATGCAGCGACCATGGTGACCGCCGGTGTCTACCTGATCGCCCGTATGCATGGTCTGTTCCTGATGGCGCCGGATGTGCTGCATCTGGTCGGTATTGTCGGCGCAGCCACCTTGCTGCTCGCCGGTTTTGCCGCCCTGGTGCAGACCGACATCAAACGTATTCTGGCTTATTCCACCATGAGTCAGATCGGTTACATGTTCCTGGCGCTGGGTGTCGGCGCCTGGGGTGGTGCCGTATTCCACCTGATGACCCATGCGTTCTTCAAGGCCTTGCTGTTCCTCTCCGCAGGTTCGGTGATTCTGGCCTGTCACCATGAACAGAACATCTTCAAAATGGGTGGATTGCGCAAATCCATTCCGCTGGTGTATGCCGCATTTCTGATTGGTGGTTCCGCACTGGCTGCCTTGCCTTTCGTCACCGCCGGTTTCTTCAGTAAAGACGAGATCTTGTTCGCGGCGTATCAGGGCGGATACGCAGGTCTGCTGTTGTCCGGTCTGGCGGGTGCCTTCCTGACTTCGCTGTATACCTTCCGCCTGATTTTCATTGTGTTCCACGGTGACAGCAAGCTGAACGTACATCCGGGTCAGGGCATCAGTCATCATCTGCCATTGCTGGTGCTGATGCTGCTTTCCACCTTTGTCGGTGCATTGATTACACCGCCACTGGCCAGTGTTTTCCCACCCGCCAATGAAAGTCATGACGGTAAATTACTGATTGAACTGCTTTCCGCCACGATTGCGATTGCCGGTATTGCGCTGGCCGCGTTCCTGTTCCTTGGAAAACGCAATCTGATCGGACAACTGGCTAACAGTGCTTTCGGTAAACCACTCTGCAAGCTCTGGTTTCATGCCTGGGGGTTCGATTGGTTGTATCACCACCTGTTTGTCATGCCCTATCAGTGGATCGCACAGCTGCTGAAACGGGATCCACTGGATCGCATGATTGCACTGAGTGTGCTGGTTATCGGGGCACTGAACCGGCTGAGTGTACAAATGGTCACCGGAAACCTGCGCTGGTATGCCGCCAGTATGAGTCTGGGTGCGCTGGTCATATTGACGTTGTTGTTGGTGTACTAGGAGGCCTGTCGTGAGTTTAATCTGGTTAATATTGTTACCGTTTATCGGCGGCTTCCTTTGCTGGCTGGTGGAGTTTACCCACAAGGGAACCAACATTCCCCGCTGGATCGCACTGATCACTATGTCGCTGCAACTGCTGCTGGCGCTGAACTTGTGGTATGCCTACGATTATTCTCTGGTATTGCCGGGACAAGGCAGCTGGACGCTGGATTATCAGTTGCCGTGGATCCCGCGCTTTGGCATCTCGGTCCATCTGGCACTGGATGGTATTTCCCTGCTGATGGTCGCGCTGACCGGTCTGCTGGGGATTCTGGCCGTGGTCTGCTCCTGGAATGAAATTCAGGATCGTGTCGGTTTCTTCCACCTGAACCTGTTGTGGATCCTGGGTGGTGTGATCGGTGTGTTCCTGTCACTGGATCTGTTCCTGTTCTTCTTCTTCTGGGAAATGATGCTGGTGCCGATGTACTTCCTGATTGCCCTGTGGGGACACAGTGGTTCAGATGGCCGGACCCGGATCTACGCCGCCACCAAGTTTTTCCTCTATACCCAGGCCAGTGGTTTACTGATGCTGCTTTCTATTCTGGCATTGGTATTCATCCATTATCAGGCCACCGGCACATTCTCCTTTGACTACACGGTATTACTGAATACCAGCATGAGCAGTGAAGTGGAATTTATGCTGATGCTCGGTTTCTTTATCGCCTTTGCGGTCAAGATGCCACTGGTGCCACTGCACGGCTGGCTGCCGGATGCGCACTCGCAGGCACCGACTGCCGGCTCGGTGGATCTGGCCGGGATCTTGCTGAAAACCGCGGCTTACGGTCTGCTGCGCTTTGGTATCCCGTTATTCCCGAACGCAGCAGCTGAATTTGCCCCTATCGCCATGAGCCTGGGTCTGATCGGGATCATCTACGGCGCGGTGCTGGCCTTCAGTCAGACCGACATCAAACGTCTGGTCGCCTACACCAGTGTCTCGCATATGGGCTTTGTAGTGATTGCGCTGTATGCCGGCACCTCGACCGCCATTCAGGGTGCCATTGTGCAGATGGTCGCGCATGGTCTGTCCGCCGCCGGATTGTTCATCATGTGCGGTCAGCTGTATGAACGTCTGCATACCCGCGACCTGCGGGAAATGGGCGGGCTCTGGCATCGTCTGCGCTACCTGCCGGGGGTGATGCTGTTCTTCTCGGTCGCCTCGCTGGGCTTGCCGGGTACCGGTAACTTTATCGGCGAGTTTATGATCCTGCTGGGCAGTTTCCCTTCGGTACCGGTTATTGTGACTATCGCCACCGTGGGGTTAGTGCTGGCTTCCGTGTATTCCCTGGTGATGCTGCAACGCGCCTGCTTCGGACAAGGCAAGGTCAATACCCCGCTGAAAGCACTTAGCGCCCGGGAATTCGCGATTCTGCTGTTGCTGGTTGCCTTGCTGGCCGGCCTCGGGGTTTATCCGCAGCCGGTGCTGGATGTCAGCGGGATGACCGGAACTTTGATGCACCCCGGCGATGCTGCCGTCATGACTGGTCAGCGCTAGGAGAAAAGTATGTCGTTTAACTCTGTATTATTTATTGCTGAGCTGCCACTCCTGCTGACCGCACTCACCGCCATTGCTGTCATGTTATCGATTGCCTGGCAACGAAACCATAAGCAGGTGTTTTACATCACCGTGATTGGGCTGAACGCGGCATTATTCAGCTTACTTCCGGCCAGTAGTGCAACGCCGGTCACGGTAACCCCGCTGCTGATTGTTGACTCATACAGCGTGTTCTACTCGGCCCTGATCCTGATAGGTTCACTGGCCACCGTAACACTGGCGCGGGCCTGGCTGAAGAAATTCCCCGATAACCGCGAAGAGTTCTATCTGCTGCTGTCACTGGCATCTACCGGTGCCATGGTCATGGCACAGGCGCATCATCTGGCGGCCATCTTTATCGGGGTAGAGCTGATGTCGCTGCCGCTGTTTGGTCTGGTCGGTTACGCCTTCCGGCAACGCCGTTCGCTGGAAGCGGCAGTGAAATACATGGTGTTATCTGCCAGCGCCACGGCATTTCTGCTGTTCGGTATTGCACTGATTTATGCGCAGGTCGGCAGTCTGGATATCGCAACCATCGGTGCGCAAATTTCCCGCTTGCCACAGGCAGAAAGTGCCCATATCACCCTGCTGATTGTCGGGCTGGGCATGATGGTGATTGGCTTTGGCTTCAAACTGTCGCTGGTGCCATTCCATCTGTGGACACCGGATGTCTATCAGGGGGCACCGGCTCCGGTGACGACTTACCTCGCCACCGTCAGTAAAATTGCCGTCTTTGCGGTGCTGCTGCGCTTGTTCTACACCATTCCGGCTACCGATTCTTTCTTCTACAGTCTGTTAGGCGGTCTGGCCTTTATTTCCATAATTATTGGTAACCTGCTGGCGTTGCTGCAAAGTAATCTGAAGCGTCTGCTCGGTTTTTCTTCCACCGCACATTTTGGTTATCTGCTGGTCGCCCTGATTGCCTGCCGCCTCGGCTCACTGTCTCAGGAAGCCGTGGCACTGTATCTGGTGATGTATCTGCTGACCTCTGTCGGCAGCTTCGGCGTGGTCAGTCTGATGTCCAGCCCGTATCAGGAACGGGATGCTGATGAGCTGCCTGCTTATCGTGGTCTGTTCTGGCGCCGTCCGATCCTGACGTCCGCCATGACCATCATGTTCCTGTCGTTAGCGGGTATTCCGATGACGTTAGGTTTCATTGGCAAGTTTTACATACTGGCGGTCGGCATCCAGTTCCACCTCTGGTGGCTGACCGGTGCCGTGGTATTCGGCAGTGCTGTTGGTCTTTATTACTATCTGCGTGTGATCAGTATTCTCTATCTGAAGACGCCGGGCATGCCATCACGTGATGCGACTAACGACTGGGCGCTGACCACCGGCGGCTTTATGGTCCTGACCTCGGCCATCCTGGTCGTGCTGCTGGGTATCTATCCGCAACCACTGCTCGATCTGCTGCCACTGGCACAACTCACCCCCCCTTAACCCTCCTCTCCGGCACATTTCCTGTGAAGTGTGCCAGTTTTTTATACATCCTCCCTGCCCGATTCATCTTATATTGGTATTATTGATACCGGTTACATAAAACCAGTACGCCCTGAACAAGCTGCGTTCATACGAAGGAATAACCGTGTTATATAAAAATATCGCCAAGAAACTGCGGTTCCGCATCAACTCAGATGAGTTTGTCGTCGGAGATGTCCTGCCAACCGAGCGGCAACTGATGGAAGAGTATCAGGCCAGCCGTGTCTCAATCCGCAAGGCGATTGATGAACTGGTTACGCTGGATCTGATTGAAAAGAAACAAGGCAGCGGTACTTACATCAAGCAAAAAGAAGTTGTGCATCTGATGGATCAACTGCGAAGTGGTCTTGAAAGTTCACAAAAAATAGGACAAACCATCACCAGTGATGTTCTGGCATTTTCCATCATTTATCCGGATGATGAAATCGCTAACCGGTTAAAGATTAAAACCACTGATCGCGTTTATTACACCAAGCGTCTGCGTAAGCTCAATGAGCGACCACAAATCATTGAAGAGAGCTTTATGCCGGTGTCTCTGTTTCCGGAACTCACTATCCGGGTGCTGGAACATTCCAAGTTCGAATACATTGAAGATAAGCTGGGACTGAAAATAGAAGGCAGTTATCAGGAATTTTCGCCGGTATTAGCCGATAAAGAAGAAGAAAAGTTACTCAATCTGCAAGGTCGTGAACCTGTTCTGCAAATTACCTCTCTTTCTAACTTTCAGGATGGCACCATTTTCGATTACAGCATCATGAAATTTAAAGCTAGTGAATACCTGCATGCCATGTATATACGCCGGGAAACACAGGGGCCAATCCTGTCACAGAAACAAGGGTTAGTAACTGATCGCGAAACCATCCCGCATGCGTCGGCAGAGGAAAACCTCAAGTTTTATCCCGTACAATAATCATTCCCTCATCATGAAAAGGAAACACAGAAGATGAATAACTTCAGCTTTCGTAATCCCACCAAAATTCATTTTGGCAAAGGACAGATCGATAAAATCAAAGAAGAAATTCCGGCAGATGCCCGTGTACTGATTACCTATGGCGGTGGCAGTATCAAAAAAAATGGGGTTTTGGATCAGGTGCATGCCGCCTTACAAAACATCACTTTTTTTGAATTTGGTGGTATTGAACCAAATCCGCATTTTGAAACACTGATGAAAGCCGTTGAGCTGGTAAAACAAGAAAAAATCACCTATCTGCTGGCGGTCGGCGGTGGTTCAGTCGTTGACGGCACCAAGTTCATCGCTGCGGCGGCGGAATATCAAAATGACCCACTGGAACTGCTGCCGACCAAAGGAGCTCACATCCGTAAGGCACTGCCGCTGGGCTGTGTACTGACCTTACCGGCGACCGGCTCTGAAATGAATGGCAATGCCGTGATCACCCGCTGGGAAACCAAAGATAAGATCGGCATTTTTTCTGACCTGATCCGCCCGGCCTTCTCCGTTCTTGATCCGGAAACCACCTACAGCCTGCCAGATCGTCAGACCGGTAACGGCGTAGTCGATGCCATTGTGCATATCGTCGAACAGTACATGACCTATCCGGTGAATGGCAAAGTCCAGGATCGCTATGCAGAAAGCCTGCTGCAAATCCTGATGGAAGACGGCCCGCAGGCACTGAAAGATCCGACGAACTATGATGTGCGCGCCAATATCATGTGGGCCGCCACTCAGGCACTGAACGGAACACTCAGCCTGGGCGTGCCCGGTGACTGGTCAATTCATGCCATTGGTCATCAGATCACCGCTCTGTATGGTCTGGATCACGCACAAACACTGGCTATCGTGTTACCAGCAATCTGGAGTTACAAGAAAGAGCAGAAGAAAGCCAAACTGCTGCAATATGCCAGCCGCGTGTTAGGCATTACTGCAGGCGATGACGATCAGCGTGCCACTCTGGCGATTGAGAAAACCCGTGAGTTCTTTGAGCTGATGGGCGTTCCGACCCGTCTCTCCGCTTATGGTCTGGATGAAACCGTCATCCCTGCCGTTGTTGCGAAGTTAAAACAACACGGCCGGCTGAAACTGGGTGAACATGGTGACATCACCCCGGATGATGTCGCTCAATTGCTGAAACTGGCGCTGTAATTAAACACAAAAATGCCACCCGAAGGTGGCATAACGTAACCCCAAGAACAACTCACCCTCACACTCTGTTTCAGCAGGCTTCACCCCAAGCAGAGCCTGCTGAACAGAGATTAATGCAGCTCTGGCCAGTAATCTTTGTTGGCTGCAATCAGATCATCCAGGATCGCTTTAGCAACGCTGGCACTTGGCACTGTTTTCGACAGAGTAATGGCCTGCCACAGTTTGGTGTAAGATTTTTCCATCCACGCCTCAACCACCAGTTTTTCTACTGCGACCTGCTGATTCATCAAACCAAGCTGGAATTGCGGGATTTTGCCGATTTGCATTGGTTCCGGGCCGGTATTACCTACCAGACATGGAATTTCCACCATCGCAGTCGGATCAAAGTTACTGACCGAACCCTGGTTTGGCACAATCAGCAGCATGCGTTCTTTAGTGTTATAGGCAATCGCACGTGCCAGATCAACGATGTAAGACGCATGTTCATCAATATGCAGTGATGCACCGACAGATGAACCTTTCTCTGCGATTTTGCGGCATTCACCAAACACATGCTTCTCACGGCCATCCATGACTTCGTTAGCACGGGTGTATTCTTTATCAGAATGTTCCACCACATAGTCAGGGAACAGGTAATACTTCAGGTACGTATTTGGTAAGGTATTGGTATCTAAAGCGAAGACATCTTTCGCCTTGGCAAAGGTATCGTTCCAGCTTGGTTCCACATGCTGAGAATCAATATCCTTGTGCACCACATAACCGTATTTCGCGACATGCTCTTTCAGCTTCGGCATCAGATCATTACCCGCCTGGTCACGAATATCGCTGTACCAGCCGAAGTGATTCAGACCATAGTATTTCACGGTCATCTCTTTGCGTGATTCCAGACCCAGGATCTCTGCCATACGCACTTCAATACCGACCGGCATATCACAGATATTCAGGATCTTAGAGTTAGGACGCATGCTACGGGTTGCTTCCGCGACAATTGCCGCCGGGTTGGAATAGTTCAGCATCCAGGCATTCGGAGAGTATTTCTCCATGTAATCCACCAACTCCAGCACACCGCCGATAGAACGCATACCGTAAGCGATACCACCCGGGCCACAGGTTTCCTGACCCACAACACCGTATTTCAGCGGGATCTTCTCATCCAGCTCACGCATCGGATATTTACCGACACGGATGTGTGCCATCACGAAATCCACACCGCTGAATGCTTCACGTGGATCAGTGGTATAAGAGAACACCACTTCCGGTGCACGTTCTTTAATTAATACTGCACAAGCTTTACCGATGGTTTCCTGACGCGCTGCATCATTGTCATAGAATTTCAGTTCTTTAATCGGAAATTTATCCAGATTATCCAGCAGCATTAAAACGATACCAGGCGTAAAAGTACTACCACCACCAGCTACTAATACAGAATACTTTTTCATGTTAATCTCCAACTACTACTAATTAATTATTTAACTATTAAGGATTTAACTATTACCGATTTAATCATTAAGCGTTTTTCATCAGATTTTCCATGCTGTCGCGAACCTGCGGCACCGACAGACCGATAATCACCTGAATTGCGTCTTTATTTCTGACTACACCATGCGCACCGATTTGACGGAAGGCAGCATCACTCATTACCTGTTTTTCATCTTTAACACTGATACGTAAGCGGGTCGCACAGTTATTTACTTCCGCAATATTTTCACTGCCACCTAATGCTTCCAGTAATTGCAGTGCCTGATCATCAAACTGACTGCCTTTATTATCTTCACCCTGAGCACCCTGACGGTTTTTATAATCAGCCTTAGTGAATAATTTAATATCTTCAGCTTCTGCTTCACGGCCTGGTGTTTTCACATCAAAGCGGACAATCAGATATTTAAAGACGAAGAAGTAAATAACGGTGAATACACAGCCAATCATGATTTGCATAACAACGTTCATGGCATGGTTGTGGAACATCGGCAGCCAGTTTTGCACCATGATTTCCAGTAAACCACCACCCATGTTGCCAACGATGCCATTCATATACATCACCGCCGCCATGGTTGCCGCCAGTACCGCATGGATGGCAAACAGGAATGGAGCAACGAACAGGAAGGTAAACTCCAGCGGTTCAGTAATACCCACCAGCACCGCAGTCAGCACGGCAGGGATCAGCAGACCCGCTACTTTCTTCTTGTTCTCTGGTTTGGCGGTCATGTACATCGCACCGGCAATACCAATGGCACCAAATATCTTCGAGTTACCGTGCAGAGCAAAGGCACCTTGCGGGAACAGCTCGATCAGCGGTTGGCTGGAGTTACTGAATTCCGCGATATGCTGGATCCAGTAAGCCTGAATACCACCTTCCACCACTGCCGGGCCAAGCACAAACGGACCGTAGATAAAATGATGCAGACCAGTCGGGATCAGAATGCGTTCCAGGAAAGTGTAGATCCAGACACCCAGTGCCCCGGCCTGACTCAGAAATTCCTGCAGTGAAGCAATCCCACCCTGCACTTTAGGCCATACCAGTGCGGTTAAAAACGCCAGCGGCAGCATCACAATGAAACCAATAATGGTGACGAAAGCAGTGCCCTGGAAAATACCCAGATAATCCGGCAGTTTTTTATCAAAATAGCGGTTATGGACATACGTCATAATGGCCGCAATAAAGATAGAACCGATAATGCTGGTATCTAATGTTTTAATACCGGCAATATTAGTTAACCCGCTGACACCACCAATTGGCTGATTAAAATCAACACCAAAATCAGCACCCCAGGTCGTTAATATGGCAGCGATAAAATAATTAAAAGTCAGATAGGATACTATTACCGCTAAACAAGCCCGGGCCGGTGCTGTTTTCGCTAAACCAATTGGTAAGCCAATGGCAAAAATAATTGGCATATTACGGAATACTGTCCAGCTACCTTCCTGAATAATCATCCAGAGTTTAAACCAGACCGTATCAGAATTTGCAATGGAACCCACTAACTGCGGGTTGGTTAATAATATCGATATACCAGCAACTATTCCCGCAAACGGGAATAACAATACGGGGGTAAACATCGCGCCGCCGAATCGTTGTAATAACTTTAACATGGGTGTCGCTCCTCAGTTTCCAGCCTCAGTGACGTGGATCGTCATCTCCATCGACATATTCTTTTTTATGCAGCTGAAATTTTTCGTTTCAGTTGTGATGTTGTGCAGTATCAATATAGAACCTATGGGAATATAAAAAAGCGACAAAGATCACAAAGGTATCTTATTGGTATCAATATAAATCTAATTGGTATCTATTGAGTGCGTAAAAGAGAGAATAAGAGCTAACAGACAGCTAAATTGGTATTTTATTAATGAAAATAAAAAGACCAATTAAGATGAACAGCAGAGGATATAAGCAAAGGAGAGAACCGATAAACAGGCGGGAAATAAAACAGGCAGGAGAACCTGCCTGTCAGTAACTCAGATATCAGCTTCCTCAATTGAGGTTGGCCAGCCCATCGCAGTCTGACGTTCTGCTTCCAGCTGTAATTCCGATGCCCGCAGATAATGCTCATTCATCCAGCCCAGAGGCAGACGAAGCATCAGCTGTTCATCATTGGCTTCCAGAACAAAACGCGGGACAGAACCTTCAGTCCGGCGCATACAGAGAATAATGGCAAATCGCAGCAGACGGGCTAAGCGGCAGGCCTGACGCAAAGAAACTGCATTCTGCTTTTCCAGCACGTCCAGTTTAAAGCTGTCACGCTGGTTATATACCAGTGCTGACAGCAACTGTTTCTGGGCTGGAGTAAAGCCGGGCATATCAATATTATCAATGATATAAGCAGCATGCTGTGGTGCTTTCTTATATTCAATACACAACCCGAGTTCGTGCAGCATGGCCGCCCAGCGCAGCATCGGACGCCCGTACTGCTCACTCAGTTGCCACTCTTTCTGCACCTGCTGGAATGCATATAATGCCGCATCCCGCACCCGTTCAGCCTGAATACGATCCATCTGATAACGGGTGATCAGGCTATCCGCAGCGCGTTCGCGGACATCACAGCTACGGTTTTTACCAACCATGCCGTAAATCAGGCCTTCACGCAGCGCACCACCTGCCAGTGTCATGTTTTCGATATGCAGCGTCTCAAAGATCGCAATCAGGATCGCCAGTCCGGACGGAAAGACACTCAGCCGTTCCGGCATCAGCCCTTGCAACACCAGCATATCCAGATGCCCGCAGGTGATCGTTTGCGCTTTCAGCTCATACAGCTTGGCCAGTGTCACCCGTTCGCTGCGTCCCTGTGCAATCATGATCTCCTGCAATGCCTGCACCGTACCGGATGCACCGACACAACTCAGCCAGCCCAGCTCCCGGTATCCCGGCGCAACATCCTGCAAAACCGCCTTGGCTGCATCAATAGCCGCAGTGAAATTAGCCTCGTTCAGCAGACCATCCGCAAAATAGCGTTTGATCCAGGTCACACAGCCCATATGCAGACTGTTCAGCAGCTTGGCTTCATTACTTTCACCAATCACCAGCTCCGTACTGGCGCCACCGATATCGATCACCAGACGATTACCTTCACCACTGGATGTCCAGGACACCCCCTGGTAAATGGTACGGGCTTCATCTTCGCCGGAAATGATCTCGATTTTATGTCCCAACACCTGTTCAGCGATGAGCAGGAATGAATCAACGTTACGTGCCAGACGCAAAGTCGCCGTCCCCACCACCCGGATATTTTCCCGTGGCACATCCTGCAACTGTTCAGCGAACAAACGCAGACAGTCCCAGCCCCGCGCCATCGCTTCCAGGCTCAGATTGTGTTCGGTATCCAGTCCGGCAGCCAGACGAACCTTGCGTTTAACCTTGGCAACAGTACGGATGGCACCCGCCACTTCCCGTACCATCAGCATGTGAAAACTATTCGAGCCAAGATCAATTGCGGCATATAACGGAGATTGATCCAAAAGAGACATCCTGTCGTTAAGATTTATTACCCGGACGGCGACGGCCTGTCGATTGGCGATCACGCATATTACGGTTTACCGGCAGACGATGACGGACCACGCGTTTTGGTGCTGTCACATCATCCAGCAATGCACTTGGATCATACTTGCTGACCGGAATCGGATGATGCGTATATTCTTCGATTTCAGGCAGGTTAAACGCGTAATCTTCACAAGCGAAGCTGATTGCATGTCCGCTACGGCCAGCACGACCAGTACGGCCGATACGATGCACATAATCTTCCGCGTCATCCGGTAAATCATAGTTAAACACATGACTTACATCCGGAATGTGCAGACCACGAGCCGCCACATCAGTCGCCACCAGCACATCCAGCAGACCGGCAGTAAAATCTTCCAGGATCTTCAGACGTTTCTTCTGTGGCACATCACCGGTCAGCAGACCGACACGATGGCCATCCGCCTGCAACCAGGCATGCACATCTTCACAACCGTGTTTGGTATTGGCGAAGATGATCGCTTTTTCCGGCCAGTCTTCTTCCATCAGCGTCAGTAACAGCAGCATCTTGTCTTCGTTAGAAGGATAGAACAGCTCTTCTTTGATGCGCTGACCGGTCATTTGTTCCGGTTCAATCTGGATATGCTGCGGCTCATTCATGTGTTCATAAGCCAACTCCTGCACACGCAGTGACAAGGTGGCAGAGAACAGCATGTTCAGACGTTGCGCTGGCGGCGGCATCCGACGGAACAGAAAACGGATGTCCTTGATAAAGCCCAGATCGAACATACGATCCGCTTCATCCAGCACAACAACCTGAATGGCACCCAGGTCAATAATGCCCTGTTTCAGATAATCGATAATACGGCCAGTGGTTCCGATCAGCAGATCAACACCTTACTGCAATACGGCCAGCTGCTTATCGTAGCCATCACCACCGTAAGCCAGCCCCATCTTAAAGCCACAGCTTTCAGACATCGGAACCGCATCGTTATAAATCTGTACGGCCAGTTCACGGGTTGGCGCCATGATCAGCACACGCGGCTGATTCTGACGACGTTCAGCACTTGCTGAATGAGTCAGTAAATAGTTGAATGTACCGGCAAGAAACGCGATCGTTTTGCCGGTACCGGTCTGTGCCTGACCCGCAATGTTTTTCCCGGTCAGCAGCAGAGGTATAGTTTCCGCCTGAATAGGCGTGCAATTATGAAAGCCTTTAGCTTCCACGCCGGCCAGAACTTGTGGTTCCAGTCCGAGTTCAGCGAATGTGATCTCTGTAAGATGTGTTTTGCTCATGGGCAATATGCTTATTGAATTAGACTTGCAATAATAAACAGTATCCTTTAATTAGGGTAACTGTTTGGCTTTTATTTCTTGATCCCTTTAATTTGCATCTTCGTACCCCTATATTGTTTAGAGCAAACGAATTGCAAATGTGGAGTAAAAAATGAGTGACAAAATTGTACACGTGACTGATGCCAGCTTCGAGAATGACGTACTGAATGCTTCCGCCCCGGTTCTGGTTGATTTCTGGGCTGAATGGTGTGGTCCATGCAAAATGATTGCCCCGATTCTGGACGAAGTTGCAGGCGAATATGCCGGTAAACTGACTATTGCCAAGCTGAACATCGATCAGAACTCTGGTACTCCACCAAAATTCGGTATTCGTGGTATTCCTACCCTGCTGCTGTTCAAGAACGGTGCTGTTGCCGCCACCAAGGTTGGCGCACTGTCTAAAACTCAGCTGAAAGAGTTTCTCGACGCCCATCTGTAATCGTTATCCCCGGGGAGGCTTCAGGCCTCCTCTATTTTTAATAATGCCTGATTTTCATCCATTTCTCACTGCAGATAGCTGGACGCCCCGATAAATTGGTGCTAATTTGGTTAAACGATGCTGTTAATATCCGCTCGATGCGCGCTCTCCAGCAGTCAATCCAACCCTATTGCAATTCCCGAAACTACATCACCTCTATGAATCTAACTGAACTAAAGAATACCGCAGTCTCTGAACTGGTACATCTGGGCGAATCTATGGGCCTGGAAAATCTGGCCCGTCTGCATAAAAAAGATATCATTTTTGCCATTCTCAAAGCCCATGCGAAAAGCGGGGAAGACATCTTTGGTGATGGCGTGCTGGAAATTCTGCAGGATGGTTTTGGTTTCCTGCGTTCCGCTGATAGCTCTTATCTTGCCGGCCCGGATGACATTTATGTATCCCCAAGCCAGGTGCGCCGCTTCAACCTGCGTACCGGCGACACTATTTCCGGCAAAATCCGTCCGCCGAAAGAAGGTGAACGTTATTTCGCACTGTTGAAAGTTGATACCGTCAACTACGACCGTCCGGAAAATGCCCGTAACAAGATCCTGTTTGAAAACCTGACACCGCTGCACCCGACCAAGCGTCTGCGTCTGGAACGTGGTAACGGTTCAACCGAAGATATCACTGCCCGTATCCTTGATCTGGCTTCACCTATCGGGAAAGGTCAGCGTGGTCTGATCGTGGCACCACCAAAAGCCGGTAAAACC
>RRZU010015862.1_pt1 | contig 25731 bp, 28 predicted proteins | sample 2165561 | NCBI WGS metagenome assembly RRZU01 (sample SAMN10456909, study PRJNA506462) | wastewater metagenome | isolation source: wastewater sludge | place: USA: Moscow, Idaho | reverse complement strand
TGCTTACCGGTCATTGATCCGTCTTTAACGGTTTCCACAAACGACCGCTCACCTAACGCTGATGTCGTATTATGAAAACTTGCCAATTTTTCTAAAACACTCATTTTTATTCCACCTTTACCCTTTTGATGAAACCGCTGCCGTGGCAAGCCCTGTTATAATCTCCATCTCCCAGGGTATCATGGTCATGATTCCGATTTCAGAAAACCCATGGTAACGGACTAGGGAATATATGTTTTCATATAAAGCCACCAAGTCATCTTCACCATGGGCTAGATAAAAAAATCATCCAACCCTCTCAACGCCAAGAGATGTTCTTTTTTGCACATAGGGCAGGTGATAGGGAGACTCAGAGTAAGGATAGGAATATTGGAGAAGAAATCACCGAATTTATCTGAACAATAATCTGGCAAATTGTCAATCCATTCTTTTAACTCGTCATCCGTATAGTCTTCGCTATTCAGATAGGTATCGTCTGCAATAATGCCTTTAATACACGAGAGAACAAATTTATCACCTATATCAAGCCCCTTTTCTGTAACGAATTTAGAAACCTTCTCCCAGTCGGGAATTTCTAATTCGACACCGATTTTATCAGATAATTTTATTAATTGAACTTTATCTTCAGACAAATTACCATAGTCAATGCGCGCCTTTTCAAGAGGAATTTTTATATTCATCTCATGCCCACAACCTTCGTTCTGACAGGTAAAGGTGCTCTCAATAACATTTCCCTTCGATGCGGCATAAATTTTAAGGAAGGTATATTCAATATAGTGAAGTTTCATAGCACCTAATTCAACCAAATTTGAATTTTTGGAGGTGATTTGAACCACACTATTAATGAACATGTCAAAGTCTCTCATCTCCCTTGCCATCATAATTGAACGTCTGTCAGCTACGGTGAAGGGTTCATAGACTACCTTTTTATCGAACCCTGACAATTCAAAAGAATATGACGGACGGGTAACGATTGGGAGAGATTGTGATTTTTCCATTTTTAAACCTCCAAGGCGTGCACACAAGCGGCAAGCCAAATCATATAAATGCCTTTATTGTCGAAATTTTCAGTCACCAAGCAAATTGTCTTATCCTCTTGGCTATAACGTCCATTTCGCCAACCTTTATCTACCAATTTATCTGACATCTGCTTCAGCCTCATTGGGTAGCCCTTTTCAGGATTATCTATATCCATAGCCGCGCTAAATGCGTCTTTAACGTCCAAATGTAAATCACTCCACAATGGCATACAGTCGTTAAATACGTCAGTTAAACGAACGATCAAATTCCAAGATTTGGCTTTATAATTCATTTCAACTCCTTGCATTTAATCATAGCCTTATATAACCCCTCTGAATATTGACGCAAAATCATCTCTCTTTCATTTTTAATTTGAACCTGCTTCTTTATGCCTTTCGCAGGGACGGGCGGAAGGGTAGGATAGTTGGGCACATCTTCCACACAACTCTTGGCAATTGGTTTTAAAACATCTACCGTCTCAGTGGGAGCGACAACGATAGGGGTATGTGATGCGCAGCCTGTCAATAAGGCAAGAATAAATAATTTTTTCATTTTATTTCATTCTCGAAAACGTTAATTAATTCCACAGCTTGACGACATTCAATAAGCTCATCCCTTATCTCCCCTTTAATCTCAGCAGGAATAGGCGCTATGTGAATACGCTTGTTTTTCTCAAGAATTTGATGCTTAAGGGTGTCGAAGCGCTTGTTGACCTCATTCACCTCTTCCATCGCTTCTTTTTGAATTTTAGCGCTATTCTCGCTCTCTTTTAAAATTTGTTCATTTTGCTCTTTCAAAGACATTTTGAGCAAAGCTTTGTCTTTGTCTAACGTGATAATGCTGCTCTCAAGAACGCCCACCTTCTCTTCATTTATCTTTATATTCTCTTCCAACCTGCTTATTTCTTTGGCGTCAGAATACTTGCTAACCCCAAAGCCAAAAAGAAAGGAGGTGACAGAAATTACCACCCCTCCCAGAATTACATATTTTGCAGTTATCGCCCCAAGCATTTTAAACTCCTTTACCGGGGCGAAAGTGCCCCTATTTCTTTAGCATTTGTCTATACTTATCTGCTAAAGATTGAGAGCTTGATGGTTGCTGAGGCGCTGCCGTAGTTTCAGCAGGCTGAGATTGAACTGGTTGTGTTTGAACAGGTTGAGTTTGAACTGTTTGAGCGTTATTAGATTGAGTTTGAGTAGGTTGCGATTGAGTTTGATTTGTTTGTTCATGTTGTTTATTTGATTGTTCAGATGCATTAGTTGATTGAGTAGATTGAGTTTGAGTAGGTGTATTTTGAGCAGGTTGTGAATGTGTTTGTTGTGTTTGAGTTTGGCTCGGTGGTGTTTGAGTTTGTAGTTCATCTTGGCTTGAAAATCCGTTGTCGTATGCTTGAGTAGGTTGTGATTGATTATATTGTGTTTGAGTAGGTTGTTCATTTTTTGCGCCAGGATTGTACCCAGGTTTAGACATTTTATCAAAGCGTGCTTTTACTTCTTCAAACGATTGGAATTTATCCGGATGAACATCTTTCTTCAGACTGAATTGTGAATTCCAAATACGCTCAAGCTCATTATCGTCGTCTAGCAGGGGAGCAGGTTTATCCCATTCAGACAAGTCATAATTTCGTTGACCATCTGCTAAGCGTGAACGCAAGCGCAAATTCGCACCACCCCAAAAATCGTATGGGTTAAACTTAACCATATCTTCGAACTTAGGTGCCAAAGCAGACTCAATTTTCTGAAAAATACGGGCGCCGTAAGAGAATAAAAATACTTTGCCGTTATTGTCTGGGTTAGCAGGGTCGCTGATAACATAGATGTTTGAGACGTAGGAAAGAACGCGCTTACGATAGCGAGCCAAGTCCTGCCCTGTTTTGGTTTCCGTATTCCATGCGTCATTATTCAATTGGCAAATTGGACATTCTTTCTCTAGTGTGGTATGACAATTGGAGAAGAACCAATTTTTTGATTCAGGAGTCGGCCATCTGAATTGATGCGTGTATTTTGCTACATACGGAAATTCTTCGCCTTCAGAAGCAGGGAGAAAGCGGATGATTGCTGAGCCGGTTTGCTCTTTGTCAACCGTCAACCTCCAATACCGCTTGTCAACATTGCTATTGGCGTCAGCAATATTTTTCTCGAGCATTTCGGTACTTTTTTGTGTTTTCTCTTTAAGTTTAGCAAAAGCGGACATTTTAAAATTTTCCTTAAGAATAAAATAGATTGAGTGGTTTAAGATTGATTAATTAGCTCTTCATGTATATAGGCCCTCATTGCTCTGGCATTTTCGAAATTATCAAATATAAAGTGGGAGTATCGTTTTAAAATTTGTGAATTGTAGTTTATATGCGCATGTGCGGATTTTAAACTGAAAAAGGGCAGAATAAAATCAAGAAGTATAAGAGTTTCGTTTCTCAACCCTTTGCCCATTTGACTCCAAACAAAAGAGGGGTCGTTCTTTGTTATCGAATCCACAAAAGAGATGCCTTCAGCTTGGCACTGTTTGAGGTAGTTATGAAGATCATCAAAGAACGCCTCTTCGTAATGTCTTAAATATTTCACACGTTCTTTATTAGCCGCATAATTTTCTTTTGAGATAACGTCAAGAATCCAACTTTTCTGATTATTCAAAAATGCTGTAATTAATAGGTTTTTTCTTTCTTGCGGGTTGTCACCAATTTCTTCAGCGACACGGATAAACATCTTCAAGTCTCTACGTTTTGCAAGCGCATCAGGATTCGCAGTATACAAGCGCTCTTCAGGCCAAAATTTTCTAAAATTGAAATGACTTTTCATGTCAAGATAATCGCAATATGTATGCAAAACCAACTCAGCCTTACCCAAAATCAATCTCCAAAGTCTTGTTTTTATGACGCATACTCGGAGGAAGAAGAATAGAGTCCGTTAATGAATGTTTTATTTGCGCAATGGCACTTTTATCCAAAGACGATATCAATTCTTCAACATCAGCATCAACCTCTTCAGCGTATTCTAAAACCGCTTCCCACAGTGTTGATTGGTTTTCTATCTGAACACTGATTATATCAGTAAAAATTTCCTCCGAGCTTCTCATATCAATCCACTTCCATTTTCGATCCGGGCGTATTTTTGTGAATAACGTTTAGAAAGTTTCTAAAGTCTCTGGGAGCCTTTTTATAGCCCAAACTTTCTGACGTCGTGAACCCTGGCGTCTTGGTAATATAGCGTTCACCTATTTCACCACACTCAGGACATTTCTCCTCACGCCCATGATCGGCGAGCCGCTTGACTACGTCGAAAATATGATCATGAGGACATTTATATGTGTAAATCATTTATCTGCAAAGCCTCCCGTTGAGCCGAACCCGCCACCCCGTTCAACGCTTTCGTCAATCATCAACGCTTCAACGATAGTATGCTGAGGCGCACGTTCAAGCATACCCTGGCAAACCCTGTCTCCGGCATTGACAGTGAATTCCTTTTCACTATCGTTAAAGAGCTGAACTTTAATGGTTTCTTTACGATAGTCAGCATCAATGATACCAGTGCAGTTTGAGAGACGGATTTGATGCTTAAATCCTAACCCACTGCGCCCGTAGATTTTCATGACGAAACCAATAGGAATCTCAACGCGAATCCCTAAGTCAATAGTCACAAAGCCTTTAGGTGGGATGGTTACTGAGACGGTTTCTTGGGGAACGTAGAAATCAAAGCATCCTGAAAACCGTGTCGCGTAGGCAGGCGTTTTTACGTTCAAAGTTTTCTTGATTTTCAAAGTTTCGCTCATATCAGTATTCCTATTTTAGTGAGATTTTCAAAGAGTGTTTGAGTACGGGGCGTCTCACTTATCGCTCCATAGACACTGAAAATTTTATCTACAATTTCATTGGGTATATAGCGTAAATCAACCATTAATCTATTTCTTATATATCTCGATTTTAAAACGTCTTCTAAACTTTCTAAATCGAAATTTGCGTCTGAGAATTTTGCATACAATTCTTCATACCTTGCCTTAATCATCGGCACCTGTCTTACTTTATCCACGAAACATTTATCGTCACTCAAGACGTTAGGGATATCGTCCCCTGCGTCCCCTCTTATTATGTGATCGATGATATCGTAATTTTTGCTAACAGGTGTGATTTCTTTTCCGTCTTTGGGAGAAAATTGTTTAATGGTTAATTCAGGAAAATGCCCTTGTATCTGTAACAAGTCTTGATCGGTGCTGTGGATATTGCAAGGAGCAAAAACAGGCGATAAACAACCTATAATATCGTCCCCCTCCACTCCCCTAATCTTCACCACATCAACCCCTTTAGTGTTGTTTCGTATAACATCAAGCGCATTTTCCATGCACTCAACAAAAGCTTCGTAAGGGAAATCGGACGTCTGTTTCTGCATAGCCCGCCTGGCTTTATAGTAGGGATAATATTGCTTACGCCACGTTCCATCATCGACCGCAAGAATAACATGACCAGAATTTCGATAAACCTTAGCGACGAAATTTAATAAAATCTTGCTCATCGCGTGCTTGTCGGTTACCACAAACTTCGATCTTGAATCCGACCAAAGCCCTTGCCCTAGCGTTATGAAACAGTTATTGGAATCGATGATGCTGGTTATCTTTTGCATGGTTTTTTAACTTTCGTGAATTCTAACTTTGCTCTTAAACCGCTGAACGTGTGTGCTTCAATAATTTCAACAATCTTCTCCCCACTTATACCGTCTTTCAACATATCATTCACGTCTTTATAAACCGTATTGTCAAGCAATGTCACATTCAACCCTTGTTTAATAGCCTTTTCAACTTGTTCATAAACACTTAAATTTTTTCTGAAATCAGCATCAAAACAAATAACTTTCCTGCTCTGGGGGTACTCGTCTTGAAGGTATTTAAAGGCCTTTAACAAGTCCGCTCCCCCGCTTGCAACACCATTCTTTACACATATACCATCGAACGCACCTTCAAAGAGATAAATGGTTTTATCAGGCTGTACTCTATGCCTGCCCCATATTTTAGCACCGCCATTCACTTTGAACGTCATATAGAATTTATCTTCTATCGTTCTTATCTGTAAATAGTCTAAGTCAAGATCGGGAGTATAGTAGGGGAAAACAATGGCGCGTTTGGGTATAAATTTAGAATTAGGATAAGTGCCAAGGCGGGTGGGGATAATGCTGTAATCTTCTATGGCGTAGATGTTATAGAGCTCATCATAGGGAATTTTGCGTCCTGCTACATACTCCAGCGCCCATTCTAGTTCTACACAAGGACGGATTTCTTTAAATTGACTGAATTCTCTAAACTTCAGCTCTTTAATAGTGTTCTCGACTGTTTTGGATTCTTTTCTGAAAACGGGTTTCGATGTAGCTATACCCTTTAGAATGTTCTTATTGGGCGTCTTTGAATGGACTTTGAATTTATCTGATTTATATTGACCAACGAGGTTGGGGCAGACTTGTCGTATCAACCCTATTAATGTCAGATCGTTATGATTGCAGTTGAAACAATTAAACATATAACTACCGTCGGGCATCTCCCTCAACCACCCGCGCGTCTTTGTCTCACTCTTTGCACTATCCCCGCAATAAGGACACCTGAAGTTATAGTCATTCCCGCGCTCTCTGACGTGCAGTAAATAAGGGAGTATTTTTGCGACATATTCCCTATCTACGAAATTCATTTTTTAAAATCCTAAATAATATCATCATCAACAAAGGAGAGAAAGATGTATAAAATACCAGAAAATTCACATTATTTAAAACCACCTGTCCCCGGCGCCATTGCTACCAAAGCAGGGTGGATTCACCCAAAAACCAATGAGCTTCTTGTTAGTGTTTTGGGCTTACCTATTAATGATAATACCGAACCCGCTGTGGAGGTTGAGGTTAAAGAAACTCTATCTAATAAAGTCGAGACTACTATTGTTGAAGAAACGATCGTAAGCGCTGAGATTGAAACAGTGGAAGAGCCTGAGATTCCTGAGATTCCTGAGCATGAGAACTTCATTTTCAAAGAGGTTGAAGGAGGGGTGGAGGTTACGCTAGCTCCTAACATTCAGCACAAATGGAGCAAGTGGGAAGTGAATGGTGAGCAAATTGCTATCCGCGGCAATACGGTAGTCTTAAAGTCCGGTGACGAGTTTGTTGTAAATTCCCCCAAAGGCGTGTTTTCAGGTAAGGTATGATTTTAAACGACTCCCCTGGGGTGATTGAAATTATGCGGACGATTTTCAAAAAGAATCGTCCGTATAATGCCATGTCATTTAAGGAATTCATGGACGCTGTAAATAGCGTCAAGAATATGGTGACACGGTACAATAATAACAATCTATGCGCGGGCGAAATAGCGCTAATTAATAACATAATCTGCATTTCAAACTACATAGGCACAGACACATCAAAGGTTTTTGAGACACCTAGTTTTATCGAAAGTCACTACGCTATCACAAGACCGATTTTAGATTATCTGAACCTCCCTTATAAGCCTGGTAAATTTGACGAAAGAATGCAAAAGTTTCTAGAGAACTCAACCTCATTCAAAAAGGAATAGAAATGTTAACTGAAAATTCTATGTATGGTGACGCCAATGGAAGAGTTAAATTAATTGGCAATAAAGAGCTCTGTGCGGAGCTCTTTGTTTTGAATTTTCTTGGCTTTGTTGGCTTATACGCGTTAAGTGATAGTCGTGGATACATGAAAACCTACGAATCCACTGAGAAGAAATTGACGTGGGATGACATCGGGGACGAGAACCATGATGTCTCGCTAATCATCAAGCTGTGCGTAGAAGCGGATGTGCTGGATAAAAATAAGATTGCTCCGCTCACTAAATTCTTATTCATGATAAAGTCAAAGACTTTAAAGAGCAAGGATATTGACGAGGATAAGCTAAGGGCTATCATAAAGACTTTACAAATTACCACCAAGCCAATGAACGCGATTATACGTGGAAATTTGAACGATTGGATGAACGGTGTTAAAACTATACATCAGCTCTCTTTCGACCTCTATAACATGGCTAAAAAGAGCGATTGGCGCGATTATACGCTTGAATTTAGAACGTTGGTAGTAAAAGGACAATATAATGATTTCTTCAGCGAAATGTCAAAAGGTACGTGGGTTAAACCCGGTTCAACATCTAAGCCCACTTCTACCAAAGCCGTTAAAGCTGCCACGCCAACTCCAGCTCCTTCACCGTCTGCTCCTTCCTCTCAGCTAGAAAAAGACTTCAAAGAAATTTTCAAGAGTGATAGAAGTTTCGGCAATTTAATTGATTATATAGTTTCAAACAAGCCCGATCCTAAAGACATTTTGGACACGCTTAAAACATTGAAAATCGAGCCAATACATTTTGTCGTTATGATGCACATATCCTATTTTGAAGATAAAATGGAGAGCGCAGGGTATTTGGGTATCTATGAAAAATTGTGCGTTTTATTCTTCAAATTGGCTTATACTAATTGCCAAAATGCAACGGTAATTCGTATAGAAAAAGAAGCTTTTAAAAAATACGATTTTAGTGAAATTTCCGCTATTGCTGAAACTGGGGTGAATAACTGTATAACTCCAACCAACTCACAAGAATTTTCAAAATTCCTATTATATAAGACTTGGGCTTATGAAATAATATCTAAAAAAGCAAAAGAAAAGAATGCTGATATAAAGAAATTTTGTGGCAAAACTCCCTCCCAAATATTCAAATTCTTTGCCTACACCCCCGCCAAGTTTCTTTATGTTGACGAAACCTGGTTATCAGACTCGGATAAAAAATTCGTTTCTGAGCTTGGGCAAGTGGATCGCACCTACAAAATATTTTTGTTAGAGAAGAAATTTGATATCAAAAATGTATCCGAACAGTCCATTCCTAATATCCTAACGTTCATAATGGATAATATAGGAAATTCTGTTCTTAAAGATGGCGTGAAATACTTGAAAGAAGTTTATATCCCTCACAACGCATTCGAACAGATAAATGTCAGCGCTGAACTCAAAACCGCCTATTCTAAAATAGACGAAAATAGCGTTTATAAAATGCTTTCAGTATTGAAAACAGATCAAGTGGGGTTCAACGATCTTTGCAATTTAGCATTTTATGGATACCTGATTTATCTATATGAAACCAAACATAAAGTCATTGATGTGCTGAAAATAGAGGGGCATGATAGCAGGTATGATCACTCATTAAGACGGGACTTTAGAGAATATAAAAATTTCGATAGCTTTGTTGCAGATTATTTGATGCAATATAAGTTGGACAATGTTGAGGGAGTGAAAGGGTTTGCTAAAGTAGTATCTATGTTCACTAACCATGTGGACTTAGGTCAACAAAGCTATATGGGAGTGATTGATAAAATGAAGGGCACGCGGGACGATGCTTGTTTCGTGTTAGAACTTATGAACCCTGAACCAAAAGGCCCCCATAACATAAAAGTAATCAACCCTAACCCAAGAGAAATAGACGCTTCAAACTTAAATAAAGATCAAATTGAATGGGTCAAAAAATTCGGTAGCATCTGCGACGTATCCATTTACGTACCTCCCCAAAACGATGAAGAATTTTTTGCTAAGGCATTAATAACCGCGTTAAGACTTACAGAAGTTAGTGGTGAGCGTATTGTGGAGGAAGAGGAGGGGAGAGCGAAGAAACTTAACATAGATTTTTTCATCAACAAAGTCCAACCCATCTTAGATAAACGTGGGTTAACAACAGAACGCATCGCGCAAACAACGTTGGATTCGAGGAGGAATTATTTAAGAGTATCCGCCATCAACGTTGATGGACACGTGACTTTGCTTGAAAAATATTCTGATATCTTCACTGCCTATACTATATACACAATTTTCACAACCCTTCAGGATCCATCTGAAGTAGACCGTTTCCTGATGCAAAGTACCAAGCGCGATAGTCAAGTATGTGATATATTGGTTGAGTATGCCAATAAAAATACATCTAATCGCGCCTTTAATGAATATCTTACTGTATATGCCATGGGCATAGATGGGCAAGAATTGTCCAAAGAAGCTATGAATTTTGCCATAAATTCATTAAAGATCTCTCTTGGTGCTGATGTAATAATTTACGATAAAAAAATTAAAAAATTGTATGAAAGCGGGTGGTTGAGGTCAAAATGGTGTTTTGATGCGCTGTGGGGGCTAACTCCTAAGAGTGAGTATAATAAAGGGTTTTTGATGTGTGTAATAACGCAATTTCGTATAGGCAAACGCATACTTGAACCCCAAATTAAAGAATTGATTGAAAAATGTTGGGTTGATGGAATTGAAAACGCTAAAGAATTGAAAACAAGATCCGATATTGTAATGTTAGATATAGACAAAGATTGGAAAAGAGGATTTATAGATTGTTATCAAAGCATAGGCGCGGTTGAAATAACGTCTCAAATGACAGTCGTTATAATGTCGAAAACCAAGAAAATTTATCCTCCTCTAAACGAAGACTACAAGAATCCTGATAACGCCTTTAAAGACACGTTTAGCCTTTTGAACACCCACTTGCACAAAAATAATTTTGTGTTTGATGATCCTGAACTTAGAAAAATTTTAATTAAAGAGATAGCTAAGAGGATGCCTTACATCCCCACCCATCTCACTGAAATGCTCAATTATCCAAAATTTGAAGATCTTCTTGAAGAAAATGATGATATCAAAAAGAGCTTTGCAGAAGGAATAGAAAATCATTTTCACAAAATTGATATATACAACCCCGATGATACTTTTTATGATCTGATGCGTAAAATGACGCATTCTATCTTCGAGCTTATGGGGGATGAGATTCAGCTGAGGTTAATAAAATTATTGTGTAAAGAGGATTTAACAGAAATAAATGACATTTCTATGAATTTGATTTTTGACAATAGTGGCAATGTAGCAAAATGCGTCAAAGATAACTTGGCTTATTTTGATGATGCAGACATGAAAAATATATTAGAAAAATCTATAAAGCACAAAAGCTGCGCGCTGGCATTGAATACCATAAACAAACAGAATGATGGTATAAAAATAACCTTCAATAAAGACTTTGACTTAAAACAGTGTCTGAAGTTCAATAATATAGACTTTGATAGCATAACGACTACCAATATAGAGACTATGGAAGATTTGGGCAATGTTCAAAAAATAGTCAGCGTCATGATCCCTAAAATACCAGTCGAAGAGCTTGATGAAAGTGAAACTAAAAAACGTCAATTATACCTCCACAAAAATAACGCTTATAATCACGACCCCGCCTTTGGGCTTAAAGTGAAGAGAAGCTACAAGTATGAGAATAAAGGTATGAAAGAGAAATTTGATGCTTGGTGCGCTGCACATCCTAAAGCCAAAATCAAAACACTCTTCCATGGGACGGGTAGCATAGCAGGTGCGTTTATCCTACGTTTCGGATTCAAGATTATCCCAAGTGACAACAAAGCAAAAGACGGCGGGTTGGTTACGGCAAGGATGCTTGGAGACGGGATTTACTTTGCGGATAATATATCCAAATCCGCCTTCTACATGAGCAACGCGGGGTATCTCAGAAAAGAAGGGGTGGAGGGGTATATTTTCAAATGCAAGGTAGCGATGGATCAACGAATGAAAGACTATAGAGAAGGGTGGGCAGAGGAAGCCTACAAGCATCTCGTTAGTAATGAATGGTGTGTTTTCAATACAGATCAATGCTTAATCGAAGAAGTTTATGAATGTGTTTCTGTTTATGAGAAAGTATTTAAATCTTATTTGGACGAAAGCAAATTCAGCGTAAACCAATCGACCTTCATGTTCATGGACGGTAATATACCTATTGATTTAGAAGGGCACATGGTGGATTGGAAAGCGTTCCCAGACTTCGGCCCCCATGTATATATAGAGCCGTCAGGGCGTGGTCCTGTGGTGCATATTAAACACGATACTTCTGTAAATCAAGTCCATCAGACGTATAAATGGGGCAAAGAGATGAAAGGTGTAGGCGTTTCACCTGACCTCGAAAATTTCATAAAATTACTCAAAAACACTTATTAAGGAATAGAAATGTTAACTGAAAATTCAATGTATGATGACGCACAAGGGCGCGAAAATTTAATCAAGAACAAAGAATTATGTGCTGAGCTCTTTGCTATAAACTTCTTAGGGTTTGTGGGGTTGTTTGCTTTGAGTGATAGCAGGGGGTTCATGCGCACATACGAGTCATCGGAAAAGAAGCTTAATATAGACGAAATCGGGGACGATAACCATGACGTATCGCTAATCCTTAAGCTGTGCGTCGAAGCGGGTGTGATTGAAGCTTCTAGAACGCCCTATATCGTAAAATTCTTGACTTTAATAAAATCTAAGACAATAAAGAGTAAAGATATTGACGAGGATAGACTAAGAGAGATAATCAAAAATACCTTGTTTATCACAAAGCCTATGAACGCGATTATACGTGGATTCGTGAGCGATTGGTTAAAGGGTAATAAAACTATCCATCAGCTCTCTTATGACCTCTATAACATGGCTAAAAAGAGCGAATGGAGGGACTATACGCTGGAGTTCAGAACGCTTGTTATAAAAGGACAATATAATGATTTCTTCACAGCGATGTCGAATGGTACGTGGGTTAAACCATCACCCAAATCAGCATCGTCTAAGACGGTAGACAGTGGTGAGGATTTTGTCAAATTTATTGATAAAGCTTACACTCAACCAGATTTATTTGAAAATGTTTTAAATTACATAATCTCCAAAAAAGTCAATAGTGATTTAATTTTAAAATCAATCGAGAAATCAATGCCTTCTGGTAATACAAGCATTGTTTTTGATCCTAAAAAGATTTTCAGCATTCTTGAAAAAACTCCTTATATGGGACTCTTTGACGAAATTTGTAATGCCTTGTTCAAGAAAGTCCATGACTATTATTTTAAACTTGGTATCAATAATTTAAAAATCGAGAAATTCGATTTCAACCAATACAATTTGGGTGATAGCGTTAAACTTGTCGAGAAGACGGTAGAGAATTGGGAAAGCCCTGCTAGTATTAAAGAATATGAAGAGGGGTTAGCGTATTTTGCATGGGCGTTCAATGTCATTAGTGATGAAACTAAGAAGAAATATAAAGACGGGGAGAAGTTGAAAGGCAAGACTCCTAGTCAAATTTTCAAATTAAGGGCTTACAACAATAATGATGTTTTCGTTATATCAGGTAACATTTCTAAAGACGATGAAATTGTAATAATTCACTATGGGCAGATGTCGAAAATATGTAAATTCTTGCTCAATAAAGAGGGGTTCAATAAATTAAAATGGGATGCGATGACTATGCCCAACCGCATAGCGTATGCTGTGGAGAACCGCAAGAATCCTGATTTCATAAAATATAAGAAAAATTATCTTGACACCAATGTGCCGATAGAGTATTACAATTTCGAAGACTTGGCTAAATCAGCAAGCGCCCGCATCCTCTTATCTGAATACAAGTATGATGATATAAAGAATATGTGCGAAGAGCACAAACATGAGCGCTATTGTTTCAGAAGTATTCTTGCTATATTCGTGCTGGCTTGGCTTTTTGATAGATTCAAAAATAATGAAGTCATAAAGAATTTATCATTACCTGACAGCTTTAATATTTGGAACGAAAGTCTTTTGGATAATGAGTGGTATGTGCAGATGGCTGCTTTCTTCATCTTCAACCAAAATAAGGGGTCAATGGATGAGGTGGCGAAATATATTGAGTTGGTAAAATTTTTCACCTACAACCTAACCCAAAGACGTGACAATAATGTAGATAAAATAGGTGAAGCTTTGCACGCTATGGATTATTTTGAAGGCGTCAAATTCTCTATAATCGTTAATTCAGACGCACCCTTGTTCAAATTGAATTGGTTTAGCATGTCGCCACCCGTGCTGAGCAGGGAGGGGTTGAATAAGGAGGAGTTAGAATTCATTGAGAAGTATGAGGGGTTGTTAGGCGTAAAACTGGCGAAAGAAATAAAAATAGACAAACCTATAGAGAAAATTGTTGAAATATGTAAATCTTACTTTAAACATGAAAGAGTTGAGTTTGAAGTAACCAATGAGCTCAAGAAACAATTAGAAAAACAAGCGAATATAAATTTCTTCATAACTAAAGTTCAACCCCTCCTAGATAAAGAAGGGTTCAATATAGATAAAATTTTTAAAATTTTCCCTGATTTAAGACTACCTGATTTGGTTGATATTTCAGGCAAAAAGGCGTATTGGATTAAAGAAAAAATAAGCAATTACATTCTTTTCATAATTTTGAGCAAAAGTGAACCTAAAAAATTTGCTGAAGGGCTGAAAAAGGCGAGATTCTACATACGCATTAATGACCTAACACCAATATTAAAGCAGATAGATTCTTACACGTGCTCAGACACATTTTTGGAAAATCTTTTGACCGCTTGTGTAACAATATCAGATTTCGTTGTAGATGACAAGTTAAAGGATAAGGTTTCTAATATTGTTCATAAAGCATTCAGCGAACCCATTATTGATGTCACCCGTCCTGTGGTACAGAGTGTCATTGAATACAAAAATACCAACAGTGTGTGGACTATCGATTTCTTACACGACGCCAATATAGAAAGCGATTATAACAAGGCATTGATTTTCTGTGCAGCGTGTTACGGGTTTGCTTCAGTGAAATATAATTCACGGAAAAATGGTTTAATACTAAAAGAAGTTATTGAAAAAACTATCAATCCCGCTTTAGATGGTTCAATAGACGCTTACAATGCTGAAGATTTATTAAAGTATCCTAATCTTAGCCAAGGGTGGCAAGATGGCATTAAAGCCGCGGCGTTAAATATAGGACAACATTCATTCTCGTTCTGGCATTTTGAAGAAATTTTCATGTTATTGAATAAAAAGGTGCCCCAGCACGATTATACGCCAATAGCAAAATTGACTAATTTAGGTAGATCTATAAAAATCCTGAAAAGAGCGGGTGACTTCGATGATGATGTCGATGATATTATATATGCGGAGTTAAACAGGATTGTAGATAAAATAACTTTGACAGAATTATCTTATTTTCTGTCGCGCGGTGGGTGGGCGTTGGAAGGCTTAATTAAAAGGCCAAACGTTTTCAATATGATGAAGGATAAAATAAATCAGTGTATAGAACTTCAAGCCGCTGACTTAACAAGCCTAAAAACCATTAATCTAATATCTGAATTACCTCCTGAGATCATTGAAAACCTTTCTGATAACGTCATTAATGTCTTCGTAAGAAAGCTCACTGAGAGCGTGAGCAAGGAAAAAGAAGAAATTACTGTTCAAACTCTTATAAACATAGCTTTCGACGGTATGGGTAGCTTAAAACCAGAGTTCAAGAAAGTGATAAGAGAACTCAAAAAAGAAAAAATTGTCATGAAAAGATTGGCCAATAGGGCAGTAGGGATGGTTGCTATAAGAAGCATGAACACCGATCCGCTGGCGCTACCTATAACAATACGTAACGAAACCATCAAAAAATTATTCAACTTTAATGACATCGACTTAGAATCCGTATCAACCTCAGATTTCAAATCACTTGACGATTTCGATACCCCTAACCCTGCTGTCAGCGTATTCATTCCAAAACTACCCATGGAAGAATATACAGACAAAACACAAGTCAAAGAACGCAAGCTACAATTGCACGAAAACAACGGCTACAACCACAACCCCTCTTTCGGCTTAGATGTTAAGCGCGCTTTTGCGTACAATAATCCTAAGATGAAAGAAGAGTTTGATGCTTGGTGTGCTGCGCATCCTAAAGCTAAAATCAAAACACTCTTTCATGGTACGGGTAGCTTTGCTGGGGCGTTCATTTTGCGTTATGGGTTCAAGATTATCCCAGGCAATGAAAAGGCTTCTAAAGGCGGGGTCGTGACGGGGCGGATGCTTGGGGATGGGATTTACTTAGCAGACAATGTCGCAAAAGCCGCTTTCTATATGAGCAATAATGGGTATTTACAAAGAGCCGGCGTGCATGGGTATATTTTCAAATGCAAGGTAGCGCTTGACACAATTTTCAAAGATTATAGAGAAGGTTGGATGGAGGATGAATATAAACATCTTGTCAGCAATGAATGGTGCGCGTTCAATACTCAGCAATGTTTAATTGAAGAAGTTTATGAGTGTGAGAGTGTTGAGGAAAGCGTGTTCAAACAATCTCTCATGGAAAGGTATAACGACGCTATTATGAACTCAACATTTATGTTCGGTGATGGGCAAATTCCTATTGATTTAGAAGGGCACATGGTGGATTGGAAAGCGTTCCCAGACTTCGGCCCCCATGTAACCATAGAACCCAGTGGACGTGGGCCTGTGGTGCATATTAAACATGACATAAGCGTTAAAAAAGTGAATAAATATTTTAGATATGGGCAATTAATATTAGGCGTTGATGGAAGTGACGAATTAGAGAATTTCATAAAATTGCTTAAAAACACTTATTAAGGATTAAGAGATGTTAACTGAGAATTCGATGTATGCTGACGTCAACGGCAAGCAAGCTCTGTTGAAAAATAAAGAATTGTGTGCTGAGCTTTTCACAATAAACTTTCTTGGGTTTGTGGGCTTGTTTGCTTTGAGTGATTCGCGCGGGTACATGAAAACCTATGAAAGCACCGAGAAGAAGCTTAATATAGACGAAATCGGGGACGATAACCATGACGTCTCGCTAGCAAAGTGGCAATGGATGTAAATGGGAAGGACTATCTTGAAGCTTGGAAGACAGAGGCGTTCAGAGGGTTTGTTAGCAATGAATGGTGTGTTTTCAATACTGAACAATGCTTAATTGAAGAAGTTTACGAGTGTTTGACAGTAGATAAAGAAGAATTTATAAAATCATTTAAATGAGAGGGTGAACAAAATGGCAACACCACAATCGACTTTTATGTTCATGGACGGTAATATACCAATAAATGTTGAGGGGCAATTGGTGGACTGGAAAGCGTTCCCAGACTTCGGCCCTCATGTAACCATAGAACCCAGTGGACGTGGGCCTTTAGTGCGCATAAAGCACGATAGTAGTGTGGAGGAGGTGCATGAGGTCTATAAATGGGGGTTGGAGATGAAAGGCATTGGTACTAGCCCCCAAATAGTTCACTTCATAAACCTCCTCAAAAACACCTATTAATCTGGCGGGTCTTCGATCTCAGCGGGCATCAGAGGACCGAACGCTCTCACCCTCACGTTCACGTCATTCACGCCCGCTACCATTATGTTCACTCTTGAGTTATCAAGCAAATAATTCTCATAATCTCCATCAGGCATATTGCTGTATATTTCATCAATGAATTTGCCTGTTGTATAATCATAAAATCTTACTTGAGCTCTATACGGAATGCCCCTTAACGTTGTGTGCCCTCTAACCCTGTAAATTGAGTGGTAAGAGGCGCGGGTGGTAGCTTCTTCGGGGGTGAAGGTTTTACCGTTGTAAAAAGCGAAATGTGAAAGCTCACCATTACAATAAAGTTTGCCGGGCATGGAGCCCATTAAAGTCAAGTAGCTGGGGAAATTGTTCATGGTATCTTTAGGTATCTTTTTAGTGACTATAAGCTTTCCGTCTAAAATAATATCTAAATTGAAAATTTCTCTACGCTGTACAACAATATGATGAAAGTCGCCGTCATTCAATTTTTCTGAAATATCGCAAGCAACATTTCCCGCTTCATTCTCAGTATAAGAAATCCACCCTTGTTTTTCGTTACCTTTATCATCAACATTTATCTCCAGCAACGGCCCTCCAAAAGGTTTCTGAATGCCTTGCATCGAAACCATCACACCTCTATCACTTCCACCCGTTTTAAAGAACATTTCAAAAGCATGGTTATCAGGGTCTATATTAAAAGGAGCATAATTATATGTTGATCTTATAACTGCCATGGCGTTATAGAAAGCTACTGCGCGGCATTGCTTGAAAATATCAGGTCCAATCCTTGCTTTGCCAATTGTCCCTACGTGTGTAGCCACAATTCCTCCAACGGGTTGTTCTATGTAGAATTCGTTTACGGTGGTAAAATCATCGTCTTGGAAGGGGATAAAGAGGGTAGGATTTTTCTTTAAAAGTAAATTATGAAATAACCAAATCTTCTTCAAAAGCCTATACAACTCAACATCTTTCAAAGCTCTTGTAAAGAACGCCACTTGGTCTATATGAACGGCACTTGTATTCCTATCTGAAGCGACAGGCAATACTTCACTATATCCGCCAATTTCGATAGGATTATTAGTGAAGGTGTTTGGTGGAACGTCTTGGAATGTCTTTGTTAAGGTTCCAAGGACTTCCCCATTTATAATCACTTCTGCTTTGGCTTCAAAAGGGCTGCTACTTTCAACCTTATACACCTTGAAACGTAGAACTATATATTGGACACCGCCATAGAAATCAGTAACCTTTGACCTATTTACATTAATAACACCTATAGGGAATTCAAAGCTATACATATCTTCATATAAATAGCGGTCAACGATATTCGCTACAATGGTGTCTTTTTTGCGAAGAATGGGCCTAGATAAATCATTACTAAAATCATTCTCTTTTGACCTATAATCGCTCTCGTCCGTTATCTTCCTGTACATGAACAAGAAAGTAAATGAACCGTTATTAGGGCCGGTATTATAGTCTGATACGTTAGGAATTTGGACAAAGGCTTTAGGATATACATTTTTAACCTTGCCATATGTCCCGAACCCTATACTATTTTGACTGGCGGGTTCTAATTCAACTAAACTCCCAATGCCTGCTTTATAGCTCTTTTCAGGCTCCTGAATACCTATTTGTAAAATGCCATTATTACCCACGTCACTTTCATCAATAATAGCCACGGGGGAATCGGTATAAAGACGGGTTCCGCCATCATAATCTTCACCATCGAATGTCCAGAACCCTTGAGGATTAAATGATTGGATTGTTTTCTTAAACCCTGGCATTATTGTTCTCCTAGCTTCAAATGCCCACTATTGACCCTTAATTCTAAAAAATAATTGTAATAGTTATTGGGCTTCTCAAGACACCTTCTATCCATTATCTCTCTTGCTTCAAGATATGTCGCAGTGCCTTTGGATACGCATAAGTGAAGAATTGTGCGCTTAAATCGTGCACCATTCCCACCTTGTGCTAGTTTTGAAATCTCTGGGTTAGAGCTGTAATACTTTTTCCACTCACTCTCAACCCGCTTATTGACCTTTTTACCCTTTTCGTTCACAACCTTCGTCGTCGACCAAAAACTCTTTTTACCAATATAAAGCTTCCCATTCTCAGTGTCTTCAATCAAATAAACAAAACTTTCATAATTCCTAGGCGTTTCAGTGAATTCCTTATCCTGGTATATCCAAGGAAGATGCGTGTACCCTCTTGACATTTAAAACTCCTAAGAAACGTTACCATTTTTGGGTGAACTTGAAAATACAGGTTGCCAATAATTATATTCTAACGATACGGTCACAATAGTGATTTCATCGTTCTGAGACGATCCTAACGTGATTTCATTTAAATCAACTGGCCAAGCTTCAAATAAATTTACCGAATATGTCTCATTGCCACCCCTGTCTAGCATAGCTATATTTAAATCGCTAACATACTCGTCTGGAAAATTGAAGGTGTTGGTTGAAAGGTTGTTTACGCTACTTTGCCAGACGTCAAAATAGTCTCTGGTGTCAAGGGTTCCGTCTGCGTAGAAGCTCAACGAGGCAGGGCCGTAGGAGGAGGAGTAAGGGATTTTAAAGGGCGCGCCGTTCATACGATGATCAAACGTCATCATCTGCCTTCCGGGAAGCTGTGCGGAGCAACATTTCAAATCTATCTGACCGACAGAATTGAAATAATTTTGCATTCTTGATATCTTCCCGACCTTGGCGTCATCATTCACACCAAGCTCTTTACCACTTATACTCACACCCTTAGGCAAGAAAAATTTCGCCCTATACCTATTAGGCTGTGATATTCCATTCCTAAATTTAGATAAAAATTCTTGTGCATAGCTCATTTAATAACCATCCTTCCAAACCGCCTTGGCATCCACTTTCTGGAATTGCTGTACGGGCAACAAAGCCGCCTTCTCCCAATATTCCGAATCCACCTTCACCAGCTCTGTCTTCACGTGCTTTATCAGATACCTATGGATAAGGGGGCCTACTTGTTTTAGCCCAAGCGTGCCTTTCAAAAGTCCATAGCTCACTTTCATAAAAGCCTTCTCACTCTTATGCGCTTTGGCGTATTCTAAAAGTTTATCTAAAATCATCGCTCTGAGTTTAGGAGGTGCGTAGTGCAAATTCAAACCCAGCCACCCATCTTTATAATACTTTATAGGGATCATGAGTGGAAATTTATCCCAATACGGCAAGGTGTCTTTGTATTTGGCATCATATAAATAAAAATACATTTGACCTATTACCGGCATTCCACGTTTTGTGGTAAATGCGCTGTCAGCAATACGACGTTTGGAAGACTTTGCTTGGCCTTTATTGTTCACTTGCCCTTTAATCAGCGTATAAAACCACGAAATGCTTGCCCGTTGTGTACTAAGGGAGCCGGTGCGAATCGCCTGCTTAATCCGCCCATTTCCGCCGCTAACAGTGCTGGTGGCGGGTTGAGGCTTTACAGCGGCAGGCTTGGGGGCGGGCTTTGGTTGTTTGGGTATATTAGGCACGGCTTTTTATCCCTAAGTCATATTCATCCATAATCACGAATTGAAACCCGTTCTGAATGCACCAATCCGTAGCAGCATTCCATTTTTCTTGATTTCTTATCCAAGTCAAACATTTTTCATTGTAATATTTACTTCTTGATGGCTTGGGTTTATCAATTTGATCACGGGGTTTTATTTCAACTAAAAATTTCTTGGTTCCTTCCCGCGTCTCGACCACAATAGCGAAATCGACAAAATATCGATGCATCTTTTGGTCGATGGCGCTGAAGTAAGGAATCACGACTTCCTCTGAATTCCAAAATTTTATATTAGGGGAATTGTCACATTTTGTCATGAACTTCAATTCCCAGCTTGACCGCCAGACTATCTCTTTGCTTTTCCCTATATACTTTTGTGGGTTAATAGGCGTAAATAACCCTTGTTTATAAGGAACGCCTTTTTTAAATTTTCTCATAATAACGCTCTAAATATAGGTATAACGATATTTAGGGAGAACGAAATGGGTAATCTTTGTTATCCGCAGAACATCGGTAACGCGGAAAGCCAGCCCGCTTCAATTATGTTCTCTTTTTACGAAAGAGAATCATATAAAAAAAGCGCGCCAACAGACATCATTCACTTGTATATGCCTGAAGACGTCAACCAACCCGCTACTACTGCATGGGATAGTGAAGCGTTTGGATTTTTGGGGGCGGAGTTCACAGGGCAGAGGGGTGGAGGGTTAGGGGGTGGAATAATGGATTCGATGTCCAGAGGGTGGGGACAAGCGAAAGCTAACATTGCCAGCTCTGTAATTGGTAAAATGGGTGGACAGCTAAGCGCTGAAGCGTACATGGGAGCTAAGAACGGCGTTATCCCTAACCCTTACGTCACCATGGTTTTTAAAGGGGTTGACTTTAGACGGTTTCAAATGGTTTTCACATTCGCTCCATTCACAGAGAGTGACTGCACAATGATTGACAATATTGTGAAAACCTTTCGCGCCAACTCAGTGCCTCCAGGCAGCGGAGCGAATAAAGGGCCTGCGTTTTTGGGATACCCGCAGGAGGTGGAGGTGAAGTATCTGTGGAAAGGGAAAGACAATAAATGGCTTCACAAATTCAAGAGAAGCGTCATAACAGGCGTCGAAGTAGATAACGCGGGCGCGGGAATGTTTACGACAATGAGAAACGGGTTCCCCACAAATACTAAAGTCACGCTATCTTTGAGCGAGGCGGAGATAGTGTTGAGAGACGATATATTGAAAGGAGGTTATTGAGATGTTTAATAATCTTCAAACTTTGAAATACCCATATGACGGCGGCGTAGAGCTGGCGGGGTTGATACTTGCTAATATGCCCGTTCGTCTTAACATCGATCGCTCATACATATTGGACAGAAAGTACATAAGTGATGGAGAGACGGCTGAGGGGTTAGCTTGGAAGCTATGGCGGCGCCCAGACTTTCATTGGGTTCTCTTGTACATAAACGCTATTGTCGACCCTTATACAGGTTGGCCGATGCGTGACGGGAATGTGCACAGCTATGCCAATGCCAAATATGGGTTCGAGACTATGGACAAGATACGGCATTTTGTTGATTTAACAAATGATAAAATCATTTTCGCCGATTATACACCGCCTTATCCAGCTAACCTTCACCCAGTTTCGTATCTGGAACATGAAAGAAATTTAAACAATGCTAAGCGCGCGATTGTCGCTATAACTCCAAAATATATTCATGACTTTGTTGACACTTATAATGAATTGATTTTAGGTAAAACCGTATGATAAACGAAAAGAGTTCTTTACCCGGCGATCTTACCAAACGACAAATAAAAATAGACGGCAAAGATATTAGTTCAGCGGTTCTTACCGCCTCTATCTATCTCGATATAGTGGGGGGCATTTGGAGCTGTCAGCTTCATATTGAAGATACCACAAACTTACTCACTTCTTTACCTATAAAGAGTGGTAAAAAGGTTGAGGTTACGGTTGAAACACGGTTCGATGGAAGCGTGGGCAATGGGCAAAAGACATTCAAATTTGAAGTTTATGATATTTCAAATAAAACCGCCCCTAACCATATGCAATATAACTATGTGGTGCACTGTGCATCAAAAGCCTTCATAAAAGATCAAAAGACTAGGATAAGTCAATTTTTCGAAGGCAAGCCCGATAAGATGATTGAGCAGATAGCTTCTAATAATCTTGATGTAAAAATTAAGGATAAGCGGAAGCCTGAGGGGTCGGTTCAATTCATAGCAACCAATTGGAGCCCTTTGAACACCATTGCATTCATCTCTAAATGGGCGACGTATGACGGAAAAGCAGATTTTTTATTCTTTCAAACCGATAATGAAGAATTTGATTTCATGCCTATCAAAGCCATGTATGAAGATAGGAATAGCGGACTAACGTTTAAACAACGTCCTTTTGGAATAAAACAAAATCATGAGTTTGAAGACGATCCAGCTATTTTAATAACCAAATACAACAACGACCATTTTAACGCTACGCGGGCGGGGTTAGCGGGGTATTTTGGTTCAAAAAATGCTGTCTATGACATGGTTAAAAAGAAGTGGAAGGTTGAGACTTATAAGAATGAAGGGGAGGGGATGGAAGGCGAATTTAAAAAATTCGAAGACGCCAATATCTCTTATTCTCCAAAACACAATGGGCTTTATGACGGCGAGCAAAATGTTTACGACAATTCAAACTGGATAGGAAGTAGACGCGCAGCATTGATGACTTTAGATAGGGAGAAGATTTTTGTGCAAACCGCTGCCAGCGCTAAGTGCTGGGAATGGCTTGGCAAGTTTTGTAAAATTGATCTACCGTCTATGGAAGATATGACAAGTGAAGAATTCGATAAAGACAGACGTGGTAAATATTTAATTACCGCTATTTCTATGGTATTGAGTAGAGCTGACAGCGTTACAAATTATGAAATGGTGAAAATAAAACTAGGCGAATAAAATGTCTAAACGTGAATTTAAAATGCCTCCTTTCACTTGGTGGCGAGGTGTGGTTGAAAATGTCCAAGACCCAAAAGAAATTGGTCGTCTTCAAGTTAGGATTTACGGTTACCATCCTGAAGAATTAGATAAACTACCTACTGAAAAATTACCATGGGCGCATGTTAGCAATGGCATCCAAAGCTCGTCCCTATCAGGGTTAGGGCATAGTCCTACGGGTATAGTCAAAGGGACGACAGTTTGGGGTTTTTTTGAAGACGGCGAAAATGCTGAAGTTCCTGTTATTGCTGGCACCTGCCCAGGCATCCCTGAAGCTCCTCAATCGGGTACAGGGTTCAACGACCCAGACGGAAAATACCCTAATAAACCCGACGAAAGTGATGTCAATAGGCTAAGCAGGGGAGACGAAAAAGAAACCGTTATCGAAAGGATTAGGAAGGGTCGTGATACGGCGAAAGTGGCGTTTGGAGGAACATGGAAAGAGATTGAAACTTCTTATGCTGCCAAGTACCCTTTAAACCACGTTTTCGAGAGTATTAGCGGGCATGTAGAAGAGTTCGACGATACGCCAGGCGCAGAGAGAATTTCTAAGCATCATAAAAAAGGAACCTTTGAGGAAATAAGTCCAAACGGCTCAAAAGTCACCAAAGTGGTCAAAGACAATTATATGGTGGTACATGGTGACGATTATATATTGGTTAAAGGGAATGTGAAAATCAACGTAGTAGGCGATGCTAGCGTATTGGTGGAGGGGAATGCGGATGTTGAGGTCAATGGAAACCGTAGGGATCATGTGAAGGGCGACTGGGATATTGAGGTTGAAGGAAAGGCTACATGGTTAGTGAAAGGGCTGTGGACAAGACGGTCTGAGGATGATATTGTCGACAATGCAAGATATATTTTTCACAATTAAGGATAAGAAATGATATTACCAAAAGTACACGAATTGTTCGCTATGACATTTGGACAGTTTGGGCAAGAATATACGGATAAAGAGAAGAGCATGGTAACGGTACAGGGTGATTTGTGCGTTTTGAAATTGGATATGTCAAAGTATGAAGAGGGGACGATTGGGGCGTTGGTAGGAGATTTTTACTTAACCTGTAATGCCAAAAATCCAACCATCGTCTCTGTCAACTGTATGTCAAAAATAAATTATAGCGTCAGTGATAAGATGGAAAGTTATTTAATGGGGCTTTAAGATTTTCATAAATATAAATGTAATAAATTAAAAAGGAGTTTCAAAAATGGCTTCATCATCTGCAACAGACTATTGGCATCAGAAATTGATGGATTTTATGCTAAAAGGTGGAACCCTGGTGCCCGCTGGTACTTTGTGGATCTCATTGTTTACTACGGTTCCTGGGTTAAGTGGTACAGGAGGCACAGAAGTTTCAACCTCTTCCACGGGCTATGGACGTGTTAGCATGTTGAGCGGAGCGGGCTCTCAATGGGCAGGACCAACGGGTGCGAATAAAGAATACACCAATATCGTCGACCTTCAATACGGTGCTCCTATAGCTGATTGGGGTACGATTAAAGGGTTAGGTATATGGGATGCTGAGACAGGCGGTAATTTGCTTTACGTCGGCGTTCTGGGTACAGCTAAGCCAGTTAGCAACGGTGACGGCGCTCCGCGGATTTTAGCGGGCCAATTGAAGATCTCTCGAGCCGCGTGCTGATTTATTTAGATATAAAAATAGGGCCATTGGCCCTATTTTGTTGAATGTTGAATGTTTATCCCGCTTTCTTTTCTAACTCACGGCGGACTTCACGAACTCGATATTTCTTATCAGGGGTCAGCGAAAACTCTTCCATTAGTTCAGCGAAAATTTCGTCGTCATTCTTGCCCTGACCGATCAATTCTCGAATAGCTTTTGTATAATTGCGCTTAGGGGCAGCCTTTTCTTTCTTAACTTGTTCAACTTGCTCGACTTGTTCAACTTGCTCGACTTGCTCGACTTGTTCAACTTGCTCGACTTGTTCAACTTGCTCGACTTGTTCAATTCCTGGAAGAGTTTGTTGCTCCATTGCTTTCTCCTTAGTGTTGCGTGGTGGTTTAGATGTTTCTATTGCTGACCCCACAGAAGTAGGTAAAATTACACCATCCTTTGTGCAATGTGATAAGATTGCTTTAGAT
>RRZU012612407.1_pt1 | contig 25741 bp, 25 predicted proteins | sample 2165561 | NCBI WGS metagenome assembly RRZU01 (sample SAMN10456909, study PRJNA506462) | wastewater metagenome | isolation source: wastewater sludge | place: USA: Moscow, Idaho | reverse complement strand
ATTATCTCCGTAAAAATCTTTCACCAACTGATTTTCTCTCTGCACCGGTCCTAATCTGTACTATTCCTTTTCCACATCATGATTACATATGATTAAAGTTTTACACATTTATTACTAAAACGATTGTATTCAAATTCACCGGACTTGTCAACCTGCATCTTGATCAGATTATTTTTTTACGTATCTATATTCCGATCAATACCAGATCCGGTTATTGGAACTGCCCTGGTGTGATTTGAAATTCAAGATTCTTCTTATTTGTAGGATGGATAAACATAAGTTTATTCGCACAAAGTGCTACTGTATTAATATTTAGCTTTGTGGAAACTTTTTGGCTCTCCAGACTTCCATACTTGCTGTCTCCAAGTAGTGGATGTCCGATTCCTGCAAATTGCACCCGGATCTGATGATGTCTTCCTGTTACAAGCTTAATTTGTACAAGACTACAGTCTTCTCTTTTTTCTACTATTTTAAAAGAAAGTTCTGCTTTTTTTGCATCAATTGCATCCTTCTCTACCACGTCAGATCTGTTATTTTTTTTATCCTGTCTTAGCCAGTGAATCAGCTTTCCTTCATTCTCTGGCGACCCATGAACAAGTGCACAATAATCTTTATTCAATGTCCCATCCAAAAGCTGGCGGTTCATCTCTTTTGCAGCTTTTGGATTTTTTGCAATTACAAGTAAGCCTTCCACCGGCTGGTCGAGCCTGTGGACCAGACCAATATAAGGTTCTGATCTTTTGCTTTGCTGCCCGTAAAGATACCTTTTCAATTCACTGACCAGATCACGCTCTCCAAGCCTTCCGGTCTGTGTTGCCAGACCTGAAGGCTTGTTTACGACAAGAATATCTAAATCTTCATATACTATTTTAATGTTTGATGTAATTTCCAAATGAAATCTCGCTTCTTAAATATTTCGTTTCAGAGAAAATCAGACTTTAAATCGGTATCCTACTCCCCAGATCGTCTCAATATACTGCGGTTTTGCATTATCAAAATCAATTTTCTAACTGAACTTTTTAATATGCACTGTAACAGTTGCAATATCCCCAATAGAATCCATATCCCAAATTTCCCGGAACAATTCTTCTTTAGTGTATACATGATTTGGATTTTCAGCCAGGAAAGTAAGAAGATCAAATTCTTTTGTTGTAAAGTTCTTTTCTTCTCCATCAATATAGACTCGTCTGGCAGTCTTATCAATTCTGATTCCTCGGATCTCAACAATATCATTTTCCTTGTTATGTGTACCTGTCAGTCTGTCATATCTGGTCAGATGTGCTTTTACTCTGGCAACAAGTTCACTTGGACTAAAAGGTTTTGTCATATAATCATCTGCGCCAAGTCCGAGTCCTCTGATCTTATCGATATCATCTTTTTTTGCAGATACCATCAGGATTGGAATATTCTTTTCTTCCCTGATTTTTTTACATACTTCAAACCCGTCAGCACCAGGAAGCATAAGATCAAGAATGACCAGATCAAAATCTCCTTCAAGTGCTCTTACAAGACCGGTATCTCCTGCATTTTCAATTTCCACTTCAAATTCACTTAATTCCAGGTAATCTTTCTCTAAATCTGCAATTGCTTCTTCATCTTCAATAATTAATATTCTACTCATTTGTCTCAGCCTCTCTGTATTTTCTAATTACAAAATGTAAACAGGTTCCTTCATTTTCTTTGCTGGTCGCCCAGATATATCCACCATGGTCTTCTACAATTTTTTTAACAATGGAAAGACCGATTCCACTGCCCCCTTTGGACGAATTTCTGGAAGCGTCTGTTCTGAAAAATCTTTCAAAAATATTAGGAAGATCTTTTGCCGAGATCCCTTTTCCGTTGTCTTCTATTTCGACCCGGATAGAATCAATTTCATCAAGAATTCTGATGTCGATCATTCCTTTTTTCTTGTCCATATATTTCACGCTGTTTCCAACAATGTTATTGATCACTCTTTTGAGCTGTTCGGGATCAGCAATGATCATCGTATCTGCTGTAACAAGATTTGAATAATTTAACTCAATATTTTTTGATTCCAGATCAAGACCTACATCTTCAATACAGTCTCCAAAATAATCCGCAACATTAATTTTATGAAAATTATATGGTATTCTGTTCGAGTCAATTCCGGAATAGATCGTAAGCTCATTGATCAGGCGATCCATATCATTGGCTTTATTATAAATGGTTTTTATGTATTTTTCCATCTTTTCAGGAGTATCTGCTACTCCGTCCATAATTCCTTCGACATATCCCTTAATTGCTGTGATCGGCGTTTTTAGATCGTGTGATATATTGCTGATCAGTTCTCTGTTCTTTCTGTCATTCTGAATTTTCTCTTCTGCTGATTCTTTCAGCCTCAGACGCATTTCTTCGTAATTCTTATAGTTTTCTTCGAGCTCACCATCACATTTTGCTGTCAACATATAATCGAAATTCCCGTCTGCAATCTGTTGCATTGCAAAATTCAGTTCTCCAATTGGTTTAAATACACCTTTGTGGATCCATCTGGTAAGCATTATACTCGTAAATACAAGGATCAGAACAATTGCAATAAACATATCCATCAGGAAAGATCTTGATATGATACTGTTGATCTTCGTAATTACAAAAACGCTTCCCTGGCTTCCATCACTAAATTTAAAATCAATCTGCTTTACCAATTTTTGCAGATCATCATAAAAATAGCCCATTCCCGAATTTTCAGTTTCATCACCAAATTCCGGAAGGATATCAAAAATTCTGTCTGCTGCTTTTGAATTGTTTGTGAAGAATATATCTCCGTTCTTTCTGACAAGTAAATAAGAAGATTTTCCCTCAAGTGATTTTCCTATTTCATTCAGGAACTCCTGAGATTCAAAAACTCCTGCATCTGTATCTGCCTGTTGTTGTAGTTTTGTAAAAATTTCTTCTGTTGCTTTGCTGTAAGTCTGTGCTGAATCTGAAAACATAAAATAATCTGCAATTTTCATATCCAGATTGTCTGACTGTGAACGGATCAGAGTCAGTCCAATGCCAGCAAATGCAATTCCACTTAATATGACTGGCAATAATATGATCGTCAAAAATGTGATCAATAATCGTGTTTTTAATTTCATAAATCACTCCGGTAAATCACTTATTCGTGATTATTTTCAAAATAAAAGTTCTAATTGTATGAATTATAGCACATTTCCAGATAGAATGAATAAAGTTAGCTGAATAATATTCTAAAATATTTATTAAAAAACTCCCCGAAACATCTATATTTCGGGGAGTTCTATGATTTTATCTAACTCACATCCAGTTTTTTGTACGGATGTGACCAATTCGATACCAGAATAACCTATTGATACAAAAATGCGCAGTACGATTAAAGCATTAATACGATTAAAGCATTAATACGATTAAAGCATTAATACGATTAAAGCATTAATCGGTATATATTTTCCACATCTTCTTTTTTAAGTTTTACAAATCCACCAATTTCACCAGCACGACCATTTCCAAAGCATGCGGTTTCTGCCATCTTATCAATATCTTTTTCTGACGCACCAAGTTCACTAAAATTCAGAGGCATTCCAATAGATCTTAAGAACTCTCTAAGTCTCTTGATTCCTTCAAGTGCAGTCTCTTCAGGATTGTCAAAGTTCATATCACATCCCCAGACTCTGCATGCAATTTTTGCAAATCTCATTACATCATGCTTGTATACATATTTCATCCAGGCAGGAAAAACCACTGCAAGTCCAGCACCATGCGCACAGTCATACACTGCCGAAAGTTCATGTTCAATGTCATGGCTTGCCCAGTCCTGATCTCTTCCTACACCGCAGAGATTATTATGTGCGACCATACCAGCCCACATAATATTTGCTCTTGCTTCATAATCCATTGGATCTGCAATGACCTTTGGCACTTCTTTTATCATTGTAAGCAGAACCGCTTCACACATTCTGTCTGTGATTTCTACATCTTTTGTATTTGTAAAATAACGCTCAAATACATGAGCCATAATATCTGTAGCACCACATGCTGTCTGGTAAACAGGTAATGACATTGTCAGTTCCGGATTTAAAATTGAGAACGCTGGTCTGATTGCCTCTCCAGATGCACCTCTTTTGAACATTCCTTCTTCTTTTGTAATTACCGAATCAGGCGATCCTTCACTTCCTGCTGCTGCAATTGTAAGAATCGTTCCGACCGGGAGCGCTCTGGTGATAGGCAGTCCCTGATAGAAATCCCAGAAATCTCCTTCGTAAACTACACCTGCAGCAATGGCTTTGGCAGAATCGATCGTACTTCCGCCACCAACAGCCAGAACAAAGTCTACTTTTTCTTTCCGGCATAATTCAATTCCTTCATATACAAGCCCGCTTCTCGGATTTGGTTTTACACCGCCAAGTTCAATATAAGTTATATTTTCTTTTTCAAGTGATGCTTTCACTCGGTCAAGCAGACCGGATCTTACAACAGAGCCACCGCCATAATGGATCAATACTCTTGTCCCCTGAAACCGTTTTACATAAGCACCCGCTTCGCTTTCTTTATTCTTTCCAAATACAAAATAAGTTGGACTGTAAAATGTAAAGTCATTCATGATTTATTCTCCCTTCTTACTGGTAAGTTGTTTTAAATTGGTATGATTTTATACCATGAATATGATTTATAAAATCAATTACTATTATATCCTATCCTAAAATAAAAGCCAGTAATTTTGTAGATGTCTGAAAATTAATCACAAAATTTATATAATTTATATTGACATTTTTATATTTTATGTTAATATAATAACAGTAATCATTACTATTTATAGGAGAAAAGATGATTTTAAAACATAGCAAACAGAGAGATGCCATTAAGAATTTTTTGATGACAAGAAAAGATCACCCAACTGCAGATGTTGTGTACACAAAGGTAAGAGAGGAATTTCCTAATATCAGCCTTGGTACTGTTTACAGAAATCTTACACTGCTTTCTGAAATTGGAGAGATCACTCGAATCCGCGTCGGGGACGGAATTGATCATTTTGATGCAGATGTATCATCACATTATCATTTTGTCTGCACGCACTGTGGCTCTGTACTTGATCTGGATATGGAATCACTTTCTCATATTAATGAGATCGCCGGTGCAGGTTTTGATGGAAAAATTACCGGTCATATTACATATTTTTATGGTACCTGTCCTGATTGTACAAAGTTGGAACAGTACTCGTAAATCATTTTTTTATTCACTACCCTTTACAGCTAATTAAAAAAACTAAAATAAAAGGAGATTTAAAATTATGAAATTTGTATGTCAAGTATGTGGTTATGTACACGAAGGAGATTCAGCTCCTGAAAAATGTCCAGTTTGTGGTGCTCCTGCTGAAAAATTTACTGCACAGAGCGGAACTTTTGAATGGGCAGCTGAGCATGTTGTAGGTGTTGCTTCAGGTGTAAGTGAAGATATTTTAGCAGATCTTCGTGCGAACTTTGCCGGAGAATGTTCCGAAGTTGGAATGTATCTTGCAATGGCCAGAGTAGCACATAGAGAAGGCTATCCTGAGATCGGTCTTTACTATGAAAAATCTGCTTGGGAAGAAGCAGAACATGCAGCAAAATTTGCTGAATTATTAGGTGAAGTAATCACAGATTCAACAAAGAAAAATCTTACAATGCGTGTTGATGCTGAAAATGGTGCAACAGCTGGTAAGTTCGATCTCGCAAAACGTGCAAAGGCTGCTAATCTTGATGCAATTCACGATACTGTACACGAAATGGCCAGAGATGAAGCAAGACATGGTAAAGCTTTCCAGGGTCTTTTAAACAGATACTTCGGATAAAACATTTATCATATCTGAATCATCTCCATACTAAAAATCAGAATTTTGTACTGACCTTTTATGTTAGATTTTATCTGCTTAAGAGGTCAGTTTTTTGTTGTATTTTAGTTTATATTTTATTTATAAATCCTTTATAAATGCTTAATTGACTCATTGTTATATATGTTATATAACAATTATATACAAAGAGTTATCAATTATGATAACCGTTATATTATAGTAAAGTATTTGAAAAGGAGTGATTTTTATGTTAAGACCAGCACTATTTGAATCATCAAAACCGGCATTCTTCGATAACATGTTTGATCGCTTTTTTGACACTGCCTTTACAGACTTCTGGGGAAACAGCCTAGCAGGTAAAGAAAGCTTTAACACAGACGTGATTGATGAAGGTGACCATTATCTTCTTCAGGCCGAACTGCCTGGATTTAAAAAAGAAGACATCAATATCGATCTTTCCAACAATACCCTGACCATCTCTGCAAATCATGAAGAAAAAAGCGAGGAGAGCAAGCAAAACTATATCCGAAAAGAACGGCACTATAGTTCCTATAAACGTTGCTTCCATGTAGAAGGCATCAGACCGGAAGATATTGATGCAAGTTATCAGGACGGTATTCTTGAAGTGAAGTTTCCGAAAAAAGAACTTGCTGCGCCGGAAGAACCTAAAAAAATAGAAGTCAAATAATAAATGATTCATCGTTCGGTCAGCAATATACCTGACTGATCATAAAAAATGCCTTTCAGACAGCTTATGGAGTCATCCAAATAAGCACTGAAAGGCATTTTTATTGTATCTCTATATACTATGCGGTCGTTGAACCAAAAAGATATTCTTCCTGTTCTTTTGTAAGGACATCAATTTCTTTTCCCATAAATGCAAGCTTTCTCTTTGCTACATCATGATCTACTTCTACAGGAACATCGATCAGCATATGATCCAGTTTTCCTTCATTTTCAACTAAGTATTTTGCACTTAATGCCTGAATCGCAAAACTCATATCCATGATCTCTGCCGGATGTCCATCTCCTGCTGCAAGATTCACAAGTCTTCCTTCTGCAAGAACAAAGATCCACTGTCCTGTAGGAAGCTTATAACCCATAATATTTTTTCTCTGCTCTCTTGTTTCGACAGCTATTTTTCTTAATCCTGCCATATCTATTTCACAATCAAAATGTCCGGCATTACATAAAATAGCGCCATCTTTCATCACAGCAAAATCTTCTTCATCGATGACTTTATCACATCCTGTTACAGTGACAAAGAAATCTCCGACTTTCGCTGCTTCCTTCATCGGCATAACATCGAATCCATCCATGATCGCTTCTATCGCCTTGATTGGATCAATTTCTGTAACGATCACTTTTGCACCAAGTCCTTTTGCTCGCAATGCCGTTCCTTTTCCACACCAACCATAACCTGCAACAACAACATTTTTGCCTGCAACGATCAGGTTCGTTGTTCTATTGATTCCATCCCATACAGACTGACCTGTACCATATCTATTATCAAATAAATGTTTACAGTCAGCATTGTTTACCATGACCATTGGAAATTTAAGCTTATTTTCTTTTTCCATCGTAATTAATCTGATGATTCCTGTTGTTGTTTCCTCACATCCACCAATCACATTCGGAATCAGATCTACAAACTCTGTATGCATCATATGAACCAGATCACCACCATCATCAATGATAATATTGGGACCGATCTCAAGTACTTTTCTAATGTGGCTTTCGTATTCTTCCGGTGTGCAGTCATACCATGCATGAACTTCCAGACCTGCCTTTACAAGGGCTGCTGCTACGTCATCCTGTGTTGAAAGAGGATTGCTGCCTGTAATATACATCTGTGCTCCGCCTGCTGCCAATACTTTACAAAGATAAGCTGTTTTAGCCTCCAAGTGTACTGATAATGCAACTTTTTTTCCTGCAAACGGTTTTGAAACTGAGAATTCTTCTTCTAAAGTTCTCAGCAAATCACAATTTCTTTTTACCCATTCAATTTTTTGTTCGCCTGATTCGGCCAGATTAATATCTCTGATTTCGCTACTCATAATAGTTCCTCCGATAATTATTATAATTCAGCCGAATTTTTATTAAAGTGATGGTCGTCTGTCCTATCATCACTGTAAAGAGATTACGGTCTCATTGTACATGAAATATCAAAATATTTCCACATGGTTTTTTAAGGAAATTAATGATTCTAACGTTTTACGCCAGGTTCACTACACTTCGTTCTTCTCCATTCAGAAAAGCACTTGCATTATTAAAAATCTCATCTACCAGTCTAATTCTGGCTTCTGTACTTGCCCATGCCAGGTGTGGTGTGATCAGAAGTTTATTGCTGTCCATTAAAGAACCCAGTGGATTCTCTTTTGAAATTGGTTCTTTTCCCAGAACATCAAGACCTGCTGCTGCAATAATATTCTCAGTCAATGCAGTATAGAGATCTTCATCATTTACAATTGGGCCTCTTGCAACATTGATCAGAACTGCGCTGCGTTTCATTTTTTTCATGGCATCAAGATCAATCAGATTCCTTGTCCTGTCTGTCAGTGGAGAATGAATTGAGATCACATCGGATTTAGCCAGTAGGTCATCAAATTCCACTCTTTCATAGTCCGTTGATGTGTTTTGCCCTGATGCTGAATAAAAGATAACTTTACAGCCGAACGCTTTTGCAATTTCAGCCACATTTCTTCCAATATTCCCCATGCCAATAATTCCCCAGGTTTTCCCTGCAAGTTCAAAGAATGGAAGATCAAAATTTGAAAATCTTGGCTGATCTGCATATACTCCTGTTTTGACGTAATCATCATAATGTCTTAAGTGTTCAATCAGATAGAGTGACATTGCAAACGTATGCTGGGCAACCGCAGCTGTACAGTAATCTTTTACATTTGTGACTACTATTCCTCTTTTTGAAGTGTATGAAAAGTCAATGTTATCCACACCTGTTGCGGTAACACAGATCAGTTTTACACGACTTGCATCCTTTAGCGTCAATTCATTCATAGGAACCTTATTAACAATTATAATATCTGCATCCCGAATTCTATCCGGTGCATTATTCACATCTGAAACCGGATAGGATTCTACCTCACCGAGTTTTTCATAACAGGAAACATCAATATCTGTTCCTAAGCTGTTGCGTTCCAATAATACTATTTTCATCGATAACCCTGCCTTTTATGTATATTTTATTATTACAATAGATCTTTATACTGCTTCTTTTAAGCTCTTATATTATTATGTATAAGAAAGGTGTCATAATAAGCATTTGCCTGTTATGACACCTTTGTCGCATCTATACGAATTTAACTATAGTCTTTTCAGTAATTCTTCTCTTTGTGCTTCAAATCCTGGTTTTCCTAACAGTGCGAACATATTCTTTTTATAACTTTCAACACCCGGTTGGTCGAATGGATTTACACCCAGCAGATATCCACTTACGCCACATGCAAATTCAAAGAAATAGAAAAGTTCACCTAAATAGAACTCATTTACTTCCGGAATATGAACCATAAGATTAGGAACCTGACCATCTGTATGGGCAAGAATTGTCCCATTCATTGCGCTTTTATTAACAAAATCCACAGATTTTCCAGCCAGATAATTTAATCCGTCAAGATCGACCGGTTCTTCTCCAATAATGATCTCTTCTCTTGACTGTTCAATCGTCAGGACTGTTTCAAACAGATTTCTTGATCCATCCTGAATGAACTGTCCCATTGAATGAAGATCTGTTGTAAGATCAACACTTGCAGGATAAATACCTTTCTGATCTTTTCCTTCACTTTCACCAAAAAGCTGTTTCCACCATTCAGATACAAAGTGTACGCTTGGTTCATAATTAGCCAGTATTTCAATCTGTTTTCCTTTTCTTAAAAGGATATTTCTGAGTGCTGCATATTGAAGTGAATCATTTTCTTCAAATGAAAGTCCAAGTGCTCTTTCTCTGCCAGATGCTGCACCTTTCATTAACTGTTCAATGTCCGCTCCACTTACTGCGATTGGAAGCAGTCCAACAGCTGTTAATACCGAAAATCTTCCGCCGATATCATCCGGAACAACAAAAGTCTCATAGCCTTCTTCTGTCGCAAGTCCTTTTAATGAACCACGTGCTTTGTCAGTTGTTGCGTATATTCTTTCTGCAGCACCTTTTTTCCCATATTTCTTTTCTGCCATTTCTTTAAAGAAACGGAATGCGATCGCAGGTTCTGTTGTAGTACCTGATTTGGAGATCATATTAATAGAAAAATCTCTGTCTCCGATTACTTCTGCCAAATGTCTGATGTAAGTCGAACTGATTGAATTTCCAACAAAATAAATCTCAGGTGTTTTTCTAAGTTCTTTTGGGAGAACATTATAAAAACTATGTCTTAAAAATTCTATTGCAGCTCTGGCTCCAAGATAAGAACCTCCAATACCAATTACCAGAAGAACTTCTGAATCTTCCTGTATTTTTTTTGCTGACTTTTTGATTCTGTCAAATTCTTCTTTGTCATAATTGACAGGAAGGTCGATCCAGCCTAAAAAGTCATTTCCCTCTCCTGTTTTTGAAACAAGTAATTCCTTTGCATCCAAAGTCAATTTTTTCATCATTTCAACTTCTTTTGCATTTACAAATGAACTTACTTTAGAATAATCAAAACTTACTTTCTGATTCATCCTGATACACTCCTTTTCTATCTATCCTTGTTTATCATCATTTAAACTATATTTTATGGCTGATTGTTTACAGTCATCTGTTTCGTTTATTTAGTGTAGCAAACTTATTTCTGATTATCAAGATAAAATTCATGACCTCACAAATCTGCTCTTTTCCATTCAATCTTATGAATCATATAGAATCTATCCTCTTATTCTGCTATAATCGCAGTGATAGAAAGGTTACTCTGGAGGTATTTTATGAAAAAAATAGTATTGACCGGTGGTGGAACCGCAGGTCATGTAACACCAAATATAGCGTTGTTTCCTTTGTTGAAAGATTTAGATTATGATGTTTCCTATATCGGTTCTTACGATGGTATGGAAAGGAAATTGCTTCAGGATTTTTCAATTCCTTACTATGGTATTTCAACCGGAAAATTCAGACGGTATTTTGACCTGAAAAATTTTACAGATCCTTTTCGAGTTATAAAAGGATATTTTGAAGCAAAAGAAATTCTTAAGAAGATCAAACCTGATGTTTTATTTTCTAAAGGAGGTTTTGTTACCGTTCCGGTCGTTCGGGCTGCTGCTTCCCTACATATTCCCTGCATAATTCACGAATCGGATATGACACCGGGCCTTGCGAACCGTATGTGTATTCCTGTAGCCGAAAAAGTATGCTGCAATTTTCCAGAAACACTTCAGTTCATTCCAGGAAATAAAGCCATTCTGACCGGCACTCCCATTCGCCGCGAACTCTTTCTCGGTGACAAAGAAGAAGGTTTTCGATTCTGTGGTCTGAAGAATGACAAGCCAGTAATCGTAGTCATTGGCGGAAGCCTTGGGTCCGCTGCTGTAAATCAAATGATTCGAACTGCTCTTCCGACTCTTCTGAAGGATTTTTCAGTAGTGCATTTATGTGGCAAAGGCAAACTGGACACCTCTTTGCAAAATACTGAAGGATACCTTCAATATGAATATATTACAAATGAATTAAAAGATTTATTTGCAATTGCTGATCTTGTCATTTCCCGTGCAGGTGCAAATGCGATCTGTGAACTTCTTGCACTGCAAAAGCCGAATCTTTTGATTCCGCTTCCATCAAAAAGCAGCAGAGGAGACCAGTTGCTGAATGCAAGATCATTTGAATCTCAGGGTTATAGTGTCGTTCTTGAAGAAGAAGCTCTGACAAAAGAATTTATGATCTCTGAAATTCATAAATTATATAGCAATCGCAATCAGTTCATAGATCAGATGAAGCACAGTACACAGACAGATTCTGCTGCTATCATTTTATCACTCATTCAGGAATTATCATGATTCTCAAAAAGCAGCTATTTCCATTTTTCGGAAATAGCTGCTTTTTATAATTACACTTTATGATTACGTTTTATGATTCAAAAATTTCTTTCTGAATTTCTTCTAATTCTTCCTGTGAGATCTCCTGCGGATTCCATCCAATATGCTGATGATCATCATGATATCTCGGAATGACATGTATATGGAAATGAAAAACCGTCTGTCCTGCTGTTCTTCCGTTATTCTGGATCAGATTCAATCCATCACAGTTCAATTTTTTCTTTAAAAGAAGTGAAATCTTTTTTGCAAGTATGAACGCCTTACCTGTCAGATCTTCCGGAAGTTCATATACGTCATTGTAATGATCTTTTGGAAGAATCAGTGCATGACCTTTTGTTGCAGGACCAAGATCCAGAATGACCCTGAAATCCTCATCTTCGTATATTGTTTTTGATGGTATTTCACCATTTGCTATTTTACAAAAAATACAATTTTCATCAATCATCCCACTACTCTCCAATCTTTTCTGTGTCCATAAAGGTAAATACCAGATCAAGGTCTCTTAATATTTTAAAGTCACCCTTCATTTTTATATTACCAGCCATAAATGCTCTTTGAAAGGTCATTCTGCCAAAAATAATATCATTTAAAGCTGCCTGACTGAGATCCATTTCAACATCAGCTCTTTCCAGAACACCATAAAAACATTTCAGCTCAGTATGACTGATCTGTATGACAAGTGGCTTTTTTCTTTCCGTGATTGTAATTTTATAGGATGCTTTCAGACTGGGAATCGGTTTAAAGTGATCCTGGAATTCTTTTATTAGTGCATCTGAATGATCTTCAATTTCCTTTGTCACGAGCATATCCTTAAAATAACTAGCAAGTTCCTGTATATCTTCTTTTTGTTTCTGAACATAATCGTCATCAGCTGCATATTGGGAAAGCTGTTCTGTTTCCTGTGGTGTCAGATCTACATTTTTTGTCTGAGAAACCATTTGTTTGACTGCCTGATTACTTGCTGGAAAACTGGTCAGTTTCTGGCTGATTGTACGATAAAGATTTTCAGCTTTTTTTTCAATCAGCTTACTATACCCCTGATTCATCTCGAGCGCTAATGTATCTGCAATATATCCACAGATCCCACTGCAGGGAAGACCACCCAGAATCTCCCATGCTGTTGAAAGTGTCAGTTTCCCTTCTCTTTCTCCGTAGGTTGTCGACATCACAACAGGACACATATATATTTTACTGATTCTGTCTTTATCTCCATATAAAAAACAGGAATCAAGGAACTGCGTCATAAATCCTCCGATACCATACCATTCAACTGTAGATGCAAGGATGATTCCATCAGCTTCTTTCAATGTCTGCGGCAAAGTCGTAATTGTATTTTTCATTTCATACAAATTATATCTTTTTACATCAACATGAAGTTCTTCCAGTACTTCCTGCATTTTACTGATCACAAATAATGTCGGGTCATCAATTAGACCTCTTCCCCCATAATAGATATTAACTTTCATTCCCATGAAGTGTTTCCTCTTTCTGCCCCGGCTGTGTATTTTTGCGGTATAAAGCCGCTGCAATTACAATACCTGCAATAAATCCACCAATATGTGCCGCATTATCAACATTTGTACTGATAAATCCACTATATAGTGAATAGATCGCTAAAAACATTATTTTCCCCAGCGTGATATTTTCTACTTTTCCTTTATTTCTTAGTACGATCCATAACAGTGCACCGATGACTCCAAAAATTGCACCACTCGCACCGATCGAATCTGTAAATGTCTGAAGATAGGTGCTGTATGCCATAGACAATAATCCACCACAGATACCCGCTCCAAGATAAAGTGTAAGATAGCGAAGGTAACCGAGCTTATTTTCAACAATTTCACCCAGAAAGAAAAACATAAGCATATTGCCGATCAAGTGCTGAATATCCCCATGTAAAAACATAGCTGTGAAAATTCTGTAATACTCATGATTGTAAAAAAAACGAATTGCATTAATTGATCCCAACTGGTAAAGAATATCACCTGTCAAAATGCAGATCAAAAACAGAATAACATTTAAGATTGTGATACCATCTGTTATCTGTGTTTTTCTATTTTTAAAATTCTGGTAAATATTTACTTTACTTTTACTGCTTATATTTTTTACTACCGGTTCAGACAATTCCTGATTTTCTTTTTCTGACTGCAGATAGCTCTCAATTCCTGTCTTGATTTCGGAAAAGCATGGTTTTTGATTTTCGTATATCAACAGTCTTTTTTCTGTCTCGTCTAAGATCCAACAGCAGTCGTCTTCCTGCGCTAGTAATTTTGTCCACGATAATTGACCATTTAAAATCAGTGTCAGCATATGAATATTCTGATACCCTCTGTTCTGAAAAAGTTGAACGATCTTATTCTTGATCTGTGAAGCCTGCTGTGGAGTTACTTCTATTTTTTCACTGGTATTCATTACATGAATTACTTCCATAACATTGTTATGATTCCTGTAATAAACCATAAATTCAGGTAAATTGGATGGTAAGAACTGATACCCCTGAGATGTCAGAAACTCTTTCATATGTTTCATCATATGATTCCCTTCTCTCTATTGTTTTCTTCATTTAAAGGTATCATTTCTAAATACTCGTGTCAATGATAGGTAAATTTGATTTTTGCAAATTCGATCTCATCATTTTTTTGAACCATGACAGGTTCATTTCGATTTAATCTGACTCCATTTTTAAAAGTTCCATTTAATGAATTCAGATCTTCTAAATAAAGCTGATTCTCAATCATATAAAATCTTGCATGCATCCTGCTGACCGAGTGATCCGCTAATTCAAGATTTACATTTCCACTTAACTTCCCAATTGTGAACGGAAAAGAATTTAGTTCAATTGTTTCCTCTCTCCCTTCAATTTTACCAGACAGGATTCCTTTTGTTTCTTCTTCTTTTTCGAAGCTGATCAGCATAGTATCTCCATTTTCAAAAGTTTTTCTATCTCCTTTATAAAAATCATTATCGATTAAAAAATCCTTGATTTCTACCTTTTCTTTTGCTACCGCTTCCTCAAACTCCTCATGATCCATTTTCTGTTTTACTTTATTACAATGTTCTTCTACAGATTTCGTCTTCTCCCGACTTACTTTTATTTCAAGTAAAAGTACTGTTAATGTAAGAAGCAATAATAATATGCCTTCTATTTTTATCATACCGAGCCTGCTTATTCGAATCACGCCCAGATACCATCCCAAGCCTGTCAGAATAAAGGAAAGTAATAATATAAGAATTAGCGATATATATATAAGATTTGTTTTCTCAAAAAAGATTCCTGCTATTCTGGTAATAAAATCCTGTTCTTTCAATTGATTTTCATGATCAATGTGTAAAAATACATCATGATCTTCACTATTCTCATTAAATCTATCTGATTTCTCTTTTTTTTGAATCCATGAATTCTTTGTTTCTACTGTTGTTTCTACTGTTGTTTCTTCAGCATTTTTCATAAAGTCACTTGCCTGTGGATCATAAATATCATTTACTCTGCATTTTGAGTTTTGATCTGAATAGAAATTGTTCTTTTGGGCGCACTCATGTAAAAATGAAATGATCTCCTCCATTTTAAAATTTTGACTACGCGTGTTCTTATAAATTCTATATGCAAGCAGAACCGCTTTTTCATCTTTATGATCCACTTTATCGAGGATATATTCCGAGAGTTTTATAAATCCATCTTTTGCATCCATTTTCAGTTCAGGAAAAAATACAAAATAGTAATTATATTTTTCAATATCAATAAAAATGTATTCAGGATCTATCAAAATGTGATTCATATCAATCAGATATTCTTCGGTAGCATGTATCAAATGATAGATCGACTGCACCAGTCCTGCGATCATTTCGAAATTCATTTCTGTTGATGCATATAAATTTTTTATGGATTGTTTTGAACTGATCTCATAGATGAACATTTGCCTTCCATCAATATGTCTGATGTCAAATTCAAGTAGTCCCTGAATTTTATTCTGCTTTACCATTTCAATTTCAAAACTTTCTGTTATGGTATCTGATCCTGGCGATACAACCAAATAATTACGGTTCAGTTCTCGGATATAGTTACTTTCCAGACTCATGATCTTCCTCCAGGATTTCTTCTATTCTTCTACAGTTTCTTATAAAATCCAAATGATTCAGACGATATACTTCTTTTTCTATTTTAGCTGTCCAAAATGAATTGATTCCTTTCGTCAATTCATTTTTATAAAATGGATTATTTCCTCTTAAGAAAATTATACTATTGATGCGATCATCATTTAATTCAATTTCTTTCACAGAAGCAGTTCCTCCCAACACATACTGATCTGAATAAAGAATCACTTGTTTTTTGACCGTTTCAGTAATGATATGATCTTCTGATTCCATGCTGCTTCCCCTAAATGTTTCAATATAAGTTCTTTGGGAAAGTGTACACCTGTTATATAGAAATAGTCCCAGGTAAATCGTAAGAATAATAATCATTGTGATAAAAGGTAATAATAAGGCGGCTTCAATTGTTAATGATGCTTTCACAAATTTCTTATTCATATATACTGCACTTTCTTGAAAAATAAAATTTTAAATAGATTCATTTTTAAATAAATCCTAATAAATATGAAATGAATAGAAACGGGATAAAAGGAATCCCTTTATATTTTAATTTTGATCTGAATATATAAATCATAACTGATGCTGCCATTATGATGATCATAGAAATACTAAACACCACAATCAGATCTTTCCACCCTAAATATAATCCAAGAATCATCATAAGAAGACCATCGCCATAACCGATCTGTTCCTGTGTGATCTTACTGAACGCCAGCATGATGATTCCCGGTAGTATTGCATAAAGCAACTGGCTGAATGTTTCAATTGCTATACCCTTTTCTTTTAGTTCATTTAAAATAAATACCAGAGAAGTCATTCCAAATAGTACTAAATACCTTTTACTTATACATCTGTCTCTGATATCACAGTACGCTCCATAAAATAAAAATATTATAATAATACATTGCTTCATTTCTACACCAGTCCGTGCGATTGACCTGCACAAAAATGTTTACTATTTGCTGCATCTGCTGCAGGGTCTTCTTGCTCCTGCTTCACTTAAGGGCACAACATGCGCTGTACGTTTCAGACCACTGCACTGTATGGAACTATGATATTTCGTTCCACTCTCTGTTATGTATATATTCCTGCTCTGTGTACCACTATTATCTTCACAGATCTCACAAGGACTATATCTACCACCATCATTATTTCTAAAATGTTCAAGAGTGTTCATAGTACACTGCTGAATTGAAAGGACCAAATGAGTACAGTTTCTATTTATATGATACACATCACTTTCATTCGTTATATATACATACTGTTCTCTTGAAATACTAGTCTTTGTGTTTTTCTTGAGGTCATACCCTGTCCAGGCATGCAATCTACACCTATTCATTAATATCATTTCACTACTTTTAAAAATATTGTAATATGGTGTTGCTCTGTATACCAGTATCAGATCGATCAGATCCTCATCCATAAATTTTGAATGCAAGTACTGGATCTGATCCTTCCCGCCAACCAAGGGCGACTGCTCAAGATATTCCTGTCCAACAATGTTTTCAAACTCCTTTTTTAAAAACAAAATTGAAAAGCCGACTCCTTCTATTATATCTGCAGCCTCACTCTCATTGGACTGTAGTTTATCATATGCATAGGAATGCAAGGCAGCCTTCTTTCCATACTGATGCAATGCCTGTTCAAATTCAGACTGAAGTCTTATGATTTCAATTAAGCTATATAAAAATAGTATTCCAAATAAAAATAATGGTAGAACGAGTGCAGCCTCTACAGTCATATTTGCTTTAAATGATGTACAGGACGATGGCATTCTTTTCTGATTCAATTGCATACCTATTGACTTTTCTTTCTTTGTGTTGGAGTTTTGGATATGTCCGGAGATTTGAATTTAGATTTGTTGGTTTCTTTTTATTTTATGATCAGTAAGGTAACGCAACATGTTATCAGAAGGAATACCATCGTCCTATACATCATCTTAGCCATAACTATAAAACCGTCGTATCCCATATTGAAACCCAAAATGACTATAAAATAGTGCATCGACGGTGAGACTATCTATACAGGCATCCATCCTGAAATCCTGGTTATAGTCAGTCATTCTGATATCCATTTCAACGATATCAAGAAATCTTATCATTTTATCATCAGCATTTTGTAATGAAAGTAATACCCTTAAATATTCCTTGTAGGTCAGCCCATCCGAAGAATCTGTTCCGGATGTACCTCCTGCACCAAAATTACTGAATTGAAAAAAGCTTAGTTTCCAGGTGGCAGACGTTTTCATCATTGGAATTTTTTCACCTTTGTAAATTGCCTTCAGATCACATATACTTTCAGCTGTTGCCCATGTTAAAAGTATGAGCTGCTTTAGTGCTGGTTCTGCTTCCGGAACAAGCGCCAGTGTACTGATTAAAACTGCCATGGCTTCAGCCTCTGCCACTTTTCCAGTGTCAGACCATAGATAAATCATATTGGAAGCTTCTCTGATCATTAACAATCTGTTTGCAACTTCACTCAAATTACCATAATCGTTATTTTGACCAGCAAGAATATACTCTATCTGATAAGCCAGCTGACCTTCCGACTTTTCCATGTTGTAATAGCCACACTTATCCAGCATATACTCACTAATTAAAAACTCATCCATAATCCCATTTTTTTCCTGATGATTGTAAGGAATTCCATTTCCTTTTAGTGGATCTCTGTAAGAAATATATTCAGGTAAATTTACTGTTGTTCTGGAAATTTTTGTGCTACCTTCTGTGATATAGGGTAGCAGGCTGAGCCCTCTGATCTGATTTGACTGATCCGATGGTACTTCAACTACTAGTTCCTGATTCTCAGCTTTCTCTTTTTCATTAATTTTTTGGTTAAGTTCCTCTCTGTTTCTGTCTTTTTCACTTTGCAGATTCGTTTCATGCAAATGATTCCTCGTAACTTCTGATTGATTTTTTACCAGTCGGTTAAAATCCTCAACAAAAAATTTATCTTTCATATATTGAAGAATCTGCCTTCTGACTACACTTCCTTTTTCGTCTGTAGCTGTAGAAAACTCAGAAATTGCAAGCAACTGTGTTCTGATGCCAAGCCAGTCACGCGCACCAAATACAAGCTGAAACTTAGCAGGATTGAAATTATATTCCATATAATCCACCAAATGATTTTCCGTCGCTGCAAGTGACGGTAGATTAGTACCATAAGAAGTATAAATAAAAAACAGATCATATTGCCGTAATAACTCCCTATGGTATTCTGCAAAAATCGAATCAAGTCCCATATCTACAACACATTCGATCTGCATTTTTACCGCACTTCTTCTTGCACCTTCAACCAACGTCAATATGAGAGACAGCATGATTCCCAGTATCAAGGCAAGATAAATTGTAATTTCGCCTCTTACTTGGTGAGATGAACTTAAGTCTTTTCTACTAAATAGATTTGGCATCAGATGTAATTCTGTAAAAAATATCATTTACAAGGCTGGTCAACTGCTTCTTAAAAATAATCACAAGTCCTATTAAGACAACAAGGATCAAGATCATTTCTACTGTTCCGCTTCCATCTTCTTCTTTTAAAAATCTAATAAACTGTTGCATTGTATTTCCTCCTATAAATTGAATGTTAAGAATGCCGGAACCATAATAATGATCATAATGACTGCCATCATAAGCATCATGGGAAGTAATAACTTGGTCCCTGCTTCTTCTCCTCTTTTTTTTGCCAGACTTTTTCTGTTCTCAAAAGCAGCGCGTGCCTCAGCTTCCAAAATTTCCTGTAGTCTGGCAGATCCCTTTTTTAGATTCTGTGATAATATTGAACCTAATTTTAAATACTGATTTTGCCTGCATCTTCTTGCAAAATTATCATAACCTGTCATTTCTGATACCCCGCCCTCCAGTTCAAAGCAGGTTACTGCTATTTCTTCGTATGCATATTTTATAGGCATCCCATCGGCTCTTTTTTTTAAGTATTCATTACCCAGTTTCTGAAATACTGATCTTACAGTCAGCCCTGCACCAAGGAACAGACATATTTTAGAAACAAGTTCGGGATAATCTAGCATCATTTGTTCTTCTCTTTTTGAAATTTTTTCTTTTAATTCATATTCAAGTGCAAGATTAATTATGATAATAGTTATAATAATTCCGGCTAACACTAAAAATGTATCTCCTGATGACTTTTCACTCCATGTTATTTGAATTCCTTCAATTTGTTCAGGCAATCTAAGATACTCATCTTCTTTTGTTTTCTCAATTATATTTTTAAGCTGTTCTTCTATCATCTGGTTTAAACTGACTTCCTGTTTTTTCCCAGGAAATAGTATACAATGAAAGAGTTCTTCTTTTTTCCATTCATCATACTCAATTTCTGCAAAAACAATCAGTTCACTTCCCTGTTCTGGAATCTGATCTGACAAGACTCCTTTATCAGAAATGTATTCATATTGGTCAAAAGACCAGGAAACCTTAAACGGATATCCTTTGATGGTTTCAACCATATTCAAATTTTCTCTGATTTGCTCTGATTTTTTATTATCACCGAGCATTTCCTGTCTTAGTTCGACCAGAAATTCTTCATAAAGTGACTCAATTTCATTTATTGAATAGACTCTCTCTGGTATCGTGAGTATGACCTCTTCTATCTCATCTGTTCCATTAATTTTTGCATTTAAATGGACCTGTCTGTCACCTTCTCCAAAGTCATATTTCTCAATTGCAGACATTTCTTTTAAGAGTATGGGTTGCCTCCCGCATTCAACAGCTAGTCCCGTCAGTGTACCGATTAATACGATCAGTAATATAGTCTTAATTCTGTTTACATGATATTCCATCAGAAGTTGTCGTTGTTGTTGTTTGTCAGTCAATGGATTGAGTGCAATCAGATATTCTTCAAGGATATGCTTTTTTAAATCTTTATGAGAGGGTCTGCTGTAAATTACGTTTTTCTGAACTGACTGATACTGTTTATACAGATATAGCGAAATCCTGATCAGTAACAAATCATATTTGTTCCTTTTGATTCCTTGCGGCAGTTTTATTTTTCTGGAAAAAATAGAAAGAAGTAACATCACAAATATAATGCTCAAATATAGTATTTTCATAATTATTCCTTATACTTCCAGCTTTGTAATTTTATTCCCTAGAAGAAATGCAAATGCATAAAGGATCAGACATGCTGTCATTACAAGAATTCCTGTTACATTATGATAAAGCGGATCAAAAAATCCTGGTGATGTAAAGCGGATATACACCATCACAAGTAGTGGGACAACATTCATGATCTTCTGCTCAAATTGCTTTGCATGAATCGCAACCTCGATTTCTTTATTTACCTCTGCTTTTTCACAGATCACCTGACTACATCTTTGAATAATGTGGTTCATATCACCACCATTTCGCTTTGCGATCTGGAATACTTCAGCAAACTCCATCATTTCTTCCACGTCACTTCTGTTTGCCATATTGGTCAAAAGACTTTCAAGTGTCATATTATTCTTCATTCCTTTTTCGATCCATATTAATTCGACACAGATCAGACTCTCATTTCCAAAAAGCATTTTCATATCTGTGATTGCCTCTGTAAATGCATTTTCTACAGAATAACCGGCTCGTAAAGCTGAAGACACGCTAAGCATGACTTCTTTAAACTGGTTGCGTACTTCTTTTCTTCTTCTGACCATGAGACTTTTCCTGATCTCTTTACTGAAAATTGTAATTCCACACATAATACAGATCGCTGCAATGACTGACTGATAAAATAAATACCCAAAAACACATGCCACCAGGCTCCATACTAAAAAAATATATAATTTTTCTTTGCCCGAAAATTGATACTTTGAATAATCTTTTACAGGCCTGCTGCCATCCATTTTTCTGCATTTTTCAATTCGTTTCTCCTTACCAGTTCCCCTGATATCGGCTCACCTGCTTTCGATTCATTTTCCTGAAACGAATATAAAGTTTCGATTAAAATTTCTCCATTTTCATAACCGCATATTTCAGCTATTTCAAGTACTTTTCTGCTTTTATCCCTGATTCTTCCCAAATGAATGATAATGTCTACTCCTGATGCGATCTGCCTTTGTATCGCAGATAATGGAAGATCCATTCCCATCAGCGCCATGGTTTCAAGCCTTGCCAGCATATCTTTTGCAGAATTTGCATGTGCAGTTGAGATAGATCCATCATGTCCGGTGTTGAAGCACTGTAGCATATCGATGGCCTCTCCTCCCCTGACTTCGCCAACAATGACTCTGTCAGGTCTCATTCGTAGTGCTGTTTTTATCAGATCTCTGATTGATATTTCTTTACATTCCTCAATATTTGCATTTCTTGTTTCCAGACGTACCAGATTTGGGATTCCTCTGATCTGCAATTCAGCACTATCCTCTATTGTTATAATGCGTTCATCCTTTGGAATGAATTCAGATAATGCGTTCAGGAATGTTGTTTTTCCAGATCCTGTTCCTCCACTGATCAAAATATTATATTTTGCATACACCAGTTTTTTAAGAAATTCTTCCACATCTTTACTAAGTGATCCAATTCTGACCAAGTCCTTCATTTCGATTGGTTTTTCCGGAAATCTTCTTATTGTCAGGATCGGACCATTGAGCGCGACCGGAGAAAGTACTACGTTGACTCTGGAACCATTTGTCAGCCTCGCATCAACAATCGGTGACGATTCATTCACGACTCGATTGCATTTTGCCACGATCTGCTGAATCACATCCTCAAGTTTTTCTTTTGATCTGAAATTATCATCCCACCTGACTAGTTTTCCGCTTTTTTCTACAAAGATCTCCTCTGTACCATTAACCATGATTTCTGTGATGGTACTATCGTCGATTAATTCTTGCAAAATATCAAGCCGTCTAATGGCATGAAATAACTCTCTGCTCAATTTCCTTTTTTCCGAAAGACTAATATAATATAATGCGCTTTCTTCCAGAATAATGCCGTCTATGATCTCTCTCACTTCTTCGTCTTCGCATACTCTTGAGAGATCTATTTTCTCGATTACCTTTTCTTTCAATTTTTCTTTACATTTCAGATAACTGTTCATCAAGATCCTCTTTAATGATTATTTTTATATATTTCGCCAACTCACAAAACGGTAATTGCTCTATTTCATTTGGAATCGATCTGAATTCAGGAAATTTAAAGTGTTTTGTCTTTTCAATGATTCCCCTATATTCTGTTTCCGACAGTAGCCTTTCATACTGATTTATTTTAGCCAGCGAAATTCCATCCTCTCTTGTGATCGTGTAGACCCGCTCACATTGTTCAAGTATTTGAAATAGACCCTGAAGATTATCGGAAAGGTCGAAAATAATAAAATCATAAGTGCATTCCGAAACAATCATATTGATCATCTGCAACCACTGTTCTGGAGTGATAATGGCAAGATCGACAAAAGAAAATGCAGGGGGAATGTAGTCCAATCCACTCACAGACCGAAGTGAATTTTGGAAATGTTCATAAAATTTATCCTTTGCGTTTGTAATAAAGTACATAAGGTTGATAATGTCTTCATTTGCTCCTGTTTTTTGAAATCTGCTATACCCAGCAAACGGTTCAAAATTCAAATAGAGTACACTCCTTTTTTTAGCGAGAATTTGTCCAAGAAGTAATGCAAGTGAAGTCTGAAGGCAACGGCGGATCGGCGTATAGATCCCAATCATTCTTGTTCTTTTCATATCCGTTGAACAAGCAAATTTGTCAGAACCTACAATTCGTATAATTTCTTTCCAAATTTTTTCACAGGACTGATATTTTCGAATTGTACTATATCCAGACATATTCATAAAACCTCTGTCTGAAAGTATGATGCGAAAATCTGATTTTAATTCGTCTGCTTCAGCATAATAGGATGCTTCAGCAATCATAATTACAGTGATCATGTTTTTTTTACAGAATTTTTGAAGTGCTTCTTTTTTTGTAAAAACATGAATCTGAAACAAGTGATTTTCTTTTTTTGTCAAATACTCAGAAAGACGAATTCCATATTCTTCCTCCTGGTCATAAATCGCAAGTATTTTATGATTCAATAAATTCCTCCCAAATAAAAAACTGTGCTGATTACAATAGGAATTGAAAAATGTATTTTGGGTATAAATCTGCGCTGAATGCACATGATTAGCAGAGCAAGAACTGCCCCTGAAAGAATGGAAACACCAATAAAAATTAAAATCTTTTGATATGCAGGAATAGAAAACAGAAAGCCTGCTATCGACATCAGTTTCAGATCTCCTGCACCGAATGTTTTGTTCAGAAAAAAGGGGAATAAAATAATGATTACAAAAAGTGAACCAAGAAATGAAAATCCTATAGAATGTATACCAGACTGTATACTTTGAACTGTAATAACGAGAATATAACTTACAATAATCAGTTGATTCGTTATTTTACCTGTCTTAATATCTCCGACAGCTGCTATGACTGAAATGAATAAAAACAATATAATCTAAACCTTCACCTCCTATTGTAATGATCACTGTGATTCGATTTTTTAGGTCTGTTTGAATTTGATAAGCTGAATTATAGACTTGTCAATTTAAATTGTCCATCCTTATTTTTAAATATTATTAAGTTTGTTGACTTTTAACAAATAGTATGTTTTTTTGATCTTAATTATCATTCAGACCCGCTATTTTACAGTCTTTTTTCATGGCAATAAAAAACGCAGAATTGTAATTCATCCTGCGTTTCTGTATTAATATAATAGTTGTAATAATGATCAGACCAAGTAACCTCTTTTTTGTCTTCCCTGATCTGCATTTTCAACGATGCTTGTTTTACCATATGTCATTCCGGCATACACAGATTCTGCCCTGTCCATAACCGGCAAACTATCATCCTGTTTTGAGATTTCGCGGTATGCCATTAACAGTTCTTCTGTGATATCTTTCAGATTATTTAAAATAGAAGTATTCTCAATTTTAACCAAAATGAGTTCACGCTTCATATACTGATAGATTTGAAACAGATTCACTGCCAGAGGATATTTCAGATCAAGTGATGCAATCAACTCATCTATGCACTGTCTAATTCTTCTAATTTCTGACTTGAACTGCTGTTCATTTTCTGACTCTGCTGCAAATTGAGCATCCTTGAAATACTGAATCAGCATCTCATATAAAATCACCACAAGTTCTGTTTTATTCGCCTGTGTGATTCTTCTTGCAAATTCCTGCTTTATTTCATTTGTCATGATAAAATCCTCTAACCTACTCCAGAAGCTGAAGTACCTTCTGTGGTCTTTCATTTGCCTGTGCCAGCATGGATGTTCCAGCCTGTGACATGATCTGATATTTTGTATATTCCGTCATTTCAGATGCCATATCCACATCCATGATCCTTGAATATGCAGATGTCATATTTTCACCTGAGATATCAAGGCTTGAAATGGTGTGTTCCAGGCGGTTCTGATAAGCACCGAGCCTTGACCTGACTTTCGAAACATATGCTGTTGCATTCTCTATATCATCAAGTGCATCCCGTGCACCGTCCTGTGTTGACAGATCAGTATCATCAATATCAAGATTTTCAAGCGTGATTGCTGGAATTCTGATATCAAGTTCCTGGTCTTCATTTGCACCGATCTGCATTGTCATAGCACCAAAACCTGTGATATCAAGTTCTACTGATGTTCCTATTGCGATAGCAGGGTCAATCGCTATACTGATTTCAAATCCATCCGCCGCTGTGATATTGACCGTATTTCCTTCTGCTTTTATCGTATTTCCTGCAGGGAACTCAGTTCCGGCATTGACTGCAGCATTTGTCAGAATATTACCATCTATATCAAACGTTGCTAATGCTGTGACTGTAACATTATATTTTCCAGCAGGTGTTTCATCAGAGT
>RRZU012007774.1_pt1 | contig 25753 bp, 22 predicted proteins | sample 2165561 | NCBI WGS metagenome assembly RRZU01 (sample SAMN10456909, study PRJNA506462) | wastewater metagenome | isolation source: wastewater sludge | place: USA: Moscow, Idaho | reverse complement strand
GGTTTTTGTATATTTTTTTGGTATTTCGACTGTTAAATTCTGCCCCAAACGAACAAAAATATTTTTTGCCGTGACTGGAGACATTGAATTTATTGTTTTGTAGAAGATGTTAACAAACTTTTTTTGGTGATTTTGTTAATTGTTATAATATAACAATTTATATTTTAAAACCAATCAAGTCTATACTTCATTTTATCAGAATTTTTCATTACTTTCAATACTTTTTATATATTACATGCTTAAATATACTTATTTTTTCTACACTACCATCATTTTTGTGAATTTCTTTTACTTCTCTTTCTGTCGTACTATAAAGCGGAATTATACCTATTTTTTTACAGAAATTAACGGCATTGTATACAAATCCCCATTCACCCTGAATTAAAGCGAAATCTCCATTATTTGACTCTTCCTGTAAATACATCATTATCTCGTTAAAATTTTCTGTATCATACTCAACAGGATCAACATTTGACCAAAAATTTTGAAGTTTTTCAGGCAAGGATATAAATTTTTCAACATTTAAACTATTTATTGCATCTTCTTTTTGAAGTTCTGTCAATTTATGAGAAAATAACAAAAACATTTTTTTCATATAAACACCTCTATTTTTTTATTTGAATCTTTCAAGACAATTTAAGTATATACTAATAGCATAACAATTTTTTTCTTAAACTAACAAGAAAAAAGGCAGAATTAACTGCCAATATTACCTATTCAATTACTTTTATCTGCCCCATTCCATCCTGAATTCTATCACCAATACCTAAAAATTTTATTGAGCTGATTAATTCAAAATAAATTTTTTTATACTCTTCTTCTAAGGCTGAAAAATCTATAAATATTTCTCCTTTTAAAGCCTTAAGTTCAGAATTATTGTATCTTATCTTAATTTTTTTTATATTAGAGCTATAATCAACGGAAGTCAATTTATCCAATATTAGGAGCTTATCAAGATCCTTACCTATATATTTTTTGTAATTACTAAGCACTTTTATAAAAAACGCTTCTTTTTCAAGAGAATCAAAGTAAGTGCTGCCTATTTTTATCAAGCACGGACTTTGAATTTCTATTTTTATTTTATCATGATATACATAATTAGGAATATAACTAAAAGACCAAGGACTATCTCTATATATAATTTCTTCGATGGAAAAAGCAAAACTGTTTATTTTATATTTTTTATCAGAAATTTTATTTCTTAAAATAATTTTGGCAAAACTATTTTCTTCTTTTTTGTCCAATAAACTAATTCTAAAAAAATATTCCTTGTTTTTTTCAAATTCTCCGATAGCAGAATTTATATAGAAAATTCCTGAGTTTAAAAAATTATTTATTTCAAATTCTCTCTGTATTAATTTTCTTAATTCTATGCCATAATTAATATTGATTTTACAAGTGTTTATTGCTTTAATTTTTATTAATATACTTTCCATTTTTTATCCTTACTAAAATTGATTTTCTCAAATATCTTCTTCCATAATAGTGGTTTCTATACTTTTATAAAGTTTTGGCAATAAATATTCATTTTCTTCATAATTACATAAAACAAATATCTTGTTACTGCCATGAACTTTTCCTATAGAAAGCTCTTTATCAAATTTTGTATAATAATTAAGTTCCCATTTTAATTCTTTCTTTTTTGATACTCCAAGTAATTCCAAGTACTTTTCATATTTATCAATATTTTCTATAATTCTTTGATTTTTTCCAAAAATATACTCAGTTTTTATGCAATTATCATTCATAATTATATTTTTTACAACTTCAATATAGTTATGGTCGTAGGAATTTTTATAAACCTTTACAAGGGCTTTTTCTCCATAAATCCTTTCTGTATATTCTCTTTTTCTTTCGTGTTTAAATTTATCAGAAATTATGTTTTGAAGCAATTTTTCTAAAGAGTTCTCATCTTCAATACAGTAGATATAATCTACTCTTGTTTCGGTAAATTCCTTATTAGAAACTTTAAAAGGTGTTTTATCTAAATATAGTTTGCTGTAAGTTTCAATAATTCTATTTCCTTCATTAACTCCTTCATCAAAACCGTTTTCCAGATTATAGCCTTTGCTGCTTCTGAAAAAACACGGATAATATTTTAACTCTGACGTAAGAGTAAGATCTTTCGCCAAAAGACAACGAGAACAGCCAATGGCGCAAGTACAATGAGCTAATTCAATTTCTAAATCTGTTCCTTTATATCTGTAATATTCTGTTCTCAAATCTTTTTTAATAAATTCTACTTTGTCTTTCATCATTTCTTTTAAAGAATTTAAAGTAAAATAATATTTATAAAAATGAAGAAGTTTATCTGTTACCAAGAATTCTAAAAATTTTACTCTATTAACTTTTATTTGTGAAGCAAAATCTAGAATCTGATCTAAATCTTCTTTAGAATTATTTATACCATTAAGAATAACAAAATTAAGTTTTATATATATTCCTCTTTTAACAACAGCTTTTATATTTTCTATAACTATATCAAAATTTTCCTTTTTCTTATTTTTAGGGATAACTATATCATAATATTTGTCTTTGTCTAAATGGTGCATTGAAATATTAAATTTAAATTTACCTTGATATTTAACTATTTCATCCAAAAGCTCTTCATCAATAAGAACTCCATTAGTGACAATGGTTGTATCGGGTTTTTTATCTAGGGTATTTAATTTTTTAAGAATTTTTATAAGCAGGGTTTTCTTTAAGAGAGGCTCTCCTCCGGTAAAGGTTAAATCTTCATATCCTCTTGAAATAGCCGTAAGGACCATAGCTTCAATTTCTTCATATTCTTTTTCTTCTGCTCTTTTTTCTCCCATTTCCATTCCTTCTTCATGACAGAAAAAACACTTATAATTACAGTTTTCAGTTAAAGAAATTCTGAAACTTTTTTTCTCTGTATTTTCTTTTTTTAGGAAATAGAATTTTTCGTCAATTTGAGTAATTTCGTACTCGTTATCTAGGAAAAATTTGACAGTTTTAATGTCTTCTTTATATACTTTAACTTGAAAGAAATTATTCTGAAAATTTTCCTTTTCAAAAGTAAGAAGCCCGTCTAAATCAAGGCTTTTATCATAGATATTCATAGTTGATCTCCTTTTGATGAGTTTTTGTTCTTTTGGTGTTGTATTTTGTGATAATAATTATTATTATCTAAAGTAATCATTTATATTAAAAGCTCGATTTTTTTCATATATTCTTCCTAATTTTTCTTTTCTTTTTTCAAAATTTACTATATCTACGGCATATACTCTATTTTCTCCTGTAGCATGAGCAATAGAATTACGTATATCAGTAATTCCATTATATGCATTTACTAATTCTTTAAAATCTGCATCTTTCTTCAAATCAGGAAATTTGAATGATGTTCTAATAATATCTTTTACTTTATCCCTAGTTTCTTTATCATTATACTTTTTTGAAATATCTTCGCTATTTTCAATAAGATACGTTATTATAGATTCATGCAATACTAAATAGGCATTAGAGTACATCTCTTTTTCATAAAAATATTTTGCCACTTCAAATTGAAAAATATATTCTCTTTCTTGTTTTACATAATTTTTAAATCTATCTACAAAATCTTTTACTACAGTAGGGATTATGTATTTAGCAAATCCCTCCATTTCCTTAGAAATATTCTGTATCTTTTCAAGTTGCTTAATTTGATTTTTTAGTTCAACTACATAAGACAAGTTTATTGCATTAGTAAAATTTTGTAATTTAGTTTTAACTGTTGAGTCCTCTATTAAGTTTGTCAGAGAGTGGGAATTGGCAAATTTTTTGAATTCCGATGCTGCTTTTATCCATTCTATAGCTTCATATAATATATTTAAATCTACAACTGGAGTTTTTCCATCTATTTCTCCACCTAACATTCCATAGCTTATTCCCTTAATTTTTATATCTTTGTCTGTAACATTTTGAAGATAATTCATTATTATAAACATATATAGAGAAATTGACCTAAATGAGTGGGTAATATCTATAAAAAGTTCATCACCGCTTTCTAGCTTCTCAGTAATTTTCATAAGGATTTCAAAATTATTCATTAGCTCATTATTGTTCATTCCATCTTTTATTAACACCCCATAATGAGTTTTATTTAAGTTTTTATTAAGAATTGTAAGATCTTCTTCACTGATTGAGTTTTCTTCTATTTTTTCTGCTAAATGCAGGTATAGATCTTCATCATATTCTTTATTTAAATATTCTGCATATACTTTATAATATTCTTCCCATAAAGACTTTGAAGTTCCTATAATGATATTTCTATCTATTTTGTAATGCTTAGTTAATGCGACTCCTATAAAGGGTTCTTCATAGGTTTTATCTTCAATTAAATAATTAGCTTTTCTATATTCCCTCTTGGCATTAGCTCCAAGTGCTGAAATCAGTACTTTTGCCATTATTTCCTCCTATAGGTATTTTTAAAAGAGGGCAGAGCCCTCTCTTTGTTAGTAATACATATCTAATATATCTGGTAATTGCTTAATCTTAATTCCTGTATTATTTTGCCTATTATATGCTCCCGTTTTGAAATCTATCTCTTTCGTTAAAGTCTCTTCAACTTCTTTTATTATAGAATTCTTAATATAGGAAAATTCCTTTAGAAAAATATTAATCTTTTCAATATAGTTATCATCTATTTTTTTTATATTAAAGTTAGCATATTTATCCTTTACAGTTGCTATTTTATCAATAGTAAATTTTACAGAACCCATACCAAGAGATTTTCCTCTACCGATTTTGTACATAAACTTGTTACTATACCCTAAAACAAACAATAGCATTCCAAACTCAACATCTGTAAGGCCTTTATAATCAATATTAAACTTCAATTTACTTCCTGTGTCTAGGACAAACGCTTCTGAATTGACACTCTTCTTTATATCAGTAAAAAGTACTCTTTCTAAACTTTGCATGTTTTTTCCTAATTTGTCACTATGATGAAAATAAACTTTTCTACCTGCAATTTTTCCATTTTTAAAGTAATACTTATTTAATTCAGCATGGGGTGTTAATAATGGTTTTAGAATTTTCTTTTGCACTTTTTTACCATTTAAAATAATTGCATCAGAAAAAAACAATTTACTACTTTGTGCTTTATTTATTTCTTTAACGTTATTATTAATTTCTTTTTTTTCTATAATATCAGTTGTTCCAAAAATATTGCAAGCATAACAAGTATTATTAAAAGTATTACAAGCATTGAGAGTTTTAGGGAAAGAATTTTTAAAATCTAGTTGACCTCCAAATTCTCTGTATTTCTCTTCTTTGAAATTTTTAAAACAAGAGTTAGAAATTGCTTCAATAAGGTTTCTTGTAACTCCTTTTAAACTACTTCCTTGAATTACGTAATTATTTTCACCAAACTCTTCAACACTAGTTGGCGTTAAAGTCTCTAGTATAATACTTAAAGTTCCTGTATTTTCTCCTATAACTCTTTCTGTTCTTTTTATCTCTTCATTAAAGGATATAAAATTATATGCATATCTATGTTTACTCTTTTCTTTCGTTATTTTAATAGGATTACTATCTATTTTATTTTCAATATTTTTCTTAACTTCAACTCCTGATTCACTGAAGGGCTTTAATTCTGAAGTAAGAATTTCTTTTATTTCAGGTTTACCATTCATGTCATTTTTTCCAACTTCTACTTGATAACCTTCTAAAATATCATCTATCTTGATCTTATTTTTTTTAGATTGTTTAACTTCGATTGTTTTAACTTCTCCATCAACATTAATATCTAATTTACTTTGACCTTTGTATGTTTTTACAATTATCCCTCTCATTGTTACCCCTCCTTTCCAACAATTAGTTCTATATATTGAAATATTTCTTTTTTATCTTTTTCTGCTTTATTTTTTCCAACACGAACTTTAATTTTACCAAAGTTCTTTTCACCTTTTACTTTAGTAATAAGTTTTTCATCTATTATAAGTTCTTTTATCTCTGACTCACTAAAATCATCTTCTTTTACTTCCTCTACTCTAAAATCATTATCACCTAATTTAAAGGCTCTTAGCATTAACTCATTATTAAAGGCAAATACTTCATTAAAATCATCTAAGCTATTTTCTAAGGCTTCTATACTGCTTCTGATTTCTATTCCCTCATTTTTATCATAATTTATATAAATTACTTTATATGGACTTTGAAATTTTTCAGTAAAAATATTTTGGTTAATTTTTTCAAACATTAATTGGCACCTCCAAATAGGGCGTTAATAAAGTCGTTGGGACTGTTCACATCTACTTTTGTGTCTTCAAGTTTTAGGTTTTTATATAGATAATTTTCTCCCAGTATCATTGAATTTTCTTTATCTTCTTTAAAATATTTATGAAGATTTTCAAATTCATCAAGATTATTTCTATATAGTTTTAGATTAAGTTCTTTTACTTCTAATTCAACCTGTCCAAAACCTCTGCTTTTAGAATTACCTAATCTAATTTCTCCATTAATACTGTCTCTTATTACAAAGTATAGGGCTTGTAATTCTTCCTTAGTTATATTTTTAATAATAAGGTCGCCTTCAAAGGCTTCAGTAGTATATTCAAAATTAAGAGGGACTACAGCTCCCCCAGTAAATCTATCAATAGGAGTAATGGCTCTTGTTTTTAGTATTGAGTTTAAATCAGTTTTTTTACCATTAATAATAGAATCTTGTGCAAAAAATCTTCCTTTTAAAGTTGTAGAACCGAATAATTTATCTATTTCAAGGTTTTTTTCATAGACTGCTTCGCTTTTTAATTCTTTATCTTTTAACAATTCTTCTCTATATTCGTCAAAAGATTTTTCTGTTAATTTTTTAGAATCTAATCCTTTATAGTCATAATATATTTGATGAAATCTTTCTCTAAACATTCCTTTTAGAGTAGAACCAGGAATATATAAATAACCTTTTCTAGTATCAGGAAGTATTTTTTTTTCTTCATCATATTCAACACCACCGGTAGTCATAAAGCAGACTGCATTATCACTTCCTTTTGCATCTTTATGGTCTCCCAACTTGATTAATAAGGGAGATTTTGGATTAATTCTTAGTCTTATGTTAACTTCATTTTTTAAAGTTATAAATTCATTAGCCATTGGATCCCCCTTATTTAATTACATTAGTTGCCAAAACATTTATTGCTGTATCTGTTTTCATGTCACCTTTTAATAGAAAATCTCTTTTATTCTCTTCATCTACATAAAAAGCCTTATTCAGTTCTAGTTTACACTTCCCTATACCTCTGCTTGTTTTTCCACCAAAAATATCTCCATCGCTCATAAATTGTAAAGCTATTCTCAATAAATCAAGCTCATATTTTTCTACATTTTCAAGTGTCATGGTGAACTTAAATTTAGTTCCTTCGCTTAATACATTATAGTCAAATTTCCCTCTATCTTCAGTAGTTCCTGTATTTCTATCTATTTTTATTCCATCTCTGGTAATTTCTTTTGCTTGTTTTTCTTTATCATTTTCAATAGTAATAGGCATATCTGCTATATGTATTCTTCCCATTGCAGAGTCCCATTTTTTAGCATCTTTTATTTTTAGTATATCTTTCATTTTTTCATAACCATTTTCAATATTTTTCCTTTTACACTCTTTTTCTAAGTTAGTGTAACCAAAAAGTGCCATAATATGAAGTTCTGACAAAGTTTTTCCATCAGCTTTTAATTCTAAATTAATAAGACCTTCTAGCTTACTTCTTAAATATCCTCTAAAACTAGAACCTGGAATATAGAAATCATTATCACTTAACCCTCTTTTTATAAAAGGAGCATCTTTATCTCCTTCTACTTCTCCACTTCCTATATGTAAAGCATTTTCAACAATTAATTCTCCTGTGATTATATATCTGTTTTTAAATTTGCTGAAATTCATGATTACTCCCCTTTACTCGAATTTTCTTTTTCTTTTAACACCATTTTATATCTATAATATTTTTTCAAATATTCAATAAATTTTCTGTTAAACTTATTTTTGTATTTTTGCTGTAAATCTCCTATTTCAAACTCAGCCTCTAGTTCTTGAATATTATCTAAAATTTCTAACTTAAATGATTTATAAAATTTAATTGCTTTATCTCTTTTTATTCTTTCTTTAATAAATTTCTCTATACTTTCTGAATAAAAATTAAAATTTACTCTTTCTAATTCATTTTCAAAGGCTGAAAATTGAGCTTTTGATATATCTGTTAAATCAATTTTTTCTATGTATTTCTTTAGTTTATCTGTACTTGTAAAAATCTTTTCAATTTTTATAAGTTCAATTATATCTATCTCACTATCATTTAAAGTATTTTTAGAATTATTTGAATTCATTTTAACCAAAGAGGCTTTAGATTTTATTTCATTAGCCTCACTTAGAGATTGAGTTATTGTAATTTCAGACTTTTTCTCTTCAATTTTTTCTTCTTTTTTTACATATAATACTGCATCTCTAATATTACCTTTTTTTTCATGAAATTCAATTACATCGCCTACTTTAAACTTGTCATTGCCTTTATAATTCAGGCTTCCTTTTCCATCTATTTGAAAGGAATTGTTTGTTATTTTAGTTATTTTTCCTATTATTTTAGCCATTGTTCACCTCTCCCAAAAGAAAGTGTCTTTCACTGCAAAACTCTATCTTCCCATAACCTTCGGATTTTCTAAGACCTATTCCATTTTTTTCAATTTGTTTTAGATTCTCAACATTAGCTTCACCACTATATGTTAAAACACTTCCAGCCTTAATAACTATCTCATCAGCCTTTGGCATTTTGTTCATAAGGCTGTATCCTGCCATTTTTTCAACCTTTACAAAAGATTTATCTCCTAAAAATTGACCATTTAATCCATAAAAATCTTTCAATTCCTCTCCAACACAATTTGTGCTTCTAAAAGGTAAAATTATATCAGTTATAACATCTAGAGTATAAAATTCTTTATCCTTGAATTTGTTTAATCTTTCTTCCAAAAGGGTATATTTTTTAGAAGCTGGAGCTAAAGCAATTTTTGCTTTTCCATAACCTTTGCTTTTCATTTTTCCAACGTGTATCTCTATACCTTTCATAAATTCTAATAGTTCTTTTGTAGTTTTTATAGTAAATACAAATCTTTCACCTTTCAATTTAGCTATTTCAAAGTTAAACAGTTTACTTTCTTCTGTACTACGTGTTTCTCTATCTATGGCAATGGAAATTTCTGACTCTTTATTAAATTTAATGTCTTCTATCTTGTCTATTTTCTTTAAATCATTTTCTGGATTTTTTATAAATTTTATATCTGCTCGTTCCAGTTTTGATTCTTCTTCTTTATCTTTTTTGCTTTTTACAGCACTTTCTGAATAAAGCAATTTATTTTTATATCTAGTTTCACCATCAACAGGGTATTTTGTTTTATAAAAACTAGCTGGTAAAATTTCTGAATTTTCTGGTTTAACTTCTTCTACAATGATCTTTTCTATATTTTTCCCATCAGAAAAATCAAATTTATTTGATAAAGCATCTATAATTCCAGCTCTTAAGGCACTTGAGTTAATCTCAGTATTAGATACTATTAAATTGCCTTTTTCGGACTTTGTAAGTACTGCATCTTCCAGAAATTCTAAGGTAAATTCATAATTATTTAAAGTACTGTCTTTTAACTCTACTTTTTTATTATTTATTTCCTTAAAAACTTTTTCCAAAGCTTTCGTCAAATCTTTTTTTTCAAAGCCTTCAACAAATACTTCTACTTTCCCAAGTCCTCTAGATTTTTGTCCTCCTAATGTATCAATATTGTATAAAGCAGCTAATAAGTTTTTTACTTGCTCTTTATTCATATCTTTTAATTCTATACTAGAGCTAAATTCTAAAGAAGGATTTGCATATTGATAACTGAAAAGACTATTTTCTATGGCAGATCTGGTTTCTCTATCTACTCTTATTCCATGTCTGTCACCAAATAAAAAGCTTTTCAAAGTTTCTTTATCTGATATATCTAGCAACGATGTTCCGTATACCTTTGACAAATTTAAATGAGAAAATCTAACTTTCGTTTCATATTTGTTACATTTTTTTTCTTTATCTTCTTTATATTCTTCAAATCCAAAAATTTGCTTTACTTCATCTTCTTTTTCTCCTAATTGATAGTATTCAAATTTATCACGAATTATCCCTTTTATATGTTTTGCAGGAAAATAAGGAAATCCATTGGCATCAAGTTTTGTGACTATATCTATATCTTTTCCTATAACTCCACTTTGTCCTGTTAATGCAGGAGTTATAAGTTTTACACTGTAGTTAATTATCATTTTTTACCCCCTCATCTTGCACAAAGCCATACATTTCAAGTATGTCAAATATATTACTTAAGTTTTTATCAAGTGTTATATCTTCATCAAACTCAATTTTTAATAAATCTTGTTGCTCTTTAGTCAACTTACTATATAAATTTACAAATTCATATAAAGCTTCTGTTTTATTCATTTCTTTTTTCAAATCATAGAACTTTCTTATTTTGTTTCTAGGAAAATCAGATTTTTTAAAATTTTGTATTTTTTCTATTAACTCTTTCAAATTACTGTTGTTTTCAGAAACTTCATAAGGCCTTTGTATAAGTCCTTTTTCATTATTCTTATCATCTCTTATTAACAATCCTTGTCTAAATCTGAAATCTATTATATCCACATTTCCTTCACTTCCAATAACTTGAAAATCAGTATACCCGTGTTTCTTATCATTTATTTTACCTTTAAACTTATCGTATCTTTTCTTTTTTGCTGATTTTTGTAATTTTAAACTTTGATTAAATAGTAGATACATAGGTGTTTTAGCCTTTGCTATTAATACTCCACTACTGGTTGTGATATTTGTCTTTTCTTTTGGAACTTCCCCAAAATATATTTCACTACTTTTTTCAAAATATTCATACATTTCTTTTTCAAAAATAGCTTGATACTTTTCACTTAATTCAAGAACTAAATCAGCGGGAAAAACGCCACAAACATCATCTCCGCCAACAATAAGAAATTCACCGTAATATCTTCTTTCTTCTCCATTTTCTTTTTTATGTATTGGAAATTTATGCTTCAATTCTTTCATTGCTTGTATTAAGGAATCTTTTGTAACTGCATCTAATTTAACACTAAAGTCTTTTAAGAAGGCTTTATAATCTGCCTCATTATTATTTTCTACAAACTTATCTTTTAATTTTGATAAAAAATCACCAAGACCATCTCCATCAGCATACATAAATCCTATAAAGCTTTTTCCATCTTTGTAATCTTCAATAGTTTCTGCTTGCTCTTTGTCTTTGAAAAAGTCTATTTTATTTTCTTCTTCTTTTTCATCTTTACCTTTTTCTATTTTTTTCCCTTTAAATAAAGAATAAAAACCGACCTTAGGATTATCTTCTTTAATTTCTTCACTAAAAATTATCTTGCTTAAGCATTCTAAACAAATACCTTGTGTTTTTTCTTCATTTTTAGGAACTAAATTTTTATAAATACTCTTGATTAGTTCAGGATCAAATTTAGTTAGTACTGTTTTATAAACTTTATTTTCATTTTGAAATTTATTTAAATAATCTAAAAAATCCATTGTTTTCTTTTTTATATTATTCTCATTAATCTCTGCAGGATTTGTTGTACATAAATCACATTTTTTTACAAAAGGTAAATGATAATTTAGTTCCTTAAATCCTTTATTTTTTACTTGAGCAGTCTTATCTGTAGAATCTTTTATTAAGTCCCATATTTTTTTGTTTTCTTTATTTTCTACTGTACTAGCTGCTATTTTAGCTCCTGGAGCTATTTTAGAATAAGCTTTTTCTACTTCTTTTATTATTTTATCTGCCTCATCTTTATTTTTTACCAAAACTTTTGCATTTCCAGCAGCTACATATAGATAATTATCATTTTTATCATTTAAACCGTGGTTTTTTAGTATCTCCACTACCACTACTTGATTTAGGTAGTCCAGAAGATAACTTGCCCCTCTTATTACTTTTAGTTTGTTGGTCGAAAAAAGATAATCTTTTATCTTTACTGTTTCAATTGTAAGTAAAACCATTTAAGTCCCCCTTTATTTATAGTTACAACAAGCCAAGTATAGCTCATTTTTTCACAATTTTAAATACTTTATTCAGATTTTTTTATATACTTTTTAATTTTTAAAATAAATATAAAGAGAAAAAATAACAGTCCTCTAAAAAATTAAAAATTATGAGTTATTGTAACATATAAGTGTTACAAAACGCTTACATTTTGAACTTTTCTTAAGTTTTTTACAGTAAAAAAAATTTGGTTCTGTTTTATTTAACTGTGGATTCTTATAAAATTGAAGTCATTGCGCCTTCGGCGCAATGAGGAATACGGGGCTTTCGCCCCGAACCCCACAACTAACTGAAACATATGCAAAAATTTTATTTACTTCAGGAAAAGTTTATTACTTGAGTTTTTTCAAAATATTATTTATACTGTCTTCAAAATCTAAATCATTTAACGAGTTGTTTGTTACAGCACCTTTCATTTTTAGTAATCTAACTATTTCTTCTTCGTTATTATATAATGCTAAATCCAAAGGAGATATTCCTTTATTATCCAAGGTATTAATTACTGCACCTCTATTTATTAAAGAATTGAGGGCTCTTATATTTCCTTTTAAAATTGAAGAATATATAGCAGACCTACCATTAATATCTTTTTCTTCAGGGTTTACACCATGGGTAAATAATAAACTGATAATTTCATTATTATTTTCATTTATAGCCCATTCAAGTGGGCCCCAACCTAAAAAATCTCTTTTCAGTATATTTTTTGTATTTTTTATTAATTTTTCTGCCATGTAATGGTCTTTCATTCTAATTGCCCATAATAATGGGGTCCATCCCATAGTATCAGTTATTTCAGCATCTATTCCTTCATTAATAAGTTCATTAAAAAAAAGTCTGTTTCGATGTCTAATTGCCCAAATTAAAGCATTATAGCCATTTTTATCTCTTTTTTTTAAATTAGCTCCGCTCCTTATAAATAATTCACTTATACTTTGCAAATTTTTACTACAAGAATAAAGAAAGGCATTCATATTTTCATTATCCTGAACTTCGAAATCTATTCCACTTTCTAACAGATATTTAACAATTGAGAAATTATTCCTATCTATCGCTTCCCAAAGCAACCATTTTCCTTCAGAATTTTTAAAGTTTAAATTCATTCCAATATTTACTAAAGTTCTTACTATGGTTTTTCTACCATCTTCAACAGCTTTAAATAATAAGGTTTCTAAATCAATGAGATCTTCTTTTGTTAAAAAATTTAAAAGATATTTTAAAGTTATATCTAAATTTTCTTTAATTGCATAAAGTGTTAATTTCTCTGTTAATTCCTTGTTTTCTATTAATTCAGAATGAAAAGAACTTAGTAGTTTAATGTTTTGATTTGCAGTTAAAACATGTAATGCAGTTTCAGCTCTATTGTTTTCTACTAAAAAATCTTTTTTAAAACAAAGTAGTTTGGATATAAAATACTCTTCATTAAACATGCAAGCATACTGTGATAGGGCATTTCTTGATAACAAGGTTTTGGGTGTTTCTTTAATATTATTTACCAACATATCAAATAAAATATAGTTTCTGTTTAGCATTGCAAAGATAATTTGTATTTCTATATTATTATCTGTCAAAAAGTCTCTCTTATTTTCAGCGTTTAGAGTTTTGTACAGACTTAAAACTTCATCTTGTTTATTAAGGAGAACTGCAATCAATATATAAACATCCATGAATTCTTCTGATTTTTTTACTATATTCAATTCTAGAATACATTCAAAGAGTTCTCTATATTCATTAATTTTATTTAATAAAACTTTATCATTTTTATAGTCTTCTAATTTTAAAAAACTGCTTATTTTGGACCTTAATATATCTTTAAGAACCAGCTTATTTTCTTCGAAATCATTCATTGTGAGAAATTTAAATGTTTCATAATCTTTAAATAAAATTGATTTTTCTAATAAAGTTATATCTCCTGTCTTAATATTTGTTGAAACTCCAGAATGAATTAATTCTTCAACAATCTTATATTTATTGTGCTCTATCATAAACAGTATAATTTTATTCATAATGCTTTCATTTACTGTATATTCTTTCATAAGTCCCTCCATTATTTTTAAGTTTTTTAGTCTAATAAATAATAGTCTATTCCCTGGTGGGTAATCAATTTAACATCTCCCTTATACATTCCATAAAGCAATCCACGTTTTGATAAAACATCGATATCATCTATTGTTTCATATCTATAAAAACTTGTGCTTTTAATTATAACTGTTCCAACTTTTTTTAGAATGTATCCATCAAAATGAATTTTTTGTGTATCATTTTCTACAGTTTTTATTTTTAATAAATGGAGTATTCTCTCTAACCAACCATCTTCTAGTAATAATTGTCTAATTTTTCCGCATTGATGTTTAGAAATTGGAGTAGAATGTACAGCTTTATTTCTTATGCCAATAACATTTTCTTTTTCCAATCGTTCAGCAAATGTTTTAAATAAGGGATCTTGATTTAATTTAGTGATTAATTTTCCCAAAGTTACATTATCATCAATATTATAAAAAACTCTTCTTAGCTCTATTTCCATTGTTTTAATATAATTAATGTAGACCCCTGTGTAATCGAGTTTTCCTGCTGTCTCGTTCTTGAATAAATACTCAGCACTTGACAAAGTAATCAATGATTCACTGCTAAGTTCCGTAAACTGCTTCATAATTTCTAGTTCCACTTCTTCAAAAGTAAATTTTTTTTTATTCATATTAGATTCTTTTTTGTTTTTAAGCTCTGATTTTAGTAACTTTATTTGTGTTTTATATATTTCATTATTTTTTTCTAATTCATAAATTGTTCTCTTTGCCTGCTCATTATTCAGATCATCTATACTAAATTCATAAAATAATTTTGCTATTTCTATCTCGTTAGTTTTTCCTATAAATTTCTCATTCAGCATATTTTACCTCTCCTGTCTTATTAGTTTTTTTCAATTCCTTCATTTTAATGTTATCCTTTAAACATAGTACTTTCATACCTCTCGGGTAATCTTTATATATTTAATGTAACACTTGAGAATTACAAATTTTATGACAAGATAACAAAAAACATTAATGAAAGAATTTAAAAATAACTTTTACCCAAAAAAGCTGCTCAAGTTAGAGTACTTGAGCAGCTTTAATGTTACTTAGGGATATTTTTAGCATTATTGATTTAACTTTGAGGCAAATCCGATTACACTTTAAAATTACCGCTTAAATAAGGAACAAATAAAACCTACTGCCGCTGCTCCAACGACTATGGGTGCTGCTGCTATTATTGCTCCACCTGCTGCCGTTGCGGCTAAAGTTGACCCAATTACTGCTGCAGTTCCAGTAGAAATAGCTGCACCTGTCGCTGTGGCTGCTCCTATAACAGCCGTTCCAACTGCACTAGTTGTCACTGCTGTTGTTGCCGCTCCAACGGTTGCTCCCAAAGCTGTTCCTGACATCGCTGTAGCCACTCCCGTTCCAACAGCTCCCACAGCATAACCAACTCCTGTAGATATTGCTGTATCTACTAAAATATCTTCTGCAGCTTCTTTAATATCTTTATTTCCCTTGGCAACATCAACTAGATTACTTCCTAGACTAAATCCTGCACCACCTAGAGCCCCTAATTTTGCACCATTAATTCCAGCGTTATGGCAATTTTTTGCAATTTTTACACCTTGATTTATTGAACTTGTAATTGGAGCATTTTTTGAATTAGTTATTTTTGATTCAAGTTTCATTGTATTACTTAATTTACTAACTTCCTTATTTGTAACAGGAGATTTTTCATATTTTATTCCTTGAATTTTAGCTGTCTTTTCTAAACTTACTGCATCGTTATTTATAAGTATTTTGCTATTTTTTTGTTTATACTTGGTTAAATCTGTTATACTGTTTTCATATCCGCATTTTGCTTGTATCTTGTTAACTGTTTTCCCATTTTTCATTATTTTTATGTCAAAGAGGCTATTATTATCAATTACCACGGCTTTTTTATTACCTAAGTATAAATTGTTTAACTCTTCAGCAGCACGATGTTCAAAAACAAATCCTTTTAAATTACCTCTGTTAACGTTTAGTTTAGCTAGGTTTTTTCCTGTTTCTAGTGCATTTAAATTTTTGCTGGCGTTGATTTTAATACTTTTCATATCTGGGATAATAAAAACTTGTTTTTTCTCATTCATAATTATTCCTCCTCTGAAAATAACCAAACTGTGGCAGACTTTACCTCTAAATTAACTTCAACTAATTGTTCTATATGAGCCCTTAACCTGTCTCCTGAAATTATTGTTCCTTCCTCTGAGTCTTCATAATTTTCTGATTCATCATAAGAATTTTTGTCTCCTTCAACTTCATAAACAACATTCTTTCTTTTGTTATAAACAATAAAATACTCTCCATCAAAATCATCTTTATCAATTATTCTTCCCAAATTAATAGGCTCTCCTAATTTTATCAAGTCTTTTAAAAGTTTAATCATTTCTTTTTTTTCAGTACATGCTGCAATTCTCTTATATAAGTCTTCTTTTTCCATAAAAATTCCTCCCTCAGAAAATAAATTATTAATATTTGTCTTAAACATATATATTTCCTCCCTTCAATAAAAATATACACCAGAGATGTAACATTTTTTTTTAGCAGATAACAAATTCTAATCAAATCTTTTTGATTTCTCTTTACAAACCTATCTTACTATAATGAAATAACAATTTTTAGATCTTAATAACAAAATATCTAAGTAGGGATTGCTGAAAAATATAAATACTTTGATTTTAAAAGTGTCCAAACTTATTTTTAAGAATAAAATACATGTTTTTTAGTAATAAATCTTAAGAACTAAACATTCAAACCTTGGACTACGCGCCCAAACCGCGTAAACGTGACGTTTAATCCTTATAATTTAAAAGTTGAATAAGTGTAACTTATTTATAAGGTTTCCAGCAACCGTTGCTGGTCGGGTTTTGGCAGACCCCCAAGGTTTTAAAAACGGCTTCTAATTCAGTAGACCCTAAGTACTAAAAAAGCTTTTGCTCTATATATTTATCCATTTTAATTTCAGTTTTTAAAAGTAATGAGATTTTCTCAACACTTTTTATGCCTAATCCTTCAACCAATAAGAAATCTGAAATATTTCTGGTTCTTGATAAATTATTTTTAATTTTTTCCAGAGTTTTAAGTTTAATTTTGGTAACCGATTCAATTTTTTCTAAAGTATTGTTATTAAATAATGCTTCCAAATTTTCAATATAAGGGGCTTTTTCATCACTATAGGAATATAACTCTATTTCTAAATCTGTACTACCAAGTATATTTTCTATAAGCTTTTCAACCTCAAACCAATTTAAACCTCCAAGTCCTGAGCCTATTTGCGGAAATGCAATTGATTTGATTCCTTTTTCTTTGTAGCATTCTTTTATTTTAAGTAAACCTTTTTCTATATATTCCATTTTTGAAGGTAAAGAGTAATTTGTTTTTGTTGGAAATAATATAATTTTTTTATTCTCTTCTTTTATAATGGCAATTTTTCCTATTTCAAGTTCTTTATTTTCGCAAAATTTTAAATATTTATCCATCATATTTGGATATAGCAGCTTAAATTCTAGAGCCAGACCTTTTCCCATGACTCCCATACAATTAACTGGATTTACTATAACCTCACAATTTGTATTGAATATATTTCCTTTTATTTTCTTTATCATAATTATTTCTCCTAATTTAAGATTAATGAATTTTTTGTAAAATAATAGTTTTCATTTACTTTAATCTCTATTTTAATTTTATATTGCGATAATTGATTTTCTATAATTTTTTTAATTTTTGAATTACTAACTACAATAAATTTTGCATCTTCAACTGAAACTTTTTTATGGACTAAAACCTCACTATTTGCTTTCCTTTTCCCATCAATAATATGTGTCCAATATTTTTCTTTTATAGCTCCTACCGGTATTTTTATTAAATCTTTTGCACTGCTGAATATTTTAGTATCTTTACAAGCTATGTTTCCATCACTAAAGGCATGAGGCACATTATTTATAATATTACTGTCAAACACGAAAAATATAAAATCTTGTTCTCTGTTTCTCCTAACATATTGAGTTGGAGTAAGTGGTCTCATGTATAGAGGAACACAATCATGGCCAGATGTCAGTATGTTATTTGATAATAGGAAGTATCTATTGTGTCTTATCTTTTGAACGCCTTCATTAGCAAATGAATCATAAGGTATCTTTTTTTTATTAATTTCATTTTTTGATAAAATCCCGTACTTTAAGATATTTGATAAATTTTTTATAGAAGCAAAATAATAGAGTCTATCTATACCTATTGTATTTAACATAATAACCTCCGTTAAAATATCTTTTATAGGTATAGTTTAGAATAGCGGTATAACAAGATTTTATGAAGAATAACAAAAGAGGTTGCTAGTTTAAGCAACCTCTTCTTATATTTTTTTATAAACTTATGGTATCCATATTTATACTCAAAGAAAACTCATCATCAAATTCATCAATTATAAAAAATTCTTTTAATCCACTTTTATTTTCAATAAAGGAATTAAGTTTATTACCATATTGCTTAAATCTTGATTTATATACATTATTATTTTTTTTTGCCTTTTCGTACTCTTCATTTTTTCCATCAGATCTTAAGTCTCTATCTAATTCTTCAATATCTTTTATATTAAGAATTTCAGCTAAGTCTTTATACTCTATGAAGTAATTATCTTCTTTTCTTTCAAAAATAATCTTAAAAGGTCTTAATTCTCTTGTAGGCTTTTCTTTTGCTAAACTTTCAAACTCTTCTTTCAAATTTATTTCTTTTTTTAAATGTGGAATTTTCAAAACTCCTTCTTGTAAACTCAACTCTATATTAATATTATATGTAAAATCCTTTTTAAGATTAAATATTCTTTTTTCGAAATCTTGATGGAATATATAGTCCAAAGCCCCCATATTATTTAGTTCTGTGTTTACATCTGTATTTAAATATAATTCTGAAATTTCAGCTATTTTTAAAATATCTTCAATTTTATCAAATTTTAATTCGGAATATTCTTTCATATCAATAATCTTATGTATTAAACTATTAGGAAAAGCACTTATTAAATAATCCATTTTTATACATTTATAAATAATTTTCCTATCTTCTTCAGAAAACCAAGAATACGAATATATCCCTAAATAATCTTCAGTCCCAACTTGATTATAGTAATTTAAATTGTCCCAAGAAGTTTTAGCAAACAATTTTTCCGCCTTCTTATTTAGCTCACTCATTTCAAGGTTTTGTAATCTAAAAGGTGTTACAAGTTGAGAAAACAACCAAATATACTTTGAAATTTTTTTTCGTATAGATTTATCTTTTATTTCTTTAAGCTTTTTTATATTTAATTCTATTTGCTTAGTCCAAGCATCATAATTCTTTAATGATTCATATGAAAAAATATCACTAAATATCAAAAGAACAAATGCCATTTCATTATTATTTATTTGTGAGTATAACATACTGGCTTCTTTAAATTTATAATTACTAATAAGTTTATTTGCGTTTTGATACAACTTGAAATTTTTAAGTTGTGGCGCTTTGATAAAATTAAATTTATCTTTTCCTGGAATCCTTCTATTTCCATCATTAAGTTCAGATTGCCAAGAAATCAGCTTAATTCCCTGCTCAACTGCAAATTTATAAAAAACAGCCCCAAGCATTCTAGGTCCTTGAGTACTGTCTATAATTGTTTCCTCTCTATCTAGCTCATATTTGTCCATAATTACAGCTAAACTCTCATAAATCTCCTCATAATCATCAAGACCTGTTAATTCTATTTGCACTCTTTTTCCATCAGACTGAAGTTTGGATTTTAATTTTTCAGCACTTATTTTTGTTTGCTCAGTAACAAATAGAATAATTATTTTTATTTCATTAAATATTTTCAGTGTCTTTTCAACTGCATAAAAATCAAAATCTTCTAGTTCAGCAGTACTTATAAATGAGATAATATTCTTAACATGAATGTTCTTTATATTTTCCTGATTAATTTCCTTTTCTTTCAAGACACTTTCAACAATACCTTCTCTGATAATGTCTTTATCATAGTCTATTTTATCAAAGTACTTATTTATTTCTCTATTGAAAATTTCGCCTTTTTTATTTTCCATTTAAATCCTCCTTATGAAATCTAATATAAAGTATATTATTAAAACCAAAGAAAGTAAATATAGTTAAGGTAAAATATTAAAACTATTTTTTTTAAGTTCAGTTTCTATAAGTCTATTTGAATTAGTGCCATTTTCTATATTATTTTTATAACCATTTAAAGCATGTAACCACCAATCAATTTTGTAACTTATTCCGTATTTGAAAGTATCATAAAAGGAATCTTTAACTCTGAAAGAAAAATTATGCCAAATAAATTTCCACATACCTTCAGGTTCTTTTTCTTTAGAACTATTAAATCTATAGGGAAAATGATACTCGTTGTTCTCAATGTTGTTATTATTCTTTCCAGCAAAAGGAGCTTTTCCTAACATTAGAACAGTAAAAATAAGTACACAATAAGAGAATATTTCATTTTTTTCATTTCTAAAATAGCTGTTCAGCTTATTTCCTTTAGTCAGCTTAATAAAATCTGGGTCCAAAAATCCAGTGGCAGCAACAGGGCAAGGAAAATCTTTTGTTTGAAAAGAATCAGTGTCAATAAAATTTATTTCAAAAGTTAAGGGATTAATTAGAATATTCTTCAAATTCCAGTCTCCTATAAAAATGCCTTGAGAATGTAAGTTTTTAGCTATTTCTGAAATTCTTATACAAATTTTAACTAAATCAAGTCTTGTAGGGTTATATTTTTTTCCAATAATTCCTCTCAAATAGGAATCTAATGTTTCACTATTTTTTACTAAATCCATAGTATATCCTATAAATTGGTTATTTTTATTATAAACTATTTCTTTAGGAAACATTACATTGTTGCAATTTTTTAAACCTATTAACGATCTTATTTTCTTTTCTTGATTTTTATCCATTTCATTCTTATGATAAATTTTAATTAATTTATTATTTCCATATTTATAAACAACACCTTCTCCACCTTTTTGAAATAGCGAAATATTTGAAAACAATTCATTTGATTCGGTTTTATAAGGTGTTTTATCAATTAAGCTATTATCTGTTTTTTCATAATTATATATTTTATTACTGTTATAACTAATTATATAATCTTCTTTGGATTTATCAAAATTTTTCAAATTATTAAAAGAATAAGTTTTAATGTCTTTAATTTTATATGTTGAAAGAGAATTATTTAAATTATTAACATCCCTAATTAAATTTTTATCATTAGAACAAAGAAGTATATTGTGCCTAAGTCTTAATTCAGTAATTTTTGCAATAAACAGATTATCTGTATGATTTTTATGCGATAGCTCCTTTATTATTTTTAATTCCTTTGATTTTCTATATTCTTCCAATAAATACATAACTTCAAGATAGTGTTCTTTAGTTATTTTCTTCTCATTTTTTACTTTTATAATTTCTGTAATAACTTCCTGGGGAATGATAAGCTTTTGATTATAGCTTTGTAATTTATTATATGTAGAATAGAAAAAATCGCAAAATCTAGTATCCAGTATAAACGAAGTATCCAATAATAATAAATATCCATTTTGTATATATTTTTCCATAATTTTCCTCCCTTTCCATTTTATCCAACCATATGATCTCTATGCAGTACAATATCTTCATATCCTTTATAAAATATTCCATACCATAGTCCTGTTCCGCTTACAATAAGGTTATCTAAATCATAGAATTCCATAATATCTATATATGCTTTTAATCCCAAGGCCATTGTGAAATCAGAGTCAAGTCTATTTTTAGCTTTTCTATCTTCTTCCAAGGCAGTTTTAATGTTTCCTACAGTTTTAAATTCATTAATTATTTGTTCCCTTATAGAAATTAGTTTTTCTGATAAAGACTCCTTATTTAAACTTACACAATGTTGATTTTTATTTCCTCTTTTTCCGCTAGCTTTAGTTATGGCTGTTCCAACTGCAACACAACCATCTGCTTTAAATTTTTTAACATCCTTAAATAAATTTTGAAGTTTTTTGCTAATTTCATTATCAATTTCTTTAAAGGCTTTTTCTAACGGAGTATCGTAATTTGAATTTATATACAAAGCATTTTCCAAGGTAGTAGTTCCTAAGTTTAGACTCTTTGGCGGATATAGCGGAGCATTATCAAGATTGTTAAATAAAATAAACTCCGTAGATCCTCCACCTTGATCAATAAAAATTATTTTCTTATTTTGGTGATCATTTACAAGATCTCTCCCATGATAATAATTTAAAGCAGTGTATCTAAAAGCTTTTGCTGTATAAGTAGCTTCTTCCTCTTTTGAAAGTATTCTACAATTTATGCCAAATTTAGATTTTAAATAATCCAGTATTTCTTTTTTATTACGAGAACTTCTGATTGCAGCTGTTGCAAAACAATAAATGTGCTTTACTTTATATTGATGTATTGCTCTATTTACAAATTTTTCTATTTCAGGACTTACTTTATTTACAAAATAATTCATATCCATATTTCCATCTGCTTTTAAGCCTTTTCCAGTTTTTGTAAGAACACCTTCTCTAAATCCACCATTAGAATCATGAAAGTCATCAAAAGAAAACTCTTTATTTTCTAAATCATTTCTAATTAATAATTTTACCGCTCTTGTACTTAACTCCAATACTGCAATTTTATGTTCAGCTTCTCTATAATTTTTAAGTATAGTTGTTCTCATATCTCCAAGGCCATTTCTTCCTAACCAATTATAACTTGCATCTATTTTTATTCTTTTTTCTTCATCAGGAAATATATCATTGTCTAATAACTCATTGATAGAATTCAATAAAATTTCCTTCCATTCACTTACTTGTACTCTGTTATTATTTTTAAATGTTGAATAAAAAGCTTCTTTTAATTTCGAATCAAATTGTCTCCAAATTAAATCCCACTTTCCAAGAGGTTCTTTATAATCATGCTCTACTCCTAAAGGATAGGGAAAGTTTAAGTTTTTAATGTTCTCAATAATATCTCCATTATCCTTGGCTGCATAAGGTTTTTGACCTGGCATTAGTATTGTAAAAAGCATTACTGCCAATGAAAACAGTTCATTATTTACGTCTCTTAGCTTGTACCTAAAATCTACTCCCTGCAATTCTGGTGGAGTAAACTCTTGTGTTCCAACAGGACAAGGGAAAGAATCAACTTGATAAGAATCGCAATCTATTAAAAATACCTTTTTATCTTCTTTATTTAGCATGAAATTATTTGGATTTATATCCCCAATTAATATATTTTTTGAATGCAATTCTTCAATTTTCTTAACTAAATCTAAAGCTATTTCTAGTAAATCTTCCCTTTTGTATCCTTCCAATTTTTGCTCAAACCTTGATTTGGGTAAACAGATCGATTTTGAAAATTCAAATCCTTCTACTTTAGGCATAATAAACCCAACAATTTTATTGTTATTTTGCACAAGTGCATTAGGGATAGCTATGTATTCATTATTAATGTTTTTCTTAATTAAAGCTTTGATTTTATTTGTTTTCTCTACGCTATCTTCTTTGAATTCTTTATACACATTGTTGCTGCTGTTGTTTATTGCATAAACTATTCCCTCTCCGCCTTTACCTAAAATTTCTCCTATTGATAAATCTTGTAAATTTAGTATATTCATAAAAACCTCCTGATTTTTAAATTATCTTGATATTCATTAGTATATGAAAGGACAATAACAATTTTTTTTGTAAAATAACAATTTAGAGTTTATTTTGATGTTCTAATATGTATTCATCTATTAATTGATTAAAAGACTTTAGTATGCATTTTTTTCTTTCTTCAAAACTATTCCCTTCTGGATAAAAAATGTCAATTTTAAATTTATTAAGCGGAATATCTTTAAATTTTAAGAATAATTCAATAGTTTCTTCTCCCGAAAAGTATTTTGATATAAGAAAATGAAGAACCACCTCTTTTTCCATGTCAATTTTATTTTTTCTAAGAAAATCTTCAACATATTTAAAATCTTTTTCCCATTCCTCATCTGGCTTTTCATAATCATCTTTTTCCTGAGAAACATTGAAATTGAACATTCTCTCTATTATTTTTTTCATAAAACCCTCCATATTTTTAAAATTAATTTCTATTACAAACTAATCTTAAACTAATGAAATTACATTTTTTTGAATGAAATAACAAAATTGGAGGGACTTTTGTAATTTAAACATTTAGATAAATTAATTTTTTTCACAAATTGAATGAGAAAAATTTTTTCATATTTTAGGTTTAACAGCGACGCTTATTTAAATGTTCTCAAAGAAATTAGAGTTGAATTTAACGTTGGCGACAGTTGGCTGTTACTAATTTATTTGTTTTAATTAAACTGTTTATATAAATCCGGATGCATAAATGAACTTTATACTAATAGAGATAATAAAGCATAAAACAAATTAAAAATACAATTGAAATACAGATCTTTTTATTAAAATTTCTGTAACATATTGTAAAACATACAAAAGAAGCTGATAAAAAACAAAAGTATTAATTATATAAATTATTGATTTCTCCTCAAAAATCCTTATAAAAAACGCATAATAAGCTAAAATATATAAACATATAAAAAAACTGTAAATAGAAAATGACATAGCTAAATTTAATTGTAAAAAACGTAAAATTTCCATTTGAGCTCCTATCTTAATTAATGATTTCTTAAAAATACAACAAAACTATAATATATCACTACCGCCAACATGATTATTATTAGTCCAGAAATAATAATAAAGAGGATTATCTGATACATATTCTTCAATAAGGAACTTGAATTTTCTAAAAAAGCCATTTCTGTCAAAATTTCGCATAAGAAAAAGGATTAATTATAGATATAAAACCAATACATCTTATTAGTTCTATAAGAAATTTAAAAATCATTTATATTCACTACCTTAATTTTAGCGTTATATTTTCAAGTTATAAGCATACTATTTTAAATTTTTATTTAAAAAATACTTAGTATTATTTAGAATCAACATTATAATTTTTGACAATGTCGGTTTTTTTAATTCTGAAAAATAAAAATTATATATCAAATTCTACCCCTTATTTTAAACATTATTACTTAACTTTTTATTTAAAACAAAACTTAGAATAATGCTATTTATTTTACGTTTTAGTAATATAATTACATCTATATTTTTAACCAGTGCTAATTTTTAGTTAAATAATTATTTTTAATTTTAAATAATTTTAAAAAAAATAAATGCTAAATTTATGAAATATGTTTCACTCTTCTATATTATGGTAATAATCTAATATTTTACTCCTACTTGTTGATGAAACTGTAACATAACTTATTTTCAAAAAATCAGTCTCTTAAGACAATGTTAGTTATTTCAAAGTTTCCATATTTTTATCAAAAATTACATTTTCTAGCTTTATATATAAGGAATAACTACCTAGATTACTAAAATATTCTTTAATAAATACGTTTCCTCAAGAAAATTGTACACAAGGCAGGTAACAAATTTTTCAAAAAAATAACAAAAATCGAGTAGGAGGTAGATAATTATTTTATCTACCGACCTCTCACACCACCGTACGTACGGTTCCGTATACGGCGGTTCAATAAGATTAGTATAGAAATTTAATTCATCATTATAACCTCTACACCGTTTTCTTCC
>RRZU011608605.1_pt1 | contig 25768 bp, 23 predicted proteins | sample 2165561 | NCBI WGS metagenome assembly RRZU01 (sample SAMN10456909, study PRJNA506462) | wastewater metagenome | isolation source: wastewater sludge | place: USA: Moscow, Idaho | reverse complement strand
TCTACAACCAAACGTGTATCACTAAAAGGGGATTCAAACCACGTATACTCATATATTTTAGGTTCAAGTGGTAAAGTAAGTGTCACCAAACGATCATCCTTATCATAAAGTCTAAAGAAAGATAGAATATTTTCACCCACTAAGTTATCACGTCCAATAAACTCATGCATCTTCATATTCGCATAGGTCACTTTACCATCATTACTGATCGCAACCAATCCATCATCAATCGCGTTAATTAATGCGCCCAAAACATCATATTGACCGGATGAAAAATAAGTACCTTCACCAATCAATGTCAAATGAACAACCATACTGTGTTCATCCACTTTATTCGCATGAACCTCAAAGATATCCAAACCATCAATATTCACAGTCAAAGATCCATTATGATAATCATTATTCATCACATCAAACACAAAGGAACGATCATAAATTCCAATATCACTGATATGATTTAAAATTTCACCATCAAAAAGACGCCAATACTTCCCAAATGATACAGAAGCAGATAAGACATTTCCATCTAGATCAACCAAAAAACTCATTGGTGCTTTTTCAAAATCTAAAAATAACTCACGAATTGATGTTGCACCTTTTTCAAGATAAACACTCATATTTTCAAGCTCAATGACTTCAAGTTTCATAAAGGTAGTACTCTTAACAGTGTAGCGCTCACCCTTTATTAAAACCGTAAACTCTTTTCCTTTTTCATAATTAGAAAAACAACGATACTTCTCAATAAAATCAACAAGCTTCATACGATTTTGAACTTCAGAAAATAAATTCGCAAACTCAACCGTAAAACCATCAATTCTACCACGCTCATTCACGATTAAAAGGATACGATTTTCACTTACCATATCCAAATAGATGTCATAGCAATTTTGCCTTGCCAGTCTCACTAAAACCAATACCAACACAAGCACAACCACCAATGATAATCCAACGATCACATCTTGATTCAACAACAGTTCGCCTAGCATAAATATCCCATATCCTTATAAAAATAATTATACCACAAAAAAACACCGGTATACCCCGGTGTTCACGTAATTACACTATGGTTTCACGACTTTAAGCTCTTTGAAACCATTAATTGTGAGAGGATAAGAAGAATTAACAAGTCTATCATCCAAACCTAAAGACTCACCCTATGCAATAGAACCATATTTCTTATCTATATAACGAAATATCCTTCATAATCTAAACTATAAAATACAACGTCATCAGACTTCACATGACCTTCCAAGATACACTCAACATCCTTATCATCCGCTGTTGCATAAGACACAGCTGAATACAAAGCACGTGCATTCGCTTCAACACGCGTCTTCTCAGCCCGTTCAACATAACAACTCACAACTGGAATCATAATCAGAGCCAATATCGCAATAATTGCAATCATGACAATCAACTCAACCAGTGTAAAACCACGCTTACTACTCTTCTTTCGCATACCAAGCTCCTTTCATCAAACCAAATATCCTTCTTTACAAAAAAACATCGACGAATCGATGTTTTCTAGTTTTGATACATATAAGAAATTAAATTATGAAGCAGGTGATACTGTTCCTAATCCAGTTTCAGTAACTTCAATAGACTTGCTTTTTCCAACCATATTTACTGTGAATTTAAAGCCCTCAGTACCATTTTTATCTACATTAGTTACCGTAAATTTTTTCGCATCAACAGCTCCGGAAAGTTCAGTACCCATACCTTCAGTAGATCCTTTTTCTGAGTAATAGAGTACTGCTTTAGTTTGAAGTGCTCTAGCTGTTCCTTCTAATGCTGAGTTATTTGCCTTGTCAACATACCCTGTGATTGCTGGGATTAAGATAAGTGCTAGAATTGCGATGATTGCAATTACTACGATAAGTTCTACGAGTGTAAAACCTTTTTTGTTGTTTTTTCTAATAAGTTTCATGTTTGAATATTTTCCCCTTTCCTATTAGTGCTTTCAATATAGCATGAATTGAAATGTTTGTAAATGTCTTTTAGCCTTTATAGAGTGCCTTAGTTGACACTGAAGAGGATCTTCTTGGCTTCTTCTACAGATGTCTTGCCTTCTTTAATTAATCGGACGACATCATCTTTGAGAAATTGTGTTCCACGGGATTTGACGTAGTGCTTTAATTCATTCATTGGTGCTCTATCCGCAATGAGATTTTCGAGTGTTTCATCGATGAAGATAATTTCAAATACTGGCGATCTTCCAATGTAGCCTGAGCCTGAGCAGCGATCACACCCTTGACCTTTGTGGGCATGTGTGAGACCATCTTCTCTAAAGAGGAGTTTTTCTTCATTAGGTAGTTCTACTTTAATGGTGCAGTGTGGGCAGTTCTTTTTGACCAGTCTTTGTGCGATAACAGCTTTTACAGATGAAGCAACCATATAAGGTTCTACACCCATATCTACAAGTCTTGCTACTGATGAGAGTGCGTCGTTGGTGTGAAGTGTTGATAACACGAAGTGTCCTGTAATCGCTGCACGAATCGCGATAGATGCTGTTTCTGCATCACGAATCTCTCCAAGCATAATGACATCAGGGTCTTGACGCAAGATTGATCTGAGTCCTGCCGCAAAGGTAAGGCCTGCACGTTCGTTGATTTGAACTTGAGTAATACCTTCGAATTCTTTTTCAACCGGGTCTTCTACTGTAACAATTGAGATTTCTGGTGTGGAGACCTCGTTTAAGAGTGAATAGAGCGTGGTTGTTTTACCAGACCCTGTTGGCCCTGTAAGGAGTAGAATGCCGTGAGGTACCTTTGAGATTGCGCGTAGTTTGTCTTTGATATCTTCTTGGATATCAATTGAGTCTAAGTCATAGGTGATGTTGGTATCTGCCCCTAAAAGACGCATAACAACTTTCTCACCCAGTGGTGTTGGAATGGATGAAACACGAAGGTCAACAGAAAGTATATCCGATGCATAACGTACGGCACCATCTTGTGGTTTACGTTTTTCGGCAATGTTCATGCCTGAAATAATCTTAATACGTGTTGTAACAAGTTCGTGTAAGTCTTTTTTCAAAATCATGTGTTCTGATAAAGTACCATCAATTCTAAAGCGAATTCTTGTGGAGTCAGCTTCTGGTTCAATATGAATATCTGATGCATTGACATTATAAGCTGATTCAATGAGTGCATTCACCATTTTTACAACAGGTGCTGAATCAACGCGTTCCATAAGGTCTTTGTCTTCTGCATCCATTGCTAGGTTAACACCATCAATCTCTTCCGTAATGGCATAAATAATCCCTTGTCCATGTTTGATGGCTGATTTTGGGGCTAGTACAGCTTGTGTATCAAAACCAGTAATCATGGAAAGGTCTTCCATGGTAATAAAGTCTAATGGGTCATCGGTCGCAAAGTAAAGTGATCCATCTTGAATATAAAGTGGAAGAATCCCTTTTGATTCCGCAAAGTCTTGTCCTACAATATCTCTCATCCCCACATCAATCATGAGTGAAGGGTTTTCTATATAGTCATATTGCAGCGCCTCTGCAAGTGTTTGGAGTAATTCTCTTTCAGTAATCACTTTCATATCAAGAAGAATTTCCCCTAATTTCTTCTTAACAATCTTTTGTCTTTCTAAGGCTTCCAAAAGTTGTGCTTCTGTTAATAAATTTTCTTGGATTAAAAGTTCTCCAATTTTTAATCTTCTCATCTTTATTCCCCTTTCTTTGCTATAATAGTCTTGGTGATATAAATATGTATGGAACATTTGTCTTTATTTTCGGATTAATCATGGGGTCATTTCTTGGCGTCATCGTTGATCGCTTACCTTTAAATTTACCCATTTCGACGGGTCGCTCTCGCTGTGAATACTGCGAAAGAAACCTTACCCCACTTGAACTCATACCAGTACTTAGTTATGTGATTCAAAAGGGAAAATGTCGAAACTGTCAAACAAAACTTTCACTAAGATACCCGTTACTTGAAGTCTTAACTGCAAGTTTGTATCTTTTCGTTTATTTAAAGTTTGGTCCCACACTTCAAAGCGCATTCGCTTTAATATTTACATCAATTTTGATACTTATTGCATTTATTGATCTGGATACAATGATTATCAATGACAGATTTCATGTTTTAATCTTGATACTTGGCATACTTGAAGTCATCATCTTTAAGAAAAACATGTTGCATCAAGTCATTGCATCCTTGATCATTTCAGTGCCATTTCTCATCATAGCCATGATTACAGGCGGAATGGGTGGTGGCGATATTAAACTTATGTTTGCATCTGGTTTCTATTTGGGAATCCAAAGGACCATCGTTTCCTTTGTGATTGCGACAGTAACAGGTGGCTTATATGCCGTTTATACCTTACTCAATAAGAAACATTCAAGAAAAGATGCCATTCCTTTTGGACCGTTTCTATGTGTTGGCTTATTTGTAGCCATGTTATATGGTCTAGAAATAAGCCAGTGGTACTTAGCCTTTCTCAGGTAAATAAGAATCTAAGGCTGATCTATCTGGAATTAAGAAGTATACATCCACTTCGATGGTCGCACTTTCATTCACTTCTGTTTCTATAAAGTTTGAATCTTCTTTTGTGATTGTATTTTCACTTCTTCCATAACTCAGTGATTTAACATAATAAGTTTGACCCATATTGTTTAAATCACTTAATAATCTTTGAATACTTAAATAAGAGCCCGTAACGTTCATGACGACGGTCTTTTTTAATACTTCATGTTCTGTTTCAATAGACTCTAAAGCTTCTTCTGTTTGTCCTGTATAAACATCAACCAATGTTTTAAGGTTATACTCATATTTTTGAGTGGGTGTACCTACAGCACTGGGTGAAATGGTTTGTACATCACCATATTTTAAAGATTGGATTGAAACATTATTATTTGAAGCCAGTGCCTGTGCTTGAAGATCAAAGTTCTCTCCAAGTAAAGAATCAGACATCAAACGCATCAATTCATCCACTTCAGAAATTAGTTTCTCTTTGTTTTCTACAAGACGGTTTGTTTGTGCGATTTTTGTTTCCATATCAAGTTTTTGAAGCTCTAAGTCTTGTTTCTCTTGATTTAACATAGCCACACTATCTTTAGTTGGTAAAACCCAATAGATTGTTGTTAAGACAACCAAGATTCCCGCAAAAAGTACGGTCAATAAGAGTTTTTCTCTTTCAGTCAGTTTTTTCATTAGAAATTACCTCCTAAAATTAAACTTACGTTTCCTGAATAAGTTTCAGAATCACTGTTGTATTCATAGCCATCATACTTCACTTCTTTGATACGGTTTGCTTGTTTTAATTCACTCACAAATCGTGAAGAAGCTGTTTGGTCTTTAGAGCTGTATGAAATATTCACCACAGCACCATTAATACTCATTTGTGAGATATTTAAACTTTTTGGTTTCGCATTATAAATTGCAATTAAGATATCTGAACTCACAGCATCTTTTTCATCAAAGACCACATTTAAGTCATCTAAGATTTGTTTAAATGAGTTGAGTTGGTTTGCTTCATCACTGAGTTTTTTAGATGTTTCGTACTTTTGTAAGTTATCTGCATTGGTCACATAGTATGTTAAATCATCCACATCACTTTGGACCATGATTTTCTCAATGGTATAACGAATCCCAAATGCTGCGATTATCAGTAATAGTGCAATTGATAATCCAATCGCAATACCTGTTTTTCCCAGTGATTTTTGTTTAACAGAATCCTGTTTATACTTTTTATATAGGTTCATTGTATTTTTCATAAGATGACCCCCAAGGTATTTCCAAAATCAAACAGTTCATTGTCTTCAGGAGATACATGATTGAAGATATTGGGTACCGTAGCACTCATACGAAGGTATGTTTCAGAAAGTGCTGACATCATGTTAAAACGTTTATTAAATCCTAAGAGTTTTACTTTCTCAACAGGTTTTCCTGTAATACTGAGTTGTGACTGTGACATCAGTTCTAATACGTGAAGCACACGCTTAGAAATGACACTATGATCATCTTCAACATGAATGTAAAGTGTTCTCATTAAGACAAACTTCTTCTCATAGAATAAATAATAACGAATATAAGATGACGAAGCATCAATCACAATGACAGGCTCAAAGGTATCAATGATATCTGTTTTATAAAGGAAATTCATAAATGATACAGGTGCTACATCAATGGTATCTATTCTTTTACCCACTGCCGAGAATAAATCCTCAAGTCCTGCAATGGTACTTTTTCTCAGTGCACAACTAAGTGCTTTTACTTGTGTGACACCTTCTGTTTCAACTTCATTCAAAATTGTATAATCCACAATAAAATCTTTAGTCAGGTTGAAAAGGTTAATCATTTCGTTTTCTACTAAGAAAGCCATTTTCTTTTTATCAGTTTTTGGCACAGTTAAATCTTTAGTCAGTGCAACACGATGATTAATCACAAGTTTTACTTTTGAGTCACGAATATTGTGGGTTTCAAAACTTCTCTTGATTTGATCTACCACAGTATCGGTGATGACCACTTCTCTATCTTTAAACAAAGGCTCCGCAAGGTAAATTCTAAATGCACGATGGACGCCCATTTTACCTTTTGATTTTAAAGCCTTCATAACATAAAGTTCTTGGTCTCTAATTTCTACTACACAAGCCATATTGATACCCCCTTCTTATTGGACAAATTCATAAGCATTAAATACTGGTTGTAATATTGAAATAACGATAAGTCCAATAATGATTCCCATCCAAATGATCATCAGGGGTTCAATAAGACTTACAAGTCGTGTGAGTGCAGATTCAGATTCTTGATCAAAATAATCTGCAGTTTTATCTAAGATTGTTTCTAAATCTCCAGTTTCTTCTCCAACGTTTATCATGGCACTCAGCATTGAGTCAAACTCACCCACTTCATCAATAGAAGTAGAAATCAGCTCACCACGACTCACATTAATATAAACTTGGTCAAATGCATCTTCAAGATACGTATTACCCAAAACTTTACCCGTTAGTTCAATCATCTCTAAAGCCGGAACACCATGTCCATATAAAGACGCAAAGCTTCTGGCACAACGTGCAGAATACACAGTACGCAGCATGCCACCCACTTTGGGGATACGAAGTAATGCCTTATCAATCGCAAGACGTGAAGCACGTGTATTCAGTGCCACATAAAGTGAAAAACCAAACACAAACACAATCGCCAAGAGTAAATACCACTTCTCAATCACAAAGTCAGATAACTTCATTAAAATCTTAGTTAAAAGTGGCACTTCAGCTTCAGGAAATGAGCCAATAATTCCTGGTAACACAAAGGTCACCAAAATTAATACAACTATGATTGAAACCACAAATAATACCAAAGGGTAAATACTTGCGGTTTTCAGTTTTTGATTTATTTTCTTTTCACGCTCATACTGATCAGCCATCGTCACAAGTACTTCATCAACTGAACCACTGGACTCACCTGATTTCACCATACTTATCAACATATGGTCAAAGGCCCCCGATTGATCCATCATCGCAGACGACAAGGAATTCCCTTTTTGAACTTCCTCATATAAATTTCTATAAATACGACGCTCTTTATCATTCGCAGCTTTAGACTGCATCATTCTTAAAGCATCAATAAGATTCACACCCGCAGAAAGCATCGCACTCAACTGGTATGTAAACACAACCAGTGAATTAATACGAAGCTTCCCACCAAAGCGCTCTTCATAAGCTAACTCTTCATAGGTTAAAAGATAGCGACCTGAAGCTTTAACATTCGCCAGCAGCTCCTGTTCATTCTCAGCAGGTAAGGTTTCATGAATTGTTTTCCCCGCTTTATCTATCATACTTACTTTATAGCTTTTCATTCATTCACCTCTCTGATACTCGAATTTTGAATTGGTCTAGGACGATTTCCGCCTGTTCCAGAAGATGAACCTGAACCTTGTCCAGGTATAATAAACTCCGGCAAAATGTTTTCAACAAATGATTCATCAAAACTAGAATCAAATTCCAAAGTTAATCCTGAATCTGTAAAATTATTATTTTTAGCCACAACGACACCTTTAAAATAGTTTCCTTCTAAGCTGAATTGTGCTTCTGGTGCAAATATGAGTTGCGAACCAGCACCGCCACCACTATTTTCAATTGTAATTTTTTTCCCATTTGCTGTAATGAAATTTCCTCTGAAAAATCCAGCTGAAGAAAAGTTTAAATTTTCTGAAAAGAATGAAGCACTCACATAATACTGGGATCCCCAGTTTTTAGTTGTAACAGTTACTTCAGGGTTTGTCTTATATGCTATAATTTGCACTTTTTCTGGAGCATCTTTAGTTATAATCTTTCCGTTAGATTCATATTCTTGCGCTAAATGCATCATAGATATTGTAAGTTGATCTTTTTTTATAATTCTTTCACCTGATATCGGATCTTGCTCGCCTATAACATATATTTTCAACGAACCCGTTCCGCGCACAGTTAATAAGCCATTAAGATGTAATTGATTTGTAACTAGCGAAATATTTTCGTCTTTAACATCAATAGTTAAATTATTACTGTTACCACCTAATTTGATTGATTTAAAGTATCTTTTTCCATCTTTGATACCATCTATCGCCGTAAGATCTAAAACTTTACGATTCCATTTATCGTCATTATAACCAAAATTAAATTCATTATTTTCATTTATAAGAATATTATCTGAAAATAATACAGGGGTAACTTTTGATGCCCCGTAAGGAAACATTTTACTTGTGTCGGGAACATCTGGCATAACAACAGTAGGCATATAATCCTTGACATCAATTTCACCTTTATCTAACCTATTTAAAACAAAGTTAGGTTTGAAATAATCTCTATAGTCATATTTAATATTTTTATCATTATCTGGATTTTCTCCGAAGATTTCTTTCAAAATATGTTTAGGTATAGCTTGATTAGTAATTGTATCTACAACAGTATCCGCAAAAGGATCAAAGCCATCAGGATCATATCCATAAACAGTAGAATAAGATTTTATATGATTTATAAGTCCCTGAGAAAAAGAACCATTGTTTGTAAAATAGTCATCAATATTTTTTGTGGGAATAAAAATGTATTCAATTTTTATAGAATCATAGTTTCCCCAAAATTCTTTTATAATATCGACATTATTTTTTTCTTTAAACATTAACGTATGAACATCAAATTGTCCCCAGCTTGGGGCCGCTTTTATACTTGAAGAGGTAATAATACGTGCTTCTTTAAAATTTGCAGCAACTTCAAATTCGATCGTATTGTTTGTGACCACAGGGCCTGAAACGACAGGGTTTTTTTCAATGTAAATTGGTTTATTTGTAATGATAGGTCCTATAATTTTCGAGCCAGTATTAGGAAAAACTACATTACTTGGGTTTAAGTCACCTGAAATAATAAAGTTTGCATTTGGGTTATAGATATCCCCTTCAATTTCAGCCTCATCTAATTTGATGACAAACACTGATTCTACAATTCTTGAAGAATCATCTACATATCCTTTAGACCATATTTTGAATTGACTATCTCCACTTGATGCTATTTTTCCCTCATATGAGAAAACAACTTCACTATAAGTAGATTGTCCCATAACATCATCATAGTTTATTGTGATTGTTTGATCTTCTTTCGTACGATTGGCTGTTTCTTGAAGATATGTATAAAAATCAGTGACATATTTATCGCCGAAGTTAGAATCAAAGTTTTCCTCCGAATTTATTTTAGTTTGATGAAAAGCTTTAATTTCTTCAAGTATTTCGTTGTGACCAGCTTCTGCTACATAAATAACTGAACCAGTTTCACTTGATGTAACGGCACGTTTATAGTTTGCGAGTGCAGCCTGTGTTGCGGTTGTCACAATCACAACAAGCGTTAAGAAAACAACGAGTACTGTAATCAGGGCAGCCCCGTTTTTATTATTGATTTTATCGTAGATAGATTTTCTTATCATGGCTTACCTCCCTTTTACCAGTTTTACTCTTGAGTTCTAAGTTTACATAAAAATTGTGATTAGTAAGTTCAAATTCCTCTAAGTTTTCCATGAGGAAATTTCCGTTTCTGTATAGTCTGTTATTTTCAAGTTTGTAAGTGAAGATGTTTTCACTGCCTTCAAGTTCTTTTCCAGATTCATCTAAGTATTGAAGTATTGTGATGTTACCTTCTTTTTTGATATCAACATTTTGTGTTGATTTACGAATGTCTTTTTCAACAATGATTGAGACTGTTCTGAGTGAATCTTGCATTTGTATGAATTGATCTTGTTCCCGGTTCATTTGAAACACTCTGATAAACATGAAATATACAGCCGCAATAAGTACGGTTGTGATGAACATTGCGATGATGACTTCTACAAGTGTGAATCCTTTTTTATCCTTCATAGCGTAAATACTCCAATGTTTCATATTTAGAATTTTGACCTTGAATCTTGATTCTCACAATGTTTGAATCCTCTTCAAATTCTAATGTGATGACTTGTTGGCCATAATCAAGTGTGTATACATTATCAACACGCGAAAAAGAGCCGACAATAATATCTCCTTCATTCGAACATGGAGTGGCTTTTGCAGTACATAATCCATATGATTCGAGCCATCCACTATTTAGAAACTCTTCTTTTGAAGAAGCATTGTTCAATGTGATGTATCGGATATTTTCGGCTACATAGCTCCCCGTTTCTTGTAATACTAGTTTTTCTTTAGATTGTAGATTACTTTTTGCGGATAAAGTGATAATTGGATAAGCCATTACTACCGCAATCGCAAATAATGCAAGCGCTATAACGACTTCCACAAGTGTTAAACCTTTCTTGTTTCCCATATTTCCCCTAACTGTGTACTTGGGTAAATTATACTTTAAATAAAGACTTTTTGCAATGTATGACACTATGTGGTAAGGAAAAAGTTTGCGTTATATTTCATACGCAAACTTCTCTTAAATATGTTGGGCAATCGCCACTGATAATCTTGGAATAATTTGATTTTTTCTTGAGACCACATCTGAGAAGAATGAGAGTTTCTCACCTTCTTTATTGGGGAATGCTTCTGTAACAGCATTCTTTAAGTCGCCTGCCCCTAAGATAATGGAGCCATTATCTGAAACACTGGTAAAGACGACCACAAGTAAGTCAAGATAGTTCTCTTTAACATACTCATCCATGCCTTTATGGAAATCATCCACAATCTTACGGACTTCACTAAATTCATACACCACAACTTGTGAAACCATGACGTGTTGTCCTGAAATGGTGAATTTCTTGATGTCTTGTGTGATGATTTCTTTATAACTTTTTTTCTTAAGTGATGCGGTTACTTCGAAGATATCTTTCGCAAAGTCTTCAATTTCAAGACCTGCAAGATTTGAGAGATACTGTGCCAATTCATGATCTTGTGGGGTTGTGGTTGGAGATTTTAGATTTAAAGTATCTGAAATCAATGCACCAAGTAGCAAGGCCGCAATATTACTTGGAATTTCTACATTATATTCACGATAGATTTTAGTGATAATGGATGCAGTTGATCCAATAATCTCATTTCTAAAGAGAATGGGTTTTGTGGTACTGAGATCACCAATTCTATGGTGGTCAATAACTTCAAGTACTTCTGCTTCTTCAATCCCTTCAACAGATTGTGAATATTCATTATGGTCCACAAGGATCAAACGTTTACTGCGTCTGTTTAAGACGTGGTATCTTGAAATAAAACCATAGATTCTATTTTGATCATCCAGTACAGGATAAGAGCGGTATCGTGTTTTTAACATACGACGTCCCACTTCTTCCACAAATTCACTCTTGTTGAAGAAAACAGGATCTGTTGTCATAACCTCTTTAACTGAAGCGGAGAAGAATAGATAACGCGATGTATTGAGTGTTCCAAGAGATGACATGATCACAGCACATTCATGCTCTTTAGCTTTTTCAATGACTTGTGGCGCAATGGAATCACACCAAACAGTAATAATCCCTGCAGCACCCATTTCAATGGCACTGATTTGTGCTTGAACATCATTTCCAATAATCACAAGACGGTTTTCTAATTCATAATGTTTAAGTCGAGTTGAGGCAATTGCCACAATACTGACCTTACCATTAAAGCTAAAATCAAGCGGTGCATAAACCAAACGCCCTTCAATGGTCTTCGTGATGTTTTCAACTGAAGTTCTACTGAGCATATCAATGGTATGTGCAGTATCACCCATCGCAACATAACTTAAGTTAGAGTTTGTGATAACACCTAAAAGTTGATTTCTTTCATTCACAACTGCCAGCGCTTGACGCCCTGTTTCGGCCATAATATCCATGGCTTCACGAATGGTGGTATCAATCTTGATGGTCTTAACATCATCCATCTCAATTTCTTCTAAAACAGCACGTGCGTCTTTTAATAAAAGTGGTTTTGGTTCATTAAATCTTTCAAGTAAATATTTTGTTTCATCATTAATGGGACCCAAACGACATGCGACAGCGTTCATACCCAAAGACTGTTTGAAATGTGCATAAGCAATCGCGGAGACAATGGAGTCTGTATCTGGATACTTATGCCCACAAACATATACTAAATCTTGTCGATTCATCATTTTTCTTCACTTCCGTTTCTTCTTTCACTATTTTATCATACATTCTCAAAAAACTTTAGTACTTCAGAAGCATTTGTGATGATTTCATTTGCACCACTGCGTTCAAGTTCTTCAGTACTTCTAAAGCCCCATGAAACCCCAACTGCTTTAAAGCCAGCACTTTTGGCGGTCATCATATCAACATCTGAATCCCCCACAAATAAAATATTTTCTGGTTTTAAGTTCATCTTATCCATGATTTGAAGTGGGTAATGTGGATTGGGTTTTTTAAGATCATCAAAACGGTCTCCAATCACAGCCACAAATTCAATATCACCCATATAATGCTTCACCAATTTATCGGTTACGTTTTGTGCTTTATTGGTACTGATCGCAATGGGGATATTTTTATCATTGAGCGATTTTAAAAGTTCATGAACACCTTCATAAAGTTTTGAATCAACATCACAATTTGCTTCATAGTCTTTTAAAAACAATTCAAAAGCTGTATCCAGTGCTTCAAAATCTTCACCAAATGCACGCTGTACTAATTTATAAACACCATTTCCAACAAACGTGTTGTATGTTGAAAGGGGGTAAATTTCTTTATTAAAATGCGTTAAAACACGGTTCACACTGTTTCCTAAATCCGCTAATGAATTTAAAAGTGTCCCGTCTAAGTCAAATATTACTGCTTGTATCATCTTTCACCTCAAAAATTTGATTGTTGTATTTTGGAAAGTGAAACTGTGTATTTTCTTCTGTTTCTGTCCAGTTGATGAACTCATTGATGCGACTCAAGCGTTCATATTGTGTTGGGAAGAAGTGTTTTGGTTTTAAAATACGCACCGCTCTTTTTGCGCCATGATCATAATTATAACCAATCTCTGCATTCACTGGAAATATGAGTACATCAGGATTTGAATGTCCTTCTAGTTCCATTAGATTGCTTAAGAAATTTTCAGTTTCCATTTCTACACGTTTCGTTGTTGAAAACTCTTGGTAGTGCCAGTTGTTTAAGTTTCCCGCATGAATAAAAGTCTTATCATCTTCCTTTACCACATAAACCACACCTTCCCTAGTTGTACCATAAGCATAAACTTTCGCAAAACCAAGATGGATCATCTCATTGGGATACATTTTAAAAACTTTATGATAAGGCTCTTGTAAGATGTCATAAGGAAATATGACGGTTTTCTTATAGGAATATATGCCTTCTGAATAATATTCTCGATTGCCATTAGAGACAAAGAAAATAAGCGGCTTGTTATTTCTAAAATATGTGCCTGGGAGTAACCCATCCACAAAATTAAAAACATAGACCGCTTTTTCTGTTTCTATAACATAACCATTATTATCAATGTATTCTACTCTCATGGGATCACATCCTTTTCAAAGACATTATACCATGAGATTCCCTGTTTATTAAGTCAATTCAGATTGACCATGATAAAGTGATGCATATCGACCATCCAGTTCAAGTAATTCATCATGGCCACCACGTTCAATGATTTCACCATGCTCCAGTACTAAAATCGCATTGGAGTTTCTGACTGTTGAAAGACGGTGCGCAATCACAAAGGTCGTACGTCCTTCCATCAGACGATCCATTCCAACTTCAATGAGTCGCTCAGTACGTGTATCAATACTTGAAGTCGCTTCATCAAGAATTAAAATTTTAGGATTCGCAACTGCAGCACGTGCAATATTTAAGAGTTGTTTTTGACCTTGAGATAATTCATCGCCAGATCCTGAAATGATGGTATCATAACCAAACTCCAAACGCTCTATAAAGTGATGCGCATTCGCAAGTTTCGCCGCTTCAATACAGGCTTCATCTGATGCCTCTAAATTACCATAACGGATGTTTTCCATAATCGTACCAGTAAAGAGGTTTGTATCTTGAAGTACCATCGCAATATTCTTTCTTAAGCTATAACGATTGATATCATAAAGATCCACACCATCTAGAGTAATAATGCCCTCTTGAATATCATAAAATCTAGAAATTAAGTTAATGATGGTTGTTTTACCAGCACCCGTAGATCCCACAAACGCAATCTTCTGGCCAGATTTTGCCCAAAATGAAATCCCTTTAAGGACTTCTTGTTTTGGTTCATAACCAAAGTGGACATCTTTAAAGACAACATCACCCACCACATCTTCTAAGATAATTTCATCTTCACTGACTGTTTCTTCTTCCCAATCCAAGAGTTCAAAGATTCTTTCAGCTGCCGCTAAAGAAGATTGTAGAATTGTATAGTGGTTTGCGAGCATGTTGATGGGGCGTCCCAAGGTACGCGTCATATTCACATATGCCCCTAAGTTACCAATACTGAGACTTCTATTAATAGAGAGCCAACCACCCACAATTCCAATTAAAGCATAATTAATGAGGTTCACATTTTGCATTAAGGGAAACATCATCGCAGATGTCATTTGTGCAAGACGCGTTTTATTTCTGAAGTCATCTGATAAATGACTCATATTCTCATGTGATTTTTCTTCATGATTAAACAGTTGCATGACCATTTGACCTTCAACACTCTCTTCAATATAGCCATTTAAGACCCCTAAAGAACGTTGTTGTTGGCGCGAATAAATACGACTGTATTTCACAATGGTACGTGACATCAGCATCAGTAACGGAATGATTCCCAAAGTCACCACTGACAGTATGGGGCTCAAATAAATCATATATGCAATCGTACCCACTAAGGTCATTGCATTAACAACCATGGAGGCTGCTGCAGTATTTAATCCTTCCTGAACCAAATCAACATCATTGGTAAAACGACTCATCAAATCACCATGGGCATTTTGATCATGATACTTCACATCCAATTTCAGCATGCGTGCATACATCTCTTCACGAATCTTATAGACCGTTCTTTGAGAGATCACAAGCATTAAGCGTGCTGCAGCATAACTCATTAAAATCTCACCTGTATAAATCACCACTAAGATTGAAAGTTGTCGCATTAAAAGTGATGTTACTTCTGCGCGGGGTAAAAGTCCTTTAACCCCCTTTTCAATAATGGTAATGACTGGTGATACAGCATATGCACCATACAAACCACCCAATGTAGAAAGGGTTGAAAGTACAATAACCACCAGCATCATCAATTTATTTTGACCCAAATAAGCTAAAAGCCTTTTTAAAGTTTTAGATTGATCTTTTGGCTTTGCGGTTCCTACGCGTCGACTCATGCTGACACCTCATTTCTAATTTGTGATTCATAAATTTCTTGATAAACACTACAGTTTTCTAGGAGTGTATCGTGAGTTCCTAATCCAACAATTTCTCCTTCGTTTAAGACAAGGATCCTGTCCATCATCGCAACAGAAGAAATCTTTTGTGCAATGGAGATGATGGTCATTTCTTTAAAGTGCTTGTTTAAGCCTTCCATCACATTCTTCTCAGTTTCAGCGTCTAATGCTGAAGTAGAGTCATCAAGAATTAAAACTTGTGGTTCTACCGCTAAAGCACGCGCAATACAAAGCCTTTGTCTTTGACCTCCAGAGAAATTAAGACCCCCTTGTTGAACCTCAGCATCATACCCTTCATCTTGTGTTTGAATATAATCATGAATGGAAGCGGTTGTGGTCGCAAGATCTAGTAAAGCATCACTTGCATTATCATTACCCAGTCTTAAATTACTGGCGATGGTTCCTTTAAACAAGATATTCTTTTGTGGCACAAAACCAAAGCGACTGCGAAGATCTTTTAAATCAAAGTCTTTTACATTAATCCCGTCTACTAAGATTTCACCCTCACTCACATCCATCAATCGACCCAATAAGTTAATCAGTGTTGTCTTTCCTGATCCCGTACTTCCAATAATACCCAGTCTTTCACCAGGGGTTACTTCAAAGTTAATGTTTTTAAGGGTATATTTGACATCTTCTTCATCAAAGTATTTGAACGATACATCTTTGAATTCAATCTTTCCTTCGCCCTCAATGACTTCATTTGATTCACTTTCAATATCAATGGGTTCATCAAAGACTTCATTAATACGTTGTAGTGATGCTTTGGAGCGTGTCATCATCATGAAGACATGTGTAATCATCATCATTGAAAACATCGTAAAACGTAAGTAGTTCACAAAAACAAGTAAGTCTCCAATTGCGATGACTTTTGAATCAATGATTAAAAATGATGCAAAGTACATGATAAAAATAGTCGCAAAGTTAATTGCACTCATCAGTGCTGGATCAATCAACAGCATTAATCCGTGTGCACGCATTGATGCATCATAGAAACCTTTATTATCTTCGCTGAATCTTTCTTCTTCCATATCTTCTCTAACAAAAGATTTGATCACACGAACATTAATCAGTGACTCTTGAATCTTTCTATTTAAGCCGTCTAATTTTTCTTGTAGTTTAATAAATCTTGGAAATCCATTGGTTACAATATAAACCATCACAAAAGATAATAAAATAACTGCAATCAGCGGAATTCTCGATAGAAACTTATTTGTAGAGTAAGTAAGGTATACGGTACTAAAAAGGAGCACTGGTGCCCTTACAAGCATCCGTAAGCTCATTAAAGTTGTACGCTGTATAAAATCAACATCATTGGTTAATCGCGTTACAAGTGATGCGGTTTGAAAATTATTCACATTCTTAACAGAAAAGTCTTGAATTTTCTTAAATAAATCTTTTCGTAAACGATGGGCAAAGCGTGTTGTAACAGTCGCTGGGATAATGAGTCCCAAAACTGAAATTAAAACACCCAATAAGGCAAGCATAATCATCTTAAAACCCATATTCAAAATCAAGGGCATATCTGCATTTTGAATCCCAACATCAATAATGCCACCCATAATACGAATTTGATAAAGTTCTAAAAGTGCACTGCCTGCCACAAAACTGACACCTAAAAGCGCAAACCAAAAGTCTGGTTTAAAATAATTAAATATTCGTTTCATCTGTATCTCCTTCTAATCCATGAATCATTTTTTCAAATAAGATCATCAATTGTTTTTTTTCAACTTCATCTAAATTCTTAAACATAGAATGATTGATTTTATCAAAACCATCATGACAAGCTCTTGAAGTGGACAAGCCTTGATCACTCAGTGATAATAATTGTCGCCTTTTATCTGCTTCATCTTTTTTTCTTTCTATTAAACCTGCTTGTTCCATCCGTTTAAGACTGATCGATAAACTCTCTTTTGATACATCAAGTATTTCAGTCAACTCCGTTAGTGTTAACTCAGGATTTTCTTCAAGCCTAAACAAAATACGATGCTGTCCAAGATAGATATCAAAATCTCTTAAATAATCTTGAACGACACCGCGGTGTTTTTGTGCTAATTCTCTAAATAAATCTACCAATATTTGTTCCATAGTTCACCTCATTGGTTAATCGACTAACTAATTATAGCATAGCTATTTGAATTAACAAGATAAGGGCAAAAAAGATAGACGGAAATGTCTATCTTTATCTGTTAGATATTTTAATGTTATCGTAAGAATATAATCCAAATTACAAACATAAATATTACAACTACTAAAATCAAGACAGGAATAAAAGTAATCAATGCTGCGATGACCATAGCCAATGCATCATTTTTCTCAAGATTTAGATCTTGCATTTTCTTTAGATTTTCCTCTTCCTTTTCAAGCAGTTTTTTTCTTCTATTTCGCATCAGTTATTTTAAACGACATGCCACAAAGTGACCATCATTAACCTCATACCAGTCCTCATCAGCTACATTATTTTCTCTAAAATTAATAAAGTCAAAAAATTCATTTTCTGCTGAGAATAAATCAGCTTCCATTTCTTCTTCACCTTTACGGCGACTAATATCAGTCTTAAGAAATGCTGCCATCAATCGTTTCGTATATGGATGGGTCGCATTGTCAAAGATTGATAAGATGGGACCTGATTCAACGATTTTACCCCCATGCATAACAATTACATCGTCAGCCATTTGAGAAATAACACCTAAGTCATGAGTAATAAACATAATTGATGTATTAAAGTCTTCTTTTAAATCATTCATTAATTTTAGAATTTCTGCCTGAATAATAACATCTAACGCCGTAGTAGGTTCATCAGCAATTAATAATTTAGGGTTACACGCTAAAGCCATAGCAATCATAACTCTTTGACTCATTCCACCAGACAATTGATGTGGATATTGTTTTAAAACTGCATCAGGATTTGCGATCTTAACAGATACTAACATCTCTTTAGATTTAGCACTTGCCTCTTTTTTAGTCATACCTTGGTGTAAAATGAGAACTTCATTCAATTGATGTTCGACTGTAAAGACAGGATTTAAACTTGTCATAGGTTCTTGGAAAATCATCGAAATATCATTCCCACGAATATCAAGTAACTCTTTTTCTTTCAAGTCACTTAATATTTTTCCTTCAAAATTAATTTCTCCGCTCACAATTTTTTGATTATCTTGAAATAAACGAAGAATACTCATTGCTGTTTGACTTTTTCCAGAACCACTTTCTCCAACGATACCTAAAGTTCGTCCTTCTTCAATAGAAAATGAAATTCCATTTACAGCCTTTACCACACCACGTTTAGTATAAAAATATGTGTGAAGGTCTTTTACTTCTAATAAACTCATCATAAACTCCTTTTAAACATTACTTGGGTGCTTCAATTTACATGCAACAAAGTGGTCAGGCGCGACTTCAAACCAGTCTTTATCAGCTTCACCAGTTTCTTTGAATGTAAACTCAAATACATCATTTTCCTCATAAAGAGGTAATGGTTCATGTGTTTCTCCAGGTCTTCTCATTTTCGGAATAGCATTAAGCAATTCACGTGTATAAGGATGCTGAGGATTGTCAAAAATTTCTTGTGCTGGTGCCAATTCCACTAAATTACCAAAGTACATTACACCAATTCTATCGCTGATGTAACGAACAACACCAAGATCATGTGTTATGAATAAATATGTAAGATTATTTTCATCTTTAAGATCTTGAAGTAAGTTAATAATTTGTGATTGAATCGATACATCAAGTGCACTTACAGCCTCATCGGCAACAATAAATTTTGGCTGTAAAGCCAATGCACGTGCAATTCCGATTCTTTGTCGTTGTCCACCAGAAAACTGATGTGGGAATCGATGAATATAATTAGCAGGTAACCCAGATTTTTCCATAATATCAACTATATAATCTTGATACTCTTGACTCTTATTGTCTTTAAATAATCCATGAGCTATTAAACCTTCACCAATAATATTACCAACAGTTAGACGCGGGTCTAAAGATGAGTAGGGATCTTGGAAGATTATTTGTAAATCTTTTCTTAATCTACGCATTTCTGTTTTGTTCAATGCAGACAGATCAACACCATCATCAAGGTGTGACTCAAAATATTCAAATTCCGGATGGAACATGATATTTTCTTTAATTGTTTCAATTTTTTTATCAACTGCATCTGCCAACTCTTGTTCTTTAACAAGTTGAGCTTCTAACTCACTAATTCTTTCACGATTTTTATTTGATGGTGCCATTTCTTCACGAAGTCGAACAAATTCTAGCTCTTCAAGTACTTTTGCGGAACTTAATCCTTCGTCATATTTTTCTAATAAAATTGACTTAACCAAATTTAAATCTTCATGAACCAAAAGACCACCTGCAAGTCTTAGAACATTACCATATTTTTTATCAAAATCAATTTTAGCTAATCTAAAGCTTTCCATTAAGCTGACTTGATTCTCTTCTGTTGCATTGTTTAAATCTTTTTCGATTTTCATTAAATTTTCTTTATCCTGATTGTAAGTTTTCATTACATCAGGAATTGTTTGATATGTCTTTTTCACATATCCTGGTAAAACATGGTGAACACTTTCATCATAGTATAAAGATGATCCACCTGTTTGATCATATAATTGAATTAATGTACGTCCAAATGTAGATTTACCACAACCCGATTCTCCAACAAGACCTAAAGTCTCACCTTCATAAATTTCCAAAGTAATATCTTTATTTGCTTTAACATATTCTAATTCTCTTTGAAAAACACTTTTCTTTTTTAAAGGAAAATATTTTTGCAAATTATTAACTTTCAATAAAACTTTTTTATCAGACATTCAATTTCCTCCTTTTACACAACGTGTAATAACTACTGCTGATTAGATTTTGGATCCATCGCATCTCTTAAAGCATCACCAATTAAGTTGACTGAAAGAGCGGTAAGCATTACACAAAGTGCTGGAAGTAGCCAACGCCACCAGTAATGTTCAATAATAATTGAATTACCAACACCAATGAGCATATTACCCCAAGAAGGGAGTGGTAAACGAACACCAAATCCTAGGTATGAAAGACCTGCTTCAGTTAACAAACTACTTGCATAACTTAAGGTCATACTTACAACAACTAAGTTTAAAATACTTGGTAAAATATGTTTAATAATAATTGTACTCTCTTTAAGTCCCAGTGCACGCGCTGCCAAGACAAAGTCTTTTTCACGTTCTGCTAAAATTTGTCCCCTAACAAGACGTGCAATTCCTGGCCAACTAATAATACCCAGAATAACCATTATCATTAGCAAACGAGTCGTTTGTGGTGTATCTTCAGGCATTATTGCTGATAATGTAATTGCAAATGGAATAAAGGGGAATGCTGAAACAACTTCTGCAATACGCATAAGCAAATTGTCAATCCATCCACCATAGAATCCGGAGATTAAACCTACGAAAACACCAATAAAAGTTGAAATTAAAACGGACACAGCACCAACAGTTAGGGAAATACGGCCACCTTGAATCAGTCTTTCTGCAATATCACGCCCAAGTTCGTCACTTCCAAGAATAAACCCTTTATTACCCCAAGCATTAATTTTATTATTATCTGTAAGTGAGTAAACCTGGAAATAATCTCCATAAACATTATTAACATCAGTTGTCATTTCAGCAGTTGGATCATTAAGTCCAAATTTGCTATCTCCCCAGGTAATTAATTCATTTTCTTCAGTGATTGCTAAAAAAGTTACACGTGTTGCATCAATTGATTTAAATTTCTTTCCTTCAGGTAGATTTTTAAGATTTGCACCATTAGTACCCCATGTATGAAGAGCCCCATTTTTATCGAGAATCAACACTGTGTTGGTTGCTATTGCAAACGAATCAACATCTATTGAACCTTCTTTAAACTCATCAGGAATTTGTGTTATTGGGGTATTTGCTTGACCAAATGCTGCCATTGAACCATTATTTAGCTTAACGAGTAAGTTAAATGTACCCGTAGTAAAATCCACAACATTTCCCTGAATCGCTTTAGGGACAACATCCATATCGTTTACAAGTGTACTACCCCAAACATGTATATCACCATCTTCAAGTAATACTACTGAATAGGAAACTCCTGCACCTAGTTTCTTAATTTTTTTATTACCGATTTTTTGATTTAATTCATAGTTCACAGTCGCTTGATCAAAGTTATTTAAACCTGTACCAATGATTTCATTTTGGTCGGTTAATGCTATAACATGTCGGTCTCCAGAAACCAATTGAACAATATTTTTATTTTTAGTTTTTTCAACAATATCACTTACAATAACCCTACCAGGATCTTCACCCCAAAAGTGAACATCACCATTTTTATCTAAAGCGACACTATAACTCACTCCAGATGAGATTGAAACAATGTCATCTGCATTTAAGTCTTTTTTTACTTTTAAAAAGCTTTGGCTAGGTTGCAAGTTTTGTAATGTTGTTTCATGTGCAAACTCACTATAATTCCCACCTGCAGATAGTCCAAAAACAGTTACAAATATTAATATAAATGCAATCAGACCTGTTACACCAAATTTATTTGCAAAAAAGTTTTTAATGATTTGACGACCAGGGCTTAATAAAGCTTCATCGTTGTTTGCAACTTCAGTTAATCCAGGATGTTTGTCCCCAAGTCTAAATAAAGAAGAAAACATTGAACCAATTGACTTGAAAATTGAAGTCTTATTTTTATTATTATTTTTCATGTTATCTCCTTCTAATCTAATTTAACGCGAGGATCGACAAATGCATACCCAACGTCCATAATAATATTCGCCATTAAAGCTAAAATAGCATAAAACATATTCAACGCTAAAACCATATTATAGTCTCTTTGGTTTACTGATTGAATGAGTACTTGTCCAATTCCGTTCCATGAAAAAATAGACTCTGTAATTGCTGCACCACCAAATAGACCAGCAAGCGCACCTGCTAATATCGTAACAACTGGAATTAAAGCATTTCTAAATGCATGTGAATAAATAATTACTTTTGACGATAAACCTTTAGCACGCGCAGTACGTATATAATCGCTATTTAAAACATCAATCATCGCATTTCGAACATAACGAATAGTTCCAGCAAATGATCCAATTGTAAGTGTTAACACTGGTAAGATAATGTAACGTCCCCATTCAGCATAATAAGCTAAACTTCCATCATCGACCATTGCAGGCATACCCCCAATTGGAAGTAAATTCATTTTAATGGAAATAGCATAAATTAGAAGAATAGAAATCAATAATGTGGGCATTGCCATACCAATCAGAGATACAATTTGCCAGAATTGATCAAAGAATTTACCTCTTTTAACTGCTGATTGAATTCCAACAATAATAGAAATAACAAATGAAAGAACCAATGAAATAACATTCAAAAGAACAGTATTTTTCATAGGTGTTTTAATTGCTTCTGTAACTTCCGTTTTATACTTGGTTGAATAACCTAAATTCCCTGATGTAGTATTTTTCACCCAAATTAAATACTGTTCAGGTAGGCTTTTATCATAACCTAACTTAATTTTAATTTCTTCATATTGTCTTGCTTGTTCAGCTGGATCAGTAATCGTAGGGTCAACCATACTCCTAACTGGATCTCCAGGCATTATTTTAACCAATGAAAATAATAAAACTGAGATTATAATAACAACTGGTACTAAAGACACCAGTCTTTTTGTTATATACTTAAACATATTTTCGCTCCTTTAATTCACCATAAGTGCTTTTGCACTAATAGTACTATTCTATCATATTTTTACATAAACTCCAATGAAAAAATATGAAAACTATATAAGAATATTGCTTATTATTTTCAGCAAATGAATAAACAATCATTTTTATTTATTTGCTGACAAAAGCACCGAAACATTCGGTGCTTAAGCTCAACATATTCTATTAAATCAGATTATTTTGTAACTGAAATATACTCAATTGAATCAGCCCATGATGTATATGGATTGAGTCGATCTAAGCCTGAAACTCTATCAGTTGCAAAATCGTATACTTGGTTAGAGTATAATGGTAATTCTGGTAATAAATCGTTCCATGTTACAACATAATTTACGAATGCTGCTTCGAATGCCTCAACATCGCCTGGTTCAACTCTTCTAATTGCTTCGATAGCTGCATCTAATGCGTCATCTGCAATTGATGGGTTATTACTGCTTCCAGGTGCTGCAAAGTCTGAGTGGAATGATGTGTATGGGTCATAAACAACTGATGGGAATGATGAAGCAAAGTTATAACCATTATAATCAGTACCTTTAATTAATGTCATCATTGTATCCCAGTCTCCTGAAATCATTGTATATTTTATTCCTGCTTCAGCTGCTCCTGGTGGGAACGTTGAACCTACCAAGTCAGAAACCACTTTAGCTTCTACTGTAGCATAGTGTTTAATTTCTAACATTCTTCCTTCTGAGTCATGACGGTAGTAACCTTCTCCAGCTTTTTCAACATCAAATGGAGTTGTACCATCGCTTTCGTAAACGAAATCAGTTGTGTCTAAAATCTCATTTGCAATGTTAGGGTTATATGTATACTGATGAATTTTGCTTTCAATTTCTTCTTTATTGTTTTGGAATTGAGCCATAGCTAAGCCATATGGTCCATCAACTAATTTTCCATAGCCACCTGTAATTGCTTCAACAAACTTGTTTCTATCAACTACATAGCCCAATGCTTGACGTACTTCTTTTGAGTCTGTAGGGAAAGCAGTAGTTTTAAACATAATCTTTCCATAAGCTGCACGAGGGTAGTTAACATTTGTTAATCCTAGAGCTAAACCTTCATCAATGTCAGCACCATCAATAAAGTTAGGCGCGAAGTCTCCTTCACCTTTTTTGATTGCCTCTAATAAAAGATCATCTTCTACATCTTTTACAATAACTGTTGCGATTTGTGGTTTTGTACCTTCTGGGTCTCCTGCGTAATGTTCATTAACTTTAAGAACTGCAATTTTATTTTCGTAGCTCTCTAGAACGTATGGGCCTGATGAAATTCCTGGATTTGCTAGTAATGATTGCACTTTAGCTTCTGCAGTTTCAACTGCTGCTACATCATTTGTAAATCCGTTACCTGCTTCATTAAATTCCGCTTCAGGGAACCAAACATGCATTGGTGATGGGCCAACTGCAACACTAATTCTTTCATAGTAGTAAGGTAAGTTTTCTTTGTCGATTGTAAGTGAGAATGTATTATCATCAATTAATTCTACACCTTCAAAGACATCTGTTTCACCTTTAGAATATGATGAATATCCAACTAAGTCACGACCTGTTGATTCAAATGTTGCCTCTGCAAGGTGAACTGGATGTGCTCCAAATAATACTGAGAAAACATAATCTTTAGCAGTGATAGCTTGACCATCTGAATATTTTAAACCACTCTTGATTTTGAATGTATACTTTTTATTTCCATCCAATTCTTCAATTTGTGGATCACCATCTAAAACTGTAGGGTTAAAGTTGATTTGGCCAGTCTGACCATCAACATAAATAACCGCTGATCTATTTAACAGATTTACAATGTCTTGGTCATATGATGAGTTATCATAGCCATCAATAAAAAAGCCTGTTAAAGGTGCTCCGTTTAATACGGTAAACTCTCCTTCTGCTTTGGATTTGCTTCCGCATCCAGCAAGAACTAAGAGTGCAACTAACAATACTGCAAGCGTCTTTTTCATAATTCTCCTCCTTGTTGTTATGAAATTTTATACAGTTTCTTTCTGTATATGATAATTATACTTCATATGTGAAAATTGTCAACCAATAAATGTGGTTGTTTTCATATTTATTGAAAACACAGCACAATATTTACATATTTTTACATAAATTTTCATTGGATACACTTGAATAAAAATGATTTTATACTTATTTAGAGATTTTATCATAATAAAGGCAAAAATTAAAAAAGGTTTAGCCACTGAATCGAGTGCTAAACCTAAATAATTATGAGGTATTAAACTTTTATGGGGTTTGGGGTCTTGAATGAATTTT
>RRZU010301520.1_pt1 | contig 25772 bp, 25 predicted proteins | sample 2165561 | NCBI WGS metagenome assembly RRZU01 (sample SAMN10456909, study PRJNA506462) | wastewater metagenome | isolation source: wastewater sludge | place: USA: Moscow, Idaho | reverse complement strand
TCCTGGCCTCGTGCTCGGTCGGCAATTACAACCCCGGCAGCATTTCTCAGGTCAGCCAGGAAATCAAATGGGGCCGCTACCAGAACCCGCCCCCGGCCAAGGTCGCGGGCATGCAGGGCTGGGTGCAGGGCTTTCGCGCCTCGGCCCGCGCACAGGGCATCAGCGATGCGACGCTGGACGCAGCCTTCCGCGACGTGACCTACAACCCCGAGGTCGTCCGCCGCAGCCAGAACCAGGCCGAGTTCAAGAAATCGCTGTGGGAATACCTTGAAAACGCCGTGTCCGAAAAGCGCCAGACCAATGGCCGCGCGGCACTGGCGCAATATGGCGGCGTGCTGAACAATGTGCAGGCGCGCTATGGCGTCGACAAGGAAATCGTCACCGCCGTCTGGGGCATGGAATCCACCTATGGCGAGCGGCGCGGCGACATGCCGCTGATCGAGTCGCTCTCGACCCTCAGCTATGAGGGGTATCGCGGCGACTTCTTCCGCAGCCAGCTTGTCGCGGCGCTGCGCATCCTGCAAGCCGGCGACATCGACCCCGCGCATATGAGCGGAAGCTGGGCCGGCGCCATGGGCCACACGCAGTTCATTCCGACGACCTATCTGGCCTATGCCGTCGATGTCACCGGCGACGGGCGGCGCGACATCTGGTCGAACGACCCCAGCGATTCGCTGGGGTCGACCGCGAATTATCTGGCGAAATCGGGCTGGCAGCCGGGCCTGCCGGCAGCGGTCGAGGTGACGCTGCCCGCCGGTTTCGACATGGGGCTGGCCGGCAAGGGCAAGCGCCGCTCGGTCGCGGACTGGCAGTCGCTGGGCCTCCGGCAGGCGACCTCGCGCCCGCTGCCGCCCGGCTCGGCCTCGGCCGAGCTGCTGGTGCCCGGAGGCCGCACCGGCGCCGCTTTCCTGATCACCCGCAACTTCCACGCCATCCTGCGCTACAACAATGCCGACAGCTATGCGCTGGCGGTGGCGCTGCTGGCCGACCGGCTGAAGGGCTATCCGGGGCTGGCAACCCCCTGGCCCGCCGACCATCCCGGCCTGCGGATCGAGCAGCGCAAGGAGATGCAGGAACTGCTGACCGCGCGCGGCTTCGATACGCAAGGCGTCGATGGCAATGTCGGCTCGAACACCATCACCGCGATCCGCGCCTATCAGCAATCGCGCGGGCTGCCGGTAACGGGCGAACCCTCGGCCGAGCTTTTGCAGCAACTGCGCCGGGGCTGAGGTCCTGCAATGCGAAAGGGCCGCCCCCTTGGGGCGGCCCTTTTTTCATGTCGGCAACCGATCAGTTCCCGGTCGGATATTGCGGCGCCAACGCCTTGTTCGCGGCACGGAGCTTGCCGAAGCCGGCCTTGCTCATCGCCTGAGCTATCGAGACATTGCTGCCCTTGGGCATGACGAACGGCACCGTGATGCGTTCCAGCCGCAGCGGGTCGCCCGCGACCAGTTCATCGCGATCCAGAAGGTAATATGCGGCCATATCGCATTCCCAATTTCCGCCACGCTGCAGGGTAATCGGGTTGTAAGTGGCCTCGCCGTAAAGGAAGCACATCTCCAGACCATAAGACGCCTTTTGCAGCTTCCAGCGCCCCGGCAGGACTTTGGCATTCCCCGGATACCACAGGAATGTGCGACCATCCGCCGCAAGATATTCGATCTGGGTGCCGTGCATATTCCAGACCTTGGCAGTCGTATTCGACAGGAATTTCTGCACCTCTGCCGGCGATGCCGCCATCTTATGTGCCTGTACCGCGCCCGCTTGCCGCGCAGCGTTCTTTTGTTGGGTGAATTCATCGACTGGCAGGCAAGCGCCAAGCAGAAAAGTGATGCCAATAACGACGGCAAATCGAAGCATAAGCTGAACCTTTGGGTAAATATGACAGGTATTCAAGCTTGAATACACAACGTCCGGTTTTGCAAGCCGGTCGTGGACCTGCCCAATCCCCGGCCGACGCCCAAACGCCGCCAACCCCAAATTCAGATCAGACGCTGATCCCCTGCCGCCCGGCCAGATCGGTGAAGAACTGCCACGCCACCCGGCCCGAGCGCGAGCCGCGCGTGGCCTGCCATTCGATCGCCTCGGCGCGCAACTGCTCCTCGGCGATATCGACGCCGTATGCGTCGCAATAGCCGCGCACCATCGCCAGGTATTCGTCCTGCGAACAGGGGTGAAAACCCAGCCACAGCCCGAAACGATCCGACAGCGAGACCTTTTCCTCGACCGCCTCGCCGGGCTGGATCGCGGTCGAACGCTCGTTCTCGATCATGTCGCGCGGCATCAGGTGCCGCCGGTTCGAGGTGGCGTAAAGGATCACGTTCGCCGGCCGCCCCGAAATGCCGCCATCCAGCACCGCCTTCAGCGATTTATACTGCGTGTCGTCATGGCTGAAGGAAAGATCGTCCGAAAACAGCAGGAAGCGCCGGTCATGCGCGCGGCCCAGAATGGTCAGCAACCGCCCGACCGAGCCCAGATCCTCGCGCGCGATCTCGACCAGCACCAGGGGCAGGCCCTGCGCCACGGCCTCGGCATGGACGGATTTCACCAGCGAGGACTTGCCCATCCCGCGCGAGCCCCACAGCAGCGCATTGTTCGCCGCATGTCCGCGCGCGAATTGCAGCGTATTGGCCAGCAGCGTGTTCTTGGCGCGGTCGATGCCGATCAGTTGCACCAGATCGACCCGAGCCACGGTCTCGACCGGCTCAAGCCGGTCGGGATCGGGATGCCAGACATAGGCCGCAGCCTCGGTAAAGGTCGGCGCAGGCGCGGGCGGCGGCGCCATCCGCTCCAGCGCATCGGCAATCCGCGCCAGATCCGGGTTCGGATCAGACATCGGCTTCCTGCTCTTCCAGTTCGCGCTTGCGTTCGATGCGCCGCACAAGCTGGATCGAGACCTCGTAAAGACCGTAGATCACCGCGAACAGCACCACCTGGCTGATGACATCGGGCGGCGTCACCATCGCGGCCAGGATCAGGATGACGATGACCGCATAGCGGCGGACCGACATCAGCCCCTCGGACGAGACCAGCCCCGCCTTGCCCAGCAGCGTCAGCGCCACCGGCATCTGGAAGGACACGCCGAAGGCCAGGATGAATTTCGTGGTCAGCGCCAGATATTCCTCGACCGAGCCCTGAAAGACGATGCCCGCCCATGGCTCGGATGCCTTGGTGGCGACGGCGCCCGCGGCGGCCCCTGTCGCCGCAGCGGCGTCGGGCGGCGCGACCAGCGGCCCCTGCTGGAAGCCCAGGAAGAAGTCGAAGGCCCAGGGCAGGATGATGTAATAGGCGAAAGCCGCGCCCAGCAGGAACATCACCGGCGAGGCGATCAGGAACGGCAGGAACGCCGCCTTTTCGCTGCGGTAAAGCCCCGGCGCGATAAAGCGCCAAAGCTGGTAGCCCACCACCGGAAAGGCCAGCACGAAACCGCCGAAAAAGGCGATGCGCATGGCGACGAAGAACCCCTCCTGCAATTTCAGCAGGATCAGCCCGCAGGCCTGATTGCGCTTTTCCAGCGCCTGACAGATCGGCTGCGTCAGGAAGTCGAAGATCGGGTTCCAGACGAAATAGCAAAGGATCATCGCCGTCACGAAGGCCAGCACCGACCAGATCAGCCGGGTGCGCAGCTCGGCCAGATGCTCGATGAGGGGGGCGGAACTTTCGTCGATATTGTCGGTCTTGGCTGATTTCGTCGCCACGAGAGCGGCCTTTCCTGTCTTTTAGGACTCGCGGTCGCCACGGCGGACCGCGTGCAGCCGCCGCCGGGCAACTGCCGCATCGTCAGAGGCATGGGCATCCGCGCCCGCGATCTCAAGCGGCGCGCTGACGCCCGGCGCGGCCGGGGTCTCGGCCACAGGCGCCGCTGCCGGCGTCGGTGCTGCGGGGGCGTCCGGGTCGGGCAGCGGGGCTTTTCGCTCGGCCTCTTCGCGCGGGTTCATCGGGTCCCATTTCTCGAACCGTTCCGCCGCGCGATCCAGCGCATCAAGCCCAAGGGCGCGCTTCGAGGTCACGCCCTGCACGTCCTTCAGCGTATCCGCCGCGTCCTTCAGACCCGACTGCCGCGCCGCGTCCTCCATGGCGCTGCTGAACTCGCGGGCCATGGCGCGCGCGCGCGCCGTGATCCGACCGATCGAATGAAAAAGCTTCGGCAGATCCTCGGGGCCGATCACGATCAGCGCCACGATTCCGATCAGCAGAAGCTCGCTCCAGCCTACTTCCGGCATGATCGAGCTGCCGGCTCGTCAGAGCTTGCCGGAGTCGCTGGGCGTCACGTCGCGCAGCGCGCTGTCGGCGGCCACGCGGGCGCGTTCCGCCTCAAGCTTGGCGCGTTCGGCCGCAATCTCGGCACGGGCGCGGTCGATGTCCTCGCTGGTCTTCAGCTCGATTTCCTTGGACTCGGCAGTGGCGGCGCGCTCGACATCCTCGGCGCCTTCCTTGACGCCCTTCTTGAAGGCGGTGATTCCCTTGCCAACCTCGCCCATCAGGGACGAGACCTTACCACGCCCGAAAAGAACCAGCACAACGATTGCGATCAGCAACAGCGCCATCGGTGAGGGTGCGTGCATCTGTTATCCTCCGTTGCGGGCAGCGGCGTCGCCCCCCGCTTGCATATACGAAACCCGATATAGGCATCGGGCGCGGGAATCTAAACCCTAAAACGCGTGACCCCAACGAAATGATAGGTCGGCCGGGGCCACGGGCCGGCTTCCCCGGCTCGCCGGACTTCGCTAATACTCCTGCCAATGGACAGCACGCAGATCATCAGCGCCCTCGTCACGCTTTTCGTGGTGATCGACCCCGTGGGGCTGGTGCCGCTGTTCATTGCGCTGACGCGCGACATGTCGCCAGAGCGCCGGCGTCGAATCGGCTGGCGGGCGCTGGCCATCGCCGCGGGCCTGCTGACGCTGTTCGGACTGGCGGGCGAATCGATCCTGACCGCCATCGGCATCTCGCTGCCGGCCTTTCGCATCGCGGGGGGAATGCTGCTCTTCCTGACCGCGCTCGACATGCTGTTCGAGCGTCGGACCGAACGGCGCGAGGGTCAGGCCCGCGACGACGACAACGATCCTTCGGTCTTTCCGCTGGCCACGCCGCTTCTGGCCGGTCCCGGCGCGCTGGCGACCATGATCCTGCTTGTCGGCGAAAACCCCGGCCCCGCGCATACGCTGATGATCCATGCCGCCATGCTGGCGGTCCTCGGCAGCGCGGCGGGGCTTTTCGCGCTGGCCGATCCCATTGCGCGCTGCCTTGGCCGCACCGGCACGATGGTGGTGACGCGGCTTTTCGGGATGCTGCTGGCGGCGCTCTCGATCCAGTTCGTCATCGACGGGCTCAAGGGTTCGGGGCTGTTCTGATGGGCGACGACTTCGGCCGCTTCGCCTACCTCGTCCTGCTTCTGATCGCGGTCAGCGGCTTTCTGCTGGTCGAATTGCGCCAACGCCCCGGCAAGACGCTGCGCGCCGCCGCCGCCTGGGGGCTGATCTTTCTTGGCGCCATCGCGCTGGCCGGTCTCTGGCCCGATATCCGCAACACCATCCGCCCCGAGGCCCGCATCCTCGACGGCAACCGCATCGAGGTCCCGGTCGGCAATGACGGCCATTACCAGCTCACCGCACAGGTGAACGGCGTCAATGTCCGCTTCGTCATCGACACCGGCGCCAGCAGCATCGCGCTTGGCCCCCGCGACGCCGAGCGCGTCGGCATCGATCCGGCAAACCTCGCCTATATCGGCGAGGCGCAGACCGCGAACGGCACCGTCCAGACCGCGCCCGTGCGCCTCGATTCCGTCGCCATCGGCGATATCCGCGACGAGGGCGTGCCGGCCATGGTGCTGCGCACCGATCTGGACCAGTCGCTGATGGGCATGTCCTATCTCTCGCGCTTCGCCCGCGTCAGCATCGAGGGCAACCGCCTCGTTCTCGAACGCTGACCGGCTTCTTTCATGCCCAAATATCCCGGGGGACTCGGAGCGCCAGCTCCGAGGGGGGCAGCGCCCCCCGGCTGAGCGTGCCACCCGCGCCCGTCGGGCCTATTGCTTGCGCTCCCAGCGGCCATCGGCATCCGACCAGTATTCGGCCGCCACACCCGCCGCCTTCAGCGCCCGCCATTGCGCCCGCGCGCGGTCCAGCGCCTCGGGGTCGTTGCCGTCGAAGACGATGCAGGCGCGCTCAAGACGCCCGCATTCCTCGCCCGAGACCTCGGCCCCGTCCAGCGCGATCAGGCAGCGCGGCGCATTCGCCGCCGCCCCGGTCCCGGTCGTCAGCAAGACGGGCTGGCGCGCGTCATGCGGACCTCCGGCAAGGCCATGGGGCAAAAACCCCTCGCCCTGCCAAAGCGCCTCGTCCAGCGCGACCTGCCGGGCGCGGTCCCTGCCCCGCAGCTCGACCCGCCAGCCGGCCTGCAGGCTCTTGCCGATCAGCATCGGCAAAAGCTGCGCCGCGCCCGAGCGGGTCAGGTGATAGAACAGGGCGCTGCCCATCTCAGGCTTTCGCCTCGAAGCGGTCGCGCACCAGCCGGTCCAGCGTCATCACCCCCCAACCGGTCGCGCCCTTCGGGGCCATCGCGGTTTCGCCGGGCGGCAGCGCCACCCCGGCGATATCCAGATGCACCCAGGGCGTGCCCTCGGCGACGAAGCGTTGCAGGAACTGCGCCGCGGTGATCGAGCCCGCCGGCCGGCCGCCGGTATTCTTGATATCGGCCAGCCGCGAATCGATCAGCTTGTCATAGGCCGGCGCCAGCGGCAGACGCCACGCGCCCTCGCCCTCGGTCCCGGCGGCCTTCAGCACCGCATCGGCCAGCGCATCGTCATTGGAAAAGACGCCCGCATTCTCATGCCCCAGCGCGATGATGATGGCGCCGGTCAGCGTCGCCAGATCGACGATGGCGGCAGGCTTGAAGCGGTCCTGCGCGTACCAGAGCACATCGGCCAGCACCAGACGCCCTTCGGCATCGGTATTGATGACCTCGATCGTGTCGCCCTTCATCGACTTCACGATATCGCCGGGGCGCTGCGCACGGCCGTCGGGCATGTTCTCGACCAGACCGACGACGCCGACGACATTGGCGCGCGCGCGGCGCAGCGCCAGCACGCGCATGACACCGGCGACGACGCCCGCGCCGCCCATGTCCATGGTCATCTCCTCCATGCCGGCCGCCGGCTTGATCGAGATGCCGCCGCTGTCGAAGACCACGCCCTTGCCGATCAGCGCCAGGGGCGCCTCATCGGCCTTGCCGCCGTTCCAGCGCATGACGACGACCTTCGACGGGCTGTCCGAACCCTGCCCGACGCCCAGCAGCGCGCGCATCCCCAGCTTCGCCAGCGCATCCTCGTCCAGCACCTCGACGCTCAGGCCAAGCTCCTGCATGGCCAGCAGCCGGTCGGCGAAGTCGCTGGTGGTCAGCACGTTCGCAGGCTCGTTCACCAGATCGCGGGTGAAAAAGACACCTTCGGCCAGCGCGGCGCCATTGGCGGCGGCCTTGCCCAGGGCCTCGGGGTCCTTGTGCATGAAGCTGACGCGGCCACGCTTCTGCGCCGGGCCGTCGCCCTCGCCCTCGCCCTCCTTGGGCTTTTGCGTCTTGTAGGCGGAAAAGTCATAGGCCCGCAGCGCCAGCCCCAGCGCGATCTCGGCAGCGCGGGGATGTTCGCCGGCCAGAACCAGCAGATCGGTCTTGCCCAGCTTCGCGCCGATGGCGGCGCCGGCCTTGCGCGCGGTCAGCGCATCGGCGTCGCGGGGCAGGTTCACCAGTTGCAGCGCCTCGGCCGCCAGCCCGGCGGGAAAGGCCAGATCCAGCGACTTGCCGGGCTTCACACCCTTCCACGCATCCGACGCCAGCGCGCGCAGCGCCGCCTCGCGCGAGGGGCGCGGCAGGCCGGCGGGCAGCCTGCCGTTCTGGCCGATCAGAATGGCCACGCGGCCCGGCCAGCCTGCCAGCCCGGCAGGATCGGTCTGGGTGAAGGAGATTTCGACCGGATGGGTCATGTTCGCGCCTTTCGCATGTGTCCTTTGTGCAGGAAACTAGTCACGCATCCCCGCCTTGACCAGAGCCGGGGCTTTCGCAGGCCCCACCGAACGGCTAATCATTTCAAGGTCAGCGACCGCGAAAGCCCCCATGCCCCGTATCGACCGTTATATCCTGTCGCAGTTCCTGACATTGTTCGGGTTTTTCGCGCTCGTCCTTGTCTCGGTCTACTGGATCAACCGGGCGGTGTCGCTGTTCGAGCAGCTGATCTCGGACGGGCAGACGGCGCTGGTGGTGCTGGAATTCACCGCGCTGACGCTGCCCCTGGTCATCTCGGTCGTGCTGCCCATCGCGGCCTTCGCGGCCAGCGCCTATGGCGCGAACCGGCTGTCCGCCGAATCCGAACTGGTGGTGATGCAGGCCGCCGGCATGTCGCCCTGGCGGCTGGCGCGGCCGGTGCTGGTCTTTGGCATCCTTGTCGCGCTGATGGTGGCGATGCTGGTCCATTCGCTGGTGCCGCTGGCGCGCGCCCGCCTTGCCGACCGGCAGGCCGAGATCGCCCAGAACGTCACCGCGCAATTCCTGCGCGCGGGATCCTTCCAATACCCGGTCAAGGGCGTCACCCTGTATATCCGCGACATCAAGGACGATGGCCGGCTGGTGGATTTCTTCCTTGAGGATGGCCGCGACCCGAACGAGGACATCACCTATACCGCGACCGAGGCGCTCGTCGTGCGCACCGCCGACGGCCCGCGGCTGGTGCTGATGCAGGGCATGGTGCAAAGCCTCAGCCGCGCGGGCGGCCGGCAAAGCCTTGCCGTCACGCGCTTTTCCGAACTGGCCTATGACCTTGCGACGCTGATCAACCCCGAGGCCTCGCGCAAGCGCGACCTGCGCACCTATTCCACGCGCCAGTTGCTGCAACCCGACGCCGCCCTGCTTGAGGCGACCGGCGCCACGCCCGCCGCCGCCCGCGCCGAGGCGCATGAGCGGCTGGCCAAGCCCTTTCAGGCCCCCGTCGCGGCGATGCTGGGCTTTGCCACGCTGTTGATCGGCAGCTACAGCCGCTTTGGCGTCTGGCGGCAGGTGATCTGGGCGGTGGTGGCGCTGATCGGGGTGCAGTTCCTGCAAACCGCCGCCGAAAGCCAGGTGGCGCGCGATCCCGACCAATGGCCGCTGATCTATATCTCGCCGCTGGTCGGGGCGGGGGTCGGCGTCTTCCTGCTGTGGCTGGCGGCGCGGCCCAGACGGCTGTGCAACAAAAGCCGCGCGCCAGAGCCGGAGGCCGCGGCATGATCCTGTCGACCTATGTCGCGCGCCGCTTCCTGCGCATGTTCCTGATCATCGCCGCGATGTTCGGCGCGATCCTGTTCCTGATCGACATCGTCGAGGAGATCCGCCGCTTTTCCGATCAGGATATCGGCCTGTCCGGCGCGGCGGTGCTGTCGCTGCTGAACATCACCGCAAGCTTCTATTCGATCCTGCCCCTGATGGCGGTGCTGGCCGGGATCGCGCTGTTTCTGGGCCTGTCGCGCAGTTCGGAACTGGTGGCGATCCGGGCCTCGGGGCGGTCGGGGCTGCGGGTGCTGGCCGCGCCCGCGATCACCGCAGCCATGGTCGGCGCACTGGCGGTGATGGTGATGAACCCGATGGTTGCGGCGACTTCGAAACGCTATGACGACGCGGTGGCGCGGATGAAAAGCGGCGGCGGCCAGACCGTCAGCGTCGGCGACAATGCCGTCTGGCTGCGGCAGGCGCTGGCCATGCGTGCGCCCGACGGCACCCAGACGCAGGGCCAGGTGGTGATCCGCGCCAGCCGCGCCAGCCCCGACGCGACGACGCTTTACGACGCCACCTTCATGGTCTTCGCCGGCGAGGGCGGCCCCAGCCGCCGTATCGACGCGGCCGAGGCCCACCTGACCCGCGGCGCATGGAAACTGACCAAAATCAAGGAATGGCCGATCGACCAGCCCAACCCCGAGGCGATGGCCCGCACCGCGCCCGAGCTTGAGCTGCCCACTGACCTGACCGCCGCCCGCATCCGTGACAGCTTCGGCAAGCCCGAGGCGGTGCCGGTCTGGCAACTGCCCGCCTTTATCCGCGGGCTGGAGCGCGCGGGCTTTTCGGCGCAGCGCCACAAGGTCTGGCTTCAGATCGAACTGGCCCAGCCCCTGCTGCTGGCCGCCATGGTCGCCATTGCCGCCGTGTTCACCATGCGCCATATGCGCGGACGCCGGACCGGCATCATGGTGCTTTGCGCCTTTGGCTGCGGGATCGGGCTGTTCTTCCTGCGCAACCTTGCGCAGGTTCTGGGGGACAATGGCGGCATCCCCCCGGCGCTGGCGGGCTGGGCCCCTCCGATCGCGGCGCTGTTTCTTGCCCTTGGGGCCCTGCTGCGACTGGAGGACGGATGATGGCGCAAGATTTCAGGCGCAAGGTCGGGCGCAGCGACAGGCAGGGCGGCAAACAGGGCACCACACACGGGCGGACGGCCCGCGCGGCGGCCTTCGTGGCGCTTCTGGGCGGCGGCCTGCTGCCCGGCGCGGTGCTGGCGCAAAGCCTGACCGACGAAGGCCAGACGCTGCCGAATTACGACACGCCCGATCCGTTCTTCAAGCTGCCGGTCGGCCCGGCGCTGGCCCCGACCGAGAACCCGAACGCCCAGACCCGCAATGCCGACGGCACCGAGGCCGCGCCCGCCCCCGAGGTCGCCGCCCGCAGCAACCGCGCCGTGCAGGTCCGCGACAGCGGCGCCGACAGCGGGCAGACGCCGGCGACGCTCCTGGCCGATAACGTGACGCTGGGCGCGGACAAGCGGCTGATCGCCTCGGGCGGGGTGGTGATCTGGCACAAGGGTGCGCGGCTGATCGCCTCACGCGTGATCTATGACCAGAATACCGGCGGCGCCACCATCGAGGGGCCGATCCACCTGACCCAGCCCGGCCGCGCCGGCACGCCCGATGAAACCATCCTGATCGCCGACAGCGGCCAGCTTGACCCGAATCTTCAGGACGGCATCCTGATGGGCGCGCGGCTGGTGCTGGCGCGCGAGATGCAGCTTGCCTCGCGCAAGATGGAACGCCGCGATAACGGCCGGATCACGCGCATGGACAATGTGGTGGCCTCAAGCTGCCAGGTCTGCGCCGAAGACCCCGTTCCGCTGTGGGAAATCCGCGCCCGCTCGATCACGCATGACGCGCAGACGCGGCAGCTTTACTTCGACCGCCCGCAGATCCGCGCCTTCGGGCTGCCCGTCGCCACCCTGCCCTGGCTGACCGCGCCGGACCCGACCGTGGACCGGATGACCGGCTTTCTGGCGCCGCAGATCCGCACCACCTCAAGCCTGGGCTTCGGGATCAAGCTGCCCTATTTCGTGACGCTGGGCGATTCCGCCGATGTGACGGTGACGCCCTATGTCTCGGCAAGCTGGACGCGGACGCTGGAGCTGCGCTACCGGCAGGCCTTCTCGAACGGCGCGATGGAGTGGAACGGCGCCATCACCCGCGACGATATCGAGAAGGACAAGACCCGCGGCTATCTGTTCGGCGCCGGCCGGTTCGAGCTGCCGCGCGGCTATATGCTGGGCTTTCAGATCCAGACCGCCAGCAACCGCGCCTATCTGCTGGATTACGACATCTCGGACGCGGACCGGCTGTGGAGCGGGATCACGCTGGACCGCGTGCGCCGCGACCGCATGGTCTGGGGCCGGGTCGGCAATTACGAATCGCTGCGCGAGGGCGAGATCGGCAGCCAGCAGCCCTCGCTGGTCGCCGATGCGCTGTGGAAGCGGCGCTGGACCCCCGACCGCATCGGCGGCATCGCCAATCTCGAATGGTCGCTGCACGCGCATCGCCGCTCGTCCAGCCAGGATATTCTGGGGCGCGACATGGCGCGCGGCTCGGTCATGCTGGACTGGCAGCGCAGCGAGATTCTGGCTGGCGGCCTGCTGGGCAAGATTCAGGGGCAGTTGAACGCCGACATCTATCGCATCAATCAGGACAGCCAGTATGACGACTGGGTGATGCGCGCCGACCCGACGCTGGCGGTGGAACTGCGCTGGCCCTTTGCGCGCCATTCCGGCGGCGTCACCCACATCATCGAGCCGGTCGCGCAACTGGTCTGGTCGCCCGAGCGCGACTATGCCGACGACGTCCCCAACGAGGACAGCTACCTGCTGGAGTTCGACGAGGGGAACCTGTTCGCGCTGAACCGCTTTGCGGGCTGGGATGCGCGGGAATCGGGCCTGCGCGCCAATCTTGGCGTCGGCTGGACGCGAATCGACCCCGCCGGCTGGTCCATCGGCCTGACTGCGGGACGGGTGTTCCACAGCCGCGTCGACTCGGCCTTTTCGACGGCGGGGCCGGTGGGGCGCAAAAGCTCGGACTGGTTGCTGGCGGCGCATTATTCGGGCTCGAACGGGCTGGCGATCGCCAACCGGGCGCTGTTCGACGACAGCCTGTCGCTTAGCCGCAACGAACTGCGGCTGGGCTGGTACCGGCCGGGGCTGCAAATCTCGGCCGGGTATCTCTGGCTTGATTCGGACCTGCGCGAGGACCGGCTTCAGGATGTCTCGGAACTGACGACCATCGCCGGCTGGCAGATCACCAACGGCTGGTGGGCCTCGGCCGAGACGCGTTACGATTTTGCCGCCAACCGCGCCCAAAAAGCCGAGCTGGGCCTGCAATACCGCAATGAATGCGTGACCGTGGACATGTCGGTGCAGCGGCGCTTCACCTCCTCGAACGAGGTGAACGCCGAGACCGCCTTTGACCTGGGAATCCGGCTGGGCGGATTCGGACAGCAAAAGGCCGGTCCGGGAACGGTGGCGCGCCGCGCTTGCCTGCGCTAATGTCGCGCCAAACCATGCGGCGAGGGAGCTGATGCGGCGAATTCTTCTGGGGGCGGCCATGGCCGCGATGCTGACCGGGACGGGTCTGGGGCCGGCCCTGGCGCAGGGCAACCAGTTCCAGACGCTGGTCTATGTCAACGATGCGGCCGTCACCCGCTATGAGCTGGATCAGCGCCTCCGCTTCATGCAGGTGCTGCGCGCGCCCGACAATACGCCCGAGACCGCCGAGAAGGCGCTGATCGACGACCGGCTGCGCATGTTCGCCGCCCGCCAGTTCGGCATTGCGCCCGACAAGGCGCAGATCGACGCGGGCCTGACCGAATTCGCCGGCCGCGCCAATATGGGCGTCGAGCAGTTCGAGGCGGCGCTGGCCAAGGCCGGCGTCGACCGCCAGACCTTCCGCGACTTCGTGACCGCGGGCGTCATCTGGCGCCAGGTCGTGCGCCAGCACCTGCTGGGCCAGGTCCGGGTGACCGATGCCGAGGTCGCGCAGGAGATGCAGAAGATCATCGAGACGCCGCAGGTCACCCATGTCGCCCTGTCCGAGCTGATCATCCCCGCGCCCGAGGGCCAGCAGGACGCGGCCATGGCCCGCGCCGAAGAGGTCGTAGCCGGGACGAAATCCGAAGGCGATTTCGCCGGTTTCGCGCGCAAATATTCAGCGACGCCCTCGGCCGCGAATGGCGGGCGGCTGCCCTGGACGCCGCTGGCGAACCTGCCTCCGGCGCTGCGACCCCTGATCCTGTCGATGAAGCCCGGCCAGATCAGCCAGCCGCTGACCGTGCCCGGCGCGGTGGTGCTGTTCTATCTGCGCGATACCCGCGGCACCCTGCGCCCCGGCGCCGAGGCGCAGGTGCTGGACTATGTCCGCTTTACGGTCGGAACTGCCCAGGAGGCGGCGCGTATCGCCGCGGCCTCGGATACATGCGCGGACCTGTTCATCCATGCCCGCGGCCTGCCGCCGCAGCAGATCGAGCATCTGAAGCTGCCGCAGGGCCAGGTGCCGACCGGCGATGCGATCCGGCTGGCGGTGCTGGACGACAACGAGTCGACCGTCGTCAACTATGGCGGCGCGGTGCAATTGCTGATGCTGTGCAAGCGCGAACCGGCGCTGATGGCCGAGGCGCCCGAAAAACCCGTCGCCACCGCGCCGGGCGAAGAGCCGCCGAAGCCCGACCCGAACGCCCTGCCGGCGCGCGACGAGGTGCGCAACGAGATCTTCAACCGCAAGGTCGGACAGGCGGCGGACGCCTATCTGGCCGAGCTGCGGGCGAATGCCGTCATCCGCCGGCCCTGACGCCGGCGGGAGCGGTGGCGTCGATGCCGGCCGGGGGCGCTTCGCCCCCCGGACCCCCAGAGGATATTTGCACATGAAAGAAGCTGCATGATGCCGCAACCGATCGTCCTGACTTGCGGCGAGCCGGCGGGGATCGGGCCGGAACTGGCGCCGAAGGCGCTGGCTGCGGGGGTGCCCTTCGTGTTTCTGGGCGATCCGCGGCACCTGCCCGAGGGGACGCGCTGGCAGGAGGTGTTTTCCCCCGGCGATCCGGTGCCCGAAGGAGTGCTGGCGGTGCTGCGCCATGACTTTCCGGCGCCTGCCGTGCCGGGCAGGGCCGAGCCTGCCAATGCGCAGACGGTGATCGACGTCATCGCGCGGGCGGTCGAGCTGGCGATGTCGGGGGCGGCGGGCGGTATCTGCACCCTGCCGATCAACAAGGAGGCGCTGAAATCCGGCGCCGGTTTCGCCTTTCCGGGGCATACCGAATATCTGGCGCGGCTGGCGGGCGATGTGCCGGTGGCGATGATGCTGGCCTCGACCACGGTGACGCCGCCTTGCCGGGTGGTGCCGGTGACCATTCATATCCCCCTGCGCGATGTGCCCGGCGCGCTGACGCCCGCGGCGCTGGAGCAGGCGATCCGCATTACCGATGCCGCCATGCGGCGGGATTTCGGCATTGCGCGGCCCCGGCTGGCCATCGCCGGGCTGAACCCCCATGCCGGCGAGAACAGCGTCATGGGCGACGAGGAAAGCCAGTGGATGGCGCCGCTGTTGGCGCGGCTGCGCGGCGAGGGCTTCGATCTGGCCGGCCCGCTGCCGCCCGACACGATGTTTCATGCCCCCGCCCGCGCGCGCTATGACGCGGCGCTTTGCGCCTATCACGATCAGGCGCTGATCCCGATCAAGACGCTGGACTTCGCCGGCGGCGTGAATGTGACGCTGGGCCTGCCCTTCGTGCGGACCTCGCCCGATCATGGCACCGCCTTCGACATCGCCGGCAAGGGCATCGCCGACGCGGAAAGCACCATCGCCGCCCTGCGCATGGCCCATGACATGGCGGCGCGGCGATGAGCGCCATCGACGGGCTGCCGCCCCTGCGCGAGGTGATCGCGCGCCATGACCTGCGCGCCAAGAAGCAACTGGGGCAGAACTTCCTGCTGGACCTGAACCTGACCGCGAAGATCGCGCGCGCGGCCGGCGACCTGACCGGCTGCGACGTGATCGAGGTCGGCCCCGGACCCGGCGGCCTGACCCGCGGCCTGCTGGCCGAGGGCGCGCGCCATGTCCTTGCCATCGAGAAGGACGCCCGCGCCCTGCCCGCGCTGGCCGAGATCGGCGCCGCCTATCCGGGCCGGCTGACGGTCATCAACGGCGATGCGCTGGAGATCGACCCGCTGGCGCATCTGACGCCGCCGGTCCGCATCGTCGCCAACCTGCCCTATAATGTCGGGACCGAGCTGCTGATCCGCTGGCTGACGCCGGCGGCGTGGCCGCCCTTCTGGCAGTCGCTGACGCTGATGTTTCAGAAAGAGGTGGCCGAGCGCATCGTCGCCCGTCCCGGCGGCAAGGCCTATGGTCGGCTGGCGGTGCTGGCGCAATGGCGCAGCGATGCCCGGATCGTGATGACCCTGCCGCCCGAGGCCTTTGTCCCCGCGCCCAAGATCCATTCTGCGGTCGTGCATCTGACCGCCCTGCCCGAGCCGCGCTATCCCGCCGATCCGGCGGTCCTGAACCGCGTCGTCGCCGCCGGCTTCAACCAGCGGCGCAAGATGCTGCGCGCCTCGTTGAAAGGGCTGCATCCGCGGATCGAGGAATTGCTGGTCGAGGCGGGCATAGCCCCCACTGCGCGCGCCGAGGAAATCGGGCTGGAGCAGTTCTGCGCGCTGGCGCGGGGACTGGCCGCCGCGCCGCGCTGATCGTTATTCGCCCGATGCCTTGTCGGCCGCTGCGGCCTCGGCATCGCCGGCCTTCTTGCGTGGGCGCGGGGCACGCGGTGCGCTGCCGGGCGCACGGGTGCGGCGGCGGGGGGCAGCGGCCTCGGCCGAGGCATCGGCGGCGGGCTCGGGCTCGGGTTCGGCCACCGGGGTCGCAACGGGGGCAGCAACCGGGGTGGCGCTTTCCGGCGTCAGGACCGGGCCGCTGTGGTCGTCCTCATCCGCGATGACGGGCGGCAGGCCCCGGGCAAGGCCGCGGTCGTCGTCGTCCATTTCGTCGGGCTGCGGCTCATAGCGCGCGGGCTGACGGTCGTCGCGGCGATCGTCGCGACGGTCATCCCTGCGGTCATCGCGGCGATAGTCGCGGCGGTCCTCGCGCTGGTCGTTGCGGTTGCCGGCCTGGACATTGCCATTGCCATTGCCGCCTTCGGCGCCGCCGAAGTCGCGCATGTCGTCGTCGCGGCCGGGCTGCTGGTTCTGCTGGCGCTCGGCCTGCTCGCGCTGCGCCTCGCCCAGCATGCGGGTGTAGTGCTCGGCGTGCTGCAGGAAGCTTTGCTCGGCCACGCGGTCGTTGGACAGCTGCGCGTCGCGGGCAAGCGTCAGGTATTTTTCAATGATCTGCTGGGGCGTGCCGCGCACCTTGCCCTCGGGACCCGAGGAATCGAAGACGCGGTTGACGACATTGCCCAGTGTGCGCTGTCTGTTCGACTTGTTACGCGAACGGGATTTGGATGATCTCATCAGCTTGTTGTCGGTTATACCCCGGCTTAAGGCCGGCTGAGGTTAGGGTCAACTTTACGGCGAATACCCGTCAGGATGCGAGGCCCTGCCCCTATCCCTTATATACCAGTTCGTGGCTGAATATTAGCGACCCGTGCGTGGGCTGCGCCCCCGTCACAGATGCGAATAAACATGCCACAGCGGCAGGCACAAGCGAAAATTTCACAAACCGCCGTGAAAGCTGCGGAACCTTGCCGGTCTAGCGCGATTTTCGGGCGCAAACGACACGGTCGCGGCCATCGAGGTCGGGCAGCACGCAAGGATCGGTCAGCCCCGCCGCCGCCATCAGCGCCATGACCTGCGCGCCCTGCGTCGGCCCGATCTCGGCCAGCAGGCGGCCGCCCGGTGCCAGATGCGCGGGCGCACCCGCCGCGATGGCGCGATAGGCGGCAAGCCCGTCGCCTTCGTCTGTCAGCGCCTGACGCGGTTCCCAGTCGCGGACATCGGGGGCAAGACCCGCCATCTCGGCCAGCGCGATATAGGGCGGGTTCGAGACGATCAGATCGAACGTGCCAACGACACCCGCGAACCAGTCCGATTCAAGGAATGTGGCGGAAACGCCTGCCATGGCGGCATTTTCGCGCGCCACCTCAAGTGCGGCGGCCGAGATATCGGTGGCAGTGCCGGTGGTCCCCGGACGTTCGGCCAGAAGCGAGATCAGGATCGCCCCCGTCCCCGTCCCCAGATCAAGAACCGAGGCGAAGGGCTCGGCCAGCGCGGCCTCGACCAGGGTTTCGGTATCGGGGCGCGGGTCCAGCGTGTCGCGGGTGACGCGGAATTCGTGCTTCCAGAAGGCGCGGCGGCCGGTGATTTGGCTGACCGGCTGGCGCAGCGCACGCGCCGAAATCGCCGCGTCGAAACGACGCAGGGCCGTGGGCGGCATCGGTTGGGACAGCGCGCCGCCAAGATGATGGCGCGGCAGGTCAAGCGCATGGCCCAGCAGCAGGCGCGCATCGCCCGAGGGGTCGGGCAGGCCGGCGTCAGCCAGCCGCGCGATTCCCGCGCGCAGGGCCTCGGCTGCGGTGCCTGACTGGTCCATCCGCGTCAGCCGCCCTGCGCCGCCAGCCGCTCGGCCTGGTCATGGGCGACCAGCGCATCGACGATCTCGGCCAGGTCGCCCTGGATGATGCGGTCCAGCGAATACAGCGTCAGCCCGATGCGGTGGTCGGTCATGCGGCCTTGCGGGAAATTATAGGTGCGGATGCGTTCCGAGCGATCGCCCGAGCCGACCTGCGATTTGCGGTCGGCGGCGCGTTCGGCATCGGCGCGGCTGCGCTCAAGGTCGTAAAGGCGGGCGCGCAGCACGGCCATGGCGTTGGCGCGGTTCTGGTGCTGCGATTTTTCGCTGCTGGTGACGATGATCCCGGTCGGCAGGTGGGTGATGCGCACCGCCGAATCGGTGGTGTTCACATGCTGGCCCCCGGCGCCGCTGGCGCGCATGGTGTCGATGCGGATGTCGCTGGCGGGGATCTCGATATCGACCTCGGCCGCTTCGGGCAGCACGGCGACGGTGGCGGCGCTGGTATGGATGCGGCCGCCGGATTCGGTTTCGGGCACGCGCTGGACGCGATGCACGCCGGATTCGTACTTCATCCGGGCAAAGACGCCCTCGCCCTCGATGCGGGCGACGGCTTCGCGCACGCCGCCAAGATCGGATTCGGCCAGTTCCAGCAGTTGAAACTGCCAGCCCTGCGATTCGGCGAAACGGCGATACATGCCCAGCAGATCGCCGGCGAACAGCGCCGCCTCTTCGCCGCCGGTGCCGGGGCGGATCTCCATGATCGCGGGGCGCGCGTCGGCGGCGTCGCGGGGCAGCAGCGCGATGCGCAGCGCATGTTCAAGGTCCGGCATCGCCGCGCGCAGGCGCGACAGCTCATCCTCGGCCAGTTCGCGCATCTCGGGGTCGGCCAGCATGGCCTGCGCCTCGTGGATGGCGTCCTGTGCGGCGCGCCATTCGGCGATCTGGGTGACGACGGGCTTCAGCTCGGCATATTCGCGGCTGATCGCGGCGATCTCATCCGGGGCCGGGCCGTCATTCAGCCGCGCTTCGAGATATTCGAAACGCGCGACGATCTGGAAAAGGCGATCCTGCGGCAACATAGGGCGGAATTAGCGGCTGCGGGCCAGAGGGGCAAGGCGGTTCGGCCCCTTTCCGGCCGCGCGCGGCATCCGCCGTAAGGTTGCCGACAGGAAAGACAATAGTCTGTGAAAGGCTGTGTCGCGGCAGGATTTTGCGGCCGCCCCAGCTTTATCCGACGAATATTGCGAATTTTCAGTGCTTTGAAAGGAGTTTGTCCATGAACCACATGCTGCTTGCCATTGGTATGGGCCTGATCGCCCTGCCGGTCATGGCGCAGGATGCGCCGCCGGATACGGCCCAGCTTCGCAGCGACGCGGCCGCCCTGTTCGAGCCGATTCCCCAAAGGGTCGATGCCATCCGCAAATCCGCCGTTTCGCCCGAGGGACACAAGATCACCCCCGAAAAGATCGAACTGGGGCGGGCGCTGTTCTTCGACCCGCGCATGTCGGCGTCGGGGCTGATCTCGTGCCAGACCTGCCACAATGTCGGGCTGGGCGGCGCGGACGGGCTGCCGACCTCGATCGGGCATGGCTGGCAAAAGGGGCCGCGCAACGCGCCGACGGTGCTGAACTCGATCTTCAATGTGGCGCAGTTCTGGGATGGCCGCGCCCCCGACCTGGCCGAGCAGGCCAAGGGGCCGTTGCAGGCGGGCGTGGAAATGCACAACACCCCCGAAAACCTTGTCGCGACGCTGAAATCCATGCCCGCCTATGACGAGATGTTCCGCAAGGCCTTTCCGGACCAGCCCGATCCGGTAAGCTTCCAGAACTTCGCCCATGCCGTCGAGCAGTTCGAATCGACGCTGATCACGCCGGGGGCCCGCTTCGACCGCTTCCTTCAGGGCGACGACAGCGCGATGAATGCGCAGGAGCAGCGGGGTCTGCGCGCCTTCATCGATACGGGCTGCACCTCGTGCCATAACGGCATCAATGTCGGCGGTCAGGACTATTTCCCCTTTGGCGTCGTCGCCAAGCCCGGCGCCGATGTCCTGCCCGCAGGCGACATGGGGCGTTTTCAGGTCACCAAGACCGCCAGCGACGAATATGTCTTTCGCGCCGCGCCCCTGCGCCACATCGCCTTGACCGCGCCCTATTTCCATTCGGGCAGGGTGTGGGACCTGAAAGAGGCGGTGCAGATCATGTCCTCGGCGCAGCTTGGCACCGAACTGACGCCGCAGCAGGTCGATGACATCGTGGCCTTCCTGGACACGCTGACCGGCGAGCAGCCGCAGATCGTGCATCCCGACCTGCCGCCGCGCAGCATGACGACGCCGCTGCCCAAACCGATGTGACGGCGAAAGGGGCACTGACCCCGGCATGAATGGAAAAAGGGCCATGCGGCCCTTTTTCGCCTTGCGGTTCCGCGACTTGCGGAACGGGCGGCGATCACTCGGCCTTCGAGGCCTCGATCGAGATCTGCACGTCCAGTTCGTCGCCGACCGCCGGGGCAAACTGACCCAGGTTGAAATCGGTGCGCTTGATTTCGGTTTCGGCGTCGAAGCCGACGGATTCCTTGCCGGTCATCGGATGCTGGGCGATCTGGTTCAGATCGACCTCAAGCACGACCTCCTTGGTGACGCCGTTCAGTGTGAAATCGCCGGTCACCTTGGCCGATTTGTCGCCCTCGGGTTCGACCTTGGTCGATTTGAAGGTGGCGACGGCGGTCCCGCGATCGGTGTTCAGAAAGTCAGGCCCGAACAGATGGCCGTCCAGCACCTCGGCGATCGAGCGCAGGCCGGCCAGCGGGATCGTCGCCACCACGGTCGAATTGGCGGGGCTTTCCTGATCCAGAACCAGCGTGCCGGTCACGCCGTTGATGATGCCGGTGCTGGTCGAAAAGCCCATATGCGAATACTGGAACACGACCTGGCTGTGGTCGGGGTCAAAGGTATAGGTGGCGGGCGCGGCCATCGCGGCAGTGGCGCCGAACAGGGCGACAAGGGCTGCGGCGGGGGCAAGAACGGTTTTCATCGTGAACTCCTGATTGAATTGGTCGTGAAGGAATTCCACAGAAAATGCGGCATTGGCAACAAAGGTTTCCCCCGGCCGGCCTGACATTTTTGTGTTTCGCCGCAGCGCCGAAACAGTGTCGCCACAGGCGCGATTATGGGGTGATGACGACATGGATATCCGGGATTTTTCACGGTTTTGCCTTGCATTCGCACGCCCGCCCGCTATAAGGCCGCATCCTTCCGCAAATGCGAAACCGGCGCAGCCTCTCGTGGCGGGGCGCGGAGGGATTGTCCCGCCGTTGAAATGCGCCCTGATAAAAAGGTACAGACATGCCGCTTTATGAGCATGTGCTGATCGCCCGTCAGGACCTGTCGAACACGCAGGCCGAAGGGCTGATCGAACATTTCTCGACCGTTCTTGCCGACAATGGTGGCAAGGTCGTCGAAAACGAATACTGGGGTGTGCGCACCCTGGCCTACAAGATCAACAAGAACCGCAAGGGCCACTATGCCTTCCTGCGTTCGGACGCGCCCTCGGCCGCCGTGCAGGAAATGGAGCGTCTGGCCGGCCTGCACGAAGACGTCATGCGCGTGCTGACCGTCCGCGTGGACGAGCACAAGGAAGGCCCCTCGATCCAGATGCAGAAGCGCGAAGAGCGCGGCGAGCGTGGGGATCGTGGCGACCGCGGGGATCGTGGTGACCGTGGGGATCGCGGCGACCGTGGTGATCGTGGCGAGCGCCGCGAGCGTCGCGACCGCGACGACCGGAACTAAGGGAAGGAACCAGAACAATGGCAAACAAACCCTTCTTCCGCCGCCGGAAAGTCTGCCCCTTCTCGGGCGACAACGCGCCTGCGATCGACTACAAGGACACCCGCCTGCTGCAGCGCTACATCAGCGAACGCGGCAAGATCGTGCCCTCGCGCATCACCGCCGTCTCGGCCAAGAAGCAGCGTGAGCTGGCCCGCGCCATCAAGCGCGCCCGCTTCCTCGCCCTGCTGCCCTATGCCGTGAAGTAAGGAGAGACGACCATGCAAGTCATCCTGCTGGAACGCGTGGCCAAGCTTGGCCAGATGGGCGAAGTCGTGAAGGTCAAGGACGGTTTCGCGCGCAACTACCTGCTGCCGCAGGGCAAGGCGCTGCGTGCCTCGCAAGCCAATATCGCGTCCTTCGAGGCCCGCAAGGCCGAACTCGCGACCCGCAACGACGAAAGCCGTGCGGACGCCCAGAAACTGGCCGAGAAAATCGACGGTCAGGTGTTCGTCATCATCCGTTCGGCCTCGGACGCCGGCGCGCTTTATGGCTCGGTCACCCCGCGTGACGCTGCCGACGCCGCCAATGCCGAAGGTTTCGCGGTCGAGCGCCGTCAGTTCGTGCTGACCGCGCCGATCAAGGAACTGGGCCTGCACGAAGTGCGCGTGCACCTGCACCCGGAAGTCGATGCGACGATCAAGCTGAACGTCGCCCGCTCGGCCGAAGAGGCGCAGTTGCAGGCCTCGGGCAAGTCGATCCAGGAACTGGCCGCCGAAGAGGAAGCCGCCGCGGAATTCGAGATCGCCGAACTGTTCGACGATATCGGCTCGGCCGGCCGCGACGAGGACGATGCCGGCAACTGATTGCCGCGTCCCTCATGACAAACGCAAGAAACGCGCCCCCGTGGCGCGTTTTTTCATGCCGGGATGCCGGCGGCGGCCGCGCGGCGGAACATTCGCCCGCGCCACGGGTTAAACCGCTGATGCGACAACATCCAAGGATTTGCCCGCCATGTCCCGCAATGACGACCCGGCTCAGGACCATCCGCCGATCACCCGGACCGAGGCCGACACGACCAGCGACACCCGCTTTGGTCCGCGCCCCGTCCCCGAGGGGCACCGCCACCCCGCCGGCCCGATGGAATCGCGCCGCATCCCGCCGCATGGCGATGTCTCGCCCGATGGCAGCCGGGTCTGGCCGCGCCCCTCGCCCACCGCGAAATGGCTGGTCTGGGGCGGCACGGCGCTGGCCGCCGCCGCCGCGACTGCGGGCACCGTGATCGTCGCGCGGCATGTCATCGACGCGCTTTCGGGCGGCGGGCGCGGCAAGGGCGGCCCGGAACATTCCATGGCGCCGCGCTTTGCCGATCTGTCGCCCGAGGAACGCGCCGCCATGCGCCGCCGCGTCCGCGAGCGTGACGCCGAAGATGAGCGCCGCATGGCCGGCCTGCGCGCCAGGGCCGAGGCCAGCGCCAGTCACGACCCCGCCGCCCGCCCCCGCCGCGCCCCGCCCATGGGCTTTGCCCAAGAGGTCGAGGCGAATGCCGCCAGCCTGCGCAACGGGTTCGACGACCTGATGCACTGGACGACCGGGGCGCTGTCGGGCTTTCGCGGTGTCGCCGGGCAGGCCAGCACGATCCTGCGGGAATTCGACGGCGCCGCCGGGATCATCGGCGATATCCTGTGCCGCAAGGGCGCCGACCGTGCAGAGGCAGATCGCAAGGCGCGCCCCCACGACGCGCCCCCTCACGACGCGCCCCCTCACGACGCCCCCATGCCCGACCTGCGCGACGATCCCTTGCTGCACGACCCGCTGGACGGCCCCGATGCCGAAGGCCCCTCGGACCAGAACGCGCGCCTGCACCGGCTTTAGGCGGCCCCGATCAGTGACAGCGCAAGTCCCAGTGCCGCGCACAGCGCCAGCACCGGGACCGTGCCCATGCGCAGCCGGAACACGGCCACCAACGCCAGCGCCGTCAGCGCCGCAGCGGCGAGGTTGACCGAGGCGAGGACCGGCACCGTCAGATGCAGGCCATGGCCCGACAGCACCCGCGTTTCGGCAAAGATGACATGCAGACCGAACCACAGTGCAAGGTTCAGGATCACGCCCACCACCGCCGCCGTCACCGCCGTCAATGCGGCGCCCAGGTCGTGATTGCCGCGCAGCCGCTCGATATAGGGGGCGCCCAGGAATATCCAAAGGAAACAGGGCACAAATGTCACCCATGTGGTCAGAAGCCCGCCCAGCGTGCCCGCCAGCAGCGGCGGCAGCGCGCCGGGGTCGCGAAACGCCGCCATGAAGCCCACGAATTGCGTGACCATGATCAGGGGACCGGGCGTGGTCTCGGCCATGCCAAGCCCGTCCAGCATCTCGCCCGGGGCCAGCCAGCCGTAATGCTGCACCGCCTGCTGGGCGACATAGGCCAGAACCGCATAGGCACCGCCAAAGGTCACCACCGCCATGGCGCTGAAAAAGCCCGCGATCTGGGCAAAGACATTCTGCGGCCCAAGCCACAGCACCAGCCCCGCCACCGGCAGCAGCCACAGCCCCAAAAGCACGGCCGAGATGCGCAGCGCCCAGGCCCGGTTCACCTGCGCGTGGTCGGGCGTTTCCTCGCCCAGAAGCGTGTCGGCATCATCGACCTGCACTGCGCCGATGCGGCCATGACCGCCGCCCTTGGCAAAGGCCGGCAGGCCTGCGCGCGATCCGGCATAGCCGGTCAGCCCGGCCGCCAGCACGATCAGCGGGAAGGGCACGGCAAAGGCGAAGATGGCGACGAATGACGCCGCGGCGATGGCCAGCATGGCACCGTTGCGCAAGGCCCGGCGCCCGATGCGGATGACGGCCTGCACGACGATGGCCAGCACCGCCGCCTTGAGGCCGAAGAACAGCCCCTCGACCATGCCGGTCCGACCCCAGATCGCATAGATCCAGCTTAACGCCATGATCGCGACCGCGCCGGGCAGCACGAAGAACAGCCCCGCGATGATCCCGCCCGGCGTGCGATGCATCAGCCAGCCGATATAGACGGCAAGCTGCTGCGCCTCGGGGCCGGGCAGCAGCATGCAATAGTTCAGCGCGTGCAGAAAGCGCCGCTCGCCCAGCCATTTCTGTTCCTCGACCAGAACGCGATGCATCAGGGCGATCTGCCCCGCCGGGCCGCCAAAGCTCAGCAGGCCGATGCGCGCCCAGATGCGCGCGGCCTCGGCCAGGGTCGGATATTCAGGCCTGGCCATCTTTGCCCCCGGCTGTCGTCGCGGCAAAGATATATCGGCGCGCGAAATGTGAAAAGCCGCCCCGAAGGGCGGCTTTTCCGAAATCGCCGGCGATGAAGGATCAGACCTGATCCAGCGCCTCGATGGCTTTTTCCAGATCGTCCTTGCTGACCGTCTTGTCGGTGACCTTGGCGCCATCGACGATGTGATCCACGACCTTGTCTTCAAAGATCGGGGCGCGAAGCTGCTGCTGCGCCTGCGGGTTCTTCTGGATGAACTCGAAGAACGCGCGCTCCTGGCCCGGATACTGACGGGCCTGTTGCAGCACGGCCTGCGTCATTTCCTGATCCGAGACCGTCACCTCGGCCTTCTGGCCGATCTCGGCCAGCAGCAGGCCAAGGCGGACGCGGCGCTCGGCCAGCTTCTTGTGCTCGTCCGTCGGCTCGATCGAGCCGTGGTTGTGGCCGTGCTCCTCGGGGTGCTCTTCGTGCCAGAGCTGGTGGGCGATCTGGTGCGCCTCGGCCTCGACCAGCGATTCGGGCAGGTCGAACTTGACCAGCGCATCCAGCTTGTCCAGCAGCGCGCGCTTGAGAACCTGACGCGCGGCGCCCTTGTATTCGGCTTCCAGGCGGCCACGGATCTGGGTCTTCAGCGCGTCCAGGCTTTCCGAGCCGAATTTCTTCGCCAACTCGTCATCCAGTTCGGCCGGTTTCGGGGCCTTCACCGCCTTGACGGTGGTTTCAAAGATCGCGTCCTTGCCGGCCAGCGCCGGGTGGCCGTAATCCTCGGGGAATTTCACCTCGACCTTGACTTCGTCGCCGGCTTTCGCGCCGGTCAGCTGGTCCTCGAAGCCGGGGATGAAGCTGCCCGAGCCCAGAACCAGCGGATAATCCTCGGCCGAGCCGCCGTCGAAGGCTTCGCCATCGACCATGCCCTTGAAGTCGATGACGACCTGATCGCCCGACTTCGACT
>RRZU013510390.1_pt1 | contig 25782 bp, 24 predicted proteins | sample 2165561 | NCBI WGS metagenome assembly RRZU01 (sample SAMN10456909, study PRJNA506462) | wastewater metagenome | isolation source: wastewater sludge | place: USA: Moscow, Idaho | reverse complement strand
CTTCCTCCGGGCTCCCGTCCTGCCCGTGCCCTTCGGCTACGACGCGCGCTGGCAGCTGCTGCACCCCGACGACGCGATCGCCGCCCTCGTCGCCGCGGCGACGGAGGGTGAGGGGCCCGGCGCAGCGGGCACGCCCGGCGCGTCCGGATCACCCGGCGCGCAGAACTCGGTCGTCAACGTCGCCGGCGACGGGGTGCTCACGCTGTCGACGATCGCGCGGCGCCTGGGGCGCCCGGTCGTCGCCGTCCCGACCGCGACGGGGCGGGCCCTGGGCTCGGTCGCCCGCCGCTTCCACCTGCGCTCGATGTCCGACGACCAGATCGACTACCTCATGTGGGGTCGCTGTCTGGACACGAGCCGGATGCGCACTCGGCTCGGGGTCGAGCCGTCGTGGTCGACCGGTGCCGTCGTCGACGAATTCGCCCGCGGGCTGGGCGCGTCCGGCATCGGACCGGTCCCGGTGATGCGCGGGGCCGTGCGCCTGGCGGACACCGTCTCGGGATTCGGCGCGGTGCTGCGCCCGGCGTCGGGGAGCGGGTCGTGAGCGCGCCCCACGGCGGCCCGCAGGGCGAGTCGGACGCGGAGCTCGCGGGGCGCCTCGAGCGGGCCGTCGAGCTCCTCGTCGCCACGGTCCGCTGGGCCGTGCGCCAGACCTCCTCGGAGCTGACCGAGGGGGAGGTCGAGCAGCGGGTCGCGGCCTTCCTCGCCTACCTGCGCCGCCGCGTCACCGGCGAGATCGAGATCGACGAGTTCGGCTTCGACTCCGACTTCACGCGCCACGTCTACCTGCCGGTGCTCCGGGTGCTCTACCGACACTGGTTCCGCGTCGAGGTCACCGGCATCGAGAACATCCCCGCCGACGGCCCGGCGCTCGTCGTGGCGAACCATTCCGGCACGATCCCGCTCGACTGCCTCATGACTCAGGTCGCGATCCACGACAGCCATCCGCAGGGGCGCTTCCTGCGCCTGCTCGGGGCCGACCTCGTCTTCCGCACCCCGGTCGTCGGCGAGAAGTTCCGCGCCGGCGGCACGACCCTGGCCTCCCCGCAGGACGCCCTGCGCCTGCTGCGTCAGGGGGAGCTCGTCGGGGTGTGGCCCGAGGGCTACAAGGGCGTCGGCAAGCCGTTCTCCGAGCGCTACCGGCTTCAGCGCTTCGGGCGCGGCGGCTTCGTCGCGACCGCACTTCGCACGGGAGCCCCGATCGTGCCGTGCTCGATCGTCGGCGCGGAGGAGACGTATCCCAAGATCGGCGACATCACCCCGCTCGCGCAGCTGCTCGACGTCCCCTACTTCCCGGTGACGCCGACCTTCCCGCACCTGGGGCTGCTCGGGCTCGTGCCGCTGCCGAGCAAGTGGATCATCGACTTCTCCCCGCCGCTGGACACCTCCGATCTCGGCCCCGAGGCCGCCGACGACCCGCTCCTCGTCTTCGACCTCACCGACCGGATCCGCGAGACGATCCAGCGCCGCCTGCACGTCCTGCTCGCCCAGCGGGGGTCGGTCTTCGGCTGAGGTCTCGTCGGGACCGTGGGTGGATCGCACTATTGGACGAGCGTCATAGACTTGCGGGATGACCTCCGCCGCGCGTATCACGCTCATCACGAAGCCCGGCTGCCACCTCTGCTCGCTGGCCCGCCAGGTCATCGAGCGGGTGGACGCCGACCTGCACGTCGGGTGGGAGGAGAAGTCGATCGCAGACATCGACAGCCCCGACCCGCTGTGGTGGGAGCAGCTGCCGATCACGCTCGTCGACGGGCGTCAGCACGACTACTGGCGCGTCAGCGAGAGCCGGCTGCGCACCGCGCTGCAGGCCGAACCCGCCCGGTCCGCCTGAGCGTTCCCATTCGTTCCCATCCACCGGGTCGCCGGGGCGACGAGGTCGAGGCAGACCGTTCCTGGACAGGTGACCTGCACGTCAGGCCTGGCCACGCGTGGTATAGCCGCCCGGAGCAGCCCGCCGGGTCGCGTGGAGGGTTTGGCGCAAGACAGGTCGCCGACCTAAGGTGAGTGGCGTTCCTCCCGCCCGGGGCGTGTCAACGCCGGCGGGCCCAGACATGCCGAAGGAGCCGGTGACCTCCGTTGCCTGCCGACACTGCAACACGTCGCGGGATCCCTGATGCCACGGTGGCCCGACTGCCGGACTACCTGCGGGCCCTGACAGAGTTCATGCGCCACGACACCGACACGGTATCTTCCGGCGAACTCGCGGCTGCGGCCGGGGTGCAGTCGGCTCAGCTGCGGCGGGACCTGTCCTACCTGGGATCGCACGGGGTGCGTGGCGTCGGCTACGACACGGCTCGCCTCGCGGCGGAGATCAGCCGGCGGCTCGGGATGTCGCGGCACTGGCCGGTCGTCATCGTCGGAGCGGGTCGTCTGGGGCAGGCGATCTCCGGCTACCCGGGCCTGGTGGACGGCGGCTTCCGCGTCGCCGCTCTCCTGGACCGCGACCCCGACCTCATCGATCGGCCCCTCGGCGTCGAGCCCGCGCACCCGCAGGGGCGCCCCGGCCGGCCGGGGCCGCTCGTCATCCGCGACGTCGCCGGGCTCCCGCAGATGGTCCGCGAGCTCGGCCCCGTCATCGGCGTCATCGCGACCTCGGCCGAGGGCGCGCAGGCCGCCTGTGACGCCTTCGTCGGCGCCGGCGTCCACTCGATCCTCTCCTTCGCCCCCGGGGTCCTCGCGGCGCCCGAGCACGTCAACGTGCGCCGGGTCGACGTCGCCAGCGAGCTGGCGATCCTCGCCTTCCACGCCCAAGACGACGCCGCCCACCGGCGCACGAGCCCGATCACCGAGGCCGACGCGGAGGCCGACGCGACCGCGGTGGGGGTGCCGACCGGGGATCTGCCGGCGGGGGACGTGCCGGTCGGCCGCCCGCCGGGGCCGGGGGGCGTGAGTTCGCCGGAGCGCGCCCACGGGGCGGGGCCCCACGCAGGTGCAGATCGCGCAGGTGCAGATGTCGTCGGAGCGGCCGGCCGGGCCGGGATCGCAGTGGAGGTGACCGGATGAGCATCGTCGTCATGGGGTTGTCCCACCAGACGAGTCCGATCGACGTGCTCGAGCGCGTCGCCCTCGACGCCGCCGGCGCGCAGGCGCTGGCGCGCGCCGTCGTGAGTGGACACAACGTGAGCGAGTCGGTCGTCATCGCGACGTGCAACCGCCTCGAGGTCTACGCGCAGGTCGCGACCTTCCACGGCGCGGTCGACGACATCGGCGCCGCGCTCGTGCGGGCGACCGGGATGTCGCGCGCCGGCCTGGGCGACCACTGCTACGTCCACTACGAGGACCGGGCGATCGCCCACGCCTTCGGGATGGCCTGCGGGCTGGACTCGATGGCCGTCGGTGAGCCGCAGATCCTCGGCCAGATCCGCGACGCCCTCGAGACCGCGCAGACCGCCGGCACCGCGGGACCGGCGCTCAACGGGCTCTTCCAGCAGGCCCTGCGCGTCGGCAAGCGGGCCCACAGCGAGACCGACCTCGACCGCGCCGGGCGCGACCTCGTCGGCGAGGGGCTCGTCGCCGCAGCCGAATTCGTCGGCCCGCTGGAGGCGGCCCGCGTGCTCGTCGTCGGTGCCGGCTCGATGAGCGCGCTCGCCGCCGCGCAGGTCTCCCGCGCGGGGGCGGCCCGACTCACGGTCATCAACCGGACCGAGGCGAAGGCCAAGCACCTCGCCGCGAGCACCGGCGCCGACTCCCTCCCGTGGGAGGACCTGCCCGACGCCCTCGCCCACGCCGACGTCGTCGTCACCTGCACCGGCGCGCTCGGCCACATCATCACGCCCGACATGGTGGAGCGCTCCCGCGCGGGCCGTGGGCGACAGGTCCTCGTCGACCTCGCCCTGCCGCGAGACGTCGACCCCGACGTCGCACTCGTGCCGGACACCCGCGTCGTCGGCCTCGCCGACCTCGGCCGGCGCCTCGCGCTGCGACCCGAGGGGGGCGACGTCGACGCGGTGCGCGATCTCGTGACCGGCGAGGTGGCGACCTACCTCGTCATGCGCCGCAGCCAGGAGGTCGGCCCGACCGTGGCTGCCCTGCGCGCCTCGGCCGCCCAGGTCGTCGCCGCGGAGGTGCGTCGCCTCGAGGGCCGACTGCCTCAGCTCGACGACGCGACCCGATCCGAGGTCCACCGCACGATCAACCGGGTGGTCGACAAGCTCCTGCACACCCCGACGGTGCGGGTCAAGCAGCTCACGGCCGACGACAGCGGCACGACCTCGACGGATTACGCCGCGGCGCTGCGCGAGCTCTTCGACCTCGACCCCGGCGAGACGACGACGAGCGGGGCCACGCCCCGGCCGGGCGTCACTCCGGGGATGAGCACATGAGCGCCCCTCTGCGCCTGGGCACCCGCCGCAGCCGCCTCGCGACGACCCAGTCCGGCTGGGTCGCCGACCTGCTGCGCTCGCGCGGGCACGCCGTCGAGATCGTCCCGATCGTCACCGAGGGCGACGTCAACGCTGCCCCGCTGACTCAGATCGGTGGCACGGGCGTCTTCGCCAGCGCGATCCGCCAGGCCCTGCACGAGGAGCGGATCGACCTTGCGGTCCATTCGCTCAAGGACCTGCCGGTCGCCCCCGAGCCCGGGCTCGTCATCGCGGGCATCCCGCCGCGGGAGGATCCGCGCGACGCCCTGTGCGCCCGCGACGGCCTGACGCTGGAGGCGCTGCCCGCCGGGGCGCGCGTCGGCACCGGCTCGCCGCGGCGGGTCGCCCAGCTGCGGACCCGACGCCCCGACCTCGACATCGTCCCGCTGCGCGGCAACGTCGAGACCCGGCTGCAGGCCGTGGCCGACGGGCGCCTCGACGCGATTCTCCTCGCCTACGCGGGCCTGACCCGGCTCGGGCTGCGCGCGCACGTGACCCAGGTCCTGCCGACCCAGCTCATGCTCCCGGCTCCCGGGCAGGGGGCACTGGCCGTCGAATGTCGGACCGACCGCGAGGACGTCGTGGCGGTGCTGCGCGACATCGACGACGCCGCGACCCGCCGCGCGACGAGCGCCGAGCGGGCACTGCTCGCGGCCCTCGAGGCCGGGTGCACCGCCCCGATCGGCGCGCTGGCCGTGCCCGACGGCGAGACCGGGCTGCTGCTCGAGGCCTTCGCCGGCACCGACACCGCCGACCTCACGTTCCGCGACGCGCTCACCGGTGCCGCCGACGCACCGGAGGCGCTCGGCGCGGCCCTCGCGCAGCGCCTGCTCGACGCCGGCGCCCATCGCCTCGCCGGGCAGGCGGGTCAGCGTCTGGCCCCGCCGTCCGGATCGGTGACCCGGGACACCCGACCCGACACCGACCCCCCGCACGACCCCGAAGACCTAGTCCCACCAGGCGCGTCGACCCGCGCCGCCGCCACCGAGAAGATCCAGGAGTGCCAGACGTGAGCGCCACCGGCCACGACCGCACGACCTCGCCCGCCCACGCCGCGACGACCTCCTCCCCGCTGGCCGGGGCCTCACCCCGCCACGCCCGCGTCGCCTTCGTCGGAGCCGGGCCCGGCGACCCCGGCCTCCTCACGATCCGCGGGAGCCAGCTGCTGGCCGCCGCCGACGCCCTCGTCCTCGACGCCGGCGTGCCGCGCGACGTCGTCGCCGCCCACCAGCGCCACGACGTGACGATCGTCGAGGCCGGCTTCGGCGACGAGGGAGTCGCGCTGACCCGCGCCTCGCGCGCCAAGCTCCTCGTCCGCACCGCCAAGGCGACGACGGTGACGCAGCTGACCACCTCGATCGAGGCGACCGCCGCCGGGACGTCGCGCGGTCTCGTCGTCCGCGTCATGGCCGGTGACCCCGGTACGTTCAACGGTCTGGCGACCGAGCTCGCCGCCTGCCACAAGGCCGGCCTCGAGGTCGAGATCGTGCCCGGCGTGAGCACGGTCCACGCCGCCCCGACCTACGCCGGGGTGCCGCTGAGCTCCGACAAGTCGCCGACGATCCTCACGAGCTGCGGCGACCCCGCGCGCGCGGACTGGAGCGGCGCGGCCGGCACGGCCGTCACCGTCGTCATCGTCGGCGACGCCGAGCAGGTGGCCGCCGGGCTCGCGCGCGTGCTCGCCGCGGGCCGCGACCCCCAGACCTCGGTCGCGCTGACGCAGGACCCGACGACGACGACGCAGCGGACCGTGACGACGACCCTGGAGGAGGCCGGCGCCATGATCGAGGACGGCACGATCACCCCCGCCCTCGCGGTCGTCGGCTCGACCGTCGACTCGCGCGACGAGCTGTCGTGGTTCGAGACCCGCCCGCTCTTCGGCTGGCGCGTCCTCGTGCCGCGGACCAAGGACCAGGCCGGTGGCACGCTCGCCCGCCTCGCGACCTACGGCGCCGAGGGCGAGGTCGTCCCGACGATCAGCGTCGAGCCGCCGCGCACCCCGCAGCAGATGCAGCGCGCGATCAAGGGCCTGGTGACCGGCCGCTACGAGTGGGTCGGCTTCACCTCGGTCAACGCGGTGAAGGCCGTGAAGGAGAAGCTCGCCGAGATCGGCCTCGACGTCCGCGCCTTCGCCGGGCTGAAGATCGCCGCGGTCGGCGGCGTCACCGCTCAGGCCCTGCGCGACTGGGGTCTCGAGCCCGACCTCGTGCCCGCCGGCGAGGAGTCCGCGCGCGGCCTCCTCGAGGTGTGGCCGCCGTATGACGACGTGCTCGACCCGATCAACGGCGTCTTCCTCCCGCGGGCCGACATCGCGACCGAGACGCTCGTCGCCGGCCTGCAGGAGATGGGCTGGGAGGTCGACGACGTGACGGCCTACCGGACCGTGCGCGCCGCGCCGCCGCCCGCGCCGACCCGCGAGGCGATCAAGAGCGGGGCGTTCGACGCGGTCGTCTTCACCTCCTCCTCGACGGTTCGCAATCTCGTCGGGATCGCCGGCAAGCCCAACCCGAGCACCGTCGTCGCCTGCATCGGCCCGGCGACCGCCAAGACCGCGCAGGAGCACGGGCTGACGGTCTCGGTCATCGCCGAGAGCGCGAGCGGCGACGCCCTCGTCGACGCACTCGCCGCCTACGGTCGCTCGCTGCGCGAGCAGGCCCGGGCCGCCGGTGAGGAGCTGCAGCGCCCGAGCCAGACGCGCACGACCGGTCGCCGCAAGAGCCGGTGATGGGCGCGGCGGGCGGATCGTCCGGGCTCTCCGGCTTCTCCGGCTTCTCCGGCAACGGATCTCGGCAGCGCCCGCGCCGCCTGCGGGCGACGCCGACGCTGCGCGGCCTCGCGCGGGAGACGCGGCTGGACCCGGGTCAGCTCATCCTTCCGGTCTTCGTCGCCGAGGGGCTGAGCGAGCCGCGGCCGATCGCCTCGATGCCCGGCGTCGTCCAGCACACGCTCGACACCCTCGTCGACACCGCGCGCGAGGTCGTCGCGGCCGGGCTCGGGGGCATCATGCTCTTCGGCGTGCCCGCGACCCGCGACGCCGTGGGCTCCGGGGGCACCGACCCCGACGGCATCCTCAACGTGGCGCTCGCCCGGGTCCGCGAGGCCGTCGGCGACGACACGCTCGTCATGGCCGACCTGTGCCTCGACGAGTTCACCGACCACGGCCACTGCGGGGTGCTGAGCACCGACGCACACGGCCGCACGGTCGTCGACAACGACGCGACGCTCCTGCGCTACGCCGACATGGCCGTCGCGCAGGCCCGTGCCGGGGCGCATGTCGTCGGCCCCTCGGGGATGATGGACGGCCAGATCGGCGTGATCCGCGACGCGCTCGACGCGGCGGGCTTCGCCGAGGTCGTGATCCTCGCCTACTCGGCGAAGTACGCCTCGGGCTACTACGGGCCCTTCCGCGAGGCGGTCGGCTCGACGCTCACCGGCGACCGGGCGACATACCAGCAGGATCCGGCGAACCTGTCCGAGTCGCTGCGCGAGGTCGCGCTCGACGTCGAGCAGGGTGCCGACATCGTCATGGTCAAGCCCGCGCTGCCCTATCTCGACGTGATCCGCGCGGTGCACGAGCGCGTCGACGTGCCGGTCTGCGCCTACCAGGTGTCGGGGGAGTACGCCCAGATCGAGGCGGCCGCCGCGAACGGCTGGATCGACCGCGATCGCGTCGTGCTCGAGTCCCTCACCTCGATCCGGCGGGCCGGGGCGAGCAGCATCCTCACCTATTACGCGCTCCACGCGGCCGAGTTGCTGCGCGACGGGCGATAATCCGCGGATGGACCGTTCCGCGATGACCTCGGGGTAAACCGCCGATGAGCACGATATGAGCAGTGACGCGTCGCCGGGCGGCGGCGACGAGCCGGTCCGCTGGCTGGATCCGCAGGAGCAGCGCGCCTGGCGGGCCTTCCTGCGCGGCTCGCGCCTGCTCAACGAGACGCTCGACGACGACATGCAGGAGCACGGCGTCAGCCTCTCGGAGTACGAGATCCTCGCGATGCTCTCCGAGGCCCACCCCGAGGGGCTGCGGATGTCGGCCCTGGCCGATCTCGTCGTGCAGTCGCGCAGCCGACTGAGTCACACGGCGCTGCGGCTCGAGCGGCGCAAGCTCGTGCGGCGCCGGCCCACCCCCGGCGACGGCCGCGGCGTCGAACTCTCGCTCACGCCCGCCGGTCGCGTGACCGTCGACCGTCTCTCACCGGTCCACGTCCGCAGCGTCCGTGCCCATCTCGTCGACCTCCTCACCCCCGAGCAGCTCGTCGAGGTAGGGCGGGCGATGCACATCGTGCGCTCCGCGATCCTCGATCTCGACCCCGAGGACCCCACACCGATCCTGTGAGGTCACGCTCGGCATGATGGGGCCCATGACCGTAGGTGAGCAGACCCCCGACCCCGCGATCGCATCGAGCGAGCAGTCGAAGGAGTCGCCGAGCGTGCACTCGACGGCCGAATCGGCCGCCGTCATGGCGCGCGCCCAGGCGGTCACGCCGGGCGGGGTCAACTCCCCGGTCCGCGCCTTCAAGGCCGTCGGCGGCACCCCGCGCGTCATCGCCTCGGCGAGCGGACCGTGGCTCACCGACGTCGACGGCAACCGATATGTCGACCTCATCTGCTCGTGGGGGCCGATGATCCTCGGCCACGCCCACCCCGACGTGCTCGCCGCCGTGCAGGACGCGGCGACGCGCGGCTTCAGCTTCGGCACCCCGAGCGCCAACGAGGTCGCCCTCGCCGAGGAGATCGTGGCCCGCGTCGAGCCCGTCGAGCAGGTCCGCCTCGTGAGCAGCGGCACCGAGGCGACGATGAGCGCGGTCCGGCTCGCCCGCGGGGTGACCGGACACGCCAAGGTCGTGAAGTTCGCCGGCTGCTACCACGGGCACGTCGACGCCCTCCTCGCGCACGCCGGCAGCGGGGTCGCCACCTTCGGGCTGCCGGACTCCGCCGGGGTCCCGGCGAGCGCGGCGGGGGAGACGATCGTGCTGCCCTACAACGACGAGGCAGCCCTGGCGGCGGCCTTCGCTGAGCACGGGGAGGAGATCGCCTGCCTCATCACCGAGGCCTCGCCGGGCAACATGGGCGTCGTGCCGCCCGCGCCGGGCTTCACCGCGGCGATGCGCCGGATCACCCGCGCGCACGGCGCCCTGCTCATCTCCGATGAGGTGATGACGGGCTTCCGGTGCAGCGCATCGGGCTGGTATGGGCTCGAGGGGCCGTACGAGGACGGGCCGCCGGATCTCTTCACGTTCGGCAAGGTGATGGGCGGCGGCTTCCCGGCGGCGGCCTTCGGCGGGCGCGCCGACCTGCTCGCCCAGCTCGCACCGCTCGGCCCCGTCTATCAGGCCGGCACGCTCTCGGGGAATCCCGTCGCCACCGCGGCCGGGCTCGCGACCCTGCGCGGCTGCACGCCTCAGGTCTACGACCGGCTCGACGTCGTCGCGCACACGATCGCCGACGCCGCAGGTGAGGCGCTCACGGCGGCCGGGGTGCCGCACACGATCCAGTGGGCCGGGTCGATGTTCAGCGTCTTCTTCCGCGACGGCGCGGTGGCGAACTACGACGACGCGCGCGCTCAGGACGTGCCCGCCTTCGCCGCCTTCTTCCACGCGATGCTCGACGCCGGGGTGCACCTGCCGCCCAGCGCCTACGAGGCGTGGTTCGTCTCGGCGGCCCACGACGACGAGGCGGTGGAGACGGTGCTCGCGGCGCTGCCCGCGGCTGCCAGGGCGGCTTCAGAAACCCGTGACAGGATGCCCCGATGAGCTCCCGCACGACCGATCGCCAGATCGTGCACCTCCTGCGTCACGGTGAGGTGGAGAACCCGGCCCGCATCCTCTACGGCCGGCTGTCGGACTATCACCTCTCGCAGCGCGGCCGGGCGATGGCCGACATGGTCGCGCAGCACCTGGCCGGCCGCGACATCGGCATGGTCACGGCCTCCTCGCTGGATCGCGCGCAGGAGACCGCCGCGCCGATCGCCGCAGCGCACGGGCTGGGGGTGCACACCGACGACCGGGTCATCGAGGCCGGCAACCACTTCGAGGGCAAGCGCTTCGGTCACGCCGAGGGCTCGCTGAAGCACCCGCCGAACTGGCCGCTGCTGATCAACCCGCTGCAGCCGTCGTGGGGGGCGCCCTACGACCGCATCGCGGCGCGGATGCTCGCCGCGATCACCGCCGCCCGCCGCGCGGTGACGCGGCTCTACGACGGTGGCGAGGTCGTCATCGTGAGCCACCAGCTGCCGATCTGGACGATCCGGCGCTTCCTCGAGGGACGCCCGATGTGGCACGACCCGCGGCGGCGGCAGTGCTCGCTCGCCTCGCTGACGACGCTGTCCTATCGCGGTGACGAGCTCGAGTCGATCACCTACAGCGAGCCGGCCGCGCCCCTGCTCGCCGGCGCGAGCGGAGGGCCGGGGGCGTGAAGCCGCTGAGTCGTCGCGATCTGCTGCGGGGCCTGCGCACGGTGGGGCTCGTCGGTGCCCTCGGTGCGTCTGTGGGCGCCACCGCGGCGTGCTCGGACGGCAATTCGATCGCCGAGCAGGCCCGCCGCGGCGACGACAAGGGCTTCATCGCCGGTGACGGCACGATCGAGCAGGTCGCGGCCGACCAGCGCGCGGCACCGCTGGATCTGTCGGGCACGCTGCTCGACGGCACGCCGTGGCAGATGAGCGAGGCGGCCGGCACGGTGCTCGTCGTCAACGTGTGGGGCTCGTGGTGCCAGCCGTGCCTCGCCGAGGCGCCGCACCTCGTGCAGGCGCACAAGACCCTCACCGCCCAGCACAAGGACGTCGCCTTCCTCGGCATCGACGTCGACGAGGGCCCCGAGACGGGCCAGGCCGGCGCCAAGGCGCTCGGGCTGCCCTATCCCTCGCTCACCGACCGCTACCGCAGCTACGGGCCGCGGCTGCAGGGCAAGGCCAACGCCATCCCGACGACCCTCGTGCTCGACCGGCAGCATCGGATCGCCGCGCGGATCTCCGGGCCGTTCACGACACCGACGACGCTGACGACCCTCGTCGAGGCCGTCGTCGCCGAGCCGGCCTAGCGCGATGGGTGGGGGCGTGGGCGCCATCGTCACCGATGGCAATGTCGTGCTCGCGGCGGCCGTCGCGCTGCTCGCGGGGCTCGTGTCGTTCGCCTCGCCGTGCGTCCTGCCGCTCGTGCCCGGCTTCCTCGGGTACGTCACCGGGATGGGGGAGACGGTCGCCCGGGTGACGAGCCCGTCGCCGCGTGCGGTGGGGACGGCGGGGGCAGGCGTCGCCGTCGCCGAGCCGGTGACCCGTGCGGCCCGGCGGCGGATCCTGTTGGGCGCCGTGCTCTTCGTCCTCGGCTTCAGCGTCGTCTTCGTCACCGGGACGATCCTCGCCTCGGTCGCCGGCACCGCCCTGGCCGCCCATCGCGAGCTCCTGACCCGCCTCGGCGGCGCCGTCGTCATCGCCCTCGCCCTCGTCTTCCTCGGCGTCGGGGCCGGGCTGGGCTTCCAGCGCTCGTTCCAGCCGCGGTGGCGCCCGGCCGCGGGCCTGGCCGGAGCACCGCTGCTCGGCGTCGTCTTCGGCATCGGGTGGGCGCCGTGCATGGGCCCGACGTATGCCGCGATCATGGCGCTCGCGACGAACCTGCGCGGGGACTCCGGTCAGATCACGCGCGGTGCGGTGCTCGGCGTCGCCTACTGCATCGGGCTCGGCCTGCCGTTCCTGCTCATCGCCGCGGGCTGGTCGCGCGCGGTCGCCGCGTCGGCGTGGCTGCGGCGGCACCACCGCGGGATCCAGCTCTTCGGCGGCCTCGTCCTCCTCGCGCTCGGCGTCCTGCTCCTCACCGGGCACTGGACCGACCTCGTCGCGCGCCTGCAGAACACGCTCATCTCCGACGTGACGACACCGCTGTGAGGGTGATCTAGACCGTGGCAACCTCGACCTCGTCGCGCCCCTCTGCGCCGCGCGATCCCGGCACACCCGGGGACGGCGGCCCGGCCGGGGGCATCGTGCAGCCTCGGCTCGGCCTGCTCGGCTGGGCCCGGTGGGCCTGGCGGCAGCTGACGAGCATGCGGACGGCGCTCGTGCTGCTCCTGCTCGTCGCGGTCGCCGCGATCCCGGGCTCGATCTTCCCCCAGCGCGACATCGACGCCTCGGCCGTGACGCGCTACCTGGAGGAGAACCCCACGTGGGGGCCGTGGGCCGACCGGCTCAAGCTCTTCGACGTCTTCACCTCGCCGTGGTTCTCGGCGATCTACCTGCTGCTCGTCGTCTCGCTGCTCGGCTGCATCATCCCGCGGACCATGCTGCATTGGCGGGCGCTGCGCACGCCCCCGCCGAAGGCGCCGGCCCGCCTGGAGCGGCTCAGCCAGTTCCGGGAGTTCGACGTCGACGCCTCCCCGGCGCAGGTCGCCGACGAGGCGCGCGCCGCGCTGCGCTCCTCGCGCTATCGGCTGCGGCGCGAGGACGCGTCGTCCTCGAAGGTGTCGGGTGCGTCGAAGGTGTCGGGTGCCTCAGGGGCGACAGGCTCGATCGACGTCGCCGGCGAATCGGGCTACCTGCGCGAGACGGGCAATCTCGCCTTCCACATCGGGGTCGTCGTCGTGACGATCGCGCTCGCCTGGGGCTATCTCGTCGCGTGGAAGGCCGACCGGATCGTGCCGGTCGGGGGATCGGTGACGAACACCCTGTCGGGCTACGACGCCTTCTCCGCCGGGCCGCTTGTCGACACCGGCGCGCTCGTGCCGTTCACCATCGCGCTCGACTCGCTCGACGTGCGCTTCGAGGAGGACGCGAGCGGTGCCCAGTTCGGGGCGGCGCGCGACTTCGTGGCGCAGACGACGGTGACGGAGCCCGGCAAGGCGCCCGAGAAGCGTCGGCTCGCCGTCAACGCGCCTCTGACCTTCGGGAACGCCTCGACCTACCTGCTCGGCAACGGCTACGCCCCGGTCATCACGGTCCGCAACGCCGAGGGCACGATCCTCTACCGGCAGGCCACGCCGTTCCTCCCGCAGGACGGGGTCTACACCTCCTCCGGCGCGGTCAAGGTCGTCGGGGCTCAGCCCAAGCAGCTCGGCTTCAGCGGGCTCTTCCTGCCGACCGCCTACATGACCCCGGACGGTCCGGCCTCGGCCTTCCCCGACGCGCGGAACCCGACCCTCGTGCTCACCGGCTGGTATGGCGACTTGATGACGAAGGGGCCGCAGTCGGTCTACACGCTCGACACCTCCGGGATGACCCAGCTGCGGGGCGCCGACGGCAAGCCGCTGCAGATCCTCCTCACGCCCGGGCAGACCGTGACCCTGCCCGACGGGCTCGGCTCGATCAGCCTCGACTCGGTGCAGCGGTGGGCCGGGCTGTCGACCCGGTACGACCCTGCGCGTCCGCTTGCGCTCGGGGCCTCACTCGTCTGCCTCGTCGGGCTGCTGGGATCCCTGCTCATCAAGCGTCGCCGCGTCTTCGTGCGCGTCACGCCGGCCGCCGGTGGGGGGAGTGTCGTGCAGATCGGCGCCCTGGCCCGCGGTGAGGACGCAATGCTCGGCGGCTATGTCGACGAGCTCGCCCAGCGGCTCGGGCGGCGGGGCGCGCCACCGGGCGACGTAGGCTGAGGGCCACGCGGACCTCGGACCGCCCGCACCCACGTCACGACGCCGCACTACTCGGAACGATCGCACCACTGGAGCCGCAACCCATGGACAGCCAGAGCCTGGCGCACCTGTCGAACCTCGTCCTCTACGGGGCGATGGGCGTGCTCGCCTTCACGATGATCGCCTTCGCGGTGCATCTCGCCTACACGGCCTCGGCCCGCTCGCAGCACACCGGCCGGCAGCGCGAGCGGACTCCGGTCGCGGTGGCCGCCGGTGTCGGTGAGCGCGCGACGGTCGAGGAGCTGCCGCAGGACGTCGTGTCCGACTCGTCCTCGGGCTCGACCTCGGCCTCGGCTTCGGGCTCGTCCTCGGCCGACCCGTCCGAGCGCGCCGCTTCCGATGCCGCGAGTCGCGCGGACCTGGGCACGCGCGCCGGGGGGATCGCGATGTCCCTGGCCTGGCTCGGCACCCTCCTGCTCGGCTTCTCCCTCGTGCTGCGCGGGCTTTCGGTGCACCGCGCGCCGGTCAGCAACATGTTCGAGTTCGCCTGTGCGGCGGCCTTCCTCGTCATGCTCGTCTACCTCGCCCTGGCGATGAAGCGACCGCTGCGCTGGCTCGGGCTCTTCGTCGTCACCCCGGTGCTCCTCGCGCTCGGTCTGGCGATCACGGTCTGGTACACCCCGGCGAGCGAGCTCGTGCCCTCGCTCAAGAGCACCTGGCTCGTCATCCACGTGCCCGTCGCGATCCTGTCGACCGCGGTCTTCACCGTCGCCTTCTGCGTGCTCCTCCTGCATCTGTGGCAGGCACGCCGCGAGGCCTTCCTCGCCCAGGGCCGACCGGTCCGCTTCGACCGCTTCCTCTCGACGCTGCCCGACGCCGCGTCGCTGGACCGCACGGCCTACTCCCTCGTCGTCGTCGCCTTCCCGCTGTGGACCTTCACGCTCATCGCCGGCGCGATCTGGGGGCAGCAGGCGTGGGGCACGTACTGGAGCTGGGACCCCAAGGAGGTGTGGACCTTCGTCATCTGGGTCATCTACGCCGCCTACCTGCACGCCCGCGCGACGGCCGGGTGGAGCCTGCGCACGGCGAATCTCATCGCCGTCGTCGGCTACCTCGCGATCATCGCCAACTTCACGATCGTCAACTACTACTTGCCCGGCATGCACTCCTACTCGGGATTGGTGACCCCCTGATGTCTCCCGCGATCCGCTACACCCTGGCCCGAATCACCATCTTCCTCGCCTGCCTCCTGCTCGGCTGGCTCCTCGGGCTGCGGGACAACCCGTTGCTGCTCCTGCTCATCGCGACGACGGTGTCGATGTTCATCTCCCTCTTCGTGCTCCGCTCGATGCGCGAGCAGTTCGCCGAGCAGGTCGCCGACAAGGTCGAGCACCGCACAGAGCGCAAGCAGGCCAAGGCCGCCCGCCGCCGCAGCGACGAGGTGCTCGAGGACGACGAGCTCGACGGCGCACCGGAGGCGACCTCCCCGCGGTCGACGCAGGAGCAGCCGGGCCGCTGACGCCCCGTCGCCGAGGCGCGTCTGCGCCTACAGGGCGAGGCCGAGGGTGAGCAGCAGCGCGTAGACGAGGGTGAGCATCCCCGTCCCCGCGAGCACGGGGATGAGGGCCGGCCCCTGGGCGCCGGAGCGGATCGCCCGGACCGCGGGCACCGCCACGACGAACGCGGCGAGCGCGAGGAGCGCCGCCGGGCGCGTGATCGCCGCGATGAGGACGCAGCCGGCCGCCCCGGCGAGCATCCCGAGGTAGGCCCGACGCGCCCCGGCGTCGCCGAGTCGGACGGCGAGGGTGCGCTTGCCGACCAGGGTGTCCCCGGGGATGTCGCGCAGGTTGTTCGCCATGAGGATCGCGCACGAGAGCAAGCCCACGCCGACGGCGCCGGCCCACGCCGCGGACGTCAGCGTGAGGGCTTGGGTATAGGTCGTGCCGAGCGTCGCGACGAGCCCGAAGAAGACGAAGACGAAGACCTCGCCGAGGCCGAGGTAGCCGTAGGGGCGTGACCCGCCGGTGTAGAACCAGGCGGCGACGATCGAGGCGGTACCGAGCAGCAGCATGACCCACGCCCCGGAGACGGCGACGAGCGCGAGCCCGGCGACCGCGGCCACCCCGAAGCAGGCGAAGGCGGCGAACTTGACCTGCCGCGGCGGCGCGAGGCGCTGCCCGACGAGCCGCACCGGCCCGACGCGCATGCCCTCGTCGTCCGTGCCGCGGATCCCGTCGGAGTAGTCGTTTGCGTAGTTGACCCCGACCTGCAGCGCGACGGCGACGAGCAGCGCGAGCAGGGCCCGCCAGAGGTCGGCCGCGCCGATCGCGGCGGCGGCGCCGGTGCCGATGAGGACGGGTGCGAGGGCTGCGGGCAGGGTGCGGGGGCGCGCCCCCTGGATCCACTGTGCTGGTGTCGCCATGGAGGGTTCGGTGGCTCTTTCGGTTGCTCGGGCGCGGTTCGGCCGCGCGGCGCGGGTGAAGTGGGAGTGCTCAGGGAGCGGGTGCCAGCGGATCAGAGGCCGCGCAGGAAATCCGGGTCGTCGTCGGGGCCGCGCGGTCCCGACCGATCCTGCGGGCGATCGCGCGTGAGGCTCGGCACGCTGGGTCGTCCGCCGAAATACCACGCACCTCCGCCGGCGAGCGGGAAGAGCAGGATGACGACGACCCACAGGACCTTGGGGAGGCCACGGACCTCGTCGTCGGGGGTCTGCACGCAGTCGACGAGCGTGTAGATGGTGAACCCGAGCACGAGCACGGCCAACACGAGCCTCAACATGATGCTCCTCCTCCTGCGGGCCTCCCATTCTCGCACCCCGCGGCGAGGGCGCGCAGCGCGGCGCGATCCGGCTTGCCCGGGCCCCGGAGCGGGAGTTCGGCGACCGTGACGAGGCGGCGGGGGAGCGCGTGGCCCGGGAGGGCGGATCGCAGGTCCTCGACGAGCCGCGGCCACTGCGCGCGCAGCCGCTCGTGTGTGTCGATCGGCGCGGCGAGGGCCAGGGCCACGACCTGCCCCCACTGGGCGTCCGGCACCCCGAAGGCGACGCCCTCGACTCCGGGTCGTGCACTCGCGAGCGCCTCCTCGACGACGACCGGGGCCACCTTGAGGCCGCCGGTGACGATGACGTCGTCGACCCGGCCGAGGACGTCGAGCGCCCCGGTCCGCAGCGCGCCGAGGTCGTCGGTGCGGAACCACCGCACGCCGTCGACCTGGGTGAAGGGCCTCTCCCCTGGGCCCCGCTCGCGGCCGTCGGGGAGGTAGCCCAGCGCGACGACCGGGCCGCCGAGGTGGATCCGGCCCGCCTGCCCCGCGGCGGTGCGGGCAGGGGAGTGTCCCGGTGCAAGGTCGGTCGGGTCGGCGTCCTTGGGGCGAACCTCGACGCGCACCCCGGGCAGGGCTCGACCGTCGTAGACGCAGCCGCCGGCCGTCTCGCTCATGCCGTAGGTCGTGACGACCCGGACGCCGCGGTCGCGGGCGCGCGCCAGCAGATCGCTCCCGGTCGCGGCACCCCCGACGAGCACGGCGTCGAACCCCGCGAGCGCGCGGGCCGCGTCGGCGTCCGCCAGCAGCCGGGTGAGCTGGGTCGGGACGAGCGAGACGTATCGGCACGGGGTGCCGGCCCGGGCGGTGGCTCGTACGTCGGCGACGAAGCCGGCGGCCGTGAAGGGCCCCGATGTCGCCCAGGCCGGTTCGACCCCGGCGGCGAGGCTGCGCAGGACGACCTGGAGGCCCGCGATGTGGTGCGGGGGCAGGGTGAGCAGCCAGCGACCCGGTCCGCCCAGCACGGCGTGCGTCGCCTCCGCGCTCGCGCGCAGCGCGGCCGTGGGCAGCACGGCGCGTTTGGGGCGCCCGGTCGAGCCCGACGTGCCGACCGCGATCCCGGCGGGCCACCTCCCGTCCGGCCCTTCTTCGGGCACTCCGACGGGCCCTCCTTCGGGGACGATGCGGTCGACCGACGCGCCGTCGACCGGCCCGAGGGGCACCTGCTCGTCGTCGGCGTGCGGGAGCAGCAGCGGCCCGTCGCCGTCGAGCATGGCCCGCAGGCGGTCGAGCGCCTCACGGACCGCGGGTCCGGGGCTCAGGAGGATGGGTTCGATCGACACGGGCTCAGCGTAGGAGTCGGCACCGACAAGCCGTCGCGACCGAGCTCCGCGCCCCTGACAGCACGTGACCCGGGGCGGCTCAGGCCGTGACGCGACGGGCGTCCTCGAGCGCGTCGATTGGGCGCGCCTCGACGAGCCGGGTCCGCGCGGACTCCACGCTCTCGCGCAGCCAGCCCGGCGCCTCGAAGAGGAAGCCGAGGCCGATCCGCGGCGCGAGGTCCTGGCAGGCCATGCAGATCGGCACGATGCACGCGGTGATGAGCAGCGGGTAGATCGTGTCGATCGTCGTCGAGGTCGCCGCGAGATCGCGCAGGGCGCCGAAGGGGCCCCAGGCGGTGAGGTCGATAACGACGATGACGGGGATGTGCAGCACGTAGATGCCGAGCGTCCGTCGCCCGACCGCGCGCCCCAGCGCCGCGTAGGGCGCGACCCGCGCGAGCAGTCCGGTGATCCCGATCATCGCGAGCCCGGCGAAGACGTAGAGCGCCATCGTGAGGGCCGCGTCGCCCAGGCTCGGCACCTGCAGGCTCATGAGGGTGCTCATGCCGATCTGCTGGTAGACGAGGTAGGCGCCCGCTGCCGCGACGGCTCCGAGGATCGGCTGGGCTGCGACCGCCCGCATGATCTGCGTGCCGTAGACCCCGAGGCCGAAGTACAGCGCGAAGGACAGGCCCCGCGTCCACAGCGGGCTCTCGAGCGTGTAGAGCTGCGTCGCGACGAGGTGGACCCCGAGGAGCGCGGACAGCACGACGACCCCGGGCACCCGGCGTAGCGCGGTGAAGCCGAGGATGTAGAGCGCGAGCGCGAAGACGTACCAGAGCGGGCTGTTCGGCAGGTAGAACTCGCGCAGGTAGGTGCTGAGCGAGTCGACCTGGAAGGGCACCGGCCGGTCCCCGGCCAGGAGGAGCATGGCGCCGAAGACGAGGAGCCAGACGACGTAGAGGTAGTAGTTCGTCACGGAGGCCTCGATGGCCTTGCCCCGGCGGAAGCCGCGACGGATCTTGCCGGCGGCGAGCATGCCCGAGATCGTGAAGAGCAGGGGCATCCGCACGGCCGTGACGATCTGGTTGACCCGGTCCCACCAGGCGATCGCGTCGCCCTTCGCGTGCTCCATCGCCCAGTAGTGGCCGATGCACGCGTGGAAGAGGACGACGGCCACGACCGCGCCGGCGCGCGCCATGTCGACCCAGTCGAGCCGGGTCGCGGCGGGCGACGCGGCCTTCGCCGGGATGGCAGGGGTCGAGCGGCTCGTGCGCTGCCGGACGCCGACGGGGGAGAGGCGTTCGAGGACGGACGCGACTGACATGTGCGGGCACCTCAAGGGGACGGTTCGATGGGCTCCATCGCTGCGGAACGCCGGGGACTCCGGTTGAGATTCACCGGATGCGGCGCCCGCCCGAGGGAGTCCGACGTCGGCGTCGGGGTGGGCGGCTGCGCGACTTGATCACTAAATGGTAACGGAGATCGGTGGCTTTCTCGACCATGTGATACCCAACGCGCGCCTGCAGGGTCCTCACCGTGTGCGCGGCAAGGGGGCGCCCCGCCCCCATGGGGGCCGCGCCGACGGTAGCCTCGACGCGGTGGAGCAACCCGCGGTCGGCGCTGGCTGCCCACCGGCGGTGACGCAGGCGTGACGGAAGGTGTGCGGTGACCACGGCGGTACTCGTCCTCAATTGCGGAAGCTCCTCGGTCAAGTTCGCCCTCGTCGATCCCGACAGCGGCGACCGCCTGCTCTCCGGGATCGCCGAGCGGGTCGGGCACCCCGAGGCGAGCATCACGATCCGCTACCCGCATGGGGCGCGTGAGCTCGAGCCTCCCGCCCGATGCGACCACCACGGGATCCTGGGCGTCGTCCTCGACGAGCTGAGCGAGTGGGCCCGATCGCACGGCATCGACGTCGTCGCCGTCGGCCACCGGATCGTCCACGGCGGCGAGGAGTTCGCCTCCTCGGTCGTGCTCGACGACGCGTCGACGGCCGCGGTCCGGGCGTGCGTCCCCCTCGCGCCGCTGCACAACCCGGCCAACATCGCCGGGGTCGAGGCCGCCCAGGCGCTGCTGCCCGACGTGCCGCACGTCGGGGTCTTCGACACGGCCTTCCACCAGAGCATGCCCCCCGTCGCCTATCGCTACGCCGTGCCGCAGGAGTGGTACGACGACCTGGGCGTGCGGCGATACGGCTTCCACGGCACCTCCCACCTCTACGTCTCGCAGGAGGCCGCGCGGATGCTCGGTCGCGCGGCCGACGACCCGCAGCTGCGGATCATCACGGCCCACCTGGGCAACGGTTGCTCGGCCACGGCGATCAAGGGCGGGCGCAGCGTCGACACGTCGATGGGCCTCACCCCGCTCGAGGGGCTCGTCATGGGGACCCGCTCGGGCGACCTCGACCCGGGCATCCTCGGCTATCTGGCCGACCGGACCGGCGCCGACGTCCACGCCCTCGTCGACGACCTCAACAAGCGCAGCGGTCTGCTCGGGCTCTCCGGGGTGAGCAACGACATGCGCGAGCTGACGGCCGCCGCGCACGCCGGCGACGAGCGGGCCCAGCTCGCGTTCGACATCTTCGTCTACCGCCTCGCGAAGTACATCGCCTCGCTCGTCGTGCCGCTCGGGGGCCTCGACGCGCTCGTCTTCACCGGCGGCATCGGTGAGAACGGCGCCGACGTTCGCGCGCAGATCGTCGAGCTGCTCGGCTTCCTCGGCCTGCGGTTGGATGCCGAGGCGAACGATGCGACGATCCGCGGGCGTGGCGGGCGCATCACGACCGGTGAGCCGGGGCAGGGCCCCGTCGCGCTCGTCGTGCCGACCGACGAGGAGTTCGTCATCGCCCGCGACGCCCACGCCCTGACGGCGGCCTCCTGAGCCGCGCCGTCCCCTGACCGCACTCTCGACGGAAGGCTCCCCCGCATGACCCGCCGCATCCTCATGGTCCCGACCGGTCACGACACGGGGCTCTCCTCGACCTGCCTCGGCCTGATCCACGCCCTCGACGAGCGCGGTGTCGACGCGGGCTACCTCAAGCCGCTCGCGCAGGACACTCACGGCCACGTCGACCACACGACCGATCTCGTGCGCCTGGTGACGAATCTCGATCCGCCGGAGCCGATCTCGGCCGCGCAGACGGCGCACGCGCTCGCGCGCGGCGAGGACGATGACCTCATGGAGCGGGTCATCAGCCACGCCGACGCCGTCTTCGCCCGGCACGACGTCGTCGTCATCGAAGGGCTCGTGCCGACCGACGACCAGACCTACTCGGTGCGCGTCAACGTGGCGCTGGCCAAGGCCCTGGACGCCGAGGTGGTCCTCGTGGGGTCCGCGCGACGCCACGACGTCGACGAGCTCGCCGCGATCATGGCCGGCGCCGAATCCACCTACCGGGTCGGCGGTGAGACGCGCCGCGTCATCGGCGCCGTCGTGACGATGGTGCCCATGGACGGCTCGGGCTCCGACGCGCAGCAGTATCGGGAGGCGCTGGCCGCGCAGGGCATCCGCCTCGTCGGAGCGATCCCCTACGTCGAGGACGCGACGTGGGTCCGCGTCCGGGATCTCGTCCGCGAACTCGACCTCGAGGTGCTGAGCGAGGGCGATCAGGACCGCCGGATCCGGCGGACGGCGATCCTCGCCCAGAGCGTGCTCGGGTCGCTGCCGGTGCTCACCGAGGGGCGGCTCGTCGTCGTGCCCGGCGACCGTCACGACGTGCTCCTGGCAGCCTGCCTCGCCGCGATGAACGGCACCCGGCTCGCGGCGATCCTCCTCACCGCCGGGCTGCGGCCCGAGCACGAGCTCGAGCCGATGCTGCGCCCGGCGCTGGCGACCGGGCTGCCCTTGCTCCTGGCCGACGGCAAGACCTTCGAGACGGCGAACCGGGTCATCGACATGCACGTCGGGATGCCGCACGACGACGAGCCGCGCGTCCGGCTCGTCGCCCAGATCGCGGCCGACAACTTCGACGAGGACTGGCTCGCGAGTCTGCAGGAGGGCTCCTCGAGTCGCCGGCTGTCCCCGGCCGCCTTCCGGCGCGAGCTCACCGAGCGGGCCCGAGCGGCCGGCAAACGCATCGTCCTGCCCGAGGGGGCCGAGCCGCGGACCGTCGAGGCGGCGATCGCGTGTCAGCGCAAGGGGATCGCCACGTGCGTGCTGCTCGCGCCGCGCGCCGAGGTCGAGGCGGTGGCCCACCAGCTCGGGGAGGAGCTGCCCGAGGGGCTGGAGATCGTCGACCCGACCCAGGTGGCTTCGCGCTACATCGACGGGCTCGTCGAGCGCCGCAAGCACAAGGGGATGACGCCCCAGATGGCCCGTGACCAGCTCGGGGACACGGTCGTGCTCGGCACGATGATGGTCTACCTCGGCGAGGTCGACGGCCTGGTCAGCGGCGCGGTCCACACGACGGCGAACACCGTGCGCCCCGCGTTGCAGATCCTCGGCACCAAGCCCGGGGCCAAGCTCGTCAGCTCGGTCTTCTTCATGGGCCTGCCCGACGAGGTCGTCGTTTACGGCGACTGCGCGATCAACCCGGACCCCGATGCCGAGGAGCTCGCCGACATCGCGATCCAGTCCGCCGACTCGGCGCGCGCCTTCGGGATCGAGCCGCGGGTCGCGATGATCTCGTTCTCGACGGGCACCTCCGGCGCGGGGGCCGATGTCGAGAAGGTCGCCTCGGCGACGAAGCTCGTCCAGGAGGAGCGCCCCGACATCCTGGTCGACGGCCCCCTGCAGTACGACGCCGCGACGACCGCGTCGGTCGCGCGCTCCAAGGCGCCGGACTCGCCCGTCGCCGGGCACGCGAACGTCTTCGTCTTCCCCGACCTCAACACCGGCAACACGACGTACAAGGCCGTCCAGCGCTCGGCGTCGGTCATCTCGGTCGGCCCGATGCTCCAGGGCATCGCCGCTCCGGTCAACGACCTCTCCCGCGGCGCCCTCGTCGAGGACATCGAGTACACGATCGCCCTCACGGCCATCCAGGCCGCCGCCGAGTAGCAGCGTCATGCAGAACGCGCGACATAGCGCGCGTCTTGCACGACGAGTCCGCGCTCGATCTGGTCGAGGAAGCGTTCGGGCTCCAGGCGCAGGCCCAGGAGCGGGATTCGCAGCACCCGATCTCCGGTGATCGTCACCTCGTTCTGCCGCAGGGCATCCTCGACAGGCGTGACCCCGGCGGCGCGGTGGCTGCCGTCGACCTCGACGGTGAGCCCCGCGTCCTCCCAGGTGAGATCGAGGTAGGCGACGCCGCGGGGGAGTCGACACAAGCGCTGCCGACTGGGTGCAGGGGGCCCGCGCTGCGCGCACAGCCGGCCGACATCGAGCTCGCCGAGCGAGTGGGCGCCGTCGCAGACGTCGGCGACGATCTGCCGGACGAAGAGCGACCGCCCGCCCCGCGCGGCAGCGGCAGCGGTGCCCAGTCCGTCCGTCGGGACGATCCGCTGCTGGACCGCCAGGCAGATGAGGAGCGCCGCCTGCCGATCGGGGACGGCCCACATCGCGGCGTTCACGGCCGCGACCGGGGCGGGGACCCGAGGAATGCCGGCACCTACCGCGTCGGGAGTCGAGCGTGGCCGGTGACGTCTGACACCGGGCCACGGCCGTGGCCGCGACGACGCGGGCAGGATGACGTCGATGACGTCGGTCTCGATCCCCGTCATGCCTGCGGCGATGAGTGCCGACGCCCCGTCGAGACGTGCACCCGACCTGCTCTCCCAGACAGCGGCCCACAGCCGTGCCCGTTCCGAGCCGATGTCACCGATCTGAACCGTATGTCGACCGACCGGACGCCATCGTCCGGCAGCGATCTCGGTGCGGATGTCGTCCCGGGTCACGCCGGCTGCGCGCAGGTCGGCTCGATGCGCCACGCCGTCGTGGTCGTCGGAGATGCTGTGGGCGCGCCGCTCACGTTCCGCGCGGGGGAGTCGGCGACGGGGTGGCGCTTCGGCTGTCGGCATGGGGCCACGATGGCGCTGAGTGACCGCGGGGTGCCCTGGTCACCCGTCGTCCCTGTGGACGAGCGCAGGCGTCGGGTGCCCCCTGTGGACAAGGGTGGCGTCATGCAGAACGCGCGATAAAGCGCGCGTTCTGCATGACGTCTCCCTCGCGGGCTGAGGTGCGTGTCGACTTCGTTTGCAGGGCAGGGGTTTTCGTACCGTTGATGGTGGTGTCGGCGCTCCGGCCGGCCGCGTCGATCGGAGTCCCATGCCTCGTGCCGCTACCGGTGCCGTGCCTTCCTCGCGTCGCTCGTCTCGCGTGGTGACGGTTGCTCTGCTGGCCGCCGCGCTGACGTTGCCCGTCGCGGGGGCCGCGTGCAGCGCGGTGCCCTCGACGCCCGCCGGATCAGCGGGCCAGGCGGGTAAGTCGGGGGTTGCGTCGCCGCTGGCGCCGGTCGGGGTGGCGGTGACGACCCGCGGCCGACAGCTCGTCACCGGCGCGGGCGCGGCGACGCCGTGGATCGCGGACACGGCGTGGTGGCTCACCCAGCGGCTCACGAAGGAGGAGGCGCGCGCCTACCTCGACGCGCGGGCGCGGCAGGGCTTCACGGTGATCCAGGTGCCGGCCGTCATGGGCGGCGGGAACGGCTCGATGGGTCCGGTGGAGGCCCGCGACGGGTCGCGCCCCTACCGCGGGGGCTTCGCTGAACTCGAGCCGGCGGACGGCCCGTACTGGTCGCACGTGCGCTGGATCGTCGACGAGGCCGCAGCCCGCGGGCTGACCGTCGCACTCCTGCCGGCCTGGTCGCGGAACCACGCCGGGGTGTCATTGACCAGCGGCAACGGGACGGGCTACGGGGCCTTCCTCGCCCGCCTCGTCCAGGGCCGCCCGGTCGTGTGGATGCTCGGCGGGGACGACTCCGACGGTCACGGTGACATCTGGGCGAGCGTCGAGCGGGGGATCCGCTCGGTCGACGCGACGTCGCTGCTCATGTACCACCCGGGCGGCTACCGGACCTCGCTGCAGGACTACCCGAGCTCGCAGGTCGCCACGGTGCAGACAGGGCACTGTGCGCCGACGGTCGACGGGTACGCGTCGCTGCAGGCCCAGACGCTCAAGCAGACGGACAAGCCGGTGCTCGACCTCGAGCCGCTCTACGAGGAGCACCCGCTGTGCTGGGACGCCGGCCGGGGTTACTCGACGCCGGATCAGGTGCGCGCGCACCTCTACTGGGCGGCGATCGAATCCGGGGCGGGCGTGACGTACGGGCATCACACCGTGTGGCAGTTCGCCGGGGCCGGCGGCGCTCCGGGCACGAACGCGCCGCGCGGGACGTGGCGCGAGGCCCTCGACTCACCGGTCGCCCAGCAGATCCGACACCTGCGCGCCACGCTCACGGCCCGCCCGATGCTCGGCCGGGTCGCCGACGAGGCGATCGTCACCGCCGGGCAGGGGTCGGGCTGGCAGCGCGTCGTCGCCGCCCGGGACGCAGCAGGTGCCTACCTCATGGCCTACCTGCCCGCGGGCACGCGGGTCTCGCTCGACGGTGCGAAGCTCGCCCGCACCGGCACCGCGAAGCTCACGTGGATCGACGCCCGCACCGGCGCCGTCACCGACGGCGGCCGCAAGGACACGCGCGCCCTCACCGACCTCACCGCACCGGCGGAAGGCGACCACACCCTCATCGTCGACGCCCCGACCGGCTGACGCGCCGGTGTTGGTCCGGACGCCAACGCAGAGACACGCTCCCTGGGTATGGCGCGCGATCCGGACCGACGGCGGTAGGGCGAGCCCCGCCTCGAAATACTCGGAAGCGCTCAATGACATGTCCTTACTGCACG
>RRZU010505490.1_pt1 | contig 25792 bp, 19 predicted proteins | sample 2165561 | NCBI WGS metagenome assembly RRZU01 (sample SAMN10456909, study PRJNA506462) | wastewater metagenome | isolation source: wastewater sludge | place: USA: Moscow, Idaho | reverse complement strand
GACGAAGCCTGCCCCAAGTGTGGCAAGCCGCTGAACATCCGCTTCGGCAAGCGCGGCCGCTTCATCGGCTGCACCGGCTACCCGGAATGCGACTACACCCGCAACCTCAACGAAACCGCCGAAGAAGCCGCAGCGGCCGCCGCTGCCGAGCAGGAAGAACTGGTGGTGATCGAAGACCGGGTGTGCCCGGAGGACGGCGGCCAGCTCGTCATCAAGAAGGGCCGCTTCGGCAAGTTCATCGGCTGCGCCAACTACCCCAAGTGCAAGCACATCGAGCCCCTGGAAAAGCCGCGTGATACCGGCGTCACCTGCCCGGTGTGCAAGACCGGCCATCTGGTCGAGAAAAAGAGCCGCTACGGCAAGCTCTTCTACAGCTGCAACACCTATCCCAAGTGCACCTACGCGGTGTGGAATCCGCCGGTGGCGGAAAACTGCCCGCAGTGCGGCTGGCCGGTGCTGACCATCAAGACCACTAAGCGCCGCGGTACCGAAAAGGTATGCCCGCAGAAGGAATGCGGCTGGAGCGAAGTCATCGCCCCGCCGGCCGGCAAGGACGAAGTACCGGCCGACTGAGCGGCACGCCTAGCCGTTTTCCCGCACGCCACGCCTGACACGCGTGGCGTGCGGTTTTTCAGGGCGACGACCACGGCTGGCGGTAGCCGGCCGGTCCGGGCATGGCGATGCGCTCCGGCAGATTCCGGGTCAGCCTGTCTGCCACCGGACAAACCGGGCGGGCAGGCCGTGGCGTATTCCGGCCTGTTCCGGGCACCACCAGCGTCATGTCGGCTGCGATGAAGCCGGCGGCATGTCCGGTCCTCCGTGTTGTCACCGGTACGTTCCCCGACTCCCTGCCAGGGCGGCCGGGCACGGTATTGCCCTTGGGCGCCGGCCGCAGATCGGGCCGACGTGCGCCGATCTGGCGGAGTTGTCTCCCGGTCTCCCCTGCGCGTACCTCACGGGCCAGTCATGCCGGGCCGACAAGCCGGCCGCTCATCCCGTGCCGGAAAGCGGCTGCCCGGTATTGCCGTGCCGGCGGGCATGCTTCCGGCTGGCCTGACGCTGCCACGGCATGCCTCGGGCATGACCCGGCACCTCTTTCCGGTCAGCCTGGCCGGCCGCAGTGGGAAAAGCGACTGTGCCCGGCGCAATCCTGCTGCGGGCGGGCTTGACGGTGGCGTTGTCAGGTAAGGACAATTTACCCATATAGGTTTGACCGCCCGGCCTTGTCGGTCCGGGCGGTCGTTCATGTGGGGATCATGGAAGCAACATCCTTGTCGGCCGGTGTCGGGCCGACTGCGTTTGACGACATGCGCGCCGGCATCCGGCGCGGTTTTCCGATCGTGCTGGGTTACCTGCCGCTCGGCTTTGCCTTTGGCGTGCTGGCCGTGCAGAACGGCATACCCGGCTACGCAGCGGTGCTGATGTCGATCCTGGTGTTTGCCGGCTCCGGCCAGTTCATCGCTGCGGCCATGTGGGGCGCGGGGGCAGCACCGTGGGCGATCATCTTCACCAACCTGATCATCAACCTGCGCTACCTCTTCATGTGCGCGGCGCTGGCGCCGTGGCTGTCGCGCTTTTCGCGCCTGCGGCAGGTGCTGTTCGGCTACGAAATCACCGATGAAATCTTTGCCGTCCACTCCAGCGCCATGCACCGGCATGAAACCGCGCGGGCGCCGCTGGTGTTTGCCGTCAACCTGACCGCCCACTCGGGCTGGGTCGGCGGCACGCTGTTGGGGGCCGTGTCCGGTTCGCTGCTGGCCGATCCGCGCCATCTGGGGCTGGACTTTGCCTTGCCGGCCATGTTCTTTGCCCTGCTGGTGCCGCTGTGCCTGACGCGCCTGCGGCTGCTGGTGGCCCTGCTGGCCGGCGGCCTGTCGGTCGGCTTTGCCCTTCTGGGCACCGGCAGCTGGAACGTGATCCTTGCCACCCTGATCGGTGCGTCGGTTGCCACCTGGCTGACCCGGAAAGAGGACAAGGCATGAACTCGACGTCACTGTGGATCACCATTCTGGGCATGGCGCTGGTGACGGCGCTGCTGCGTGCGCTGCCGATCACCCTGCTGGCCGGCCGCCAGCTGCCGCCCCTTCTCGCCCGCTGGCTGTCGTTCGTGCCGGTGACGGTGCTGGCGGCCCTGCTGCTGCCGGACATCGTGTTGCGGCAGGGCGAACTGGCGCTGACCGTCGACAACCTGTTCCTGTGGGCATCGTTGCCGACGCTGGCGGTGGCCTATTTCACCCGCAACTTCTTCGGCACCATGCTGACCGGCATGGTGACGGTGGGACTGGCGCGCTGGCTGTTGCCGGCCGTGTTCGGACTGTAGCCGCGCATCCTGTCAGGGCCTTGGCGGGCATGCTTTCGCCGCCACGCTTGCGGGAGGTGAGGTACATACCCTTTGCCGCTGGTGCGGGCTGGCAGGCCCGGATGTGAATAACAAAGCCATCGTGTACAGATAAACCACATTAGATGGGCTTACACAGCGAAATTTGCTACTCGTCCACATCACTCGCAAGCATCAGCCCCCGAAACACCCCGCATAAGGTACTGCGTGCGGTCAATCGTTGCGGCAGCATTGCTGAAGCGATATGGAGTAGCTTTTATCGTTGTAAATCACACCGGGCGGGCCGGCAGGCTGCGCATGACGTGCTGTACCTGTTCGGTCCGTGCCGCGCGGTCGAGTTCGGGATGCAGGACGGCACGGATCAGCTGACCGTTGGACAGGGTGCTGATGACTTCCTGACCAGGCTGCGCTCAGCGCGGCGGCAGGCTCAGGCGGGCCAGCAGGCTGCGCATGACGTGCTGCACCTGTTCGGTCAGTGCCGCGCGGTCGAGTTCCGGATGCAGGACGGCACGGATCAGCAGGCCGTTGAACAGGGTGCTGATGACTTCCAGCGTGCTGTCGAGCAGCCCCGGCGCAATCGCCGGCTGTGCCGGGTCGCCCAGCAGCAGCTCGCGCAGGTGCTGGCGGGCGCTGGCATCGGCTTCGCGCAGGATGCTGGCCACGTGCGGATTGCGGGCTGCTTCGGCCAGCATTTCCAGTTGCAGGGCGCTGTAGGTGGGTTCCAGGTTGTCGTCGACACCGCGCTGGACCGAGTTGACCAGTGCGGCGTGCAGCGATTCCGGCCGAGCGGCGATTTCGGCCATCAGGGAAAACAGCTGCTGCAGGTCGCGGCTGATGATGGCGGTGATGATGTCGTCCTTGCTGGCGAAGAAATGGTAAACGTGGCCGGCGCTCATGCCGGCGGTGCGGCAGATCTGCGCCATGCTGGCCCCGTGGTAGCCGTGCCGGCGAAAGCAGTCGGCCGCGGCATCGAGAATCTGCTGGCGGCGGGCTTCGGCCAGCTGTGGATCGTGCTGGCGGCCGGGTTTGCGGCTGGTGGACGGTTTCATGGCGGGTCAGGTGACGGGTGGATCAGAAAATGACGGCGGATTATCGTGGCTGGCGCACGGGCCGGCGACTCTTTTTATACGTCATGGCATGAAAAATGCCGCCGGCGCACCGGCGGCAGGATGCCCGGCCGGGCGCGGTCAGCCGCTGTTACGCAGGCCGGTGGCCAGGCCGTTGATGGTCTGGTGGATGGCGTACAGCAGCTCCGGATTGTCCGGGTCCTGGCGCAGGCGGGCCAGTCCGTCGATCTGCAACAGGTTGAGCGTGGTGAAGTACGGCATGCGGGCGGCCAGGCTGCGCGCCAGTGTCGGGTTGCCCGCCAGCAGCCGGGTCTGGCCGGTGATGGCGCAGAAGGCATCGCGGGTGCGCTCGAATTCGCCGCGGATCAGGCCGTATACCCGTTCGCGCACGGCCGGGTCCGGCACCAGCGAGGCGTATTCCGCCGCAATCTGCATGTCGGCCTTGGCCAGCACCATTTCCATGTTGTCGAGGGCGACGCGGAAGAAGGCCGATTCCTGCCACAGCGCGGCCAGCCGGTCGCGGCCGGTGGTGCCGTGGCGGGCGAGGAAGGCGCTCATGGCGCTGCCGACGCCGTACCAGCCCGGCAACATCACCCGCGACTGCATCCAGCTGAATACCCACGGGATCGCCCGCAGGTCGCTGATCGACGCCAGCGTCTTGCGCGAGGCCGGGCGACTGCCGATGTTGAGCTTGGCAATCTCGTTGATCGGCGTGGCAGCCAGGAAATAGTCGATGAAGCCGTCGGTTTCGATCAGCTGGCGATAGGCCTGATAGCTGTCGGCCGCCAGTTCGCCGAACACGCTTTCGTCGGTCGGGCAGGACGGGCGCGGCACCAGGCTGGCTTCCAGCGTGGCGGCCAGCAGGGCTTCGAGGTTGCGCTGGCCGATGGTGCGGTCGGCGTACTTGGAGGCGATGACTTCGCCCTGTTCGGTGATGCGGATCTGCCCGGCCACCGTACCGGCCGGCTGCGCCAGGATGGCATCGAAGCTCGGGCCGCCGCCGCGGCCGACCGAGCCGCCGCGGCCGTGGAACAGGCGGATGCGCACGCCAAACAGGTCAAAGACCGCCACCAGCCGCTTTTCGGCGGCATAGAGCGCCCACTGGCTCATCAGGTAGCCGCCGTCCTTGTTGCTGTCGGAGTAGCCCAGCATCACTTCCTGTACGTCCTGGCGGCTGGCCAGCAGGTCGCGGTACAGCGGGATGGCGAACAGTTCGCGCATCACCGTGTCGGCGTGTTCCAGGTCCTCGATGGTTTCGAACAGCGGGATGATGTTGGCGCGTGCCCGGTGGCGGCCGTCGGCCTCCAGCGGCAGCAGGCCGCTTTCCTTCATCAGCAGCGCCACTTCCAGCAGGTCGCTGGCCTCGGCGCAGTTGGAAATGATCAGGTTCGGCAGCGCGCCCTCGCCGTAGCGGTCCTGCAAGGCCCGGGTGGCGGCAAACAGGTCCAGCTCGCGCTGCACGCCGGGTGAATATTTGATGAACGGCGAAGCCAGCGGCCGGGCGTGGGCCAGTTCGGCGAGGAGCCAGGCGCGCTTGCCGGCTTCGTCCAGCGCGTCGTAACCGGGCTGGCCGGCGCGGGCAAACAGTTCGGCCACGGCGGCGCCGTAGAGGTCGGCATGCTGGCGCTGGTCCAGCGGCATCAGGAAGAAGCCGAACACGCTGACCGCGCGCCGCAGTTCGCGCAGGCGGCCCCCGGCCAGCAGCGTACTGCCGTGGGTGTCGAGCGAGCGGGCGATGGCGCTCAGGTCGGCGCCCAGCTCGTGCCGGTCGCGGTAGGGCGCCGCCTCGGCATGGCCAAAGCGCGAGTGGAACGGAATGTCGCGCTCGCGGGCGGTGGCGGCCAGCCGTGCCAGCAGGGTGGCGATGGCGCGGCGGTAGGGTTCTTCTTCGCGGCTGATGGCGGTATCGGGCGAGCAGTCGCTCAGTGCCTGCACGGCCGGGCTGACCTGCACCCGGCGGTCGGACAGCGACAGTTCGCGGTAGAGGCCTTCGAGTTCGTAGTCGTAATGGGCAAAGGCGATTTCGGCCTGGCGCGACAGGGCGTAGCGCAGCAGGTCGGCGTTGACGAACGGGTTGCCGTCGCGGTCGCCGCCGATCCAGCTGCCGATGCGGTAAAAGTTGGGGATTTCGATGCGGGTGCCGAAGGTGGCGGCGATGTCGTCTTCCAGCCGGCCGTACAGGGCCGGCAGGGCATCAAGGAAGGTCAGCGGGTGATAGGCGATGCCGTTTTCGATTTCGTCCTTGACCGTCAGCTTGAAGGGGCGGATGTCGGCCGTCTGCCAGAGCGTCAGCAGTACCCGCTTGAGCTTGGCCGTCAGGGCGGCTTCGGCGTCGGCATCGACATCGGGGTGGTCGAGCAGTTGCAGGAACTTGCGGATGGCACGCTGGCAGTCCAGCGTGGTCTGGCGCTGCACTTCGGTCGGATGGGCGGTCAGTACCGGCACGATCTGGGCGTATTCCAGCAGGCCGGCCAGCGTGTCGGCGGTGATGCCGTGTTCGCGCAGGATGGTCAGCGCACGGGCCAGGCTGCCCGGCTGCGGTGGCGAACCGGCCTTGCGGTGCGCCTTGCGGCGGCGGTTGTGGTGCAGGTCTTCGGCGAGGTTTTCCAGCTGGGCCAGCAGGCCGCTGGAACGCAGCAGGGTGTCGAGGACGACGGGTGACAGCTGTTGCAGGTGCGTGCGCAGCGGGCTGAGGTCTTCGGTGTGACAGGCCAGTTGCGGGATCTGCTCGACTTCTTGCCAGACGGCATCGCCGACCTGCTCGCGTACGACCTCGGCCAGCAGCCGGGTCAGGCGCATGCGATCGCGCGTCAGGGGCAGATCCTTGTCAAAGTCGGAAGTCATGCTCAGGTATCCTAGAAAAATGAACCGGGTCGACTGTTGGCTAATGAAAATCCGGTACGGTCATGATGTTAGAATTGCAACAAATTAACACAGGAATATTGGGTATGAAGCAAGTCGTCATTGCCAGCCGCGAGAGCCCGCTTGCCATGTGGCAGGCCGAGCATATCCGGGCGCGTTTGCAGGCGCTGTATCCGGGGCTGGAGGTCAGCATCCTGGGCATCACCACGCAGGGCGACCGCATTCTGGACAAAACCCTGAACAAGATCGGCGGCAAAGGGCTATTCGTCAAGGAGCTTGAGCTAGCCATGCAGGAAGGCCAGGCCGACCTGGCAGTGCACTCGATCAAGGACGTGCCGATGGATCTGCCTGAAGGCTTTGCGCTGGCGGCGATCTGCGAACGCGAAGACCCGCGCGATGCCTTCGTGTCGCCGCGCTACGCCAGCCTCTCGGAGCTGCCGGCCGGCGCCGTGGTCGGCACGGCCAGCCTGCGCCGCGAAAGCCAGATCCGCGCCCGCTATCCGCACCTTCTGGTGAAGCCGCTGCGCGGCAACCTGCAAACGCGGCTGCGCAAGCTCGACGAAGGCCAGTACGACGCCATTATCCTGGCGGCCTCCGGCCTCAAGCGCATGGGGCTGGCCGAGCGCATCCGCATGGAGCTGTCGACTGCCGACAGCCTGCCGGCCGTGGGGCAGGGCGCGCTGGGCATCGAAATCCGTGCTGACCGCACCGACCTGATGGCGCTCCTGGCGCCGCTCAACCATCCGGCCACCTACGCCTGCGTCACGGCCGAGCGCGCCATGGGCCGGGCGCTGGGTGCGAGCTGCCAGATTCCGGTGGGCGGCTATGCCGAGCAGCACGAGCACATGCTGGTCATGCGTGGCTTTGTGGCCACACCCGACGGCACCACCCTGCTGCACGCCGAAGCCACGGCTCCGGCCGAATACGCCGACGCGCTGGGCCGCACGATTGCAAAGAAACTGCTGGACCAGGGCGCCGACGACGTGATCGACGCGGTGAAGGCTGCCGGCTGAGCGTTGCCGCCTGACTGACCAGCGGGCGTCCCGGCGGGACGCCCGTTTTGTTGCCGGCCTGCCTATAACACAGGCATGTCCGCTTCCACTCCCCCGGCTCCCCCGCGTTGGCGGGTGCGCTTCCAGCTCTACCTGACCGCCGTACTGGCCCTGCTGGCGCTGGTGGCGGGTAGCGCCGTGTCGTGGCTCAACTACCGCAGCGCCAGCAGCCAGCTGATCGACAGCCATGTCACCCAGTTCGATTACGCGGTCAGCGCAGCCGAATCCCGTACCGAACACCTGCTGGCGCCGGTGGACGCCACCTTGCAGATGCTCGGCGGCAGCGCACTGGTCACGGCCGGCTCGCTGGCCGCCCGGCTGGAAGCCCTGCCGCTGCTGATCCGGGCCCTGCGGCAAGACCAGCGCCTGTCGGCGCTTTACCTCGGTTATCCGGACGGCGAGTTTTTCCTGCTGCGTCCGCTGGATTCACCCGACAGCCGGCGTCTCTTCATGGCGCCGCCCGACAGCCGCTATCTGGTTCAGGGCATCGACCAGCAGGACGGCCAGCGCTGGATGCAGTTTGTCTATCTCGACGAAGCCGGCCGGGTGCTGTATCGCCAGCGGTTGCTCAGTCCGCCGTTCGACCCGCGTACCCGGGGCTGGTACCAGAGCGCCGTCCGGGCTGCCGGCCAGCGCATCCTGACCGAGCCCTACCGCTTCTACACCACCGGCGAAGCCGGTGCCTCCGTGGCGCGCGAAATCGCACCCGGCGTGGTGGCCGGAGCCGACCTGTCGCTCCAGGACCTGTCGCGCTGGCTGGTGCGCCAGCCGCGGATCAGCCGCAGCGAAATCGTGCTGTACGACGCCACCAGCCTGCGCCTGCTGGCGTCCAGCCTGCCGCCGCAGCCCGACCGGCACGGGCTGGCCCTGCCGGAGCTCGGCAACCAGGGGTCGGCCGCCATGGCCGCGCTGGCGCGCGGGCCGCATCCGCTCGGCGCCTACCCGGTCGAGGTGGACGGCGAACCGTGGCGGGTGGTGGTGCGGGCCTTGCCGCAGACCAGCTACGGGCCGCCGCTGCGGCTGGCCGTGCTGGTGCCGGAAGACGAACTGCTGGCCGCGGCCCGGGCCGAAGGCGCCAGGGCGCTGCTGCTGACCGGGATACTGGTGCTGGTGGTGGTGCCGCTGGCATGGTGGATTGCCGGCCGGGTGTCGGCCTCGCTGGTGGAGCTGGCCGGGCGGGCCCGAGCCATCCATGCGCTGGATTTTTCGCCGAGGCCGCCGCTGCACTCGGCCATCCGCGAGATCGACACGCTGGCGCAGTCGATGGACGGCATGCAGGCCACCATCGGGCATTTCCTCGCCATCGGACTGGCCCTGATGCGTGAGCGCGAGCCGCACGCCCTGTACGACCGGCTGCTGGCCGAAACGCTGGCCGCAGCCGAAGGGGCCGCAGTGGGGCTGTATTTCCTGGATGCCGACCGGCGCCAGCTGCTGCCGGCCGGCGGACTGATCGGCGAGCAGCGGCTGATCCTGCCGGCGCTGAGCCTGCGCAGCAGCCTGCACGATGCCCGGGCGCGGGCACTGGAAACCGGCCGTTCGCAGATCGAACCGCTGCAACCGGACAGCCCGGTCTTTGACGGGCTGCCGCCGCCGGTGATGGCCCTCGGGCGACAGGGGCCGTCGATCCGCCTGTGTGTGCCGCTGGTCGGGCATGAAGGCCGTGGCACCGGTGTCCTGGTGCTGCTGTTCGTGCATGGCCAGTCGCTGTCCCATGAGCGGCAGGCCTTTATCGAGGCTTTGGCCGGGCTGGCCGCCGTCGCCATCGACAACCAGCAGCTCCTGAGCGCGCAGACGGCGCTGCTCGATTCGTTGATCCGGCTGCTGGCCGGTGCCATCGACGCCAAGAGCCCGCACACCGGCGGCCACTGCCAGCGCGTGCCGGTGCTGCTGCGCTGGCTGGCCGAAGCCGCCTGCGAGGCCCGGCAGGGACCGTTTGCCAGCTTCCGGCTGACACCCGGACAGTGGGATGCACTGCTGATCGCCGGCTGGCTGCACGACTGCGGCAAGGTCACCACGCCGGAATACGTGGTCGACAAGGCCACCAAGCTCGAAACGCTGTACGACCGCATCCACGAGATCCGCACGCGCTTCGAGGTGCTCAAGCGCGATGCCGACATCGATTACTGGCGCGGCGTTGCCGCCGGCGGAGATGCCGCGGCCCTCGGCCGCACCCGCGACGAGCGCCATGCCGCACTGGACGCCGACTTTGCCTTTGTTGCCGCCTGCAACACCGGCGAGCGACCGTTAAGCGACGCTGACCTTGCACGATTGCGACGCATCGGGGCCCGGACCTGGCAACGCACCCTGGACGACCGGCTTGGCATCAGCCATGAAGAACAGAGCCGGCTGCCCGCAGCCGGTCCGCTGCCGGCCACCGAACCCCTGCTGGCCGACAAGCCCGGTCACCGCGTGCCGCGTCCGGACGGTGACGGTACGGCGGCCAATCGCCGGCGCGGTTTCAGCATGGAAGCCCCGGACTGGCTGTACGACCGGGGCGAGCTTCACAACCTGAGCGTGCGTGTCGGCACGCTGACCGCCGAGGAACGTTACAAGATCAATGAACACATCATCCAGACCATCGAAATGCTGAGACAGCTGCCGTTTCCGCCCCACCTGAAACAGGTGCCGGACATCGCCGGCAGCCATCACGAACACGTGGACGGCAGCGGTTATCCGCGCGGCCTGATGCAGGACGACATGAGCGTCGAGGCGCGCATGCTGGCGATTGCCGACGTATTCGAGGCGCTGACCGCGGCCGACCGCCCCTACAAGACCGGCCAGCCGGTCAGCGAGGCACTGGCGCGCATGCGTGCCATGTGCGAGCGCGGCCATCTGGACCGCGATCTCTTTGTCCTGTTTGTCGAAAGCGGCGTCTGGCGCCGGTACGCCGAACGCTATCTGGCACCGGCCCAGCTCGATGCGGTGGACGTCGCCGCCGTACTGACCCCGCCCGGCGACCGGACCCCTGCCACGCTGCGCTGAAAAATGAACCGTATGAAATTCCCGCTTTCCTGCCCTCTGTGGCTTGTCGCCGCCTCTGCCCTGCTGGCGGGGTGTGCGTCCACCCACGGTATCGAACCGCAAACCCGTACTCCCGATCCGGCCGCACTGGCGCTGGTGCCGGCGTCACCGGCCACCGCCGTGCGTCCGGTGGCCGACGACGCCTGGCAAGCCCTCGGTTCGCCGGCATTGGCCGGACTGGTACAACGTGCACTCAGCGACAACCCGGACCTGGCTGCTGCCGCCGCCCGGGTGCGTGCCGCCGGAGCCACCCTGTTGCAGGCCCGTTCCCGGCGCCTGCCGCAGCTGGATGCCCGACTGACAGTCGAAAGGCTGCGCGAGTCGGCCAACGGCCTGTATCCGCCGCCGATCGGCGGCCAGTGGTACACGCTGTACCAGCCTGAGGTGACGTTCAGCTATCTCTTCGATTTCTGGGGTCAGATGGCCGCGCTGGCGCGTTCGGCCGAGGCTGGCGTGGCCGTGGCTGCCGCCCGCGAACGCGACGTGCGGCGCCTGCTGGGCTATGCCGTGGCCATGCAGTATGTGGCACTGGCCGAATCGGTCGAACGGCAGGAGCTGCTGTCCCGCGAGCTGGCCACGTTCGAAGCCCGCCAGTCGCTGTTGCAGCAGCGGGTGGCAGCCGGGCTGACGCCGCGCAGCACGCTGGCTGTCCTGCGGGCCGCGACCGAACAGCAGCGCGGAGCGCTGGCAGCGGCTGGGCAACAGGTGGCGCTCAACCGGCACGCACTGGCCCAGCTGACAGGGCAGGGGCCCGAGGCCACGCGCCGGTTCATGCCTTCCCCCCTGCCGGACCCCGCCGTCCTGGTCCTGCCGTCCGAACCCACGCTGGCTGCCCTGGTGTCGCGACCGGACGTCGAGGCCGCGCGACTGGCCATTACCGCTGCCGCCGAAGACATCCACGCTGCCCGGGCGGCGTTTTATCCGAGCATTTCGCTGTCGGCATTTGCCGGCCTGTCGGCGCAGGACACGGGGGACCTGCTGACCCGCGCCAGCCGCATGTTCGGGCTGGCACCGGTGATCGACCTGCCGCTGTTTGACGGCGGCCGCCGCCGCGCCGGGCTGGCCGCGGCCTCGGCCGGATTCGATGCGGCCAATGCCAGCTATACCGCCAGCCTGATCACGGCCGCGCGCGAGGCGGCAGACGGTTATGCAGCGGTCGAGGCCAGCCAGACCGTGCAGCAGACCGCCACGGCCGCGCGCGCCGAAGCCGGGCTGGCCCTGCGGCTGGCTGGCGAGCGGGCCGGAGCCGGCATCGGCTCGCGCGAAACCGCGCTGGCCGCCGAAGCCGAACTGCTGGCCGCCCGCCAGAGTGAAACCAGTGCCCGGGCCGCCGCCTGGCAGGCACGGCTGGCAACGGCCCGTGCACTGAGCCGCTGAATCCACAAGATCAACCAGGAAATACGTTCATGAATACTGCTGATACTCCGGCGCCGGCACCTGCCCGCACCCGCAAGAAGGCCCTGATCTGGCTTGCGGTGGTGGTCATCGTGTGCGGCGTGGCTTTTCTCCTGTACTGGCTGCTGTACGGCCGCACGCACCTGTCGACCGACGACGCTTATGTCGGCGGCGATCTGGTGCAGATCACCCCGCTGACCGGCGGCACCGTGGTCGCCATCAATGCCGACAATACCGACCTGGTGCGTGCCGGCCAGCCGGTGGTGCGGCTGGACCCCACTGACGCCACGCTGGCGCTGGAGCGGGCCGCCACCCAGCTGGCGCAGGCGGTGCGCTCGACCCGCGGGCAGACTTTCAGTGCCGATGCCGCCGCCGCCGAGGTGGCGCTGCGCGCAGCACAGCTCAAGGAGGCGCAGGGCAACCTGGCGCGCCGGCAGAAGCTGGCCGGTACCGAAGCGGTGACGGCCGAGGAGCTGGCCAATACCCGCGATGCCGTGGCCAGTGCCGAGGCGGCGCTGAATGCCGCCCGGCAGCAGCAGGCGGCAGCGCGGGCGCAGGTGCTGGGTTCGCCGCTGGCCGAGCAGCCGGCAGTGGCCAGTGCCATCAGCGCCTACAAGAGTGCCTGGCTCAACTGGCGGCGTACGGTCATCGTGGCGCCGGTCGACGGCTATGTGGCCCGGCGCACGGTGCAGGTGGGCAGCCAGATCCAGCCGGGAACGCCGCTGATGGCGGTGGTGCCGCTGTCGAAGGTGTGGGTCGAGGCCAACTACAAGGAGACCCAGCTGAGCCAGATCCGCATCGGCCAGCCGGTGACGCTGACCAGCGATGTCTATGGCTCGTCGGTGGAGTATTCCGGCCGGGTGGCGGGCCTGTCGGCCGGGACCGGCAGCGCGTTTTCGCTGCTGCCGCCGCAGAACGCCACCGGCAACTGGATCAAGGTGGTGCAGCGGGTGCCGGTGCGGATCGAGCTGGACCCGGAGCCGCTGAAAAAGCATCCGCTGCGCGTGGGGCTATCGATGGTCAGCACGGTGGATACCACGGACACCAGTGGTCCGGTGCTGACGACCGTGGCGCGCGCGAAGCCGGTGATGGCAACGCGGGTGTACGCGGCCGAGCTTGACGATGTCAGCGCCCGGGTGGCGGACCTGATTGCCGCCAATGCCGGCGGGCAGGGCTGAGGCGATGACGTCGCATCCGCCGCTGACGGGCGCGCAGCGCTGGCTGATCACCGTGTCGCTGGCGATGGCCACTTTCATGATGGTGCTGGATTCGTCCATCGCCAACGTGGCCATTCCGACCATTTCGGGCAATCTCGGCACCTCGGTCAACCAGGGTACGTGGGTGGTGACGAGCTTTGCCGTGGCCAATGCCATTTCGGTGCCGATCACCGGCTGGCTGGCCCGCCGCTATGGCGAAGTTCGGGTGTTCATGGTGTCGGCACTGGGCTTCATCGTGGCGTCGGCACTGTGCGGCCTGTCGCAGTCGCTGGAGATGCTGATCTTCTTCCGGGTGTTGCAGGGCGGGATTTCCGGCCCGCTGATTCCGCTGTCACAAAGCCTGCTGCTGCCGTGCTATCCGCGTGACAAGCAGGGGCTGGCACTGGCGCTGTGGGCGATGACGGTGGTGGTGGCGCCGATTTTCGGGCCGATCCTCGGCGGCTGGATTTCCGACAACTGGCACTGGAGCGGCATTTTCTTCATCAACGTGCCGATCGGCATCCTGGTGCTGTGGGCCGGCTGGCCGATCCTGCGCCATCGCGAGACTGACACCTTCGTGCTGCCGGTGGACAAGATCGGGCTGGCCCTGCTGGTGATCGGCGTGGGCAGCCTGCAGATCATGCTCGACAAGGGCAAGGACCTGGGCTGGTTCGGTTCGTGGGTGATTGTCACGCTGGCGGTGGTGGCGGTGATCGGCATCGTGGCGCTGATCATCTGGGAACTGACCGATCCGCATCCGATCATCGACCTGTTCCTGTTCCGTTCGCGCAATTTCACCATCGGCACCATCGCCATCAGCCTGGGTTACATGCTGTATTTCGGTGCCATCCTGCTGCTGCCCCTGCTGTTGCAGGCGCAACTGGGCTACACCGCCTTCCAGGCCGGGCTGGCGACGGCGCCGGTCGGCATCCTGCCGGTGATCCTGTCGCCGCTGATCGGGCGGTTTTCGCACCGCATCGACCTGCGCTGGCTGGCTTCGCTGAGCTTTCTGGCATTTGGCGGCAGCTTCATCTGGCGCGCCTGGACCTTCGAGCCGGGCATCAACTTTGCCGGCGTGGCGTGGCCGCAGTTTGCCCAAGGGCTGGGGGTGGCGTGCTTTTTCATGCCGCTGACGGCGCTGTCGCTGGCCGGGCTGCGTCCGGACCAGATCGCCAGTGCGTCGGCGCTGTCGAATTTCCTGCGCACCCTGTTCGGTGCGATCGGCGCGTCGATCGTGACCACCATGTGGGACCGGCGCGAGGCCGTGCACCATGTCGGGCTGATCGGCCATCTGGACCCGTACAACCCGGCCTACCGCGCTTCGCTTGACCAGCTGGCGGCGGCCGGATTGCCGCCGGAGGCCGCGAAGACCCTGATTGCGCAGCAGGTGACGCAGCAAAGCTACATCATCGGCGGCAACGAACTGTTCTGGGCGTCCGGACTGTTGTTTTTTGCGCTGGTGATCATCGTGTGGTTTGCAAGGCGCCCGTCGCCAGCGGCTTCCGCGGCCGGCGGCGGGCACTGACGGCGCCGGGCAGCCGGCCGGTGGCTGGACTATGGTGAAGCCAGACGGCGTGTTTGAGAGGGCACGCCCGGACGCGACGGGGCCGGCATCTGCAATTGGCCCTATCCGTCGGCGCGCAGTCAGGCTAAACTTCGCGCTCCCGCGTTGAGCCGATCCCGCGCGGGTTTTCTCTTTCCCGAGTGGCGCGTTCTGCGCCCATCGTTACGAATTTGCTGTCTGCCCGGATTGGCCTCGCGAATGCGAGAGGCGGGCGCGGGAACCATGCTGCATGAGCTCGATTTCCTTTGCCGACCTTCAACTGGTCGATCCACTGTTGCGTGCGATCACCGAGGCTGGCTACACCGAACCGACCCCGATCCAGCGCGAGGCGATTGCGCCCGTGCTGGCGGGACGGGATTTGATGGCCGCTGCCCAGACGGGCACCGGCAAGACCGCCGGCTTTGCCCTGCCACTGTTGCAGCGGCTGGCGGCGACCCACCCGCACCCGCATCCGGCCGGAAGGCCGCGCGGGCTGGTCCTGACACCGACCCGCGAACTGGCCGCCCAGGTGGGCGAGTCGATTGCCACGCTGGGTACACACCTGCCGCTGACTTCGCTGGTGATCTTCGGTGGCGTGCGCGTCAAGCCGCAGATCGAGGCGCTGACCCAGCGTGTCGACATCCTGATCGCTACGCCGGGCCGGCTGATCGATCTGGCCAAGCAGGAGGCCGTGGACCTCTCGGGGGTGGAAATCCTCGTGCTGGACGAGGCCGACCGCATGCTCGACATGGGCTTCATCCGTGACGTGCGCAAGGTGCTCAAGCTCCTGCCGGCCGAGCGGCAGAACCTGTTGTTCTCCGCCACCTTCAACGACGACATCAAGGCACTGGCCGACACCTTCCTGCACGACCCGCAGCTGGTGGAGGTCTCGCCGCCCAACAGCACCACCGAACTGGTGACGCACCACGTGCATCTGGTGGACCGCAACCGCAAGCGCGAACTGCTGACGCATCTGGTCGAATCGCGCCAGTGGCAGCAGGTGCTGGTATTCACCCGTACCAAGCACGGCGCCAACCGGCTGGCCGAAGTCCTGGCGAAAGGCGGCATTCCGGCCGCGGCCATCCACGGCAACAAGAGCCAGGGTGCCCGCACCCGTGCGCTGTCCGAATTCAAGGACGGCAGCCTGCGCGTGCTGGTGGCCACCGACATCGCCGCCCGCGGCATCGACATCAGCGAACTGCCGCAGGTGGTGAACTACGAACTGCCCAACGTGCCGGAAGACTACGTGCACCGCATCGGCCGCACCGGCCGTGCCGGCAGTCCGGGTGAAGCCGTGTCGCTGGTGTGCGTGGACGAACTCAAGCTGCTGGCCGACATCGAGGCCTTCATCGGCCGTCCGATTCCCCAGTTCACCGAACCGGGATTCGAGGCCGACCTGAGCGTGCCGCCGCAGCCCTTGCTGCCGCCGCGTCACCAGCAGGGCCGCCAGGATGGCGAGGGCGGTGAGCCACGCGGGCAGCGCAACAAGAAAAAGCCGCACAACAAGCCCGCGCGCCGGGCCGATGCACCGACCCTGCCGATGGATGCGCCGGAGCATGACTCCGGAGCGCCGGCTCCGGTTGCAGAAGCCCAGCCGCCGCGACAGCGCAAGCCGGCTCCCGGCCAGCCGAATCCGGCAGGCAAGCCGCAAGGCGCTGCCCGCGATGGCAAGAAGCCGCGCCCGCAGAACCAGCAGAACAAGAAGTCCGGCCAGCCGTTTGAAGCCCGCGAGCCGCGTCCGCCGCGTGAAAACGACGGCAACCGGACCGATGGCCAGCGCAAGCCGCGTTCGGGCAATTCGTTCGAAAGCGATCCGTCGGTCTACCAGGGGCAGCCGGTGCTGCTGTCACACCTGATGGACCTGTCCGGTGCCACCCCGCGTCCGCGTCGTCCGCAAGGCGGCGGCCATGGCGGACCGGGCGGCAGCTTCAAGGGCGGCAACAAGCGCCATCGCGGTGGCGGCAACGGCGGCGGCGGTGACAACCGCGGCAACCGCTGATCCGGCCGGTACACAGCATGAAAACGGGCTGCCTGATGGGCAGCCCGTTTTGCATCGGCAAGGCGGCGGATCAGCCGGCCAGTTGCCAGCGCAGGGTTTCACCGGCGCGCAGCGGAACCAGCGTGTCGTTGCCGTAGGGCAGGCTGGCCGGGACGGTCCATTCTTCGCGCCTGAGCGTGACCGTGCCGGTGTTGCGCGGCAGCCGGTAAAAATCCGGGCCGTTGAAGCTGGCGAACGCTTCCAGCCTGTCGAGTGCGCCGGCATCCTCGAAGGCTTCGGCGTACAGCGGCAGGGCAGCGTGGGCGCTGAAAATGCCGGCGCAGCCGCAGGCGGCTTCCTTGGCATGACGGGCATGCGGGGCGCTGTCGGTGCCGAGGAAGAACCGGGTCGAGCCGGAGGTCACGGCACGGGCGATGGCGGCGCGGTGTTCCTCGCGCTTGAGCACCGGCAGGCAGTAGTGATGCGGGCGCAGGCCGCCGGTAAACAGGGCGTTGCGGTTCATCAGCATGTGCTGCGGCGTGACGGTGGCGGCGATGTTGTCCGGGGCGGCCAGCACGAATTCGGCGGCCTGGCGGGTGGTGATGTGCTCCATGACCACGCGCAGCGTCGGCAGTTCGGCCAGCAGCGGTTGCAGCACGGTGTCGATGAACACCGCTTCGCGGTCGAACACGTCGATCTGCGGATCGGTGACTTCGCCGTGCACCAGCAGCGGGACACCCAGTTCGGCCATGCGCGTCAGCGTGGGCAGGCAGCCTGACAGGCTGGTGACGCCGGCATCCGAATTGGTGGTGGCGCCGGCCGGATAGAGCTTGAGCGCGTGCACAAAGCCTGATTCGGCCACGCGGTCGATCTCTGCCGGCGGCGTGTTGTCGGTGAGATAGAGCGTCATCAGGGGCTCGAAGGCCGGTCCGCCGGGCGGCAGGGCGGCCAGGATGCGCTCGCGGTAGGCCGCTGCCTGGGCCACGGTGGTGACCGGCGGCTTGAGGTTGGGCATGACGATGGCGCGGGCGAATTCGCGGGCGCTGTAGGCCGCGACGGCCGCCAGGGCCTCGCCGTCGCGCAGGTGCAGGTGCCAGTCGTCGGGACGGGTAAGCGTCAGGGTGTGCATGGGCAGGCTCGCTGGGCGGTGGGGATTATTTGCGGCGCAGGACGATGCGGAACTTGCCGTCAGGGCGGGTATCCGACAGCAGCAGGACATTGCCGGTCTGGCGGCAGAACGCGTCAAAGTCACCGGGTGCTGCCGGGTCGGTGGCAATCACTTCCAGCACCTGACCGCTTTGCAGGGTGGCCAGCGCCTTTTTGGCGCGCAGCATGGGCAGCGGGCACGACAGGCCGCTGACGTCGAGAGTCTGGTCTGGGTTCATGACGTAGAGTCTTGGGACGAAACGAAAAACGCGGGTATTCTACCCTTGCCACTGATTTCCCGCCCTGTTGCTGCCATGTGCCTGATCGCCCTTGCCTGCCATGCCGTCCCCGGTTTTCCGCTGGTGCTGCTTGCCAACCGTGACGAGCAGTACGCGCGCCCGAGCGCGCCTGTTGACTGGTGGGACGACCAGCCCGGCATTCTGGGAGGGCGCGACCTGCAAGCCGGCGGTGGCTGGCTGGCCATCCACCGTGACGGCCGCCTGGCGGCCGTGACCAATGTGCGGGACGGCCGCCGGTATGCCGGCCGGCGCAGCCGTGGCGAACTGGTGACGCACTTCCTGACCAGCGAGGGGCCGCTGACGGATTTTACCGGCTGGCTGAGCCGGCATGGCGGAGACTTCGCCCCGTTCAACCTGGTGTTCGGCCGGGTGGATGCGCTGTATGTCTATCACAGCCCGACGCGGGAGCTGCGCCGGCTAACACGCGGCATCCACGGCATCAGCAATGGCCGGCCTGACGCCGGCTGGCCCAAGGTGGAGCGCTTGAACAGCCACCTGCGCGGGCTGGCGCGCCTGCCCGCCGAGGACAGCGTGTTCGAGTGGCTGGCCGACCGCGAGGAAGCGCCGCTGGCGCAGCTGCCCAACACCGGTGTCGGTGCCGGGCTGGAGCGGCTGCTGTCACCGGTATTCATCGCCGGCCGCGACTACGGCACACGGGCCAGCAGTTTTCTGGTGGTCGATGCACAAGGTCGGGTACGCTTCACCGAACAATCTTGGTACGCCGGCCGCCCCGACCGGCGGCGTCCGTTTCAATTCCGTCTGGAGCCCCGTTCATGTCCTTCCCCCGCCTGATCTGCCTTGCCCTCGCGTGTGCCGTGTCGTCCGTCGCCCTTGCGCGCCCGGATGGCCCGCGAAATTTCCAGGGCGACTGGGAAGAAAAAGCGCCGTGGCAGGAATCCGCTGCCGAGCTGCCGGCTTGGCCCGCTGCTGACGACTGGAAACCGTTTGATGCCGGCCGGGTCAGCGACAACCGTTTTTACGTGTCGGCGTCCTCGATCACCCTGCCCGGTGACGGCACCGTGCGCTATGCCCTGAAAGTGGTCAGCCCGGAAGGTGCCCAGAACTACATGGTTGAAGGTGTCCGCTGCGCCACCCGCGAGTGGAAGCGCTTTGCCACGGGCCGCCCGGAGACCGCCAGCTGGCGCGTCAATCCGCGTGCCGGGTGGCAGAAGATGATTCCGGGCCATGTGCCGCAGGTCCAGCTGGACCGGGCAATCTTCTGCCCCGAGCGTGGCTACCCGGTGGATTCGGCGGACGAAGCCCGGAAACTGTTATCACGGGCGGGTTAAACCGTCTGTTTGGATATTTTTGCCGCTGGTCAAAAACGCCCCTGTCTCTCTGACGGGGGCGTGTCGTTTTCTGATACCCCAAGTCATTGATCGAAAAGGACGATGGGTTGCTCGGCTTCAACGAAGTGAATCATGTCCATGCTTGTTTCCGATGGTGAACTTGATTTTTCGCAATATCAAACTTGGGATAATTCTCTAGATTGGTTCCGAAAAGCAAAGCAAATGCCTTTTCTGGCATGTTTTTGCAATTTTTCGTTCCATATAACGGAGATGACCCATGAAGAAGACCCTGATTGCGACCGCTGTCGGCATGACCCTGTGTGTTCCGGCCCTGGCTGCGACTGAATTCACTGGCGACAAGATCGACGGTGTACCGGTGATCAGCAAGCTTGACGTCAGCGACCTGGCTGCCGGCAAGACCCACCGCTTCTTCTTCAAGGGCAGCGAGAACGGCATCGGTGAAACGTTCTACGTACCGGTGGTGGTGGCCAAGGGTGCCAAGGACGGCAAGAAGCTGGTGCTCAACAGCGGTAACCACGGCGACGAAGTGAACGGCGTGCGCGTGGTGCAGAAAGTCATGGCCGGCATTGATCCGCAGAAGCTGAACGGCACCGTGATCGGCGTGACCGGCTCCAACCCGAATGCCATCAACCGCATTACCCGCGAGTGGGAAGGCTACAACGACGGCGGTTTCAGCCAGAACTTCAACCGCCTGTTCCCGGGCAAGGCCGACGGCACCGCCCAGGAGCAGCACGCCTACCGCATGTGGAACAACCTGTGGAAGGGTAACGCCGACGTGCTGATCGACATGCACACCCAGTCCACCGGTACCACCTTCCCGCTCTTCATCTACGCCGATTACCGCAATCCGGTCGTGGTGCGCATGGCCGAACTGTTCCCGGCAGACCAGATCAAGAAGGATCCGGGCGAAAAGGGTTCGACCGAGACCGAGTTCGTGTCAGCCGGCATTCCGGCCATGACGGTCGAACTGGGCAATCCGCGTGCTTTTGACCCGGACATGGTCAGCCGTGGTGTGGAAGGCACCCGCAACGTGATGATCGATTTCGGCATGATCAGCGGCAAGATCGGCCGGACCACCAAGACCCAGAAGACCTATTTCGGCAATGACATGGCCAACGTGCGCACCACCCAGGGCGGTTATGCCGAAGTGCTGGTCAAGCTCGGTGACGACGTGAAAAAGGGCCAGAAAGTGGCCGTACAGCTCAACCGTTTTGGTGATGTGGTGAAGGAATACACCGCTCCGATAGACGGCAAGGTGCTGTCGACCGGCTCTGATGCCGTGCGTGAAGCCCGCGGTCTGCTGGTGCGCATCCTGACCCGGAACCCGGACCCGAAGTGCGACAAGGGTTGCTGATGATTGCTGGCTGAAGACCGGCTCCCTGCACCGCGCTCTTGGGCGCGGTGTTTTTTTAGCGGCGGTCGGCCTCCAGCACGACAAAGCCGTTGCGCATGCGGTGGCGCCAGGTCTCGAATTCGGCCAGCGGCAGCGGCCGGGCAATCAGGTAGCCCTGGGCGAGGTCGCAGCCGGCATGCTGCATTTCCTGGTATACCTCGGTGGTTTCCACACCTTCGGCAATTACCGACAGGCCCAGCGCGTGCCCGAGGCTGACGATGGAGCGCACGATGGAGCGGTTGTGCGGGGTCAGGTCGGTCAGGAAGCCCCGGTCGATCTTGAGTTCGTCGACCGGCAGGCGCGACAGGTAGGCCAGTGACGAGTAGCCGGTGCCGAAGTCGTCGATGGAAATCCGCAATCCGGCCCGGTGCAGTTCCTTGAGGGTGTGCAGTACCCGTTCCGGCTCGGCCATCAGGGCGGATTCGGTGATTTCCAGGCACAGGTCGCATGGCGAGGCCGAGTGTGCAGCCAGCTTGCCCAGTACCCGGCCGGCAAAGGCCGGATCGGCAAGGTCGCACATGGAGATGTTGACCGAGACGGGGAGCGGGATCAGCTGCTGGCGCCAGTCGGCCACCTGCTGGCAGACGGCGTCCAGCATCCAGTCGGTGAGCTGGCGGATGCGGCCGGTTTCTTCGGCAAACGGGATGAATTCGGAGGGCGCCACCCAGCCGCGCTGGGGGTGCTTCCAGCGGATCAGTGCTTCGGCCTGCATCGGGTGGCCGGTGATCAGCTCGACCTGCGGCTGGTAGTGGACCTGCAGTTCCTGGTTGGCCAGCGCGCGTTTCAGTTCACCGAGCAGGCTGAGCTTGGTGTGGTGGCGCTCGCGTTCCAGCGGGTTGAATTCGGCCCATTGCCGGTGCTGGTGCTTGGCGGCATAGAGTGCCACCTCGGCATAGTGCGACAGCTGGCTGATGTCTCCGCGTCCGTCTGCCTGTGGATAACCGGCAAGTCCCAGCGTGATGCTCAGGTCGACCTGGTGTTCATCCACGCGCAGGGGAGTGCCTTCGAGCTCGCGGATCAGCAGCTCGGAGATATCGGCTTCGGCCTGCTGGCTGTTGCAGACCAGCAGGGCAAACACGTTGCCGCTCATGCGGAAACACACGGTATGGTCCAGCGGCAGCCTTTCCAGCCGGCGGGCGGTCAGGCGCAGGGCAATGTCGCCGGCCTCGAATCCGAGCAGGTCATTGATGACCCACATGCGGTCAATGTGGACCAGTACCAGCAGTACGCGGGTGTCGGGTACGCTTTCGAGGTGGGTCAGCTGCTGTTGCAGGGCCTTGCGGTTGCCAAGACCGGTCAGCTCGTCCTGGAGTGCCTGGTTGCGCAGGTCGCGTTCCCGGGTGGCGATGGCTTCGCCCATGCGGTTGAGGCTGTCGGCCAGCTGGCCGATTTCGTCCGGACGGTGGACGGGTACCCGCAGGCGGTAGTCACCATTGGCAATGCGCTGGGTGACATGCAGCAGCTCACGCAAGGGGCGGGTGAGGTTGCGCGCCACGAGCCAGGTCAGCACCAGTGTAATGACGATGATCTTGAGGCCGATGACTGCAACATGCAGCAGGCCGTCGTCGTGGTGGAGGATGGCCTGCTCCCGGTCCAGGTAGATCAGCCAGGAATAGCCGACGATCCCGACCAGATTGATCACCATGAACAGCAACAGCATCTTGCTTTGCAGGCCAAGCCGTATCAAGCCCCGATTCATGAACACCTCGCATCGCGTGTCCGCGCAAAGGAGGGCGGATCCCGCTCAAATCATTTGCTTTGTCTTAGAGAGTAGTCGAAATGCTTGCCGGAGGGCAAGACCATGCCCCCGAATTTGGCATCCTTTGGTCTGTTTATTTATGCATTTTCGATGGGCGGTGCCGGTCGGACCAATTGACCGGGGCCCAAAACATCACGCCCCCGCAAGGCGGGGGCGTGACGGATGCAGCAAGGACCGGCCGCTCAGTCCGGCTGGTAGGCGTACGGCCGCGGAGGTACGCGCGACGCGGCAAAACGCGCCAGTTCGTCCAGGTCCTGCGGGCGATCCCACCAGGTCTGGCGCAGCTTCAGGCGCTCGGCCTGGACCTGCGGGTTTTGCTCCAGAAATTCATTCATGAAGCGGGTGTAGTCTGACTGGTACATGGCCATGATGGCTCTCCTCTTCCTGTGCAGTGCGGCGGATTGTAGCCCAATCAGCGTAATGGCATGTGACGGCATGGACCGTTTGCGCCAGTCATGAAGGCGGTACGGCACGGCTTGAAAGGTCTTATACTTGTCGTTTTCGTTTCGCATGCAGCAACGGGAGTCACACATGAATGACAACAAAGCCTGGTCCGGGCGCTTTGCCGAGCCGGTGGCCGAACTGGTCAAGACCTACACCGCTTCGGTGGATTTCGACCGACGCATGGCCGAGTTCGACATTCAGGGCTCGCTGGCCCACGCCCAGATGCTGACCCGCGCCGGCGTGCTGTCCGAAACCGACCTCGACGCCATCCGCTCCGGCATGCACACCATCCTGGAAGACATTCGCGCCGGCCGCTTTGAATGGTCCGTCGATCTGGAAGACGTGCACATGAACGTCGAAAAGCGCCTGACCGACCGCATCGGCGACGCCGGCAAGCGCCTGCACACCGGCCGCAGCCGCAACGACCAGGTCGCCACCGACATCCGCCTCTACATGCGCGATGCCATCGACCGCATCGTCGGCTTTGTCCGGGGCCTGCAGGCCGCCCTGCTGGATCTCGCCGAGCCGAACGCCGCCACCGTCATGCCGGGCTTCACCCACCTGCAAGTGGCACAGCCGGTCACCTTTGGTCACCACCTGCTCGCCTACGTGGAAATGCTCGGCCGTGACGCCGAGCGCATGCAGGACTGCCGCAAGCGCGTCAACCGCCTGCCGCTGGGTGCCGCCGCACTGGCCGGTACCACCTATCCGATCGACCGCCACTACACCGCCGAACTGCTCGGTTTCGACGACGTGTGCCACAACTCGCTGGACGCCGTCTCCGACCGCGATTTCGCCATCGAGTTCACCGCCGCCGCCAGCCTGGTGATGACCCACCTGTCGCGCCTGTCCGAAGAGCTGATCCTGTGGATGAGCCCGCGCGTCGGCTTCATCGACATTGCCGACCGTTTCTGCACCGGCAGCTCGATCATGCCGCAGAAAAAGAACCCGGATGTGCCGGAGCTGGTGCGCGGCAAGGCCGGGCGGGTCACCGGCCACCTGATGGCGCTCCTGATGCTGATGAAGGCGCAGCCGCTGGCCTACAACAAGGACAACCAGGAAGACAAGGAACCGCTGTTTGACACGGTGGACACCCTGATCGACACCCTGCGCATCTACGCCGACATGATGCGCGGCATCACCGTCAGGCCGGAAGCCATGCGCGCCGCCGTGTTGCAGGGCTTTGCCACCGCCACCGACCTTGCCGACTATCTGGTGAAAAAGGGCGTGCCGTTCCGCGACAGCCACGAAATCGTCGCCCGCACCGTCAAGCTGGCCGAAGTGCAGGGCTGCGACATCGCCGACCTGCCGCTGGATGAACTGCGCGAATTCAGCGAACTGATCGATGCCGACGTCTATGACGTGCTGACGCCGGAAGGCAGTCTGGCCCAGCGCAACCACGTCGGCGGTACCGCGCCCGAGCAGGTGCGCGAGCAGATCGCCCGCTGGCGCCAGCGGCTGGCCCACGTCTGATCCCGCATTCCGGGCTCCTCTGCACTAACCCGCCGGCCGGCGGGTTTTTTCATGCCGCAGACCAGGGCAGATGGCCGGACCGGCAGCATCTGCCGGCTATTCTCGCCCGTCTGCCCGTCTGCCCGTCTGCCCGTCTGCCCGTCTGCCCGTCTGCCCGTCTGCCGGACACGGTGGACGACCCGGGCCGGCAGTTTCCCGGCGGCCCGGGCATGGCCGGCAAGGAAGCCATACAAGGTCCGCCAGGGCGGATGAACCGAGGACCTGTGGTCTGGTGCCGCAGGCTTCAGCCGCGCCGGCGCCGCGGCAGGCCGATCAGCACCACGGCGGCCACGATCACGCCCATGGCCAGCCACTCGGCCTGACCGATCATCTCGTCGGCAAACAGCATGCCCAGCAGCACGGCTACCACCGGGTTGACGTAGGCGTAGCTGGTGGCGGCCGCCGGGCGCACGTGGCGCAGCAGGAACTGGTAGGCCGAAAACGCGATCAGCGAGCCGAACACCACCAGATACAGCAGGGCCAGCCAGCCTTGCAGCGTTGGCGGCGTTTCCAGCCGTTCGCCGGTCAGCACGCTCAGCAGCAGCAGCATGACCCCGGCGCAGAGCATTTCCGCCGCCGGTGCCATGGCGCCGGGCGGCAGTTGCAGGTAGCGGGCCCAGACCGATCCCAGTGCCCACGCCGCAGCGGCAAACAGGATCAGCCCGGCGCCGAGCGGACTGGCCTGCATGTTGTGGCCGAGGTTGAGCAGCACCATGCCGGCAAAGCCCAGCAGGATGCCGGCCCACTCCAGCCGGGTATTGTGCTGGCCCCACATCCGGGCAAACAGCAGGGTAAACAGCGGCACCGTCGCCACGCCGAGTGCTGCCACGCCCGAAGCCACCCATTGCTCGGCAATGGTGACGCAGCCGTTGCCACACACCAGCAGCAGGAAGCCGATGCGGGCCGCACCGGCCCATTCGCCGCGGCTGGGCAGCGGTGTGCCGCGCCAGCGCAGCCAGCCGAACATCAGTCCGCCGGCGATGACAAAGCGGATGCCGGCCATCAAAAGCGGCGGCCAGCTCTCGACGCCGAAGCGGATCGCCAGATAGGTCGAGCCCCAGATGAAATAGAGCGCACCAAAGGCGGCGACCAGCAACAGGCGAGAGGGGGCGGCAGGCATGATGTGACAATCGGGCTGATAGGTTCGGCCGGGCATTGTAGGCCGTCAGCCTGGGCAGCGGGGCGGCAATTGCCGCTTTGTCATGGGCAGCGTCGCCGTCGTACAAATGCCGGACAGGTCGGGTTTTTGACATTGTTATAATTGCCGTTTGTCATTGGTGCCGTGGGTGGCTGTCTGCCCGGCCCGGCCGGAGAAAAATAATTCATGTCGATGCGCAACAAACTGTTGATGCTGGTCGGGATTGCCCTGTCCGGCCTCGTGCTGCTCAGCAGCCTGTCCCTCTATGAATTGCGCCAGAGCCTGCTGGCCGACCGCATGGAAAAAACCCGCAACCTGGTCGAGATGGCTGTCAGCGTG
>RRZU011530363.1_pt1 | contig 25812 bp, 24 predicted proteins | sample 2165561 | NCBI WGS metagenome assembly RRZU01 (sample SAMN10456909, study PRJNA506462) | wastewater metagenome | isolation source: wastewater sludge | place: USA: Moscow, Idaho | reverse complement strand
GCTTTACAACAAGGAAAATTAGTAGAATGTTTAAACCAATACAGTGATATTTCTTTAAATTTATATGTAGTATTTGATGAGACTTATTTTTTACCAAGGCATAATATTTTCTTAGATTTTTTAGTTAGTTATGCTTCTAAAGAGAAGAGTAATTAAGCTTATTTATGAACATAGATATACTCGATGAGTATACTTTATGGCATGATTTTAAAATCAAAAAAATTATCTACTTTATGATCGATATGTAAAAAAATTTAACAGTCCATTTTAGTTGAATGACTCCCTAAAAGAGTTAACCATATAATCAATAAAAACTTTGATTTTAGGCAAGGACTGGCGACTCGAAGGCCATAAAATATAGACACTGCGATCATCTTGAATGTAATTATTCAGTACAATATTCAACTTTCCATCCCGAATTGAATCCCTGACCATAAAATCAGGTAACAAAGCAATGCCTAATCCTGATTCGGACATGGTTTTCAAGGGTTCAATTGCATCGGTAATGGCGGAAACTGGAATAGTACAGGTTGTTTCTTGCCCATGAATAAAGCCCCAATCTACCAATTTCTTGCTGGTCGGGTATCTATAGCGCAAACATTTATGATGAATTAAATCTGATGGTTGTTGGGGAATACCATTCTCGATGAGATATGTCGGTGAAGCTACTAGTAAATGCTGATAGGTATGAAGATGGCGGACTTTAAGCCGTGAATCAATAATTTGACCCACACGCATCACAATATCAAATCCATCCTCAATAATATTGACCAATTGATCACTAAAGCTTAATTCTAATTCTATGTCGGGATAGGTCTTTTGAAACTCAATAAATTTAGGCATTAGATGAATTGCAAATTGCGGCAATCCAACACGCAATTTGCCTTGCGGAGCAAATTTTATTTGGGCCAATTCAATTTTTGCCTCATTCAACTCAGATAAAATCCGTTGAGAGCGATCCAAGAATAGTTGTCCCTCTGCTGTGAGAGTAATTGCCCGAGTAGAACGATGGAATAAACTAATACCAAGTTCATGCTCTAATTTGACAATCGCTTTTCCAATTGCAGAAGAAGTCGTTCCTAATTTTCGGCCGGCTTCAGTAAAACTCCTTGATTCAGCTGCATGTACAAAAGCTTTCAATGCACCAAAATAATCGATCGACATGACTTAATTACATCCAAACTTTCCTATATGTTTTGAATATTAGCCTATTTTTCTTATATGAATAAATAATTAAAGTATGTGCTTTACTAATATTGCTATTTCATTGATTGAAGTAGCACTAGATTTTAAATGAGATAGCAATGACAGCAGCATATTCTTTAACCCAATTACCTGAAGATTTAAGAGATCACCCTGGATATTCACAAGTATTTCAGCCAGGGCATTTAACATTTGGCTTTATTGCACCTCTAGAGAGTTATCCATATACGCCTGGGCCGTCATTAGTAGATCATGTCGAAATGGCACAAAAAGTAGATACGGCAGGTTTTTCGGCAATTTGGTTAAGAGATGTTCCATTTTATGATCCGAACTTTGGAGATGTTGGACAAGGACTAGACCCTTTGACTTATGCAAGCTTTTTAGCTGCAATTACTCGTAGGATTACGATTGGTACAGCAGGAATTGTTTTACCATTAAGAGATCCTTTGATTGTAGCAAAACAAGCAACAACGGTAGATCAGCTGTTAGGTGGTCGCTTGGTTTTAGGTTTGGCTACAGGGGATCGTCCTGTTGAATATCCTGCTTTTGGTGTCGATTTTGAGAATCGTGCTGAAAGATTTAGGGATGCATTAGCTTTAATTAGATCAGTAACTGAACAAGATTGGCCTGTACATGAATCAAAATTTTATGGCAAGTTGACGGGACAAATCGACTTGGTGCCAAAACCTGTAAAATCGCGTATTCCAACCATCGTGATTGGTTACGCAGGTCAAACCACCGAGTGGACGGCACAAAATACTGACGGCATTATGTCGTATATTTCGAACCCGATGCATATTCCAGAGATTATCGAAAGTTGGCGTGCTGCAAGCCCTAAAGATGTGTTTAAGCCATATGCTTATGGCACCTTATTTGAACTGGATCGTGATCCAAATGCACCGATTCAACCCGGCCGCGTGCTTCGTGGGGGCCGAAATGCGTTACGCGAATTGTGGCTCAGACAGCAAGATCAGGGAGTTTCACATGTTGCACTTCACTTTAAACCACAACGTCGCCATGCCTCAGAAGTAATTGATGAGCTGGGTGAGCATTTGTTGGCACTTTTCCCAAGCTTATCACCAAACAAAGAAACCGTATCGAAAGAAGCTGCGGCACAGGAGATGGCTGCTGATGCATGATCTTCATCATATGGACTTTATTTTCCAAACTAAATTGGGTACCTATTCGCTAGATGCTCAATGTGAAATGTTGGTCGAAACTGGCTATCAAGGCTTGACTGTTTCGGCATGGAGTCAGAAGTTAGATTCACTCGATCAAATTAAACCGCGTTGGGGTCTGGACGTTGGGGCAGTGTATCTTATTTACAGACAGGGTCTTGAGTCATTTGTCATCAATACGGTGGAATCAATGCAAGGTTGCCACAGTATTGAATTGGCACTGGACTCCGGCAAAGGGGTGACTGATCTAGATCGTAAGATTTTAGAGAAAATCCTCCCGATCGCAGAACGACGTGGCATCGAGATTGTGCTTTATCCTCATGTTCGCTATGGCATGCAGACTACCTCTGAAGCCGTGCAACTGTGTAAAGCGTTTAATCATCCGAATTTAGGCATTGTCTTTAATGGTTATCACTGGTACGCGAATCAAGAACAGTTACTGGAAGAACGACTGCAAGCCGTTAGTCCATGGCTGAAACAGGTCAACATCGCGGGGTGCCGCTTATCACCGTTAGGCTGGGGCGGTGTTGCAACCATTGAGACTCTAGACGAAGGTGAGATGGACAACTTTGTCTTAATGGGCGCATTAAGACGTCTGGAATATCGTGGTCGTTATAGTATCTTGGGCTGGGAAAGTATGGGGGGCGATGTCTTTGGTAACCTTGAGCGTTCTCAGAAAGCTTTCCGTTCGATGGAACAACGTCTGATTAAACATCCAGAATGGTCTGTTCTTGACTCATTGGCGTACTAGTCGAGGAATATATGCTTCATAAAGTTCATGCACTCGACTCATTCTTCTATAACTCTATGGGGGTTTATCAATTCCAGTCACAATGTGAAATGCTGTCAGAAATTGGTTTCGATGGCATTACTGTTTCTGCATGGGGAGGAACCCCGTTCACCAATCTGGACCTATTGCCGACTGTCAAAGAGCAATATGGTCTAGACATCGCAGGACTATATCTGGTTTTGCATGAAGGTCGGAATGACACCGTATTAAGGGAAATTATTGAAAGTGTTGAAGGGGTCGAGTTAATCGAATTGGCGGTGCAGACTTCAGTAAATGGGATGACTGGCATCTTGAAGACCATTGAATCTTATTTGCCTATTATTGAGCGTCGAGGTTTACGCCTTGCACTTTATCCGCATCTGAAACATGTTACCCAGACTACAAGTCAGGTGATCAAGATCTGTGAATACTTTAACCACCATTTGTTAGGCGCTTCATTTAATGGTTATCATTGGTTTGCGATACAAGAGGGAGATTTACAAAAAACGCTGAACAATATCCGTCCATGGTTGATGCAGGTGGTGCTTTCAGGCAGTGCCATGTCTCAATTAGGTTGGGGGGGCGTGGCGACAATGGAACCGCCAGATCGTGGTGAGTTGGATAATTTTGCTGTTGTAGCTGAGTTAAAGCAGATTGAATATACGGGAAGTATTGGTGTATTGGGTTGGGATTATGCTGGTGATATTTATCCCAAACTGGAGCGTAGTTTGAAAAAAATGAAAGATATCTACCTGAAAGTAGAAAAACACCGAAATTGGACTTATATCTAAAAAAAATCCTGTTGTGAATAGCCACTATTTTTGTGGCTTTTCTTTTAGTTAATTATGGTGCAGTTTTCATCAATATACTATCAACAAGTTAGATGGAGAAGAGCTGTCTTTAAGGATGTATTTTGGATAATTAAGGAGAGATGATCATTTTTTCCTAAAAAAGATAAATATAATCCAAGTTATAAGATCTTCTTTACCTTATTTTAATAAGAATTCCTGATGGAAAGGAATAATTAAGTAATTCTTAATTTTATAAAAAAATTGAAAACAATGGATAGTGTAGAGGAAAAAATGGTGAATAAAGTTGCAGTGGTAACTGGTGGAGCATCTGGTCTGGGTAAAGGTATTGCGGAACGATTAGCTAAGGATGGTTTCAAAGTATTAATTTCTGACTTAAATCAAAATCTACTTGATCAAACAGAACAAGAGTTTTTAGATAAGGGTTATGAAATAAAACAATTTCAGGGGAATGTTTCGATTCAAAAAGACCAGCAAGCATTAGCACAAATTGCTTTAGATACTTTTGGAAGAATTGATGTTTGGGTCAATAATGCTGGCGTGGAAAGCGTAGTACCATTTTCAGATATCACACAAGAGCAATTAGAAAAAGTTTTTGCTATTGATGTTTTTAGTGTGGTTTATGGTACTCAAGCTGCTGCAGAAGTAATGAAAAAACAAGACGGCATTGGCAAAATTATTAATGCATGTTCAATTGCCGGACATGAATCTTATGAAATGCTTGCAACTTATTGTGCTGCAAAACATGCAGTTCGTTCACTAACTGTAGCTGCTGCAAAAGAGTATGCAAAATATAATATTCGAGTTAATTCATATTGCCCTGGCGTTGCTGCAACCTCGATGTGGGAGCGTGTAGATGCTGCGATGGCAAAAGAATATGGTTGGGAGTCTGGCGAGGCAATGCAAAAATTCTCAGCAGGTATTCTATGTGGGCGTACGCAAGAACCTGCCGATGTCGGTAATATTGTTTCTTTCTTAGCGTCTAGTGATTCGGACTATATTACAGGTCAATCACTTATTATCGATGGCGGAATGGTATTCCGTTAATCCATTCAGATTTTTTCATTATTTAAAAAATAAATCAAGAGGCTTAATTTTTAGGTCTCTTAGGGAGTTTATCATGTCTAAAAAAGTTGCTTTTATTACAGGTGCTGGTCAGGGAATTGGAGAAGCAATTGCTTCACGATTAGCAAAAGACGGTTTTATGGTTGCTTGTGCTGATTTAAATCTTAAAACAGCACAACAGGTTGCAGATAAAATTAATGCAGAGGGTGGAGCTGCGGTTGCTGTGCAAGTTGATGTTGCAAATAGAGAAAATGTTTTTCAAGCTATACAGAAAACATTGGATTTGTATGGGGATTTGCATGTTGTAATCAATAATGCAGGGATCGCCCCGATTATGCCAATTGAGGCAGTAACCCCTGAAATTTATCAAAAAACTATGGATATTAATATTGGCGGTGTCCTATGGGGAATTCAAGCTGCCGTTGATGCATTTAAAAAGTTGGGACATGGTGGAAAAATAATTAGCGCTTCATCTCAAGCAGGTCAGGTTGGAAATCCGGAATTGTCAGTTTATGGCGCAACAAAATTTGCTGTTCGTGGAATTACACAAACAGCTGCTAAAGAGCTTGCACCTTTAGGTATCACAGTTAATGCGTATTGCCCAGGTATTGTAGATACACCAATGATGAGAAAAGTAGCTCAGGATTTGGCTGATTTGTCAGGTGAGAGTTTTGAATGGGGGATGCAACAATTTGCACAAAATATCACCTTAAAACGAATCTCAAAACCAGAAGATGTTGCCGCTTGTGTCGCATTTTTATCAGGTCCAGATTCTGACTATATAACTGGTCAGGCTATTATTGTAGATGGTGGAATGGTTTTTAATTAAAAAATTAACAATTTTTGCAGGGAAATTAACGCATGGTAGCTTTATTCTCAGAATTTAAATTAAAAGATATTACTTTAAAAAATCGCATAGCTGTGCCACCTATGTGTCAATACAATGCAATTGATGGTTTGGCTAATGACTGGCATTTAACTCACTATTCAGAGCTTGCTAGAGGTGGATCTGGGCTTGTGATTGTTGAAGCTACAGGGGTTTCTCCTGAAGGCCGAATTACACCAGGATGTCTAGGTCTATGGAATGACTCTCAAGCTCAAGAGTTAAGTAAGGTTGCGGCCACAATAAAAAAATCTGGAGCTGTTCCAGGCATACAAATTGCACATGCAGGTAGAAAAGCAAGTGCCAATAAACCATGGGAAGGAGATGATCACCTTCCAGAAGATCATGCTGAAGCTTGGCAAATAATAGGACCATCTTCTATTGCTTTTGGTAAAAATTTACCTCGCATCCCAAAAGAAATGAATCTCGAAGATATTTCTCGTGTTCAACAAAACTTTGTTGATGCTGCAAAAAGGGCTTTAGATGCAGGTTTTGAATGGTTAGAACTTCATTTTGCTCACGGTTATCTAGCGCAAAGTTTTTTTTCAAAGCATTCTAATTATCGCCAAGATCGATATGGTCTAAATTTAGATGGGAGAAGTCGTTTCCTTGTTGAGACTATGGCGAAGGTACGTCAAGTTTGGCCTGAGCATTTACCCTTAACTGCCCGTTTTGGAGTGCTGGAATATGATGGCCAAGATGAAGAGACACTGCAGGAGTCTATCCATTTGGTTAAGCGTTTTAAGCAAGAAGGTTTAGATCTATTAAATGTGAGTATGGGTTTTAGCATTCCTGTAACGACAACACCTTGGTCTGAGCAAGGATTTATGGCACCTATTCCAAAAAGAGTACAACAAGAAACTGGTATTAAGGTTGCTTCATCTTGGTGTATTGATCAAGCTGAGGTAGCGAACCGAGTGATTGAAAATAAGCAATTAGATTTGGTTATGATTGGTCGTGCAATGCTTGCAAATCCCCATTACCCCTATACTTTGGCTAAACAGTTGAACTTAAAAAATCCATCATGGGTCTTACCTGCACCTTATGCCCATTGGCTCAGCCGTTATCAATTAGGAAAATTTACTGATTAATAACTTTGGTTTCAAAAAGCTCTATTAATTTTAACGAAAGCAATAGGGATTATTTTTATCTAATTAACTTAAGTTAGATTTTCATAAACTTAATTTTAAATTTTGTGAATGCATGTGGTCTTGGATCACATGTATAGGCTATCTATTTTCTAGAAAATGACTCGTTTTATCTGGTGACGTCATTATTCAACAATATTTCAAAGGAAAGGAATATCCGTGAACATTACAAAAGCAATTGCATCACCATCTAAATTTTTGGTTCAAACAGATTTATTAAAAGAACTAGGCATCCATGGTCAGGTTTTTGGTAAAAAAGCTTATTTAATTTGTGATTCATTCATTGTAGAGCAGGTAAAACAGAAAGCTCTATGTAGTTTTATTGACAATACAAGTGCTCAAATAGAAGTTTTTGGTGGTCAATGTTCAGATACTGAAATTGAAAAGCATAAAATAAAGGCTTTAGATTTTGATTATATTGTGGGGATAGGTGGTGGTAAAACACTAGATACAGCTAAAGCAACAGCTCATTATTTGGCTAAACCTGTTCTAATCCTACCAACATTGGCTTCTACGGATGCACCATGTACAGCGATATCTGTTATCTATAATGATGATGATACTTTCAATAGATATTTATTTTTATCAAAGAATCCAGATGTGGTTCTGGCAGATACACAGATTTTGGCTGAAGAGCCTGTGCGTTTTTTTGCTGCTGGAGTAGGAGATGGATTGGCGACATATTTTGAAGCTAGAGCCTGTTATAAAGCTCAAAAAGATAATTTGATTTTAGGTCAACATGGCAAGATGCTTAAGCCCTCACTTATAGGTTTTACAATTGCAAAAACATGTTATGAAACAATTAAGTTGCATGCAGCACAAGCAGTATATGCGGTTAAAAATAAAGTAGTTACACCCGCTTTAGAGCACACTATTGAAGCCACAATTTATATGTCAGCAGTTGGTGCCGAGTCTGGAGGATGTGCAGCAGCTCATGCTATCCATAATGGGATGACGGCTGTTGATGATTTGCATGGCGCACAACATGGTGAAAAAGTCATATTTGGATTATTTACTCAACTCGTCATGGAAGCTGTACCGAAAAATGAGCTTGAAGAGGTGATTGATATTGCTATAGCTGTAGGCTTGCCATTGACACTTGAAGACCTTGGATTAAAAGAATTCAGAGAAAATGAATGGCGTAAGGTTGCTGAAATTGCATGTGATTCCGATGATACGATGCATAACATGCCATTTACAGTAACACCTGAGATGGTTTACAGCGCTATTGTCGCGACCAACGCAATGCTAAATGATTATAAAAAGAAGCATTATATTCATTCGTAAATAAATCAATGCTTATTCTTAATACTTATTGAGAATAATAGTCTTTTAATCGAAAGTGTTTTAACTAAAATGGATTTTATATGATCACTCATAACTTTAAAAAATTAACAGCTTATCTATGTATATCTGCTTTATTTAGCATTAGCTCATCAGTTTTTGCAGCAGGTGTAAGCGCCGATCCTGGAGATTATAAAGCCCTTCCTGCAGGTACAAATTTAGCAGTTGCATATTATCAACATTTAACGGCTGATAATGTCTATGCAAATGATAATAAAGTTGTCGATGATTTAGGACTAACCTTAGATTTAGGTATGCTTCGTTATGTTAGGTACATGGAAATTGGAGGGTTGCTTATGGATCCCCAAGTTGTTTTACCTTTTGCTAAGCAACAGAATTCATTAGATGGTTCAGAAAACAGCGGAATTGGTGATTTATTGGTTGGTGGTGTTGCGTGGCCCTACCATAATGAGGAGTTAGGTAGGTATTTTGCATTGGGTGGCTTTATTTCCTTTCCGACGGGTTCTCACAAACAAGATAATTTTTCAATTAGTAATGATCGATTCCAGTACAATTTTCAAACTGGATATCAACATGCACTGAACCAAAATATTGTTTTTGAAGGAATTACTCAAATTGAACTTTATAGTGATAAAGATAAAAGTGGAATGGAAAAAGAAACTTTTTATCAAACTGATTTATCAGCAATTTATAAGTTTAATAGTGAAACAAGTCTTGCAATTACATGGAGAAGGGTTGATGGTGGGCGGGAATTTTTAGGAAATGAAACAATGCTAGAGAGTGAGCAAAAAAATACACTGCTCTTGTCTGGAGCAACTAATATTGCAAAAAATACTCAATTGTTACTTCAATGGCGCCAAGATTTTGATGTAAAAGACGGTGCAGAAATTTCAGGTATTCAGAGTAGATTGGTTTTTGCATTTTAAAACATAACCACTATAAATATATACAAATAGTGAATTAGTTTCACTATTTGTATATTGCATATAATTAAAAAATAAATTCTTATAACTTTTTTTATTCAAACCTATAATTAATATAATAATTTTTTTTCATGTCCGTGATTATTTTATCCAATTTAATCTAAATTTTATCCAATCTTTCATCAGTATATTTTGCGATCCTAGCAGACATGAAGAATCTGTGACCTAAATTTAATTGTTATTAGGATTCTCTTTTTTACGGAAATATGGAGATAAAAAATGTCAATGACTGATATAAATTATGATGCGATAGTAATTGGAACTGGTTTTGGTGGATTGTATGCAATTAAAAAGTTGCGTGATGAACTAAACTTAAGTGTTCGTGCTTTTGATAAGGCCACAGAAGTCGGTGGAACTTGGTTCTGGAATAAATATCCAGGTGCATTATCAGATTCGGAAACTCATTTATATCGTTACTGCTGGGAAAAAGATTTACTACAAACATTTGATATTAAAAATAAATATATTAATGGCCCCGATGTTTTTAATTATTTAAAAGCAGTCGCTGACAAACATGACCTTAGAAAAAATATAGAGTTTAATACTGGTATTAATTCAGCACATTTTGATGAACTAAATAACCAATGGATCGTAACTACGGACAAAGGTGATGTTTTTAGAGCCCGTTTTCTAATTACTGCTTTAGGTCTTTTATCTGCACCTAATCTGCCTAAGATTAAAGGAATCGAAAATTTTAAAGGCGAGCTTTATCATACTAGTCGCTGGCCCGAGCATGTTGATGTTTCTGAAAAGCGTGTAGCTGTGATTGGTACAGGTTCTACAGGTGTACAAGTTATTACTTCAATTGCACCTAAAGTTAAACATTTGACAGTATTACAACGTTCGGCACAATATACAGTGCCTATTGGTAATAGTCAGTTATCAGAGCAAGAAGTAAAAAACATCCGTGATAACTATGAAAAAATTTGGGATCATGTTTGGAATTCAGCACTTGGTTTTGGCTTGAATGAGACAGATCGACCTACATTTAGTGTGACTCCTGAAGAACGCAAAGCAATCTTTGAAGATGCATGGCAAAAAGGTGGTGGTTTCAGATTTATGTTTGAAACTTTTGGTGATATTGCAACCAATATGGATGCCAATATTGAGGCTCAAAACTTTGTTAAAAACAAGATTTCTGAAATTGTAAAAGATTCTGAAACTGCACAAAAATTGATGCCTAAGGACTTGTATGCTAAACGTCCTTTATGTGACAGTGGATACTATGCAGTCTTTAACAGAGACAATGTAACACTCGAAGATGTTAAATCAAATCCAATTCAGGAAATCACTGAAAAAGGTGTGTTGTTGACTGATGGTAAATTCATTGAGTTAGATATGCTTATCTGTGCGACTGGATTTGATGCTGTCGATGGAAATTATATTCGAATGGATATACGCGGTAGAAATAGTTTAGAAATGAAAGACTATTGGAAAGAAGGTCCTTCAAGCTATTTAGGCGTTACTGTAGCAAATTATCCAAATATGTTTATGGTACTTGGTCCTAATGGACCTTTTACGAACCTACCTCCATCTATTGAAACTCAAGTTGAATGGATTAGTGATGTTATTCAATACGCACAAGAACATAAAATAGAGGCAATTGAAGCCCCTGAATCTGAAGAAAAAAAATGGACTCAGCTGTGTGCTGATATTGCAGCCCAGACTTTATTTCCTAAAGCGGAGTCATGGATTTTTGGCGCTAATATTCCAGGTAAAAAGAATACAGTTTATTTCTATATGGGTGGTCTTAAAGAATATCGGAGTGTTCTTACTCAAGTACGTCTGAACAATTTTTCCAATTTTAAGTTAACAGCTAAATTACATTCTAAAGAATCAGTTGTAGCTTTATAAGATATAAATTATTAAGAGTATGAGTAAATGAACTATCCACAAATACCTATGTACATTAATGGTGAGTTTATTCACCTAAACAGAGATAGCAGAGAGATCCTTAATCCTGCGACTAATGAGTGTATTGGTGTAATGCCATGTGCAACTCAAAATGATTTAGATTTAGCATTAGAAAGTGCACAAGAAGCGTTTGAATCTTGGAAAGATACTTCTCCGTTGTTAAGAAGTGATATTTTACGAAAGTTTGCTCAACTTGCACGTGAACGTTCTGAAGAAATCGGACGTTGGATTACCCTAGATCAAGGAAAGCCACTTCAAGAAGCAATTGGAGAGGTAAAAGTTTGTGCAGAACATGCAGAGTGGCATGCTGAAGAATGTAGACGTATTTATGGTCGTGTCATTCCATCTAGACGTTCTGATGTTGAACAAATTGTTATTCGTGAACCAATAGGTGTTTGTTTAGCATTTTCTCCTTGGAACTTTCCATTTAATCAGGCAATCAGAAAAATTTCAGCAGCTATTGCAGCTGGATGTAGCATCATCATAAAAGGTTCAAGTGACACACCAAGTGCTGTTGCAGCAATTGCACAAATGTTTCATGAGGTAGGCTTACCTAAAGGCGTGTTAAATATGGTATGGGGTGATTCAGATTTTATTTCTGAATACTTAATTAAATCCCCGATCATTAAAAAAGTAAGTTTTACTGGGTCTACTCCAATTGGAAAAAAATTGGCCGCCTTAGCAAGTTTACACATGAAGCAATGTACGATGGAATTGGGGGGACATGCTCCCGTTATCATTTGTGATGATGCCAATATCGATAAAACTGTTGAAGCTTTGGTTGGTTATAAATTTAGAAATGCAGGACAAGTGTGTATATCTCCAACAAGGTTTTATGTACAAGAAAATGTTTATCATGAAGTTGTACAAAAAATCACTCAACGTACTCAGAAAATTAGAGTTGGAAATGGTCTAGATAGTCAAACTCAAATGGGACCATTAGCACAAACTCGACGTATTAGTGCTATGCTTAAAATGGTCGGAGATGCAAAACAAAAGGGTGCAAAAATCCAAACAGGTGGTGACGCAATAGGCGGTAAGGGAAATTATTTCATGCCTACCGTAATTAGTGACTTAACCAATGAGATGGATTTTATGAATGATGAGCCTTTTGGTCCTATTATTGGTTTAGTTCCTTTTGGAACAGTTGATGATGTTCTTCTCGAGGCAAATCGGTTACCTTTTGGGCTAGCATCATACGCTTTTACACAATCTTTAGAAAATTCTCATAAAATTTCGAGAGGTTTAGAAGCTGGAATGGTATCGATTAACCACATTGGTTTAGCTCTTGCTGAGACTCCGTTTGGTGGTATTAAAGATAGTGGATTTGGTAGTGAAGGCGGTATTGAATCATTTGATGGGTATTTAAACACTAAGTTTATTACTAAAATGAACTAAATATTTTTGGTGAATTGAATTCAATTCACCAAATCTCTTTTGACTTTAAGGATGGAAGTTAAAATGAGTAAAGATAAAACTGAAAAAAAATTAGTGAAACCTGAAGAAGTAATCTTATGGGTTCCAGGAGATCTTACTATAGATAGTATAGGTCTTGGTTGGGATAATATAGCTATGCGTGGCTATAGTTATAACTATTTAGATGTTGATATTCCTGCAATGCGTGATTATATGATTGTTAACTACAAATCTAATAATCTAGAGATGAAACGTAGGGAAAATAATTCTTGGAAATCTAAATGTGTTAATCCTAAGACGGTTTCTTTACTGACCTGTGGTGAGGATACAAGATGGGCGTGGGATAAAGATCTCGAAGTCGTTCATGTTTATATAGCACATGAAACTGTATCAAATATGGCCAATCAAGTGTTTGATTATGATATTGCTAATATCAGAATTCCAGATGAGATAGGTGTAGAAGATGAAACATTACCAATTTTATCTTCATTGTTAGAGCAAGAATTAAGAAGTGGTGGGCTAGGGGGTAATTTATTTGTAGAAAGCCTTAAAAATCAAATTGCACTTCATCTTTTAAGGCGCTATGCAAAATTAGAGTTTAAGGAGGGTATTTGTAAAACAGGATTTAATTTGGTTCAGCGAAACTTATTAGTAGATTTTATTCAGCAACATTTAAGTGAAAAAATCTGCTTAGACGATTTAGCAGTATTAATCGGGATCAGCGTTCCACATTTAATGAGAAAGTTTAAAGTGGATTTCGGAACTTCCCCTGCTGCATATATTATGGAACAGAGAATACAGTTAGCAAAAAAACTTTTGATAAGTCGAAAGGATATGCCAATTAAGGTTATTGCAAGTGAATCAGGCTTTTTTGACCAAAGCCATATGAATCGCGTATTTCATAAATTCTTCAAAAAAACGCCTGCTGAAATTCGACAGGAACTATCTAAAATTACACAAATTCAAATTGGTTAATATAAATTTAAGGAAATGGGAATGAGTAATTCAATATATTTAATTCATGGATACTTAGCAAATTCTGAATCACATTGGTTTCCATGGTTAAAAAAAGAACTTGAGAAAAATAATAAACAATTACTGGCTGAAACACTAACAAATGCAGATAATCCAGAATATCATTTATGGAAACAAGATATTTGTAGCCTGCTTAGTAATTTAAAAGTAGGAGACTCTGTAGTTAGTCATAGTTTGGGGTGTATTTCTACATTAGATTTTTTTCACAATTATAATGGGCCAAAACTTGGGAAATTAATACTTGTTTCTGGCTTTAAAGATAAGTTAGAAGCTTTTCCAGATTTAGATAATTTTATTAATAAATGTCAAATAGATTTAGAAAAAACTAAACAAAATTTTGAGCAAATCATTGTTTTTGTATCCAGTAATGATGTAATTGTTGATCCAATTTTAACTAAGGAACTTGCAAAACAACTTTCTGCAGAGTTGATAATAGAAAATAATGCAGGTCATTTTTTAGAGTCTGATGGGTATACTAAGTTTGATTCCCTACTAAAGTTGATTTAATTTAAATTTTAATAAACCAATGTCTCTATATTTTTAGACATTGGTTTTTATATGATGTTATATTTAAACTTGCCTTTGATTTATTTAAATAAATGTGCAGATGATTATAATAAAAATTTAATTTATAAATAATGTAACTATAAAATAATATCTTATTGTTGTTTTAGCTTTGTAGAATTTTTTTCTACAATGTTGAGAATTTTTGAATGTTTATTCCTAACACATAATCTATTAAATTTGTATGACACACTTATTAATAGGTAAATAAAATGCCAGTAGTAAATATTCAATTATTTGAAGGCCGTGATGAAGCTAAACCAGCTATAGCTAAGGAAGTAACTGAAGCCATTTCTAAGCATGCCAATATTGACCCAAAATATATCTATGTGATTTTTAATGATGTTTCAGTAGATAACTGGGCAATATCTGGTGAGCTATTTTCTGATACCTTGAAAAAACAAGGATAAGAAACTTATCTAAAGTAAGTGAGATTTATTATTCACTTACTTTTTTATTTATATCACGAGTTGTAATTCTAATGAATCATGAAATTGTTTGCGTATTTAAATTGGTTTTGGATAGTTGTAATTTTCAAACTTTTGAGAAACTGATTGCTCAGATTGTCAATGCTACAGATAAAGAATTAGGTACTTTGACTTATTTGTATAGTGTCAATGATGAAAAAAATAGTGTCCATATTATTGAACGATATAAAGAAAATTCACTTTTATCACATATAGATACCACATTTTCACCTTTTGCAGAAGAATTTCTCTCTCTTGTTTCTATCACCGAACTCACAGTTTATGGTCATCCTAATCAAGAAGAAAAAATTAGGTTAGATAAGTTTGGCGCTCAATATTTAACACCCTTTAGTGGCTTTTCAAAATAATTTTAGGAGAAATTGAGTTGGAACTATATATCTACGATCACTGTCCATTCTGTACTAGAGCCAGAATGATCTTTGGCCTAAAAAAAATGAATTATTCTGAAATTATTTTGGATAATGATGATGAGAATACACCTATCAGTATGATTGGTAAAAAGAGTTTACCAATTCTGAAACTTAAAGATAATCACTATATGGGTGAAAGCTTAGATATTGTCACTTATATTGATTCTATAAGTGGTGATCAATCCTTAACTGAAAATAGAAATATTGAGATTGAAAATTGGATTATCAATATTGAACAGACCATTTATGAATTAGCCATTCCTCGCTGGGCATTTTCTGATTTTAATGAGTTTAATGAAATAACGTCCAGAATGTATTTTATCAATAAAAAACAATCTGCTATTGGTGATTTTGTCGAAAAATTAAATACTAGTCCTGCGAAAATTGATTTGATTATTAAGGAGCTTGAAGTTCTTAATAACATCATCAGTTTGGAGTCATTCGAGCACAGAACGAATTCTTGGTCTTATACCGATATTCTTCTTTTTCCAATTTTACGATCTTTATCAATAGTTAAGGGTATTGTTTGGCCCAAGAATGTGCAATCTTGGATGGAAAAAATGTCAGAACAATGTGGCATTGCTTTGCACAATGATATTGCTCTTTAATCTATTCAATCTGAGTGAATTATGAATAAGTTACTTCCCATTTCGTTAAGTATAATTTTAACAAGCTTAAGCCCAAATCTATTTGCTGCAGATGCGGTTAAAGCACTCGCTCAGGATTATTATTTTCCTCATAAAATTGAAGGTTTTCCTGAAAAATTATCTCAGTTTAAAGACCTGAAAATTAACAAATTCAAGACGAGTGATAATGTTAATTTGGCTTATTGGGAAGCTGGAAGTGGCGAACCTGTAATCTTTGTACCAGGATGGTCAGCGAATGGTGCTGAATTTATTAATGTGATGTTTTTGCTCAGCAAAAAATATCACGTTTATGTATTAGACCCAAGAAATCAAGGTCTTTCAGATAGTGTGCCTTATGGTAATCGAATCTCACGTTATGCGGTCGATTTAAAAGAATTTATTGATCATACACAGAATAAGCAAGTCAATCTTGTAGGCTGGTCGATGGGTGCTTCTATTATCTGGAGTTATATCGATCTTTTTGGAGATACAAAGTTAAAAAAATTAGCCTTCATTGATGAACCCATCTCCATATATACTCATAGTGACTGGAGTGAAGAAAAGCGTTTAAACCTTGGTGCAATGACAACATCACCAGAACGTATGATTGCTGCATTTACTAAAAATGAATCTACAAATCAGCAAGTTGTAGATATGAATGTATTTGCGCGTTATATGAAGCAAGATTCTGATTACTTTAAAAATTCGGAAAGTTTTGCTCAATCTGTTATTAAAAAATCACCAGAAAGTATGTCTCCAGTCCTATTTGATCATGCAACGAATAACTGGGAAGACGTTATTCAATACAAAGTAAACAAACCTACAGCAATTTTTACTGGAGAATTCAGTAACAATCTACAGAGTCAAAAATGGATGAATTCAGCAATTAGAAATTCTGAATTGTTTATTTATGAAGGGGATTATGCTGATCATTTTCTAGCATTTAAGAACCCGACTCAATTCACTCAAGATTTAGCAGGCTTCCTTAATAACAAAGAGAAATAGTACTTTGTTAAATGGTGTATTGTGCAGATTCACTTTTATTTAGGACCATTCTCCTTATGTCTCCCTCCATTTCATTAGATTCATTTAAAAGTCTGATCTATTTTATTACTGCCGCAGAGAAAAAAAGTTTTACGAATGCGGCAGAAGAGTTAGGAGTTTCAAAATCTACTGTTGGAAAAAGCATAAGTCGCCTAGAGGAAAATCTCGGGATTACATTATTTCATCGTAATACCCGAAAGATCACCCTAACGACTGAAGGTGAGGGATATTTAAAAAGTTGTTTGGATGCCTTACAAACTTTGGAGTCTGCACAAAACATTTTGCGAGCTAATATCAATGGTCCTAATGGCATTGTAAGAATTGACATGCCTTCCGCTTTTGGTAGGAAGGTAATGATTCCTATCTTGATGGAAATGTCTTCTGAACATCCAAGATTAAATTTTATTATTACTTTCAATGATAAAGTGATTGACCCACAAGATTTAGGTTTTGATTTAGCCATTCGGTTTGGTGAAGTCAAAGATAGTTTAGATTTTGTTGCCAAAAATTTAAATGATCAACAGCTTGTGCTTTGTGCGTCTACACAATATTTGGAAAAAAATGGAATTCCAAACGTACTTGAAGATTTAAATCAGCATCATTGTTTAGTTGCGTGGCGAGGGGCAACCCCATTAGGTTGGTTGCTCAAAAATGAAAACTTACAAGATGTCAGATTTTATCCTAAGCCCTTTCATCAAATCAGTGATGGTGATGCAATGGTAGAAGCTTGTTTACTTGGCGCTGGGATCATACAATTCCCGCTCTCTTTAATCAAAGAACATATTGCAGAGAATAAATTGCAAATCATACTGCCTGATCTTAATCCAGAACCTACAAAACTCAGTATTATTTGGCCGCGTACACCCGTTTTACTACCAGGATTACGTTATGTGATTGATACACTCATGGCTTTATCAGATCAAAACAAGTTTAATTAAAAATAATCTTAACTATATAATTTATATGTATTTTAAGTTCTGTTTCTACAGTGGATTTACATTTCTCTTAATAAATAGTTTGGTTTTTTTACTATTTATAATACTATACCATAGTATAGTTTAATGATGATTTGTAATATGCCTAAACAGGTCGAAGATAAAAAGAGAATATTGTTACGTGTGAGGAAAATGAAAGGGCAAATGCAAGCAATTGAAAATGCTCTTGAGAGTGAAATGCCTTGTGCATCGATTTTGCAACAAATCTGTGCAATTCGAGGTGCAATGAATGGCTTAATGACGGAGCTTCTAGAGGTACATTTGAAAGATACTTTGGTATCGGGTGAATCGACTGAAACTGAACGAAATGATGAGTTAGTGGAAGTTAGTAGAATTCTCAAATCATATTTAAAATAGAGTCAAAGGTGAAATTATGAAATCACGTGCAGCTGTAGCATTCGCTCCAGGACAACCACTTCAAATTGTCGAACTTGATGTTGCTCCGCCAAAAGCAGGTGAAGTTTTGGTAAAAATTACTCATACCGGTGTTTGCCATACTGATGCTTTTACTTTATCAGGTGATGATCCTGAGGGTGTCTTTCCAGCAGTATTAGGTCACGAGGGTGCTGGTATTGTGATTGAAGTTGGTGAAGGTGTAACCAGCGTTAAACCTGGCGATCACGTTATTCCTCTCTACACTGCAGAATGTGGTGAATGTCTATTCTGTAAATCAGGTAAAACCAATCTTTGTGTGGCAGTTCGTGCAACTCAAGGTAAAGGTCTAATGCCAGATGGAACAACTCGTTTTTCATATAATGGTGAGCCAATTTATCACTATATGGGCTGTTCAACATTTAGCGAATATACAGTGGTTGCAGAAGTTTCTTTAGCCAAAATTAATCCTGATGCAAATCCAGAACATGTATGTTTACTTGGTTGTGGTGTGACCACGGGAATTGGTGCAGTACACAACACTGCTAAGGTTCAAGAAGGAGATACAGTTGCCGTATTTGGTTTAGGTGGCATTGGCCTTGCAGTAGTACAAGGTGCTCGCCAAGCTAAAGCGGGTCGTATTATTGTGGTCGATATGAATCCCGACAAATTTAAATTGGCGAAAGAATTTGGTGCAACTGATTGCTTAAATCCAAAAGATTATGACAAGCCGATTCAGCAAGTGATTGTTGAAATGACCGGTTGGGGTGTCGACCATTCATTTGAATGTATTGGCAACGTGAATGTTATGCGTTCAGCACTAGAATGTGCTCATCGTGGTTGGGGGCAATCTGTGATTATTGGTGTTGCGGGTGCTGGGCAAGAAATTTCAACTCGTCCATTTCAATTGGTGACTGGTCGTAAATGGATGGGTTCAGCTTTTGGTGGAGTCAAAGGACGTACCCAGCTACCAGGTATGGTTGAAGATGCTATGAAAGGGGAAATTCAATTAGAACCTTTTGTCACGCATACCATGAGCTTAGATCAAATTAATGAAGCTTTTGATCTGATGCACGAAGGTAAGTCAATTCGTACCGTCATTCATTACAAGTAACCTTTGAAAGTACAGTATTTTTGAAATATGAAATACTGTGCTTACTATTAATGATTAAATAAGATATTGATTTTATTTGTAATAAATGAATTCATTGTATCGACTTGATTACGTACATAAATATTTATTAAAAACTTTATATTGTTTCGATAGAGAATCAGCTGAGTAAAGCTTATAGCATAAAACAATATAAGACTTTTTTGAGATTATGTATAGGACATAAAAATATTGGGATGTAACTACTAGAGTACATCCCAATCTTCATTGTATTATGCGCTAGCGCGACGACGTTCAATTTCTGTAGTCGGAACACCTTGTTGTTCTTTGACTAATTCAACATTAAATTTGATGTGTTTGAACGGCTGCTTAACGCCACGACGAGCAACTTCATCTTCATTTGTCACATCAACTGCAGTTGCAACTAGACCATCACGTGTTGCGAATGCGAAGTCGTCCCAAAGGTATTTGTCACCTTCAATGTTAAACTGAGTTGTAATCTTGCGATAACCAGGGGCAGAGACGAAATAATGCACGTGAGAAGGACGGTTACCATGACGACCAAGCTTGTCGAGTACAAATTGTGTTGTACCGTTCGGCGGACAACCATAACCAACAGGCATCGTCGTTTGTGCTAAGTAGTTACCATCAGCATCAGTGAAAATTGTGCGACGTAAATTGAAATCAGATTGTGACTTATCAAAAAATGAGTAGTTACCTAAGCTGTTGGCATGCCATACTTCAACTTTGGCACCTTCAATGATGTTTCCATCAGTATCTGTTACTGTGCCTTCAATAAATAAAGTTGGGATTTTGTCTGTTTCTCTACCATCATCCATGCGAGCAAAACCAACAGATTCTGGCGCACCAGCAACATAAAGCGGACCTTCGATGGTACGTGGAGTGCCACCAGAAATACCTGCTTTAGCATCAGCTTCATCAGCACGTAAATCAAGATAGTGTTCCAAACCTAAACCCGCTGCAAGAAGCCCTAATTCATTGGCTTGACCAGCATCAGTAAAGTATTCTAGACCTTTCCACAATTCCGATTGTGAAATATCAATATCTTCAATAGCTTGGAATAGATCACCCAGTAAACGAACAACGATTTGTTGTACACGAGTATCAACAGGACCAGTCGCTGTGTCGACATTCATTTCTTTTACGAGTGCATCAATTTGTTGGCGGTTCATACTATAACTTCCTGTAATAAGTAATCAGATTTTCCAGAAAACTAGTTGATTAATAAAACTTAAGTGATTGAAATAAAAATATATGTTTTATATATTAATCGTGGCATACCAAGTTGTAATTTAATAAGATTTAATAAGTAAAAAATACTTAATAAAAAACAAAGTAATCCTCCACATTTAGAATTTACTCTTAAATTATTAATTATAAAAATCGATATTTTTATGGTGAAAATATAGCCTAAATTGATATTTCTTTGTGTAGTAATAACATTGTCATCATTTTAAGTTACATGTTCCTTTATCTTAATTGAATATGAGATTGTTCATCAAAATGCTTTTAGAGTAAGGGGATTAATCAGAATATAATTTATTGATTTACTTTAAAATAAATTTAAAGAAAAAATTAAAAATATCGATGCTTTTAGATAAATATCAAAAAAATAGATAGTATGAATGAAAAAATATAAATTGGATAAATTCTGAAAAATGACTAATGATGGAAATCTAAGCAATTTAGTAAGGAATGCTAAAAATGGATAAAAAGATTAAAGTTGCGGTGATTGGTGGCGGTATTGCTGGATTGGCACTAACGACTCAATTGGTCAAAAATATGAATTTAGATGTACATCTATTTGAATCTGCACCACAATTTTCTGAAATTGGAGCAGGTATTTCTTTTGGTGCTAATGCAGTAAAAGCGATCCAATTGTTAGGTTTAAGCCAAGAGTATGAAGGGATTGCAGATAAGGTGAAAGCGCCTTATACAGATATTTGGTTCCAATGGCGCAATGGTTATACAGATGAGTATTTATCTGCTTCTATTGCACCACAAGTAGGGCAGTCTTCTGTACATCGCGCAGATTTTCTAGATACTTTAATTCCATTAGTTCCTTTATCAAATGTACATTTTAATAAGCGTGTACAACACATTGAAGCCAAAGAAGATCAAGCCACCGTTACTTTCATGGATGGGCAACAGGTTGAATTTGATTACGTAATCGGTTGTGATGGAATTCGTTCGGTTGTGCGTAATCACGTGCTTGACTCGAATCAATTGGCACATGTTGAACCACAATTTTCTGGAACTTGGGCATACCGAGGCATTATTAAATTTCAAGATTTTAAAAATGCGATTGAAAAATTAGGCAACGATGCAGAAATTGCCGATGTTCCACAAATGTTTTTAGGTAAAGACAAGCATATTTTAACTTTCCCAATTCGTCAGGGTGAAGAAATTAACATTGTGGCTTTTAAATCCGATCGAACTCAAACAGTCTTAGCAGAAAATACGCCTTGGACATGCCCTGTTTCAAAACAGGAAATGCTCGCTGATTTTGATGACTGGAGTGACAGTTGCAAAGCTTTACTCGATCTCATTGAGTCACCAACGATTTGGGCTTTACATGAAATCCAGCCTTTAACGACCTATAAGAACAAAACAAAGAATGTAATTTTAATTGGTGATGCTGCACATGCCATGTTACCTCATCAAGGTGCTGGTGCAGGTCAGGGCTTAGAAGATGCTTTGATTTTAGCGAAATTATTAGAAAATTCTGAACTAACTTGTGAATCAATCAAATTTGTTTCTGAAGTTTATGAGCAGATTCGTTTAGATCGTGCGGTAAAAGTTCAAAATACCTCGCGTGAATCTGGTGAAATTTATGAACTATATTCATCGAAGTATTCAGATTTCGACTCTATAGGGCAACATTTAGCACATCGATTTGACTGGTTGTGGCAGCATTCTCTGGAAAATGATATCCAGACAGCTCAAGCGGCATTAAAGAATCAATTACAGCAAACAGTAATATCCGCTTAAAAGAAAAGATTACAAAGCAGCAGTGCTTGTTTAAAGAAAATTGACGACTTAAACAGGCACGTGTGCTTAAAGGAAAAATATTACAAAAACATGATAATGTGACCAGGGAGGTCGGTTATGCAAAGTGTTAATGCAAATGAAATTATTGATCATGCACAATTGAAAAGCATTCATTGGCGCGTAATTCTATTGAGCGCGCTAATTATTATTTTTGATGGTTATGATTTGGTTATTTATGGTGTGGCTTTACCAAAACTTATGGCGGAATGGCAAATTGATACCATTACTGCTGGATTCCTCGGCAGTATCGCCTTATTTGGCATGATGTTTGGTGCAATTATTTTTGGCAGTCTCAGCGATAAATTAGAAAGTTATGGATTTAGCCGAAAAAAATTAATAATTTTATGTATATGTTTATTCAGTAGTTTTACTCTGCTATGTGGTTATGCATCTGATCCGCAAAGTTTTGGCATTTTTCGCTTTATTGCAGGACTTGGCTTAGGTGGCGTAATGCCTAATGTTATTGCATTGATGACTGAATATGCACCTAAAAAATTACGTGCTACCTTGGTTTCCTTAATGTTCAGTGGTTATGCAGTGGGAGGAATATGTTCTGCTTTATTGGGCATTTGGTTGGTTCCACAATTTGGTTGGAAGATCATGTTCATTTTAGGTGGCTTACCACTTTTACTCGTGCCCATGATTTGGTTGTTGCTACCAGAGTCAATTGATTACTTGGTACGTCGCAATAAAAATGAACAAGCAATTAAAATTCTCAGACAAATTGACAGCACAGTTACTTATACTGCTCAGACAAAAATCAGCCTACACCATGACAATCAGGCTTCGTCGAAAACGCCTGTCAAAGATTTATTTGCAGAGAATCGTGGTCCAATTACACTCTTATTTTGGGGGAGTGTATTTATGGCTTTGGTTCTGGTGTATGCCTTAGGAAATTGGTTACCTAAATTGATGGTGGAAGCGGGTTATGATTTATCGACGAGTCTTGTTTTTCTGCTCGCTTTAAATATTGGTGGAATGCTCGGGGCAATCTGTGGTGGGTACTTAGCTGATCGTTTTAAACTAGCCAAGGTATTATGTTCACTCTTTTTAAGTGGTGCTATCGCATTAATTTTACTCAGTTATAATTTACCAACTGTCATTCTTTATTTTTGTATTGCTGTTGCAGGAGCTGCTTCAATTGGTGGGCAAATATTATTGTTGGCTTATATGTCCCAATTTTATTCATCGAATATTCGTGCAACTGGCTTAGGTATGGCATTAGGTGTTGGACGTTTAGGAGCTATTTTAGGACCGATTTTATGTGGTTGGTTATTAAGCTTAAGTTTACCGATTAATTATAATTTTATTGCGCTAGCAATACCATGTATGATTGCGGTTGTAAGTGTCTCAATGATTCACTTCCGTTTAAAAAAAACAAGATTAGAAGCCAAAGGTGCACACATCTAAAGGAAGAATAGGGAGCTATGCCTCCCTAATTTTATCGAGATATTAAAATTGATTGATCTAAGTCTTATTAAAGTTTTTATTATTATTTATGAAACTAAAAATATCAGCCATGCGGCTTTAAAACTCAATTTAAGTCAGCCCTCTGTTACTTACAATCTCAATCGCTTACGTAAATTTTTAAATGATCCTTTGTTTGAGCGAGATAGGTTTGGCGTCAAGCCCACCAAATTGGCACAAAGTTTATATCCAACCTTTAGTCAATCGATTGCTGAAATTGAAATGGCAATTACGTCCTCGCATAATTTTAATCCTCGAACTTCAACTCGAAGATTTCGTTTGGGATTATCAGATTTAGGTGAAATCTGTTTACTACCTTCACTGATTCAGTATCTTTCCAAAGAAGCCCCATTTATAAAAATTGAAATAGAAGAAATACAGTCGAGTAAAGTAGAAGAATGGCTCATTGATGGTTTTTTAGATGTAGCAGTGTTTAATAGTAGTTATACAGTCATGCCAAAAATAGAGTCACGTAATTTATTTGAAGAGCGTTATATGTGTATTGCGCATAAACAGCACCCACGTGTACGACATCAACTTAGTTTAGAGCAATATTTAGAAGAAAAGCATGCTGCAATTAAATCATCTACGGGACATATTGAAATTGATCAAAGGCTTAAAGAGTTAGGTTTAAAAAGGAATATTATGCTTGAACTTCCGCATTTTAGTGTTTTACAAGATGTTGTCACCAATTCTGAATTATTAGTTACTCTCCCTTCGCGCGCAGCGAAAGTGTACGAGCGTAATAGTGATGTGAATATTTTTGAATTACCATTTATGGTCAAGCCATTTAATGTCAGCGCAAATTGGTACAATCATCGTGATGATTTGGAAGCCCGCACTTGGTTTATCCAGACATTACAAAATATTTTTCAATGCCTATAGATTTTTAATTGCTATAAACATTAAAAACTCTAAAAATGCGAACTGATTTTGTGATTGCCCTATAAATGAATAGAATAATTAATCTACCTGATCATCAATAACTCAAATAAAATGAATTATTCCCTGTAATATTTTAATCTTAGCTTCCTAGGAAACTAAGATTACCTAAAAATTAAAAATGAAGCGTTACAAGTAGCGTCTACATATTGAGGGATGAGTTGCATTGCAACACCGAATTATCCAAATTACATATTTGGATAGTTCGGACCACCACCGCCTTCCGGCGTTACCCAAGTGATGTTCTGAGAAGGATCTTTAATATCGCAAGTCTTACAGTGAACACAGTTAGCCGCGTTAATTTGGAAACGCTTCGAACCATCATTCTCTTCCATAATTTCATAAACACCAGCAGGGCAGTAGCGCTGAGCAGGCTCGTCCCATTTTGGTAAGTTTACATCCACAGGAATAGAAGCATCAGTCAGTTTCAAATGTGCTGGCTGGTTTTCTTCATGTACAGTATTCGATATAAATACTGAAGATAAACGGTCAAAGGTTAACTTACTATCTGGTTTTGGATAGTTCGGCTTAAATGTTGCTGCATCTACAGTTTTTAGCGCGCTGAAGTCAGGTGCTAAGTCATGTAGTGTAAACGGTACTTTAAACACATTTTGGTCGATGAAGTTAAATGTACCACCCATCCACTGACCAAACTTATGCATCGCAGGGCCAAAGTTGCGAGAACGATATAACTCTTCTTTTAACCAACTGTTGTTGAACTTGTCTGTGTAAGCTGTTAACTCTTTTACAAAGAAGTCTTCACCTTCAAGCACACGTGCAATGGCAAGATCACCACCTTTTTCAACACCTGCTTGAATCGCTTCGAATACCGCTTCGCCACACAACATGCCAGATTTCATAGCAGTGTGTGAGCCTTTAATTTTAGCGAAGTTCAGGAAGCCTGCATCATCACCAATTAAAGAGCCACCGGGGAAAGTAAACTTCGGCAGTGAGTTGAAACCGCCTTTGACCACAGCACGTGCGCCATAAGAAATACGTTTACCACCTTCAAG
>RRZU011312283.1_pt1 | contig 25839 bp, 20 predicted proteins | sample 2165561 | NCBI WGS metagenome assembly RRZU01 (sample SAMN10456909, study PRJNA506462) | wastewater metagenome | isolation source: wastewater sludge | place: USA: Moscow, Idaho | reverse complement strand
CCCTGCTGCTGGTAACCCTGGTTCATCATATTGCCCTGTTGCGGATAGCCCTGGTTCATCATGCCACCCTGCTGCGGGTAGCCCTGGTTTATCATGCCGCCCTGCTGTGGGTAGCCCTGGTTCATCATGCCGCCCTGCTGCTGGTAGCCCTGGTTCATCATGCCGCCCTGCTGCTGGTAGCCCTGATTCATCATGCCGCCCTGCTGTGGGTAGCCCTGATTCATCATGTTGCCCTGCTGCGGGTAACCCTGGTTCATCATGCCATTGCTATAAACCGGTGCGGGTGCCGGTGCGCCGGTAAGTGCAGTTATGATCTGATTTGCAAGTTGTTCATAATTCATCATTTTAGCTCGTTCGTGATCTTTTACAGAGAAGGTATTAAGCTTAAAGTCCATATCATCAAACCAAGGTGTGTTAACGCCAAGTTTTATCTTGTAATCATAAGAATAGTTGTATCTTGGTGGCACATAAGATCTGGATTCACCATCCTGATCTTTGTATTCTTCTTCTACTCGCTGTTCATCGATGTCTAAACGACAGGAGGTTATTGCAGACAGAGGTACAATATCCGGATTATCCTGCTCGCTCATATTAAATGCTATGGCAAACATTCCTTTGTTATCGTCGATAAACACATGATATCTGTCTGCAGAAAACTCACGGGTAACACTGAAGCTGCGAACAGCATTCTTGTTTTCTTCTCTGTATGCCAGCTGTCTTTTGATATCTTCTACAGTGCTGTGGCGTCTTTCCTCAAACCATGGAGAAAGCTTGCTGGCACAGTTCTTACACAGATTTCCATCATCCAGTTTGCGGTTTCCTAAAAGCCCGATTTTTTCACCGCAGATATCACAGTTCTTTTTATCAAATAATCCCATTATTTAAACCTCCTTCAAAGAGTAAGAGAATTTATGTTATTTTTTCTCCAATTTGTCAAAGAATACTTTTACAGTCCAATCCATGGAATCTTCACTGTCTTCACCGTCTGCAGCTTCTTCTGTTTCTTCTGGATCATCCATACTGTCAGCAGATGTGAAACATAATTTGCCATCATCAAGAAGATATAATCTCATGGTATCTGTGTCGAATAATGAATAGTCTTCGGCGTCTTCTTCAGTTTTTTCTTCTGTTGATTTTAATACGAGGGCATTTGTGTCCAGATCACCTTCAAGTTCAGTGGTGGTTTCAGTACCGCTTTCAATTGTTACAAGTGTTGCTTTACCGCCATCGATTGTAAGATTAAACTGCATATCAAAGAGTGTTCCTGTTGGAACCTGCATTCCAAATGCAGACATTATGGAACTGCTCCACTCACCATCGAAGTCTTCAAGTTTGGTGTCTGTGAGTGCCTTTCCAGGTTCATAAGGTTTATATTCTTCTTTTTCCTGTCCAAGAGTTACGGTCATTCCATCCATGCTGATTGTGATTTTTCCATCTTCATAGGTGCCTTCCATAACTTCATCATCTGAGGTTATGATAATGTTATCTCCGTCAATCTTCCATTCAAAATCATTAACGTCTGCTTCTTCTGATTCGGAAGATGTTGTTACTTTACCTTTGCCGTCTTCACTGATTTCCATTGACATTTCCATCATGATCGCATTTGGATGAAATTCATTCATACCGTCCATAGAAAGACTGTTTGCGTACCATGTACCAACTACATCTTTGTTGTCTAATGCGTAAACATTTGTACAAACAAGACCTGCCATCATAATTCCTAACGCACCCGCTGTAAAGATTTTCATTTTTTTACTCATACCTGATTCTCCTTTCATCTTTGGAATAAAATGTTGTCAGATTTTTCTGCAAATACTATCTGTAATTATTATTATACGGACATATTTCAGATAATCACTAACACTTCTGCTAGTGATTTCAAAAAAATGAAAATATCAGGAAAATTGATATAAAAATACCCCAGCTAGATTACTCCAGCAAGGGTATATTAGATAATCTCTGATTTATGGTCGAAGTCCTTTTACAAGAGTCTGAAACTCTTGCTCTGTATCCACAAAGTGATACGGTGCGTATTCGCCATACGCTGTTGGTCTACTGATTGTTACAAGTTGTATACCTTTATATCCAACTGCTTTATTCAATTCTCTTTTCAATTCCACCAGATGCTTTCCATGAGTCATTTTTAAAGCAAAACAACCATGTGCATCACGATCTTTCGCTACTAGATAACACATTATTCAGCACCTCCTTAAATTCATGCTCATTCCGAATCAATCCATGTTCATATTTCTTACGCATTATTTTTCCTATATCTATTGGATAGTTTTTTTTATACAAGTAATCGTGAAGCCAGTTATTCAGTTGTCTATCAAACAGTGTATTGAACTGGATTTCTATCGGATAATGTTTTCCGCTCTTTTGATAGTACACATGAACACCCCTATATCCGTCATCCAATGACTTTCCATTTGACATATCAGCAATTCGGAAGCCCGAAGCTTCTTCTTTTAATGCTTGGTCATAGCTATCGCAAAAAGCCCGGAATCCTAAAATATCATTAAACACTTTTCGCGTTTGATGATTGGGATAGTAACGATCATACTTCAAAAGTATGGCATCTAAACTCTTGACTCTATAATCTAACGCGATATCTGAAAGAACTTCCTGTTCATCCAACCAATCTGTCATTGTCATCAGTTCGGCAATTAATAAATCCTTATCAAAATAATGCAAATTCTTCTTCAATGAAATTCCCAGGTGTGATTCAAATGACAACGCATTCAGAATTTCCACCGATAAGCCATTCATTTTCAGTAATTGTTCATTCACAAGCCTACCTCCTGCTTATCAGGATATATTACTTATGCTATCACAGGTATTCTATATTATCAATACATTAGATTATCCGTTTATTTATGATCTGCAGCTGTCCGTTGCGGCCATTCTGCTGACTTCCGGATTACCATCCAGATGCTGCATATTTAAGGTCTTTCTTTTTAGTCTTTCCTGTTCGGATTGTTTCAGGATAAAATCTTTAATTTCTTTGGCATTTTTTATGTGCTGTAATTTAAGATCAGGATCCGTTACATCTCCAGTGAAGCAGTGAATGGTACCGATACCAAGGATTCGTTCCATCAGAGTGGTTTCCAGACGGACATCAATTACTTTGTACATGTAACAGTCATTCTCCACTTTGTTGAGCAAACCGGAATCGATTGATATGAATTCATCCGTTACGGTATAAGTAGTGAAGGTCCATGGCAGACCAAGAAACATAGAACGCTTTTTCTCTTTGTAAGTCATAACGCAATTCTCCTTTCAACTTGTATTTCCTTTTTCATGTGAGTCTCCTTGGTTTATACAGATATGCAATAGCTGTAATCTATATAGAAGTATATCACAAAATCTTTGAAGTTGGGTATATCAGCTTGATTTTTCTTTTGTTTCGTAAAAACAAAAAATAACGACATTGTATATCACTGAACTGCTTCCCGTCAAGTAGACAATTAAAAAAATAAAAATTATTTCTGCCACCAGATGCATAACTGGTGGCAGTTTTTATGCTGCCAATATATATTGCTCGTATTTTTCAAAAGGAGTTAATACTCCCAGATTTCTTTGTAATCGTTTGGTATTATAATACTCGATATAATTATTGATCATAGCCACAAGAGATTCGCGATTATTAAATTTATTGCCATAGTAACGTTCTCTCTTTAGGATTCCCCAAAAGCCTTCCATTGGACCGTTATCAATACATTTAGCAACTCTAGACATACTTTGAGTCATTCCAGCAGCTTCTAATTTTGCATGAAAAGTACGGCTTGTGTATTGATAACCTCTATCAGAATGACATAATGGATGAGCATTAGGATTACTTTCAATGGCTTTATTAAAGGTATCAAACACCAAAGCATTATTGTTCGAATCACTGATCACATAGGATACAATTCGTCTATCATAAAGATCCAAAATGGCACTTAAATATATTTTGTGTTTTTCCAGCTCGGTATAATATTTAAACTCTGTAACATCAGTAAGCCATTTTTCATTTGGTGCATCAGCGTAAAATTCCCGATTCAATATATTTTCTGCTATGAATTGTGGGTTGGAAGCCTGACGCGTGCATCCGTTATTCGAATATTTAATTGTTGATTTAATATTCTTTTTCCTACAAATGCGAAGTACTCGTTTGTCATTCACATTTATATCATGATAGCGTTCCAAGTCATCTCGTATTCTTCGGTAACCCTTGTCCGGAGATTCTGCATGTATTTTTTCAATCGTTTCTGCAATACGCTCATTTTCAGCCTCATTAGATGGAACTTTCCTATGTAACCATTTATAATAAGCAGCTCTGCTTACATTTCCTAATTTACAGAGAGTACTGATAGGATATCCATGTTTTTCATTTTCTTCTTTAATAGCCTGATAAATATGTTTGTATCGCAATAGGCTTAACCCCACCTCCTCTCTATTTCGTCGAGTTTTTTTAGGAATGATAGTTCCATTTCGACTTTTTGTCGCTTTGCTTTTTCCAACTTTAATTCCGCACGAAGTCGTTCTATTTCAGTAAGAGTATCTTCTGGCTTTCGTTTGCCACGATTATCTTGCAAAGCATCAATACCGCCATTTTCATATTTTATAGTATAATTTCGTGCCTGCTGATAGGAGACAGAAAATTTTGTAGCGGTGTCAGCATAATTATGATCATGCGAAATACAATATGAAGCAATTTCTATTCGTTCTTCAAATGTGGTTTTTCTTCCTTTAGTCATGATGACAGTTCCTCCTGTTCCGGAAGATTTCAACTTCTCATGACTATTATACTTCTTAATCCATTGTCTTAGTTGAGAATCAGAAGGAATTTTATATTTCCTACAAATTTCATTAAGAGAACCCCTACCGGAAAGATAATCGACAACGGCCTGTTCTTTTTCAGTCTCGGTATAATGCTTATTACCGGTTCGATAAAAAGCTGTTACTCCCATTGAATCATATTTACATATCCATCTTCTTAAAGAGGTAGGTGCAACTCCATATTGTTTCGCAATTGCATGTAAAGATTCATCTCCTTCCAGATAGGCTCTCACCACATTAATTTGCTGGTCTGGACTAATTCTTACTTTTCTTTCCAATAAAAATGCCCCCTTTCAAGCAGCAAGTTTTATTATTTCACTTGTCTACCTAAAAGGGAGCATATCATTATTTTTGACCGTTAGCTATTTATACTTTTTATTTTTGAATATACTTCTTCAACAACAAAAGCGTATTCTTTACCCCATCCATATGGGATCTTTCATAGTTATGTGATGCATACACCCCAGGACCAACCAGACCATGGCGGATATCATATCCTGCCCGAAGAGTTGCCTCTACATCAGAACCGTAATGCGGATACACATCGATCGCATAATCCAATCCTTCTTCTTTTGCAGTTTCGGCAAGAGCAGATGTTACGTCGTAGTTGTAAGGACCGCCGGAATCTTTTGCGCAAATAGATACCATGCGTTCGGTACATCCGAGATCGGATCCGACGCAGCCCATGTCAACAGAAATCATCTCTGTTGTATCTTCGGCAACAAAACTTCCGCCGTGTCCGACTTCTTCATATACAGTGAAAAGAAGAGAAACTTTGCGGGAAAGCGCAATAGATTCATCTTTTACGCATTTTGCCAGACCGAGAAGGATGGCAGCAGAAAGCTTGTCATCTAAGAAACGGCTTTTGATATAACCGCTCGGTGTGATCTGGGTACGCGGGTCCATGGCGATGATATCTCCAGGCTGTACGCCAAGTGAAAGAGTTCCTTCTTTAGTGTCCACATTTTCGTCCAGAAGGATTTCCATATTTTCTTCTTTTGTCTCAACAGCAGAATCTGCAACATGAACAGAAGGTTCAGTATTTAGTACTACACCGGTATAAACGCGTCCGTCGCGTGTGTGGATCGTGCAGTTTTCCCCATCAGCGGTACTCCACTGGTGTCCACCGAGAGTAGTCGGACGCAGTCTTCCATTTGCTTTGACAGAACGCACCATGGCACCGAGGGTATCAACGTGTGCTGCAAGTACCAGCGGATTCCCCTCTCCGCCGATCGTTACGAATACGTTGCCTTTGTTAGAAAGCTGTGGTTCATATCCCATATCTGATAAAGTCTTCATCAGGTATGCAGCCACATCTTTGGTATAACCGGATGGGCTTGGAATAGAAGTTAAAGCTTTCAGTTCGTTTCCGATAAATTCAAGATAATTTTGCATAGAAAATTCCCCCAAAAAATTTATAGTATATATCATAATAGTTTAATAGAAGAGGATGGAAAATGCAATATACATTGAAGGATAATTTAAAAAGGTTATAATAATTGATGAAAAAATAGATTTATGATTTATTAAAAAAGAATCAAATATTGCTTCCGATATATTTGCTGGTGAATTAACCGTATCAGGAGTATAATAGACTTAAAATATTATAGGAGGACAAGTTTAATTATGGGGGAAACATCAAACGCTAATCTACTGACAACGGGATCTATTCCGAAAAAGATTATTATGTTTGCGATTCCGCTTCTATGGGGGAATTTATTCCAGCAGTTGTATAATGTGGCGGATTCTCTGATCGTGGGAAATTTTCTTGGGAATAATGCACTTGCAGCTGTCAGCTCATCAGGGAATCTGATATTCCTGATGGTAGGATTTTTTGGGGGAATTGGCGTGGGAGCCGGTGTTGTCATTGCGAGGTATTTTGGAGCCGGAGAATATGAGAAGCTGAAAAAAGCAATCCATACGGCACTGGCATTTGGTGGCGTATGTGGAATTTTTCTTACGGTTGCCGCGTTGATCCTTGCACCGCAGATTTTAAAACTGATTGGTACGCCGGAAGAGGTACTGCCGAAATCACTGGTTTATTTCAGGGTGTATTTTGCAGGTTCACTTGGATTTGTAATTTATAACTTTGGAATGGGGATTTTGCAGTCACTTGGTGACAGTAAGAGTCCGGTCATCTATCTGATCATTTCAGCGTGTCTGAATGTGATTCTGGATCTGGTGCTGATCGGAGGTTTAGGATTTGGTGTAGGTGCAGCAGCTTTTGCAACGATTGTTTCACAGATATTAAGTGCGGTTCTGTGTATCAGAAAACTGCGTAGGGAACCAGAGGCGTTCCGGTTATCTTTTCGTGAACTTCGGATGGATGGGAATATGCTGCGGCTGATCGTGGTAAACGGAATACCGGCAGGAATCCAGAATTCCATTATTGCGGTTGCAAATGTATTTGTACAGTCGAATATTAATCAGTTTGGGGCTCTGGCAATGGCCGGGTGTGGGTCATATTCCAAAATTGAAGGATTTGGATTTATTCCGGTTACCTGCTTCTCACAGGCACTCACGACGTTTATTGGACAGAATCTGGGAGCAAAAGAGTATGACCGGACAAAAAAAGGGGCATTGTTTGGAACCATTTGTGGAATCGGGATAGCAGAAGTGATCGGAATAGCAGTTTTTTTCTTTTCACCATACCTGATCGCTGCGTTTGGAGGAGATCAAAAAGCAATTGAATATGGAATTGCAGAGGCACATACGATCGCTCTTTTCTATTGTCTGCTTGCGTTTTCGCATTGTATGGCAGCAATTCAGAGAGGGGCGGGAAGAAGTATTGTTCCGATGTTTGTTATGATGATTGTATGGTGCGGAGTCCGGGTAACCTATATTAGTATTGTTATCAGGATTATTCCGGTGATCAATGTAATCTACTGGGCATATCCACTTACCTGGTTTATCAGTTCGGTGATATTTTTGATTCTGTTTCTTAAGACAGACTGGATTCACGGATTAGAGAAACAGTGACAGGGCGTATAAAAAAGAAAGCTATACACTACTTATGTAGTGTGCGGCTTTCTTTTTTTGTATTTTTTCCTGAAATTACAGGGAAAGGGAATGAAGTTCCGTAAAAAATGAAGGATAAGATACATCTACACACTGACCATCCTGGATTTCAGTATTTCCCTCGGCGGCAAGGGCTGCGATGGAAAAGGCCATTGCGATCCGGTGATCCAGATAACTGTTGATCTGTCCTCCATGAACCGGATTACCGCCACGGATGATCATGCCGTCGTCGGTTGGTGTTACATCAACGCCCATGGCAAGAAGTCCTTCTGTAGTTGTTTTGATACGGTCAGTCTCTTTGACCTTCAATTCGGCAGCATCCCTGATGATCGTAGTTCCCTCGGCGAAAGCAGCCATCACTGCAATCATCGGAATCTCATCGATCAGTGTAGGGATGATTGCACCTTCTACGGTGGTTCCGTGAAGAGTGCTTGTACGTACAAGAAGATCGGCAGTTGGTTCACCACTGTCACAATTTTCGTTTAGATAGGTAATGTCTGCCCCCATTGCCCTGCATACTTCAAGGATTCCGGCACGGGTCGGGTTAGTACCTACATTCTTTATCAGAAGTTCAGAACCTGGAACCAGAAGGGCAGCAGCGATGAAGTAAGCAGCAGAAGAAATATCTCCGGGAACCAGGATCTTCTGTCCGTATAATTCCTCACATGGGAGAATAGATGCAGTTGCACTGCCATCAGAATGTATTTCTGTCTGTACGTTGGCACCGAAGCCATTCAGCATCAGTTCTGTATGATTACGGGAAAGTACAGGTTCTGTAACCAGGGTTAATCCGTCTGCATAAAGTCCTGCCAGGAGTACGGAAGATTTAACCTGAGCAGAAGCTACTTTTGAGTGATAGTGGATTGCGTGCAGGGATGGATTCTGACCGGCAGGAAGCAGGCTGTTGATCAAAAGTGGTGCGCACCCGTTCCCATTCTGGCTTAAAATATCAGCGCCCATCATCCCAAGAGGCTCCATGATCCTCTTCATCGGGCGGGAGTTCAGAGAAGCATCGCCGGAAAGAGTGGTGGCAAACGGCTGACCGGAAAGAATACCGGAAATCAGTCTTGTGGTGGTTCCGCTGTTCCCCACATCTAAAAAAGAAGAAGGTTCGGAAAGTCCGTGAAGACCTTTGCCGTGAACCAGGATACGGTCAGGTGTGTCTTCGATATTGATTCCCATGGCACGAAAGCAGCCGATGGTAGAGAGGCAGTCGGCGCCGTGAAGAAAATGTGTGATCTCAGTAGTTCCTTTTGCCAGTGCACCGAACATAATAGAACGGTGGGAGATGGATTTATCGCCGGGAACAGATACTTCCCCGCGAAGCTGTTTAACAGGTTGGATTTGCATAATATAGTAACCTCTCATTCGTAAAATTCTATTTTCAAGCATTGTGACCAATTTACACAAAGTTCTGAAAAGATTTTTTGTACTGTCTTGCATTTAATGATGTGAGTGTCAAAAATCCTCTTGCAAGCAAGCTTGCATCGGCTTTCTGACCTTTTGACCCTGGTATCATCATTTAATTATTAACGCTCATAAACAATATAACGATGCTTCTGCAAAAGTGCTACTGCCTTCTCACAGGAGATGCTGTCATAGAATTCGATGCGGAGTACGCCTTCTTCAAATTCACGGTTATGAACGATTCCGATGTTCTTAATGCTGAGTGCATTAGAAGCGAGGATGGTCGCAATGGTGGCGATCACACCGGCTTCATCCGGGATGTCACAGTAGATCTCGAATGCACGCTTGATCGGGCCGGCAGAACCGTTTGGCATGGAATTGCGGTAGTTCCGGGAATGGTCGAACATATCGTAGATTCCCTGGGAGTCTCCGGCATCAACCAGTTTTTTCGCTTCATTTAATGTTTCGATATAATTTCCAAGGATCTGGGAAATATTACTCTGATTCTGTGCACAGATATGTTCCCACATGGTCGGTGAGGAAGAGGCGATTCGCGTAATGTCCTTAAAGCCGCCGGCGGCGAGGGTTTTCATCAGCTCATCCTTTGTGTCGGTGTCTCTGACAAAGTTGACCAGACTTGCGGCAATGATATGTGGCAAGTGGCTGATCGTGCCGGTGACGATGTCGTGTTCATGATAATCCAGTACGATTGGAAGTGCACGCAAGGATTCTACGAAGGATGCGTATGCATCAACCTTTTTTTTCGCTACTTTGGCGGAAGGGGTGAGAACAAAGTAAGCGTTCTCGATCAGGATTGGTTTGGAATTGGCAAAACCACTCTTTTCGGAACCGGCCATCGGGTGTCCTCCGATAAAGTAATCCTCCAGTCCCAGCCGGATGATCTCGTCATGGATCGGAGTTTTGACACTTCCGACGTCAGTCAGGATCATATCATCATGCAGGTAAGGCATCATCTGCTTTAAATATGCAGTGTTGAAAGCGACCGGGGCACATAAGAAGATGTAGTTGCAGCCTCGGAAATTATCATCGATTGAGGTACAGGCCACATTGATGATGGATTCTTGTGTGGCAAGTGCCAGAGTTTCTCTATTCTTGTCGAAAGCGACAATCTCATAATCCGGATAATATCGCCGGATCGCCTTTGCAATAGAGCCCCCAATGAGTCCGAGTCCGATAAATCCGATTTTTTTCTGTTTCATAATTTTTCGTCCTTTCGTGATAGTCTACCTTTCATAATATAGGAAAACAGGCTATCTGTCAATAAAGCAATACTTTAAAGTGCAAAAGTGAAAGTTTTTGTTGAAATTCTATAAAATAGTTGTGTTTTTATAGAAAGTTTAGTACAATATATCCATGAGAAACTTTAGCAAGGAGGCAGCAAGCATGAAGGTTTACAGAACGGATGAAATTAGAAACGTGGTCCTTTTAGGACATGGGGGAAGCGGAAAGACCAGTCTGGCAGAAGCGATGGCTTATGTATCTGGAGCAACAAATCGTATGGGATCTGTTGAGAACGGTAATACGATCAGTGATTTTGATAAAGAAGAACAGAAACGTAAATTCTCACTTAGCACAAGTCTGATTCCGATTGAATGGGAAAAAGCAAAGATTAATATCCTTGATACACCTGGATATTTTGATTTTGTCGGAGAAGTGGAAGAAGCAGTCAGCGCAGCCGATGCAGCTGTTATCGTTGTTTCCGGAAAAGCCGGTGTGCAGGTAGGAACCGAGAAAGCATGGGAGCTCTGTGATAAGTATAATCTTCCGCGTATGATCTATGTTACTGAGATGGATGTGGATGATGCCAGCTTCCGTCAGGTTGTTGAAGATCTGACCGCAAGATACGGTAAAGTGATTGCACCACATTTCCAACCGATCCGTGAGAACGAGAAATTAGTAGGTTATGTCAATGTTATCAAGAATGCAGGTAGAAGATACACCGGACTTGGACAGAGAGAAGAGTGTGAGATTCCGGATTACTGTCTGCCGAACCTGCAGATTTACAGAGAGAAGCTTCTTGAAGCAGTGGCAGAGACCAGTGAAGCATTTATGGAACGTTATTTTGAGGGAGATGAATTCTCGGTTGAAGAGATCCGCTCTGCCATGAGAACAGAAGTTATGGACGGAGATATCGTTCCGGTAGCAATGGGATCCAATGTTCAGGCACAGGGTGTTGCAAACTTACTGTCTGATATCGTAAGATTTTTCCCAAGTCCGGAATACCGTGAATGCGTAGGCATCAACCGTAAGACCAATGAGATCTTTGAAGCACATCATGATTTTGCAGCCGCAAAGACCGCATATGTATTCAAGACCATGGTAGATCCGTTTATCGGAAAATATTCTTTCGTAAAAGTATGTTCCGGTGTATTAAAGGGGGATGATGTCCTTTACAATCCGGAGTCAGATGCAGAAGCAAAGATCGGCAAGATCTACACCTTATCCGGCAACAAACCGGTAGAAGTTCAGGAACTGTTTGCAGGTGATATCGGAGCGATTGCAAAACTGACAAGTACAAAGACAGGGGATACCCTTTCAACAAAAAATACACCGGTATCTTATGGAAGAACCGAATACTCCAAACCGTATACATATATGAAGTATGTAGTGAATAACAAAGGTGATGAGGACAAGGTATCACAGGCTCTTGCGAAGATGATGGCAGAGGATGTGACACTGAAAGTGGTAAATGACAGTGAGAACCGCCAGTCACTGATTTATGGAATGGGTGACCAGCATCTGGAAGTGACAGCAAGCAAGCTGGCAGAGCGTTACAAAGTCGGAATCAGACTGGAGACACCAAAAGTTGCGTTCCGTGAGACGATCCGCAAGAACTCGGATGTAGATACCAAGTATAAGAAACAGTCCGGAGGACATGGACAGTATGGACATGTTAAGATGCGTTTTGAACCATCCGGAGATCTGGATACACCGTATGTATTCCAGGAAGAAGTAGTCGGAGGTGCTGTTCCGAAGAACTACTTCCCGGCGGTTGAAAAAGGATTGCAGGAATCTGTATTAAAAGGACCTCTCGCCGGATATCCGGTAGTTGGTGTGAAAGCAACTCTGTATGATGGATCTTACCATCCGGTAGATTCTTCTGAAATGGCATTTAAGACTGCGACGATCCAGGCATTTAAGAAAGGATTTATGGAAGCAGGACCGGTTCTTCTTGAGCCAATCGCATCTGTGAAAGTAACCGTTCCGGATGATTATACCGGAGACGTTATGGGAGATCTGAACAAGAGACGTGGCCGTGTTCTTGGAATGAATCCACAGTCAGGCGGATATCAGGTAATTGAAGCGGATGTACCGATGACAGGCATGTTTGGATATTGCACAACACTTCGTTCTATGACAGGTGGACGAGGAAGCTATTCGTATGAATTTGCCCGTTATGAACAGGCTCCGGCAGATGTACAGGAAAAAGAAATTGAAAAGCGTGCAGCTGAAGAATAAGAATAAGGAAAAGCCGGGAGAAAATCCCGGTTTTTTCTATTGTACTTTCGTACTAAAAGTGGTATACATATTATGATGGTGGCAGCTTCGGCTGTCACATTGGTATTTTATACAATTTTAGTATTAAAGGTTTAGTATTAAGAGAAAAAGTAGAGGAAAAGAAAAATGAAAATTGTAATTATTGGGGACGGGAAGGTTGGTCATAAACTGACCATACAGTTATCCGAAGAAAATTACGATGTGGTTTTGATTGACCAGAATGAGGGGAAATTAAAAGAAGCACTGAATCAGCTTGATATTCTCTGCATTACCGGAGATGGTGCAGATGCGAAAGTGCAGAAAGAAGCAGGAGTGCCGGGCGCTGATCTTGTTGTGGCATGTGCATCGACAGACGAACTGAATATGCTGAGCTGCCTGCTCGCAAAGAGACTGGGGGCAAAGCACACGATCGCCCGTGTAAGGAATCCGATCTATTATCAGCAGATCGATCTTTTGAAAGAGGACTTAAGACTGAGTATGGCTGTCAACCCGGAACTTGCGGCTGCATTTGAGATTTCCAGATCGATCCTTCTTCCGGATACTGCAAAGGTAGAGACTTTTATGAAGGGAAAAGTCGAAATGGTAGAATTCATTGTCAAAGAAAGAAGCCATCTGGGCGGAGTATCGCTTGCTGAGCTTTACCGCAAGTTCCAGATCAAAGTTCTGGTATGTGCTGTAAGACGTGGATCGGAAGTGATCATCCCGAATGGTGATTTTGTCATCCATGATGGAGACCGGCTTCATATTGTTGCATCCCACAAATATATTGAAGAATTTTTCCATCTGATCGGAAAGCGGAAAGAGCCGAAGAATATTCTGGTCTGTGGTGGGGGAAAAGTCGGATATTATCTGGCAAAACAGCTTTTAGGACTTGGTATGCAGGTTAAGATCATTGAGCAGGACTGGAAGAAATGCGAAGATCTCTGCGACCAGCTTCCGAAAGCGACGATCATCTGTGGGAATGCCGCAGACCATGATCTTCTGATCGAAGAAGGAATTGAACAGGCAGATGCCCTGGTCAGCCTGACCGGTATGGATGAGGAGAATATTATCCTTGCACTTTTTGCAAAGACAAAAGGTGTGGACAAGATCGTGGCAAAGGTCAACGAAGACGGACGTGCCCAGCTTGTCGAGGAACTTGGGATCGATCTGATCGTATCGGCAAAGACTGCAACAGCAGATGCGATTATGAGTTATGTGCGTGCACGCCAGAATTCTCTCAAGAATGTCAATGTTGAATCTATGTATCAGCTGGTTGGCGGAAGAGTAGAAGCACTGGAATTTATTATCAAAGAAAAAACAGAATATACAGATATCCCGTTTAAGGATCTGGAACTGAAGCCGAACAATCTGATCGCATGTATCGGAAGAAAACGGCAGATCATTATTCCGGACGGGGATGAATCCATTCAGGTGGGCGACAGTGTTGTAATCGTTACGACCCAGAAGAAAGTTAAGGATATCACAGATATTCTGGCTGAGCAATAGGGGTGAAAAGAAATGAATGTGAAAATGATACGCTATATCATCAGTAAGATGATGGGAGCAGAGGGACTGCTGATGCTGCTTCCGATGATGGTTGGAATTATTTATGGCGAGCACACATCGGTTTATTTTCTGATTACAGCTGCGATCCTGACGGCAATTTATCTGCTGTTTGGCAGAAAATGCCCGGAGAACATGACGATTTATGCCAAAGAAGGTCTGATCATTGTTGCAACGGCCTGGATTTTCTGGTCACTTGCAGGTGCACTTCCATTTGTACTCAGTAAAAGTATTCCAAGCTATGTGGATGCTTTTTTTGAAACAGTATCCGGATTTACGACGACAGGTTCTACGATCCTGACTGAGATTGAAGGACTTCCGAAAGGAATTCTTTTCTGGCGTTCCCTGACACATTGGGTTGGTGGAATGGGAGTGCTGGTATTTGTTATGGTACTTACCTCTCTGGATGAGAAGAATTCCATGCATCTGATGCGTGCGGAAGTTCCGGGGCCAGAGGCAGATAAACTGGTTCCAAAGGCAAGAGGAACCGCAAGGATCCTGTATGGAATGTATTTTGCACTGACTACAATTGAGGTAGTTTTTCTTCTGGCAGGAGGGATGAACCTGTTTGACGCAGTGACACATGCATTCAGTACTGCCGGTACCGGAGGATTTTCCGGCTACAATGCAAGTGTGGCACACTTCAACAGTGCTTACATTGATGGTGTGATCACCGTATTTATGATCCTGTTTGGTATCAATTTTAACCTGTATTTCTTTCTGCTTTTGAAAGAATTTAAGAGTGTATTTAAGAATGAGGAGCTGCGTGCTTACCTGGGAATCATTGCAGGAGCAACCGTTGTGATCACCTGCAATATCGCCGGAGGTTATCATTCTCTTTTAAAGGCATTCCGCTATGCGGCGTTCCAGGTGGCATCCGTGATCACGACAACTGGATTTGTGACGGCAGATTTCAACAAGTGGCCGGAGCTTTCCAAATGTGTTCTGCTTCTTGTGATGGTAATCGGTGCTTCTGCCGGTTCAACAGGCGGTGGTATCAAGGTATCAAGACTTCTGATCCTGGTAAAAAGCATCCGCCGGGAGCTGAAAACTATGATCCATCCGAAAGCAGTCAATATCGTAAAAGTAAATGGTAAAAAAGTGAAAGAAGAGACGATGCGGGGGGTATATATATACTTTATTGCGTATATACTAATCCTGATCGTATCCGTGCTTCTGATCTCGATCAATAACTTTGATTTTACTACTTCATTTACCGGAGTGCTTACTACACTTAATAATGTAGGACCGGGACTGAATCTGGTAGGACCGGTGGAAAATTTTGCGAAGTTCTCAGACTTCTCGAAGATTGTGTTCTGCGTGGATATGCTGATCGGACGACTGGAGATCTTCCCGTTCCTGATGCTGTTCTCGCCGTCACTTTGGAGTAGAAAATTCTAAGACAGCTTTGGTAAGGCAAAACGATGAAAAGGAGAATTTATGAAAAAGAAAAATATAGCGATCAGTTTTCTGCTGCTTTTAGTGGCAGCAGGAATCTGGTATTATGTATCACTGCCGGCTTTTAATATCCATTCTTCCGGAGTGTGGTATTTTGTGCTTGTTCTGGTGCTTGCGGTCGGTCTTGTGCTTGCAGGAAAAAAAGGCTTGCGATACGGAGCGATTGATCTGAAGGAGATGAAAGAATCCAAAGGTTTCAAATGGTGTGTCCGTCTTTTTATTCTTTTGTTAGTGATTTATCTGGCTGGAACCATTCTTTCTTCACCGATTGTGAATGCGAAGAAATACCAACAGCTTCTGAAGGTAGAAGAGGGCGAATTCACAAAAGATATCGAGGAGCTTTCCTTTGACCAGATCCCGCTTCTGGATAAGGAGTCTGCGCAGCTTTTAGGAGACCGGAAGATGGGAAGCATGTCAGACATGGTATCCCAGTTTGAGGTGGACGATATCTACAGTCAGATCAACTACAAGGATCGTCCGGTCCGTGTGTCACCTTTGAAATATGCGAATCTGATCAAATGGTTTACCAATCGGAAAGATGGACTTCCTGCATATATCCGGATCGATATGGCAAGTCAGACAACGGAGATGGTAAAGCTGGAGCAGGGAATGAAGTATTCGACCAGCGAGCATTTTGGAAGAAATATTTACCGTCATCTTCGTTTTGCGCATCCGACTTATATTTACGGAGACCTTAGTTTTGAAATTGATGATAATGGTGTTCCATACTGGGTAGCACCGGTCAAAAAGTATAATATCGGTCTTTTCGGAGGAGAAACGGTAGGGCATGTGGTGCTCTGCAATGCGATCACCGGCGAAATGCAGGACTACAGGATCGATGAAGTCCCGGAATGGATCGACCGAGCCTATTCGGCAGATCTTCTGGTACAGCTTTATGATTATTATGGCACGTTAAAGCATGGGTATTTTAACAGTGTACTCAGCCAGAAAGATTGTCTGAAGACAACAAACGGATATAATTATCTGGCAATTGATGATGATGTATGGGTGTACACGGGAGTAACTTCTGTAAACAGTGACCAGTCCAATGTGGGATTTGTTCTGATGAACCAGAGAACTATGGAGACAAAGTATTATCCGGTGGCAGGTGCGATCGAGGATTCTGCGATGGCATCGGCAGAAGGACAGGTACAGAACTTGAAGTATCGGGCGACTTTCCCGCTGTTGCTTAACATTTCCGGGGAGCCGACTTACTTTATGGCACTTAAGGATGATGCAGGACTTGTGAAAAAGTATGCAATGGTCAATGTCCAGAAGTACCAGGTTGTTGCGATCGGGGATACGGTAAGTGTATGTGAAGAATCCTACAATAATCTGCTTCTTACCAATGGAATCAAGGAAAAAGAAGAAGTGAAGATGGATACCGGCACGATCGAAGGAAAGATCACGAAAATCGCCCAGGGCGTTATAGATGGAGATTCTCATTACTACATTATGCTGGAAGGATCAGATGAGATTTTTGATGTATCGGTAGTCGATTTTATTGAGATCATCAAGTACAATGTGGGAGATGATGTAAAACTGGAGTATGCAAAAGGGGATAAGGCAAATACGGTTTTGTCTTTGAAATAGCATGATGTTGGGGTCAAAAGGTATTTTGACCCCTTTGATACCAGATTGCGAGAGTGCAAAAATCCTCTTGCAAGCAAGCTTGCATCGGCTTTCTGACCTTTTGCCCCTGGTATCATAGCATAAAAAGAATGTGCTCTGTCACATTTGGAAAACCATAAAAGGAGGGATGAAGATTTACAGAAAATCTTCATCCCTCCTTTTGGATAATGTCTATCTTAGTTAAGGAGTGTACAATCTTCAAAATCTACATTACCAAGCTGTTCATTCGTTGCACTGATGCTGACATAAAAATCTACATCATTTTCTTTGGAGATCTTTTTCAGTGTTTCGATGAAAGAAGGAATGTTCTCAAGTGTGATGTCGGCGTGCTTTAAAATACCGTCGATAAAGATTGCTTTGATATCATGGTCTGCGCTTAACATACCGTAAATAAATCCAAGATATTCATCGGTATTGGTGATTACATCATAGTCATCCATGCAGATCGCTCTGATGTTGAAAGATAAGCTGTATGTATCTCTGTGGCTCTTCTTGATGAAGAATACGTTTCCTTCACATGTCTTTACAGCTTCGTTAGCACGTTCGATCATTTGCTGGGTTTTTCCGCTTCCTTTTGGGCCTGTCAATAAATTAACCATATTATCAAGTCTCCTTTGTTTATGAATTTGTACTAAAAAAGTACGAGATTTTATAAAACTATTATACACTAATCACAATGCATTAACAAGCTATTTATTTGCATCTTTTAAAGAAATGTGATACGATATAGCTCGGAAACAATTTGCAGTTAGAAAAGGCTAATTTATGAAATTATAATAATAAGAAAAGAGGAACGAAAAATGACGAAAGTTGATATTATTTCTGGTTTCCTGGGAGCAGGAAAGACAACATTCATCAAGAAACTGATCGAGGATGTATTTCCGGGAGAAAGACTGGTCCTGATCGAGAACGAATTTGGGGAGATCGGTATTGATGGCGGATTCTTAAAAGATGCCGGCGTTGAGATCACAGAGATGAACTCAGGATGTATCTGCTGTACACTGGTGGGGGATTTTAGCAAAGCACTTCAGAAAGTACTTGTAGATTATACACCGGATCGTGTCATCATCGAACCTTCAGGAGTTGGAAAGCTTTCTGATGTTGTAAAAGCAATCGAGGGTGTCAAAGATGAGGCAGATATTGAGATTGACGGAAGAATCACAGTTGTTGACGGTAAGAAAGCAAAGATCTATCTCAAGAACTTCGGAGAATTCTTCAATAACCAGGTAGAGCATGCATCTACGATCGTTATCAGCCGTACCCAGATGATGACAGATGAAAAGGTAGAAGAGTGCGTGCATATGCTGCGTGAGAAAAATGCAGAGGCAACCATTATTTCCACACCTTGGGAAGAACTTGGAAAAGATGCCGTTTTGCATGCCCTGCAGCATGGTGCTGAGATCGAAGGTATCCTGGAAGAACATGCACATGAGCATGACGACCACGAACATCACCATCATCATGATGACGAATGTGGCTGCGGTCATGATCATGATCACGACCATGAGGAGCATGAGCATCATCACGAACATGATGAGAACTGCACCTGCGGATGCCACGATCATGACCATGAACACCATCATGATCACGACCATGAAGAGCATGAGCATCATCATGAACATGATGAGAACTGCACCTGCGGATGCCATGACCATCACCACGGACACGAAGGACATCATCATGCAGATGAAGTATTTACAAGCTGGGGCAAGGAGACTGCTCATAAGTATACAGAAGAAGAACTGGATTACCTGCTGAAAGCATTATCTGAGACAGATGCTTACGGAACCGTACTTCGTTCCAAAGGAATTATCCAGATGGCAGACGGTTCCTGGAAGCAGTTTGATATGGTTCCGGAAGAATATGAAGTCCGTGAGGGACAGGCTGATTACACAGGACGTGTATGCGTGATCGGAACAGATCTCAAAGAAGAGGATCTGATTAAGTTATTCCATATCTAGGAGGAGCAAGCGGCGATGACAACACCGGTATATATCTGTACAGGATTTCTGGACAGTGGAAAAACAACATTTATCAAGGACACACTGATGAAGCAGGAATGGATCGAAGAAGGTCCGACATTGCTTTTGCAGTGTGAAGAGGGAGAGGAAGAGTACTCGGAAAAATATCTGGATGAGAACGGACTGTTCCTCTTCAATATAGAAGAAAGAGAAAAGTTAAATAAAACTTTCTTTGAAAACTGTGAGAAGATCTATCATCCGGTCCAGGTGATCATTGAGTACAATGGAACCTGGGATCTGCAGGAAATTCTGGATGAAGATTTCCCACGCAACTGGGAGATTCAGGGTGTGTACTCAACGGTTAGCGGTGAGACGCTGGACATGTACCTGAAGAATATGCGGAATATGCTGATGAACCAGCTTACTGAATCTGAGTTGATCATCATCAACCGTTGTGGGGAAAATACAGACCGAAGTGCGTTCAGACGTGCCCTTAAGATCCAGAACCCACAGGCACAGCTGATTTTTGAAGGCGTGGATGGCAATATTATCCCGCAGACAGAAGAGGATCTGCCATATGATCTGAAAGCAGACCATATCTTCATTGATGATGTGGACTTTGGGACCTGGTATGTGGATGCATATGAGCATCCGGAGCGCTACGAGCACAAGAAGATCACCTTCCTTGCACAGCTTTTCCGTCCGAAGGGAATGCCGGCAAATATGCTGATTCCGGGAAGACAGATCATGACCTGCTGCGCAGATGATATCCGTTTCTATGGATATCCATGTAATCTTGGAAGGGCAGCGCAGATCACACAGAGAAGCTGGAAAAAAGTAACCGTCAAGTTCGAGTACGAAGCGTACCGTCCGATGGTTCCAAAGCAGCCGGTTCTTTATATGCTGGAGATGGAATCCGCAGAAAAACCGGAAGAAGAGGTAGTATATCTTGGATAAATTTCAAGTATTAAAGCAATTTTTTGGCTATGACGGATTCCGACCGGGACAGGAGAAACTGATCGATGCGATCCTGTCCGGCCGGGATGTACTCGGCATACTGCCAACGGGAGCTGGAAAGTCCATCTGTTTTCAGATTCCGGCGCTGATGATGGGAGGTATTACACTTGTGATATCTCCCCTTATTTCTCTTATGAAGGATCAGGTGGCATCCCTCAACCAGGCAGGGGTTCATGCAGCCTATCTGAACAGTTCCCTGACTATGGGGCAGTACCGGAAGGCACTTGCTTTTGCAAAAGAAGGAAGATATAAGATTATCTATGTGGCACCGGAGCGGCTGGAAACTGCAGAGTTTATGGATTTTGCTATGAGCGTGGATATTTCTATGATCGCAGTCGATGAAGCACACTGTGTTTCCCAGTGGGGACAGGATTTCCGGCCAAGTTATTTAAAGATCACAGAGTTTGTAGAGTATCTTCCAAAGCGGCCGGTTGTGAGTGCATTTACTGCAACAGCGACGAAAGAAGTAAGAGAGGATATGATCGATATCCTGATGCTGGAGGATCCGGAAGTAGTAATGACAGGTTACGACAGACCGAATCTGTTCCTTGCGGTACAGTTCCCAAAGAATAAATATGCCGCACTCAAAGCATTTATTGAGGAGCATCCGGATCAATGCGGGATCGTCTACTGCCTGACCAGAAAGCAGGTGGAGGAAAATTGCGCACTCCTGGAAATGGATGGGTTTTCCGTGACCAGGTATCATGCGGGACTGACAGACCAGGAGCGGCGTGATAATCAGGATGATTTCATTTATGACCGGAAGCAGATCATGGTGGCGACGAATGCATTCGGGATGGGAATTGATAAATCCAATGTCCGCTTTGTCGTACATTACAATATGCCGAAGAATTTGGAATCCTATTATCAGGAAGTGGGACGCTGCGCCCGAGACGGTGAGCCGGGGGAGTGCCTGCTTTTATATAGCGGACAGGATGTGATCACAAACCAGATGTTCATTGAGAACAATCGCGACAATCAGGAACTGGATGAACTGACGCGCCGGATCGTGATGGAGCGGGATCAGGAGCGCTTGAAAAAGATGACTTATTATTGTTTTACAAAGGAATGTCTGCGTGATTATATTCTGCGGTATTTTGGGGAATACGGAAGCAATTACTGTGGGAACTGTTCAAACTGTAAGACGCAGTTTGATACCGTGGATATGACGGCAGAGGCAAGGATACTTGCCATGTGTGTAAAAGAAAGTCATCAGCGTTATGGAATTAATGTAATTCTGGATACGGTGCATGGGGCAAACAATGCGAAGATCCGGCAGTATGGCATGGGTGTCAGTCCGGCTTACGGGGTACTTTCTAAGACGCCATCGTGGAAGCTCAGGCAGATATTCAACCAGCTTCTGGCAGAAGGATATCTGAAGACCACGCCGGATTCTTATATGATTGTGAAGCTGACTGAAAAGTCGGAAGCACTGATTGCAGGGCAGGAGACATTTACAATGAAGATGGCAAAAGAACCGGAGAAAGAGGCGAAGACAACACCGAAGAAAAAAGTGAAGAAAACGGCCGGACTGGTTCTGAATAAAGAGCAGGAAGAGTCTTTTGAAATCCTGCGCGCCCTGCGGGCAGAGATAGCAAGAGAAGAAAAAGTTCCGCCTTATATTGTATTTTCCGATAAGACCCTTGTGCAGATGTGTATCGAAAAACCGACAAATAAGAATGCTATGCTGAAAGTTTCCGGTGTGGGAGAGTTCAAGTTTGAAAAATATGGAGAGCGCTTTCTGGAGGTGATCCGGTCGTGGACATAGAATATCATCTGATCCGGTCAGATAGGCGCAGTATTGGAATCGAAGTTGACCGGGAAGGAAAGGTGACGGTCCGTGCACCCTATTCCTGTGAGAAAAAGCGGATTGACCGGTTTCTTCTGGAAAAAGAGAACTGGATCCGACAGAAGGTAAAGCTTCAGAAGGAAAATGCAATGAAGCGGCAGGAAAAGAGAGAGATGCCGGAAGCAGAAAAGAAATATTACCGGAATCTTGCAAGAGAAGTATTAGGTGCAAGGACCGGATACTATGCCCGGAAAATGGGTGTGACCTATGGGCGTATTTCCATCCGGGAGCAGAAGACCAGGTGGGGAAGCTGCAGCAGCGTGGGGAATCTCAATTACAACTGGAAGCTGGTGCTGATGCCGCCGGGAGTTCTGGATTATGTTGTGGTGCATGAGCTGGCACATCGTAGAGAAATGAATCATTCCGCTGCATTCTGGAAGGTCGTGGCGACGTGGATGCCGGACTATAAAAAATATAGAAAATGGCTGAGAGATAACGGAAATCAATTTTAAATGGTAAAAATAATCAAGAATTCGCAAAAAACAATCAAGAATCTCTTGACGGAAGTTGTATTTATTTTTATAATAACAAGGTATATGAAAAAAACAAGGATAAGGATCAGTAAAAGATTAGAGTCTGTACAGAGAACTGCCGGGCGGTGCAAGGCAGCAGATCAGATCTTTGAACTCGCCTTTGAGTTCTTCTGCTGAACGGTTTTCAGATAGGCAGAAGCGGGAATTCCCGTTATAGAATCACAAGTGCGCTGCACCGTAAGTTATGTTACCGGGATGCGGCGAAGAAGAGTGGTACCACGGAATTTAATCTTTCGTCTCTTTGAATTTATCAAAAGAGGCGAAAGATTTTTATTTAACAGGAAATCCTGATGAAATTTCCTATTAAATGAAAGGTTAAGACACTTTTTTTCATACTGAAACAATACCAGGAGGAAAGAAAAATGGCAGTACCTTACAATCATAAGGCAATCGAAAAGAAATGGAAAGAAAAATGGGCTGAGAATCCGGTTAATCCGAAAGTGGATGAAAACGGCAACCCGAAAAAGAAATATTATTGTCTGGACATGTTCCCGTATCCGTCAGGAAACGGTCTTCATGTAGGACACTGGAGAGGCTATGTTATCTCCGATGTGTGGAGCCGTTACAAACTGCTTCAGGGATATTACATCATTCATCCGATGGGATGGGATGCATTCGGCCTTCCGGCTGAAAACTATGCGATCAAGATGGGAACCCATCCTGCAAAATCGACAGCAGCAAACATCGCGAATATCAAACGTCAGATCAATGAGATCTCAGCGCTTTATGACTGGGATATGGAAGTTAATACAACAGATCCTGATTTCTACAAATGGACACAGTGGATCTTTGTAAAGATGTTCAAAGAAGGACTTGCATACGAAAAAGAATTCCCGATCAACTGGTGCCCGTCTTGTAAGACAGGTCTTGCAAACGAAGAGGTTGTAGGCGGAAAATGCGAACGCTGCGGCGCTGAAGTTACAAAGAAGAACCTTCGTCAGTGGATGCTGCGTATCACAAAATATGCAGACCGTCTGTTAAATGACCTGGATAAGCTTGACTGGCCGGAAAAAGTTAAAAAGATGCAGACAGACTGGATCGGTAAATCTTACGGTGCAGAAGTAGATTTCCCGGTTGAAGGAAGAGAAGATAAGATCACTGTATACACAACAAGACCAGATACGCTTCATGGAGCAACCTTCATGGTACTTGCACCGGAACATAAGCTTGCAGCAGAGCTTGCAACACCGGAACACAAAGAAGAAGTAGAAAAATATATCTTCGATTCTTCTATGAAGTCTAATGTAGACCGTCTGCAGGACAAAGAAAAAACAGGTGTATTTACAGGAACTTACGCGATCAACCCTCTGAACGGAGCAAAGGTACCGATCTGGCTTTCTGATTATGTACTGGCTGATTATGGTACAGGAGCCATCATGTGTGTACCGGCTCATGACGACCGTGACTTTGAATTTGCAACCAAGTTCAACATCCCAATCATCCAGGTTATTGCAAAAGATGGTAAAGAAATCGAAAATATGACAGAAGCTTACACAGAGGCTTCCGGAACGATGATCAATTCCGGAGAATGGAATGGCATGGAAAGCTCTGTCCTTAAGAAAGAAGCTCCACATATCATCGAAGAAAGAGGAATCGGACGTGCAACTGTAAACTACAAGCTGCGTGACTGGGTATTCTCCCGTCAGAGATACTGGGGAGAACCAATTCCGATCGTACACTGCCCGGAATGTGGCGCTGTACCGGTACCGGAGGATCAGCTTCCGCTGAGACTGCCGGATGTAGAATCTTATGAACCGACAGGAACAGGAGAATCTCCACTTGCGGGAATCGATGAATGGGTAAATACAACCTGTCCTGTTTGTGGAAAACCGGCAAAACGTGAGACAAATACCATGCCGCAGTGGGCTGGATCTTCATGGTATTTCCTGCGTTATGTAGATAATCACAACAACGAAGAACTTGTATCCAGAGAAAAAGCAGATGCAATGCTTCCGGTAGATATGTATATCGGTGGTGTAGAACATGCAGTACTTCACCTTCTGTATTCAAGATTCTATACTAAATTCCTTTGCGATATCGGTGTGATCGATTTTGATGAGCCGTTTGTCAAACTGTTCAACCAGGGAATGATCACAGGTAAGAATGGTATCAAGATGAGTAAGTCAAAAGGAAATGTCGTGTCTCCGGATGATCTTGTAAGAGATTATGGATGCGATTCTTTAAGAATGTATGAACTCTTCGTAGGACCACCGGAACTGGATGCAGAGTGGGATGACAGAGGAATCGATGGTGTATACCGTTTCCTTAAGAAACTCTGGAACCTGCTTATGGACAGCAAGGATAAAGATATCAAACCAACCAAAGAGATGATCAAAGTACGTCATAAACTGGTTTATGATATCACAACCCGTCTGGAAAGCTTCAGCCTGAATACCGTTATTTCTGCATTCATGGAGCATACAAATACACTGGTTGCGATCGCTAAGAAGGAAGGCGGAGTAGACAGAGATACTCTGGATACCCTTGCTGTATTACTGGCACCATTTGCACCACATATGGCAGAAGAAATCTGGGAAGAACTTGGCAACAAAGAAAGCGTATTCCGTGCCGGATGGCCAAAATACGATACAGAAGCCATGAAAGATGATGAAATCGAAATTCCGGTACAGATCAATGGAAAAACAAGAGCAGTCATCAAGATTTCCGCAGAGGCTACAAAAGAAGAAGCAATCGCTGCCGGAAAAGAAGCAATCGCAGATAAACTTACAGGAAATATCGTAAAAGAAATCTACGTTCCGAAGAAGATCATAAACATTGTGCAAAAATAGGCAGTGCAAATAAGGAAAGCCGAGGTCAAATCCTGCTAGCAGGAATTTGACCTCGGCTTGAGTTATTTATAGGGCGTATGCCCGTCAATCGAACGAACTATGTTCGTGAGATTGTGTACTGCCGTAAATTTGCGACAAAAGTAAATCATTCAAGGCGTATGCCCGTCAATCGAACGAACTATGTTCGTGAGATTGTGCACTGCCGTAAATTTGCGACAAAGTAAATCATTCAAGTATAAGTCCGTCAATTTTCCGGTAATCCTTTACGGATTCCAAAAGTGGATGCAGGG
>RRZU011183752.1_pt1 | contig 25877 bp, 22 predicted proteins | sample 2165561 | NCBI WGS metagenome assembly RRZU01 (sample SAMN10456909, study PRJNA506462) | wastewater metagenome | isolation source: wastewater sludge | place: USA: Moscow, Idaho | reverse complement strand
GAAGGCGGCTTCGCTCCATACGAAGCCGCCGAGTTGGCGGGGTTTGGCACCGAGCGCGCTGGCGATGGCGAAGGTGCGGCGCCGCTCGACGAGTCCGAGGGCGAGCACGAGTCCGGTGGAGGCGGCGGCGAGCACGAGAGCGAAGCCGAGCTCCACCCGGGTGAGTCCGGCGAGGTCGACCGCGGTCAGGCTCGAGCCGATGATGCGGCGGCTGGTGGTTATGTCGGTCACCTGTGCGGCGGGCCCGACGATTGCTTGCACCCGCTGGGCCACAGCTTGCGGTGATGCCCCATTGGCGTCGACGAGGAACGCGCCGACCGCGTCCGACCCGGTCTGTTGGGTGATGTAGTCGGCGTTGGCGACGAGGAAGCTGTCGCTCGGTGCGGTCGGGAACTCCTTGGCGACCCCGGCGTAGTGAAAGGTGACGTCGGTGTACTGCTTGGTCTGTCCATCTTGGAGCCGCAGGATGAGCGGATCGCCCGGTGTCAGCTGGAAGTCGTGGACGGTCTCGAGGCTCACGAGCACCGAGTCGGGGCGCGATCCGAGGGTGTGCATCAGCTCGGCGGCGGTGCCCCCTTGGAAGTACGCGTCCTGGAGCTTGGTGGCTCCGACGATGGTGTCGGTGCGCACCCCGTAGAGGTCTTGGAGGTCGGCGCCGACGTACGCGAATCGGTGCTGGATGGGTTCGACGCTCCCGACGCCGGGGACCACTTCGATCGCAGTGGCCGTCGACGGGCTCACGTCGGCCCCTGGGGACTCGGTGACGGTGACGTCGGCACCGTTGGTGAGCAACGCGTCCGCCTCGGCTTGTTGGCGGTAGGTGGCGTTGAATACGGCGGTAGATGCGGCGAACGACACGGTGAGGGCCACGAGGACGACGGCGCGGGCCAGCAGTCGGCGTTGGCGGGACATGGAAGCGGCGACCGTCCCGGCCAAGGGGCCCGCGACGAGTCGCGACGCCGAGCGGACGGCGGGGCGGCCGCGTCCGAGCACCAGTTCGGCGACGCGCCAGGTCAACAGACCGGCGCCGGCCCACAACAGGGCCGGACCGAGGAAGGCCCAGTAGTTCACCGAGATGGTGGGCACGCCTTCGGCGGCGAGGACCAGCTTGTAGCCGCCTCGACTCGTGAGCCAGAAGACCAGGGCGCTGGCACCGAGCAGCCAGAAGTCGAGGCCGTAGCGTGCCCAACGCAGCGGCTGGACGCGCCCGACGACTCGGCGCCCGTACGCCACCGAAGCGCTCCGTGCGTCGCGCCACGCCGGGAAGGCGACGGTCGCGGCGGCGATGAACAGGCCAGCCGCGGCCGCGGCGGTTGCCCACCCGATCGAGGCGAGGGTGGTGGCGCCGAAGCCGGCGGTACCGAACACGAGACGTCCGATCAACCAGGCGACTCCGAGGCCGACCGTGGCGCCGCCGACGCCGACGACGGCCGCTTCGGCGCTGCCCAGTTGGACGAGGCGCCGTGTTGTTGCGCCTCGGGCTCGTAGTAACACCTGTTCGCGGCGGCGGCGCTCGGCCCCGGCGGCAGCCACGGCTGCGGTGAGCAGCCCGGCCAGCACGGCGCCGGGGAGGCCGAGGAAGAGGAAGAGGATCTGCGCATACAGGGCATCGCCGCGGGCCCCGTCGAGGGTGGCGGCCAGGTTGTCGCCGACAAGCCCGGTTCCGGCCAGTTGGACCTCGAGGTTGTTGGCCCGACCAGTCACCGTGGTGTAGGCGGCGGAGGGGTCCGACGGGAGGTGGTGGTCGATTCGGGCGTGGGCCTGGGTGCGCACCAGGTCGGGGCGACCCGCGGCGAGGGGATCGAACAGCCGGTGCCATTGCCCCGCCGGGAGGAGGAGCACGTTGTCCGGTGGGGCCTGTGGTTGCGCGCCGATCGGGGCGCCGACCGCCTGGAAGAGCGAGTCGGCCTGGGGAAGGTCCACCACGCCGTCCACCGTTACTCGAACCGGGGGGAGCCCTTGGCGGCCGATGGTGACGGTGTCGCCGGGTGCGGCGCGGAGGTTGGCCGCTGTTTGCTGCGCGAGCAGCACGCCGTGGCTCGACCCGGAGAGGTCTCTGAGCTCATCGGGGAAGGTGGCCCGGTAGCCATCGGGGAGTCCCAGCACTAGGCCGGGCCCAGTGGTCTGTGTGGTCCCGCCGGTGGTGGCCTCGAAGCCGGTGGTGTCGGCGAAGCCGACGGCCATGGTGTCGGTGAGGCCGGGAGTCGAGCGCACGGCGTCCAGGACTGCGGTCGGGTCAGCGCCGGCCTGGGCCTCGATCTGCCAGTCGACGGCAACGTCGGCGACCGCCCGATCGGTCATCGTGGCCTTCGAGGCCGACAGGAACGATCCGATCGACGCAAGAAGAGCGACCGCCACTGCTACGCCGGCCGCGGTGGCGGCCAAACGGAGCGGGCGGCGAGCAAGCAGCCCTCGAATCCAGGTCAGGCCGACCATGAGAGCGCTCCGTCGTGGTCGGTGACCAACTCGCCATCGTCCATCGACCAGATTCGGTCGAAGCGTCGGGCGACGTCGGGGTCATGGGTGGTGACGAGCAGGGCGGCACCGTGGATGGCGGCATCGAGCAGGGCCCGGACCACCGCTGCCCCGTTCACGTGGTCGAGTTGGCCCGTGGGCTCGTCGGCCAAGATGAGTCGCGGCTTCCCGGCCAGGGCGCGCGCAACAGCGACTCGCTGTGCCTGCCCGCCGGACAGCTCCTCGGGCAGCTTCGAAGCAAGCGACTGCAGGTCGAGCGCTTCGAGCGCGACGAGCGCGGTAGCGGTGGCCGCTCTGTCACTTTCGCCGCCGAGGATGAGCGGTAATGCCACGTTCTCGACAACGTCGAGGGGTGGGAGCAGGCTGGGCCCTTGGAAGATCACCCCGACGGGGCCCGGGCGCAGCTCATCGAAACTGCCGATTGCGGGCCATTGAACGTCGCCGGTGGTCGGGCGGTCGAGACCGGCGATCAGGTGGAGCAGCGTCGACTTCCCGGACCCTGACGGGCCCATGAGGGCGATCTGTTGGCCCCGATCGATTTCGCACGTCGCGCCGTGGACGGCGACGACGGCGGCCGCGCCGGTCCCGAACGTGCGGCCGACACGGTCGCAGCGGACCAGGGGTCTCGAGCTCATGATGCGATCCGCCCGTCTTCGAGGGCGATGGTGCGATCCGCGCTGGCGGCCACGGCGTCGCTGTGGGTCACCACGACCACGGCGGCGCCGGCGGCGGCTCGAGCGTGGAGGAGGGTGAGGATCCGGTGCTCGATGGCCTTGTCGACCTCGCCGGTGGGCTCGTCCGCGAGGATGACCGGGGGGTCGTTGGCCAGGGCGACGGCAAGACCGGCGCGGGCCGCCTCGCCTCCCGAAAGGCGTGAGGGGTTCGCTTGGGCTCGATCGGCAAGGCCCAGCTCAGCGAGAACCTCCTTGCGTCGGGCACTGTCGGGCCGACCCGACATCTGCTGAGCGAGGGTGACGTTCTGGGCCACCGTCAGGTGCTCGATGAGATTGGCGGTCTGGAACAGCATCCCGATGCCAGCAGCACGCAACGCGGCACGCTCCGGTTCGGTGCGGCGCGTCATCACCTGCCCGTTGATCAGCACCATCCCCCCGTCGGGCTCGTCGAGGCCGGCGAGGCAGGCCAGCAGCGTCGACTTGCCCGAACCGGACGGTCCGGTGACCGCAACGAGCTCACCTGGGTCCACGGTCATCGACACGCCTCGCAGGGCGAGGGTCTCCTCGTCGGCGGCGTGGAAGAAGCGGTAGAGGTCACGAGCCTCGATCGCAGCCATCAGTGCCACGTGAACGAGTCGGTGACGATCCGCCACGGGTCGACGTTGTCGGCGCCTTGGCCGCCGGAGAGCGTGACGATGGCCTCTCGGCCGCCCTGCCAGAACTCGTAGCGTTCGACGTCGAGCGTGGTCGGCTGCCCGGTCACCGGGTCGGGCGTGCTCTCGGCCCGGTAGGTGATGAGCACGGCGGTGCCCGCCGTGCGGTCGACCGTGGTCACGTCTCCCGCCTGATAGCCGGTGGTGTCCGCTGCGAGCGCAGGGACCTCGTCGGCGGTCGCCGAGGCCACCGTCGGGGCCGCGGCAGCGTCGATGGTCTCGAGCCGGATGCTGTTGAAGTTGTCCGTGAAGGTGACCACGCCGGCGGAATCGTTTCGGGACCAGCCTTCGGGCACCGTCACGCTGAAATCCCCCGACGGCACCGTGTAGGGCACGAATGCCTGGTTGTCGGGGATGTCGCCCGCGGGGTTGACCTCGACGGTGTTCGGGTCGACGGTGGCCGAGCTGGATCCGGAGCCGCTGGAACCGCAGGCAGCCAGGAGCAGGGCCAACGCCACGGCGCCGGCGAGGAGTGCAGTTCGTTTGGTCATGGGGTGAACGTACGAACGGGTCGGTGTGCTGACGCTCCCCGCCCGGTCAACGGACGGCAAAACCTCGCGAGCGGCGCTGGGCTGGACCGGACGCCACCCTTACGCTGCACGCCATGGCCGGTCCGCGCTTCCGCCCCCTTGCAGGTACACCCGCGTGACGGCGCCCCGGATCCTCGTGGTGGAGGACGATGCCACCATCGGGCGCGGCATCGTCCGCGCCCTCAGCGGCGAGGGCTACCACGTCGAGCTGGCGACCGGTGGGCACGGCGCGCTCGCGATGATCGAACAGGAGTGGGACCTCGTGCTGCTCGACCTCGGTCTGCCCGACATCGATGGGTTGGAGGTCTGCCGCCGTATCCGGGTCGACCACCCGCTGCTCCCGATCGTGATGCTGACCGCCCGCACCGACGAGATCGACGTCGTCGCCGGCCTCGATGCCGGTGCGGACGACTACATCACCAAGCCGTTTCGGGTCGCCGAACTGTTCGCGCGGGTTCGGGCGCGGTTGCGGGAACCGTCCGCGTCAGTCGAAGCGTCCGATCTGATCGTCCTCGGCGAGGTGGCCGTCGACCTGGCGGCGCGACGAGCATGGCGAGGTGGCGCCGAGCTCGACCTGCGGCCCAAGGAGTTCGACCTCCTGGGGCTCCTGGTCACCCAAGCGGGCCGGGCCCTGACCCGAGAGCGGATCATGGAAGAGGTCTGGGACGAGCACTGGTTCGGATCGACCAAGACCCTCGACATGCACGTTTCCTCGTTACGTCGGAAGCTGGCCCCGGCCGGGGGTCCCGACCCCATCACCACCCTTCGCGGGGTGGGTTACCGCTATGAGCTGCCGTGAGGCGTCGCATCCTCGTGGCCATCGTGGCGGTCACTGCGCTCGGCGTGGTCGGCTTCGGGGTGCCGCTCGCCCTCGTGGTGGGCCGCCTCTATCAGGATGAAGCGGTCACCGATCTCGAGCGCCAGGCCGATCGAGCCGCCGTCGAGGTTCCCGCGTCGTCGCTCACCAGCGACGATCCTGTCGAGCTGCCGCCGCCGGAAGGATCGACCAGTCTGGCGCTCTACAACGCAAGCAACGAGCGTCTCTTGGGTGACGGCCCCCCCCAGGGTGACCGCACCGTTCAGCGGGCGTTGCGCGGCGAGGTGAACGACGACCGCGACGGCGGGTTACTGGTGGTCGCGGTGCCGGTGACCAGTGAGGAGCAGGTGTTCGCCGTGGTGCGCGCCGCTCGCCCCGCCTCGGAGGTCCGCGCCCAGCTCTACCGGGTGTGGCTGGCCATGGCCGGGCTGGGCTTGCTGATCATCGCGCTCGCGGCCATCGTCGCCCGGTGGCAGGCCGGACGGCTCAGCCGACCGGTGCTGGACCTGGTCGATGCTGCGGAACGTCTCGGTGAGGGCGACTTCTCCGCCCGCGTCCCCCCCTCGGGCGTCGAGGAATTGGACGTCGCGGGTCGAGCCCTCGGCGACACCGCCGAGCGGTTGGGTGCACTGGTGACCCGCGAGCGGGCGTTCAGCGCCGACGCGTCCCACCAGCTCCGCACGCCCCTGACGGGGCTCCGCCTGCTCCTCGAGAACACGGGGGATGATGGTGCCGACCAGGAAACGGTGCACGAAGCCATCCACGAGGTCGACCGGCTCGAACAGACCATCGAGGACCTGCTCGGCCTCGCGCGCGACATCGACCGACCACGAGACCTCCTCGACCTCGACATGTTGTTCGCCGAAGCCGAACGGGACTGGCACGGCCGGTTCGCCGCCGAGGCGCGCCCCCTCCGCGTGTCCATCTCGCCAGCCGTACCGTCCGTCCGGGCGTCCCGGCGGGCGTTGCGCCAGATCCTCGAAGTGCTCCTCGCCAACGCCCTCGAACACGGCGGCGGTGTTGTCACCCTCGCCGCGCGTCCCACTGCGGCGGGCTTGTCCATAGAGGTCTCCGACGAAGGCCCCGGCGTCATCGGCGACGCGACAAATCTGTTCCGCCGGCGCCCCGGACCAGCGACCCGCGGGATCGGCCTCCCCTTGGCCGCGACGCTCGCCGACGGCGAGGGCGCCCGACTCTCGTTGCGAGCACCGGGCCCGGGCCCGGTGTTCAGCCTGCTGCTCCCGATGGCAGATCCTCACTCAGACGAAGATTTGCCGTCGGTTGACCCTGCGGGGAGCGGGCGCTGACTCCGGAGTACGCATAGTCGCCATCATGAGCGGTAGAGCCATCGAGCGATGAGAGTGCTCATCATCGACGACGAGGAGCAGTTCGCCGACGCGGTGCGACGAGGTCTCGAAGCCGAGCACTTCGCAGTGGATGTCTCCCATGACGGCGCCGACGGGCTGTGGCGCGCCCGCGAGAACGACTACGACGCGGTGATCCTCGATGTCATGCTCCCCGGGCTCAACGGCTTTCGCGTCTGCCGTCGCCTGCGTGACGACGGCAACTGGGTGCCCATCTTGATGTTGACGGCGAAGGACGGTGACCTGGATCACGCCGAGGCGCTCGACACGGGCGCCGACGACTTCCTCACCAAGCCTGTGTCCTATGTCGTGCTCGTGGCACGCCTTCGCGCGTTGCTCCGCCGGGGCCGCCAACCCCGACCCGCGATCTTGCAGGCGGGCACACTACGCCTCGATCCCGCCGGGCACCGGTGCTGGCGGGGCGACACCGAGGTGGAGCTCGCCCCTCGGCCCTTCGCCGTCCTGGAGTACCTGATGCGCCGGGCCGGCGAGGTCGTCTCGAAAGCGGAGATCGTCGACCACGTGTGGGACGACGCCTTCGAGGGCGACCCGAACGTGGTCGAGGTGTACGTCGGGAACCTGCGACGCCGGATCGACGAGCCGTTCGCCCGGTCCTCGATCGAGACCGTGCGCGGTGCGGGCTACCGGCTGGCCGCCGACGGTGGCTGAGCGACGCCGCCCGCGGTCGATCCGAGCGCGAACGACCCTCGCCGCCACCGCGATCGCGGCGATCGCCCTGCTCGTTGCGTCGGTGGCGCTCGTCGGGCTGCTCCGCAGGTCGCTCACGGGCGGAATCGACGACACGGTCGCCGCACGCGCCGATGACGTCGCCCGCCTCGTGGCGACGGGCGACGTACCGCACCCCCTCGCGGTGCCGGGGGGCGAGGTCGCGCTGTTGCAGGTCGTCGATTCGAACGGAGAGGTGGTCGCAGCCAGCGAGAACCTCGACGGCGAAGGGCCCATCGCTGACTTCCCCAGCCGCCCGCTCGAGCCGGTCACCCACACCGTCAGCGACCTGCCCATCGGGTCCGGCGATCCGTTCCGGGTGGTGGCGGTCACGCCTGCGCCGCCGAACACCGATGTGACGGTCTATGCAGCCTTGTCGCTGCGTCCCGTGAACGAGTCGGTCCGCACGCTGACCGGGGCGCTCACCGTGGGCCTGCCCATGCTGCTCGCCCTTCTCGCGGCGATCACCTGGATCGTGGTCGGCCGAGCGCTACACCCGGTCGAGGCCCTCCGCTCGAAGGTCGCGGAAATCTCCAGCCGGACACTCGACGAACGGGTGACCGTGCCCCCAACGGGTGATGAGATCGCCGGGTTGGCCGTCACCATGAACGGACTGTTGGACCGACTCGAGACCGCCGACCGCCGGCAACGCCGCTTCGTCAGCGACGCATCCCACGAACTGAAGAGCCCGCTGTCGTCGTCCCGCATGGCGCTCGAGGTCGCGCTCGCGCACCCCGAGCGGACCGACTGGCCGGGCGCCGCCCACCGCCTGCTCGAGGAGCAGGGCCGCATGGAACGCCTCGTCCGCGACCTGCTGTACCTGGCCCGCGCCGAGGAACGACCGAAAATCCCACCTCCTGGCCGGGTGCGGCTCGACCATGTCGTGCACGACGAGGTCAGTCGCCTCCACGACAACCCGGCGATCGACTTCGACACCACCGCCATCCAGGCGGTGACCGTCAACGGCAGCGAGGAAGACCTCGTCGGCCTCGTGCGGAACCTCCTCGAAAACGCGGCCCGTCACGCGTCGACGCGGGTGACCGTCGAGGTGCGCAACGATACCGACGGCAACTGGGCCGTCGTGGTGGTGAGCGACGACGGCCCCGGCATCTCGCTCGACCAACGCGAGCGGGTGTTCGAGCGGTTCTCCCGCCTCGACGACGCCCGCTCGCGAGATCTCGGGTCCAGCGGCCTCGGGCTCGCCATCGCGCGATCCATCGCCGAAGCTCACCAGGGAACCCTCGTCATCGAGGACTCACAACGAGGCGCTCGGTTCGTTGCTCGACTGCCCGGGACCAGGACTCCGTGAACGTGCGCTCGAAATGGCCTTCAGGCTCCCTTCAGGCGCCTTCAGCATCCGCACAGGCCCGCGAGCGCATCCTCACCAGTAGCAGTTACCCCCCAAACAGATGGAGCATGAGATGCTACTGAACCGAAAGCTCGCTGCACTCGCAGTCGCCACCCTGAGCATCGCCGGCCTCGGCGCCGGCACGGCCCTGGCCCAGTCGAGCACCACGTCGAGCCCCACCAAGGCTGCTGCGGTGGCCGCCAACCACCAGGACGCCGACGGCGACAACGTCGACTTCACCCCCGCCGGCGAGGACCCCAACAACGAGGTCCCCGACGCCAACGAGGCGCCGGAGGCCGATGAGGCGAACGAGGCCCCCGAGGCGAACGACGGTCCGGACACCGACAACGTCGAGTGCGAGGACGGGATCGATGCCACCACCGGCGCGAACTGCGACGGTGGCCCCGCCGCCAACACCGGCAACGACGCCGCTGAGGGCGACACCGGCACCGAGTAGGACCACACCGGTCCGACAGAGAGGGGTGGGAGGGCTCCGGCCCTCCCACCCCTCTTTCGCGTCCGCAGCGACGCAGAGGCTGCGCTTGTTTGCGGTCCGGTTGCCTGGAGCCGACCGCCCGAATGCCTGCCGCTCTCTACCTTCAGCGACGACCACGGGTCTCAGCGGGCAACTCGCGACCTGCTGTTTGCCTTCCTCGTCGAACTCCCGATGGCCGGTCCAGAATCGCCCGATTGGCAGGAATGAGCGACCTGTCTCTGGCGCGAACCGACCGGGCGCTGCGGAAGGACAGCACCCGGTCGGGTCGGGGGTGGACAGACGGCGAGTGCCCTCAGTCTCCGGCTTCGTTGCCGTCCGGCGCCTCGGAGTCACCTTCGATGACCACGACGCCGTAGCTGTCGTCCAGGCGGACATCGACCGTGGTGCCGTCGGGCCGCGTGACCTCGACCTCCCAGGTCGCGCCGTTCTCGGTGTCGCGCTCGACCGAGTTGGCTTGGCCTCCGCCCGTCGCCTCGAGGGCTGCGGCGGTGGCCCGGTCCGCGCCAGCGCCGGTCACGGTGCCTTCACCTCCGTCACCGCCGCCGGCAAGCGCTACCGCGCCTCCGGACAGGCCTACAGCGAGCACCACACCCGCACCGGCTGCAATCAGCTTCTTTCGCATCTCGAACTCCTCTCAGGCCCCGGAGGGCCGGTCGACGGGAGATTCGCTCTCTCCGTGTGCGGATGAACGTACGACGATGCGCCTGAACCCAGCCTGACGGCCCTGGGCTTCAGCGCTCGTTCAGGAAGTGGCGCTCAGAATGGCCGACGCCATCAGATGGTCGAGGCTGGAAAGGTCGCCATGAAGCTGCTCGTGGTCGAGGACGACGTCAAGATCGCTCTGGCGGTGACGCGCGGGCTGGAGGCCGAGGGTTTCACCGTCGAAGTCGCCCACGACGGCGACGACGGGCTGTGGCGGGCAATCGAAGGGGCGCACGACCTGATCATCCTCGACCTCATGCTGCCAGGACGTAGCGGCTTTCAGGTCTGCAAGGAGCTTCGTGACGCCGGGATTTGGACCCCGATCCTCGTGCTCACGGCCAAGTCCGGGGACCTCGACGAAGCGGAGGCTCTCGACACTGGGGCCGACGACTTCCTCACCAAGCCGTTCTCCTTTCCCGTACTCGTTGCGCACGTGCGAGCGCTCCTTCGGCGGGCGGGGGGCGGAAACCCCGTGCCGGTCGCGGTTGGGGACCTCCGCGTCGACCCGGGTCGCCGACGAGCCTGGCGAGGTGACACCGAGCTCGCGCTCACCGCGCGTGAGTTCGACGTCTTGTCGTTCCTGGTGCGCCGATGCGGGCAGGTGCTCTCGAAGGAGGACATCTTGGCGGGGGTCTGGGATTACGACTTCGACGGTGATCCGAACATCGTCGAGGTGTACGTGGGGCGTCTTCGCCGCAAGGTTGATGAGCCCTTCGGGCAGAGCTCCCTCGAAACAGTCCGAGGCGCCGGCTACCGCCTCGCCGAGGCCGACGGGTGAGCCGCCCGTCCCTCCGAGCGCGAGTCACCGCCGTAGCGTCCATTGCGGTCGCCCTCGTCCTGGTCGTGGCCGGCACGGTCACGGTGCTCGCCGTTCAGCAGCGCCTGGTCGGGGACCTCGACGACGTCGCCGCCACCATCGTGGGCGAGCTGACACCGGAGATCACCCCTGCCCGACCGCCCGACACCCTGGTGGTCCGAGGCGACGACGACGCCTTCGCTCAGTTCGTCGATCCGCAGGGTCGGGTCATCACCGCCACGACGAACATCGAAGGCGCTCCGCCGATCGTGACTGCCGTCGGGCTCCGCACTATCAGCGGCCTGCCTCATGACGAGGCTCGCTTCCGGGTCCTGGCTCGCCGCGTTGACGGTGGCGTGCTCATCGTCGGCGTCACCCTCGACGACGTCGACCAGAGCCTGGGAGCGCTCCGGCGCACGCTGCTGGTGGTCTCGCCGCTCGTGCTCGTCGCTCTCGCCGCCGTCGTCTGGCTCGTCGTCGGAAGGACGTTGCGACCGGTCGAGATCGCCAACCAACGGCAACGCCAGTTCGTCGCCGACGCGTCACACGAGCTGCGCACCCCCTTGACGAGGATGCGTTCCGAGCTCGAGGTCGACCTGTCGCACCCCGAGGAGGCGGACCTCCTGATGACGCATCGCACGGTCCTGGCCGACGCGATCGAACTTCAAGCCCTCGTCGACGACCTCCTCCTGTTGGCCCGCAGCGACGCCAAGGAGATGGTCTCGCGCCGCGAATCTGTGGACCTCGACGACCTGGTGCTCGACGAGGTGCGCCGCTCGCGTCTGTCGTCGACCGTGACCATCGACCTCTCGCAAATGTCGAGTGGGGAGGTGCGAGGCGACGCTGACCAACTCAGACGGGTGGTTCGGAACCTGGTCGACAACGCGCTGCGGCACGCGACGTCCGTCGTGGCCGTGGAGCTCAGCGAGGACGCCGACGGCGTCTTGCTCGCAGTCACCGACGACGGCCCTGGCGTCCCCGCTGCGGAACATGCGCGCATCTTCGAACGCTTTGCTCGCCTCGACGAGGCACGCACGACGCGCGCTGGCGGCACCGGTCTGGGCCTGGCGATCACACGCGACATCGTTGTGGCACACGGCGGGACCGTGTCCGTGGACGCCGACCACGTGGGCGGGGCTCGATTCGTGGTGTGCCTGCCACTGGCACCCCGGTGACACCGGGCCGGGGTCGCAGCGACGAAGCGGTGCCGAGCTGCCGGTGTGCCCCGTCGTTGGAGAGCCGACTGTTCAGGCGGGCGTCAGGTGCTCCTCGGTACAACAGCATCCATGTTGCTCGACCCACCGTCCTCGAGAAGTGCGATCCGCGCAGGCGCGCACCGGCCGCTCCTGGGTGGATGGCGCGCAGGCGTGGTGCCGGTGGCGGCCGCCCTCTTCGTCCTGACGGCCGCATGCGGCGGGTCGGGTTCCAGCGAGGCGGGCTTGGCCGCCGATCCGAACGACGAGGGGACGAAGGTGGAGTTCGACCCGGCGAACTTCGTCGACCCGACCTTGTCCACGAACCCCTATCACCCGCTGGCGCCCGGTACCCAGTGGGTGTACGGCGGAAGCACCGAGGTCGGTTCGCGGACGGTTCCTCACGGGATCATCGTCACCATCACGGACGTGATCCGTGAGATCGACGGCGTGCCCACGGTGGCGATGCTCGGCGAGTCGACCGACTCCGGGGAGATCGCCCAGATCGGCATGGACTACATGGCGCTCGACAAGGACGGAAACGTCTGGATCCTGGGCGGCTACGACGAGGACTACGAAGGCGGCGAGTACACCAACATCGACACGGCATGGCTGGGATCGGGCGAGGGTCAGATCGTCGGCATCCTCTCGCCGATGGATGTCACCGCCCACACCCCACGGTGGTTCATCGGACAAGCACCCGAGGAAGCAGGCTCGGTCGGCGAGCCGGTGCGGGTCGGCGTGCGCGAGTGCGTGAGCTACGGGTGCTTCGACGACGTGCTCGTGGTCCAGGAAGGCAACGTCGGCGCCCCCGACAACGAGGACAAGTACTACGCCCCTGGTGTCGGTGTGATCAAGAACGTCCCGCTCGACGCCAGCCTGCACCAGGACCGCTTCGAGCTCCTCAACTTCCTCGAGCTGAGCGCCGACGGTCTGGCCGAAGCCAGCCAGACGGTCCTCGACATCGAAGCCCACGCCCTCGAGACCGCCCCCGAGGTGTTCGCCGGCGAGCCGGCAGCCAGGCGGGCGCCGTGACCACGACCCCCATCGTGGCGCTCAACGGTGTTTCGAAGTCCTTCGAGAGCGGCCCGGATGCGACCGTCGTGCTCGACGACGTGCACCTGGAGATCCGCCCCGGGGAGAAGGCCAGCCTGGTGGGGCCGTCGGGCAGCGGGAAGTCCACGCTGTTGTCCCTGATCGCCGGCCTCCTCCGACCCGACTCGGGCAGCGTCGAGATCGACGGCGTGGCGATGAGCGAGCTCGACGACCGCCACCGCGCCCGGCTGCGGGCCGACCGGATCGGGATCGCCCTCCAATCCGACAACCTGATCCCCTTCCTCACCGCCCGCGAGAACGTGGAGGTGGCGCTGGCCTTCGGAGCTCAGCGGTCGGCGCGCCGGTCGCACAGGGCGGCTCGAGGTCGAGCCATGGACCTGCTCGATCGGTTCGATGTCGGCGACCGCGCCGGCCACCGTCCTCGTCACCTGTCCGGTGGTGAGGCGCAGCGGGTGGCGCTGGCGGTATCGATGGCCAATGAGCCCGCGCTCCTGCTGGCTGACGAGGTCGTGGCCCAGCTGGACGGGGAGACCGCCGCCCGGGTGGTCGACGAGGTGTTGGACGCCGACTTCGCCGTGTTGTACGTGACGCACGACCTTGCCCTCGCCGACCTGGTCGAACACCGCTACGTGCTCGACGACGGGGCCGTGGTGTCCAGATGACCCCGTCCAGATGACCCCGTCCAGATGACCAGTGACCCGATGACCAGCGACAACACGATCGTCGCAGTCGACCTCATGGTCGAGCATCACAACACCGACGAGGTCGTGCGGGCCCTCGATCCCGTGTCGCTGACCGTGGAGGGCGGTACCAGCGTGGCGGTCATGGGGCCCAGCGGTTGCGGCAAGTCGACCCTGCTCGGCCTCTTGGCTGGTTTGGCCCTCCCCACGGCCGGCACCGTCACGATCGGTGACAACGCCGTCTCCGAACTCGATGAGCCGCGCCGGGTCCAGTTCCGCCGCCACAAGCTGGGCATGGTGTATCAGGCCGACAACCTGCTTCCGCACCTGACGGTCGAGGAGAACGTGGGTCTCCAACTCGCCATCTGTGACGGGGAGACCACCGCCGACGCGCCCCGGGAGGTGGCCGAAGTACTGGAGCGCCTCGGGATCGGCGAGCTCGCGAGCCGGCTCCCTGATCAGCTCTCCGGCGGGCAGCGTCAACGCGCATCGGTCGCCCGGGCCATCATCCACCGACCCTCGGTCGTACTGGCCGACGAACCCACCGGCGCGCTCGATGGTCGCAGCGCCCAGGTCGTGATCGAGCTCCTCGTCGAGGCGCAGGGGAAGATTGGTGCCACGCTGGTCCTGGTCACCCACGACCCGGCGATCGCCGCGCATCTCGACCGGACCGTCGAGCTGCGGCGTCCCGCCCGAGCCCAGGAACCGGCCAATGCTGGCTAGGTACGTACTCGCCGATCTCATCCGCAACCCTCGCCGCACGCTTTCGACGATGGTCGGCGTGACCCTGGGGGTCGGGCTCTTCTGCGGGGTGCTGTTCTTCGTGGACGGGCTCTCTGCGTCGATGACCCAGCGTGCCGTGGCGCCCCTGGCTATCGACATGCAGCTCGTCGTGACCCAGCCCATCGGGGCCTCGTTGACCATGACGCAAACGTCGGAGCCGTCGGGTCGGCTGCCCGCCGGCCGCGAGTCATCCATCGTCCTCGAGATCGCGAACACCGGCGAGGTCGACGCCCATGACGTGACGGTTCGATCGGTGCCGGTCGCCGAGCTGGCGTTCGTACCCCGCTCAGCCGAACTGGACGGGACCCCCATCGCCGGGATCGGCGACAACCCCTTTGCCCACGGCCGAGCGCAGACAGGCTTCAACCTGGGGACCCTTGCACCAGGCGACTCCCGGCGCATGAGCTATCGGTTGACCGCGACGGGCGAGGTTCGTGTCGACGAGTCCGCCGTGGTGTCGAGCTACTCGAGTCGCGAGAACCCGATCCCGGTCGCCGCCAACGAGCCCGCGGTGGTGGACCTTCGCGATCTGGCGACCACGATCGGGGCGGTGGACGGGGTGGCCGCCGCCAGTCCCCTGTCCATCGCCGACCTCGGCGTCTCCCGTCTCACGGGTGCCGGGATCACCCCGCCCGACCCGGCCAAGATCTTCGCCTTCGACGACGCGTACGCGGCACGGGACCACTCCATCGACATCGTCGACGGCACGCTCTCCGCCGACGGCGCGGTCCTCAGCGCAGAGGCGGCCGCATCGCTCGAACTCGCACCGGGCGACACCGTTTCGGTGCAGCTGCCCGACGATTCGACGATCGATCTGGTGGTCAGCGGCGTGGCGGACCTGTCGAGGGCGCGGTCGCTGTTCTCGAGCCGTCGCGGTGGCGACCTCGAGACGTTCGTCTACACCGCCAACTCGGTGATCGTCTCACCAGGGACCTTCACCGATGTCGTCCAACCCGCCTTCGACCGCGCCGCCGCGGCGGGCGGCGGGCGGATCAAGGCTCCGCCGGTCCGCGAAGTCGACATCTCTTTGGACCGCGACCGCCTCGACGCCGACCCCGCCAGCGCCCGGCTCGAGACCGGCCGAATCGGCGGCGACGTCGTCGCCGCCGCAGCACGATCCGACTACCTGCTCGACAACATCTCCAACACGCTCGAGGTCGCGTCCGGAGACGCCGACGTGGCCAAGCAACTCTTCCTGTTCCTCGGCATCCCCGGCGGGTTCCTCGCCGCGATGCTCGCCGCCTACTCCGGCACCGTGCTCGCTGAGGCCCAACGTCGAGAGCAGGCCATGCTCCGCGTCCGCGGCGCCGCCCGACGGCACCTCCTGCGCATGCTCGCCCTCCGCACCGGGGCGCTGACCGCCGTCGGATCGGCCCTCGGGCTCCTCTGCGGCTACCTCCTTGCAGCGGCGATCCTCGGCCAGGAATCGCTCGACCGCGCCAATCCGTCCAGCCTGGCCACCTCGGCGGTGCTCGGCACCCTCGGAGGGTTCGCCGCCACGGGTATGGCCCTCTACCTGACCGGCCGCCGCTCCATCGACCGCGAGATCAACGGCGACCGGGCCCGACACACACTCAGCGTCCCCATCTGGCGCCGCGCCCGCCTGGACCTCGTCGGCGTGGCCGTCGTCGCCATCGGAACCGCGATCGCCGTACGTGCCGGTGCCTTCGAGGGAGCCCCAGGGTCGGTGTACTTCGGCCGTGGGGTCAACCTCAACGTGGCGCTGCTCGTGCTGCCGCTCGCGGTGTGGATCACCGGCAGCCTGCTGGGCGCTCGCGTCATCGGCGCCGTGCTCGGGCGGACCCAGCCACGATCGACCGCCGCCGTCGGGCGGCCGCTGCCCAGCCTGTACCGACTCAGCATCGGGCGCCGCCCCTGGTCCATCAGCAACGGGGCCTTCATCGTCACGCTCATCGTCGCGCTGGCCACGTGCCTGTCCGCCTTCACTGCGTCCTACGACGCCGCCAAGGTCCGAGACGCCCGCTACGCGAACGGTGCCGACATCCGCATCACCCCCAGCCCGACGTCCGCCCGGCCCTACACCGTCGACGACGCCGAGGCGCTCCAGACCACGGGCGTGGCTGCGACCACGCCTGTGGTGTACGAGCTCAGCAACGTCATCCTGCGCAGCGCGCGCACGTCGGACCCCGCCAACCTGGCCGCCGTGGACCCCGCCACCTACCCCTCGGTCGCCCCACTGTCCGGCAGCCGCTTCACCGGCGGCAGCCCGGAAGACGCCTTTCGCGGGCTCAGCGACGACCCCACCGCCATCCTGGTCAGCGAGGACATGGCCGCGTTCCTGAAGGCCGAGGTCGGTGACACCCTCCAAGTGGTGCTGGCCCGGGCCACCGACGCCCAGGTGGAGGTCCCGCTCCACATAACCGGGCTCTTCGAACGCCTCCCCGGGTTCCCTGACGGTGCCGACGCCGTGATGGCCATCTCCGCGCACACCGCCGCCGTGCCGTCGAAGAACCCCGACTTCTTCCTCGCCGCGACCGAGCGCGCCGACACCACCGGACTGCGCACGGCGGTCGAATCGCTGCGCGCCGACGCCCCGAGCGACGCCGAGTTCCAGATCGACACACGCGTCACCGCCCTCGCCAGCGATCAGTCGAGCCTCGCCGCGCTCAACATCGCCGGCCTGGTGGACCTGGACTCCACCTTCTCGCTCGCCATGGCGGTGGTCACGATCGCCATCTTCGTGTTCGGCCTCCTCCTGCAGCGCCGTCGGGAGTACATCACCCTTCGGGCACAAGGCCTCGAGCCCTCCACCATCAGACGGCTCATCACCCTCGAAGCCACCACCGTGGCCGTGCTCGGCGCCACCGCCGGCGTTGTCGTCGGCGTCATCATGGGCTCCTACTTCGTCGCCGTCCTTCGACCCCTGTTCGTCCTCACCCCCGCCTACGCCGTCCCCCTCGACGGCGTCGCCATCACGGTCGGCCTCGTGCTCCTCGCCACCCTCGCCTCGACCGCCGCCGCCTCCCGCATGGTCAACCGCCTCGAGCCGACCGAGCTCCTCCGCGACGAGTGACCCAAGCGGGTTCGGCCGACCACAACCCTCTGTTGCGAGCCTGGCGCAGCGGCCACGCGAAAGCGGGACCCCTCGCAAGGGGTCCCGCTTTCCGCCCGACCGGGGAACCGGGGTTTCGGTTCAGTTCCCGGCCGACTCGGGGGCGTCGTGCCCGCGTCGCTCTCGTTGGCGTCGGGGGACTCGTCAGCTCCTTCGCTCTAGCGCGGCTGCGCTCGCTTCGTCGGCCGTGACTCACAACCAGGAGACATCAGACATGCCCGCGTCCCGCACCAAACGCCTGCTCTTCACCGGAGCGGCCGCACTCGGCGTCGTGGGTGGTGCTGCCGGCATCGCCGGCGCTGCGACCGCGACAGGTCGGTCGACCTGCCGCCACCGACAACCTGCGCCTCGCGTGCTGAAGACGACCTGAAGGCGTCATTCGGTGTGACGGCGAGTACCGAGCTGGCGGTCCTTCGCTTCTTTTGCCGTCCCGTTGCCTTGCGGTGACCGCCCGAATGCCCGCCGCTCCTTACCTTCAGCGACGAGGGCTCGGGTGTGAACCACCCACCTCGCCGACCGACCCGGACGCATCCGCCGTTCGGCCAACGCAGAAGGAGGAGGAACCGCATGGACGGCTCAGCGATCGTGCTCGAGGGCATCAGGCACACCTATGAGGACGAGGAGGTCTTGCACGGGATCGATCTCACGATCGAGCACGGCGAGATCTTTGGGTTCCTGGGCCACAACGGCGCAGGCAAGACGACGGCCATGAACGTCCTGACCACCCTGATCGTCCCCACTGCCGGCCGCGCCCAGGTGTGCGGACACGACGTGGCGACGCAGCGTCGTGAGGTCACCAAGTGCATCGGCTACCTGCCCGCGGATGTGCGGCTGTACGGACACATGACCGCTTCGGAGAACCTGCTGTTCTTCGCCAAGCTGTCCGGGGTCCCGGACCCTCGCGCCGCTGTCCAGGAGACCTTGGAGTATCTCGAGATCACGGACCTCGGCGGCAGGAAGCTGAGCTCGTTCTCCACGGGTATGCGCCAGCGGATCGGCATCGCTCAAGCGGTGCTCCACCGCCCGGAGGTGCTCTTCCTCGACGAGCCCACCGCCGGGCTCGATCCGTTCGGTGTGCGCCAGCTCCGCGAGACGATCCTGCGGCTCAACCAGGAGCTGGGGATGACCGTGTTCATGAACACCCACCTGCTGAGCGAGGTGGCGAAGGTGTGCACGACCATCGGTGTGTTGAACCACGGAGACCTGATCTACAAGGACTCCATCGAGGAGACGACCCGCCGGTTCCCCGACGAGGCCTCCTTGGAGGACATCTACCTCCGCATGGAATCGGCGCCGACGTGATCGCCACCGTCGCGTCCCAACAGGTGGTCTCACTGAGCCGCCAGCGGATCTTCCTCGCGCTGCTCGGCACCTTCCTGGCCATGACCGCCCTCGCCGGCGTTATCGGCTGGTCGAGCCACAACACCATCGTGCGGGTCTACAACGATGCGGTCCAGGTCCTCTCGAGCTCCGGCCAACCGGCCCCGCCGAACCCGTTCGATCTGAAGCCCACGCTGTCGCTGCTGTCGAACATGGCGATCTACATCCCCCTCGTCGGCGCCCTGCTGGCGTTGGTGCTCGGGCACCTCAGCCTCGCCGACGACCAGGCCGGCGGCATCGGCCGGCTCATCTTCTCCAGGCAGGTGTCGCGAACGAGCTACGTGATGGGCAAGCTGCTCAGCGCCGCCGCGGTCCTCGGCGCGGTGATCGCCGCCAGCATGGCCGTGAGCGTGGTGTCGCTGCTCCTGGTGAACCGCTCGAGCCCGTCCGCCGCGGAGTTCGGCCGGCTCGGCCTCTTCTATGGCCTCTCATGGCTGTACCTCATGTTCTTCGCACTCGTCGGCATGGTGGCGGTGCTGCTGACCCGGCGGAGGTCGGTCGCGCTGCTCGCCGCGATGGGCGTGTGGCTCGTGCTCACGTTCGCGGTGCCGCAGTTCACCTCAGGCCTCCACCCGACCGCATCGCTCAACCCGATCAACGACCCCGTGAGCACCTCGCAGCCGTTCTTCGACGCGACGGCCAAGGTTCGACCGATCTCGGTCACCGAGCAATACAAGGAAGCCGGGGCCCGGATCCTGGGCACCGCACCGTCCGAGCCTGCACCCGACACTGCGCTGCGGGTCCTTCCCCTGGCCGTCTCGGTCGCCGGACTCGGCCTGCTCACCACCCGACTCGTCCGCCGTCACGACTACTCGAAGGGCTCCTACGATGAATAGCGAACGACGCACCCGGATCATGGCGCTGGCGCGCCACGAATACCGGGCGGCGGTGCGAAGCCGGGCTCTCATCGCCCTCCTCGCCGTGCTGGTCGTGGCCACGATCGCGTCGGTGTACATCGGCGCGGTCGACTATCGCAGCCAACTCGCCGACTACCAGGCATACCGGGACGCCGCCCAGGCAGGCGGCATCCAACAGATCGCCCCGTCCCCGCTGGCCTTGCTGTCGCTGCTGCGGGGCGCGATGGAGTACCTCGAGATCATCGGGGCGGTCATCGCCATCACCCTCGGCTACCTCAGCGTGGCACGGGAGCGATCCAACCGAACCCTGCCGCTCATCCGGTCACGACCCGTCTCGGCCGGCGAGCTCGCCGTCGGCAGCCTGCTCGGTGCGGTCGCCCTGTTCTCCACTCTGGTCCTCGGGACCGCAGTCGTCGCCGTGGTCGGTCTCGGCCTCATCGGCCACGACTGGGTGAACGGCGCGCAGATCGTGAAGCTGCTGCTCGCCTACGGGGCGTCGATCGTCTACATGACCGTGTTCTACTGCCTCGGGGCGGTCGCGACGGCCAGGTCCCGTGTGGCGGCGAACGGCCTGATGATCGCCCTCGGCATCTGGCTCGTCGTCGTGCTCATCCTGCCCCAGATCGGCGACACCCTCGACGCCGACAACCAGGTTCCCGGCGGCCTGTTCTCCAGCCTCGCGCTCAGCAAGCCGCAGGAAGACCAGATCCTCACCCACTTCACCACCTACGAGTCCGTGCGGACCGCGATCGAAGCGACCTCGTTCTCGAAGCACTACGAGCGCTTCGTCTTCGCGATGACCGACGTCAAGGAGAAGTACCGCGGGCTGAGCCTCTCCCAGCTCCTGTCGATCAAGCGCATCGAGATCGAGTGGATGTTCGTGTGGTCCATCGCCATCGCCACGCTCCTCTGGCGCACCTTCCGGCGCCAGCCAACCGTCCCCCAAGGAGGACAATCATGAAACCCACCAACCGTTCACGCTCGACGAGACCCGTGCTCGCACTCGGCGCCGCCGTCTTCGCAGCCGGCCTCGCGCTGGCCGGGTGCGGCAGCAGCTCCACACCCGCCGGAACCGCGAACTCACCGTCGACGACGGCAACAGCGGGCAGCGCCGACCAGGTGCTTCCCGTCACCATCAACCCGATCGCGAACACCGCCACCGCCGGGACCCTGAAGATCACCTCGGTGCTCGTGGAGAACAACATCGACGCCGCCGGCCAGACCGTCGACGACCACCTGGAGATCGAGCTGAAGAACACCGGCTCGACCGACCTGGCCAACGTGGAGGTCTTCTACACCTTCACCGACCCCACCACCCAGACCTCCGAGAGCTATTACGCACAGCTGCCGGACACGTTCACGGTGCCCGCCGGCGGAACCCGGGTGGCGCACTTCGACGACACCGGCGCACCGGACCACTTCCCGGTGAACAAGTACAGCCTCTACTACACGTCGACCAATGCGCTCGATGTCGAGGTCATCGTCAGCGCCGACGGCGCCGCCGTACAGACCACCACACTCCAAAAGGACGCAGGCGGCGCCGAGAACCCCGGCGAGTAGCTCCGAAACCAACTCGACTGCGGGTGGCCCGGGCACGAGCACCTGGACCACCCGCAAAAGTTTTGCCCTCCGTTGACCTGCTCGGGACCCCGCGGATACCTGAGCGATGCGATCGTCGCCCCACGTGTCCCGCTCGCCTGCGTCAACGTCCGCACCACGCTCACCCGGTTGTCCGCCGGACCGAACCCTGGCGATCGATCCACCGGTAGCTCTCATCCTGAGCATCGCCGTTCGACCGCTGGTTCCCGCTCGTTGCCCGATCGGTCGCCCCGCCCACTTCTGAAAACAAACCGCTTCAGCCAGCATTCAGGTCCGGGTTGCTACGGTCGCCCATGCCATCGGACCCTTCCCGCGACGTAGGTGCCGTCCCGTGGACCACTGACCTACATCGTACCCGGGCCGCTCGGGCATCGCGGGTGTCGAAATCGGTCGTCGCAGTTCTCTGCCCCCTCCTCTTCGCCCTGTTCACCGCTGTGTCGCTGTTCGCCCAGAACCAGAGCAATGTCGAGCGCGGCCTGCTCTGGCCCCTCGTTGGTGCCTCCGTGGCGCTTGCCGGCGCGTTCGTCGCCATCTTCCTTCTGGCAACCAGGAACGCTTCGAAGGCGGGCGTGCTGGCATCGCTGGCGGTGGTCGCCTTCTCCTGCTACGGAATCTTCTTCGAGTCCCTCCCGACCTGGTCCGTCGTCATCTGGCTCGGGATCGTCGTCGCCGGTTCGGTCGCCGTGTTCCGGAGCGGCCGTGACTTCTTCCCGCTGACGGTTGCCCTGCTGGTCGTCGCCCTGGTGATGGTGGCGCCGTCGGCGAGCAGCGTCGTGTCCTACCGAGGTGACCATCCCACAATCGCGACGGACGATCCCCGACTGTGGCCGACGGCACTCGAGTCGCCGAGCCTGGCGGACGGAGCCCGGCCACCGGACATCTACATCCTGATCCCCGACGACTACGCGCGGGCCGACGTACTCGCGCAGTACTTCGACTACGACAACAGCGCCTTCCTGCACCAGTTGGAGCGGCGCGGCTTCGTCGTCTCGGATCAGGCCCGGAGTCCCTACGCCTTCAGCGAGATGAACATCGCCGCCCTGTTGAACCTGGACTACCTGACCAACTTCCCGACCGTCCTGGGCCGCACCTCGCAGGACTTCAACGTGGTCAAGCAGGTCGACGAGAACAGCCGTGCCTCCCGGATGCTGACTGCGATCGGCTACGACTACGTGCACCTCGACACCGACGACGTCACCTTCTCGGGTGGCAATCCGGCCATCTCGCCGTTCGCCTCGCCGGAGAGCTTCGCCAGTCTGTGGCTCAACAAGTCCATCCTGGGACAGATCGGCGGACCCATCGGGTTCAACGAGTCCGCCATGAACCAGCGGTTCCGCGACAGCATCCACTCCGAGTTTTCGGCCCTCGGCTCGATACCCACCACCGGCCGACCCAAGTTTGTGGTGTTCCACACCTTGGTCCCCCACGACCCGTTCATCTTCGGTGCGCAGGGACAGGCGGTCACATTCCCGACCGATGCCGACCATGCCGGTCCCGAGGGGTTCGACTACTACACGCGTCAGATCACCTACCTCAACACCTTGCTCCTCGATGCCATCGATCAGATCCAGGCCCGGCCGGGTCCGCCGCCGGCGATCCTCATCCAGGCCGACGAGGGCTTCGAGGTCGATCCATCCGTCTTCGGCGAGGACGCCAGCGCTGACATCCGAGTGAAGGGACTGAGCGCCTTCTCCCTGCCCGGCACCGGCCAACCCGATGTGGCCATGCCACCCAACACCGTGAACAGCCTTCGCTACCTGTTCAACCAAGTCCTGGGGACGCACTACGAGATGCTCGACAGCGTGAGTCACCTCGAAGGTGACCTGCCGTTCGACTCCGCCGAGATCGCGGTCCGCTGACGCATCGATCGTGCCGACCGGTCAGGGCGAGTGCGGACATCGGTTCCACCGATTCGTCGACCGTCCGGGTGTGCCCCAAACCGACCGTGATGAAGTCCGATGCCGCGACAGGTGGGGTGTCCCCGTCTTGGCAGCGGCGACGGCGTTGACAGCAGCTCCTCATGCCACTCCGCGTCGTGCTCGCAGCCTCGCACGCCCCATTCGCTCGGAGGACAATCATGAACCACAACAACAGTTTGCGCCCGAGGAGACCCCTGCTCGCTCTCCGGCCGCCCGCAAGGGTTTGCCCTCCGTTGACCTGCACCATGCCGAGCAGATACCCGCTCGATGTCACGGTCACCCCACGTGCACCGCCCATCTGAGTCATCGTCTGCACCGCGCTCAACCAGGTGGCCGACGGCAGGGATCCCCGCGATTGATCCACGCTTCGCCCTCCTCCTGAGCGCCGGCGCAACCGCGGGCTGGCTGGTGGTGTGGCCAGCACTCCATGGCACCACGCGCCTCGTGCTCGTCGCGGCGGCATCGCTCGCGTACGCCGCCGCGCTCAGCTCGCTCACCCGATCATCGGACCGCGGGCTCAACAGTCCGGTCGGGCGCACAGCGATCATCACCGCCGCGCTCCTGTTGGTCACCGCTGCGCTCCTCGCGCCGCGAGGATCCCATGACGTGTGGTCCTACGTCATGTACGGGCGCACCGTTGCCGTCCACCACGCCAGCCCCTACACCCACCCCCCGGCAGCGTTCCCCGACGACCCCTACCTCCCCAGCGTGTCCCGAGGGTGGCGGAACAGCCCGTCGGTCTACGGCCCGGTGTTCACCGCCTACTCCTCGGCCACCGCGGCAGTTGCGGGAGGCTCCGCAATCGCGGCCCGCCTCAGCCATCAGCTGCTGGCCGCAGGCTCCGTCATGGCGGTGGGCCTATCCGTTGCGAGGCGGCGACGAGACGTCGGGCCCTTGGTGCTCCTCGCGTTCAACCCGGCTGTCGTGGCCATCGTGAACGGCGGACACAACGACCTCTTCGTCGGCGCCCTCGTGGCGGGGGCCGTCGCCCTGGCCGGCCGACGGCGACCAGTGGCTGCTGGCGTGGTGATGAGCCTCGCCGTCCTCGTCAAGATCATCGCCGTCCTCCCCGCCGTAGTCCTGCTGGCCTGGTTGTGGCACCGATTCGACCGGAGGGCGGCGGCGCTGTGCGGGATAGCCACGGCCGTTCCTGTAGGCATGGGGTACCTCCTCGCGGGAGGCCTCGACGCGCTCAGACCGGTGCTCGTCGGCGTCGACTACGCCAGTCGCGCCTCACTCTGGTCGGCAGCGAGGAGGCTCATCTCCATGCCCCCGCCGCTCGACCGCTGGTCCCCGCTTGCCGCCACGTTCGGCACGGCGATCGTCATGGTCGGCGCCCTTGTCATCGTCGCCGCGATCAACCGGCGCCAGTGGCTTCGAGCGACATCACCGGCTGCTGGGACGACAGGAGGGCTGGTCGCTCTCATCTTCGTGCTCCCCTATGTGCTGCCGTGGTACTCGGGCTGGGTGTTGCCCACGGCGACCCTCGTGCACACATCGAGACTGGCCCGCTTCGCCCGATGGCAATCGACCGCCCTCGTCATCGCGTACGCCGATCTGCCAGGCGTGCTGTCAGGGGGAACGATCACCAGTGTCGTCAGCCGGCTGGCCCTGCCGGTGACAGCAGGTGCGGCCATGTTCACGGTCTGGTGCCATCGTGATGGCGCTGCTGAGGAGACCTGACCGAGAGGACCCAAGGTCACTTGCCAGCCCATCGCTGGGTCGACGCGAACCCGACCGGGCGCGGCGGAAGGACAGCACCCGGTCGGGCCGGATCGGCGGGGACTCGCGTCCCCGTGTGACGCGAACGTACGACAGGGTGCCTGAAGAGAACCTGAAGGCCGCGGGCTTGGTGATACGGACCCGGGGCGCACGGTCTACACGCCGCCGGCAATAACCACCATGTCGGTGAGGAAACCGGCCGAGAGTCCGACGAGGACACCCCAGTAGACCAGGGGGCGCAGTCCAGAGCGTTGGGCGACACCCAGCAACTGGATGATCACGTAGAGGATCGATCCCCCGGCGAGGCTGAGGAACGCGACGCTGGTCGCCGGGCTGGTGAACTGGTAGCCGACCGCCGTGCCGACGAAGGTGGGCCCCCCGGCCAACAGACCCAGCCCGAGCAGGAAGCCCCAGCTGGGACGGGTCGGCTCGGTGGCCAGAGGCGCAACGATGCCGAAGCCCTCGGTGGCGTTGTGCAGGGCGAACCCGATGACGAGGACGGTCGCGAGCTCGATGGCGCCGCTCGATGCGCTCTGGCCGATGGCCAGGCCTTCGGCGAAGTTGTGCAGGCCGATGCCCACGGCGATCAACAGTGCAAGTTGACGGGCCGGCGACCAGCCCCCGGGCCCCGCGACCTGCGGTGTCAGCTCGCCAACCGCCATGGCGCCGGGCCCCTTTGACGCTGGCGCACGGCGTGCTTCCAGCCAGGCTTCGTAGTACACGAGGCTCATCAGTCCGAACGTGGTTCCACCGAAGAACAGCGCGCTGTAGCCGAACACGGGGGCAAACCCACCGGTGTCGTCGTGGAGATCGGCGAGGGCCACCTCGATGGGCTCCCACGCGTGGACGAATACGTCCCACAGCAGGAACAGCAGGATCCCGATGGCCAGGGCGTTGAGGAACTGGCGGAGACCAGGCGATGCTTTCACCCTGCCGAGGGGTAGCCCCAACACGATCGTTCCACCCGCGATCAG
>RRZU010707159.1_pt1 | contig 25880 bp, 21 predicted proteins | sample 2165561 | NCBI WGS metagenome assembly RRZU01 (sample SAMN10456909, study PRJNA506462) | wastewater metagenome | isolation source: wastewater sludge | place: USA: Moscow, Idaho | reverse complement strand
TTCAGCTTGAAGTAAACGTTGCTCATATTCAGCCGCTGATTCTCCGAACTTAAGCTGCAAAAGCTTTTGCAAAGTCCCCTGCAGCGTACTCATGCGACCTTGGCCAATACCCTGCGCAATGCCTTGTCGCTCAATAATTGAAATGTAAGTCATGTGACTGTCCTCTTCGAGGTGTTCTAGTTGCTCATTGTAGTATGGGGTTAGGTCTTCGGGTAGTGCGACGATCCACTCTAAAAAGACCACCAATTGCACAACCTGTTCGCGGGGTAATTTCTTTTGTGCGGCGAGTCGGTAATAGCCAATTAAATTATCAACGCGGTTTTTTCCATCCTTGATTAGCTTAGCTGTCAGTTGCGCGGCGATCAGCAAGCCGAATGGATTGTCGTGCTGCAGTAACTGATCGGTTTTGTCTTGCCAGTCCAGCAGCTTCACCGTGGCAAACTCAAAGCGAATGCTGCAGCCAGCGATGGTGTCGCTGTAGTGCTTGGGCCTAAAACTAGGCTGAGTGTCAGTCAATACCGCCAAGCTGATCACTGGTTTCTGGTAACGATCACGAATACGGTAATAGTAAATGAACATGCGTTCGGCAAAGTCGGTTTCGGGTGCGCCTTGCACTTCTATGTGGATTAAAATCCATTGTTCGCTGCCGTTTAAGAAGCGTACCTTGACCAGTTTGTCAGCATACCGCCGTGAGTTTTTCGCTTTGCGGGTGATTTTTTGCAGTTCTTTATCGAGAAATTCAACCGGTTGCTGCCAGTCGATTAATTCCGCGATTTGCGGGTAAAGAAAATCCATAAAAGGCTGAAAGAAAACTTCCAGCGCGCCTTTCCAAGGGCTATCGTGGTCCTCGGGTGCAGATTGGCCGTGCTTAGATCGCCGCATAGTAACCTCCGTGTTACTGGGTTTGCTGCTATGCAGTATAGACGGGGTTTTGAAGTGTGGGCGGTTGCGTGCTGGGGACTCTAAGTGTGGGTGAAGGTGCTGGTGCTGGTGCGGGCCAGCGGCCCGCGCTCCCAAGGGAAGTATCGTCTCTGCGAGGAGCGTAGCTACGTTGCGGTCCACTGGTGCAGAACTTTGCTATGCCTGCAGCACCGAGAGGCTTGCAAGGTGGATTGCTTCGCTACGCTCGCAAAGACTACGCTTTGTCTCTGCGAGGAGCGTAGCGACGTGGCAGTCCACTGTTGTGGTGTTGATTTTACTGCTAGTACCGCGCGGTTTGTAGGGTGGATTGCTTCAGTAGGTTCGCAGCGTTGCTGTAATCGTTGCGCAATTTGCTAGAAGGGCTGTTTCATTGTATTCGCAGGATAAGTGTGGAGGTACGCTGTATATCAAAGCATAGGCTTTGAGCTGTAAATGTAAGCTTAAGCTTGGCAAATAATGCTAGTGAGGGCTGAGAGTTTTCACTGTGTGTGGTGGTAGGGCTGGTTAGGCGTAGCGTTGTTTGCGCCACTTATTGATGGGGTGCTCAATATAGCGCCACGACAAGCCAGCCATTACAAACGTTAAAATGCTACCTAAAAATAAAGTGACAGGCCAGCTGAAAAGCTTAGAGCAGTACATCATTATCGGGTAGTGAAATAGGTATAAACCATAGGATATTTTTCCCGTATAGATTAAATAGCGGTTACTGAGTTTGTGGCTTACATCTGAATCAGGTGTTAGCTGTAAATGGATTAACAGTAAGGCGGTAGCGATTTCAATAATAGGAACACCTACAGCAAGACGCGCCACTTGCCCATGCTCAATAAATAGCGCATACAGGACTGCCGAGCCAATCATGCTTAGCATCCATGGTTTGACACTGCGTAGCCTTTCTAAAGTTTGGATAGGTAAACAGGCAATTGCCGCACCTAAAAACAAGCCACTTAAGCGTAAGTCAAAGCGGTAATACATTGTTTCGTTGTAGTTCAATAACCAGCCCCAACGCCATAGCGTATCAAGCAGAGCTATCGCTAGAAAAAAGCGCCACAGATAGGCGAGGCGTACATATTTAAGTGCGGTGATAAAGAGCAAAGGTAAAAGCAGGTAGAAGCGCTCTTCAATACCTAATGACCAGCCGTGCACCAAATAGTGTGGCCAACTGCCAAGCACAATCGCAATATCTGTGAGGTATAAAAAAATGCCCAATCCATCGCGCACATGAAAGTAATAATCTGGCCAGAGCAATGGAGCTAGGCATAAATAAAGAATGACCAAAATGAGTAGCGGGGGTAATAGTCGCCAGAATCGCCTTTTATAAAAGCGCTGTATCACTAAAGAGCGGGTGTGCTGATATTCACTCAGTAAGATATGGGTGACGAGGTACCCGCTGAGCACAAAAAATATATCAACGCCTAAGTTACCGCCGGGCAGCCAAGGTGTGCGAGCGTGAAAAATCATTACTAGGCCAATGGCGATGGCGCGTAGTCCATCGAAAGCAGGGCGGTAACTTAAGTGGGAGAGGTTTGAGTGCATCTAGGCTTATCTGCGAGCGAGGTTTAATAGAAAAACACAAACAAGCAAAGATCGCGTTTTGTCTCTGCTATGAGTGTGTTGATATGACTCTTGTCGTCTCTGCGAGGAGCGTAGCGACATGGCAGTCCATGTTTTGCCCCGCGCGGCAGTCCACCATGCTCTGGCAGTAAGATTATTTGTGTAAGGCGATGCCTTCAAAGATGTTTTCCAGTGAATTTTGCGGGTGGGCGTCTAAAAATACAGCGTTGATGCTGCTGAGCTTTGCGAGGAGTTGTGCGAGCTCGTCACGCTTACACAGGCCTTTCCACAGGGCTTGGGCATCTTGGCTGAAGCCTTCTAAGCCGTGTTCGCCGTGGTAGCGCACTTGTAAAAACTCTTGGCTGGCGAGCATTTCGGTCATGGATTGCTGGGCGCTGATACGGCCTTTATGAATCATCACAAAACGATCGGCCAAACGCTCCACGTCGTGCAGGATATGGGTCGAGAAAAATAGCGTGCCGCCGTGTTGGCGGTACTCTTGCATCAGGTCGGCCACTTGGCGGCGGCCAATAGGGTCGAGGCCCGACATTGGCTCATCCAGCACTAGCAGCTCTGGTTGTAAAGCAAAGGCATGAGCGAGAGCGGTGCGTTGTGCCATACCTTTGGATAAATCACGAATGCGCTTATTGGCAGCGTAGGCGATTTCTAAGCGCTCCAGCCAGTGCTCAGTGCGCCGGGTGTTTTCTAAGCCGCCAATGCCATGAATTTTTAAGCCCGATGACACCACTTCGCGCGGGGTCAGTTGATCGTATAAGTAGGCGTTTTCTGGCACATAGCCCACGTTTTGCCGCGAGCGTGGGTCATGGGCAGCGCGGCCCATGAGCAAAGCTTGACCGCTGTCGGCGCGCATCGCACCGAACAGTATTTTAATACTGGTGCTTTTGCCGGCGCCGTTTTGTCCGATAAAACCGACAGATTCGCCACGATTGACGCTAAAGCTGACATCGTGCAGGGCCTGAATATTTTGCCCTTTGACTTTAAAAAATTTAGATAATGAAGTAACAACAATAGGTTGCATGCGCAGTCCTTACCCGTTGTGGGTGGTTAACGGGGATGTTGAGGTTGTTGCAAAACAGGTACGCCATCGGCATCTAAGGTGTAGCCCAGTTGCATTGGGTCTTCAGGCAGTGCGCTGAGCTGTGCATAACCAAGCAATTGCTCCAGCTCGCTGGGCGCTTGTTGGTGCTCGGCAAAGTAGGCTTGCTGGGCCGCGCGCAGTTGCAATAAACCATTGAGTCGGTCAATACGCACTTGTAACTGTGCGCGTAAATCCGCATCGCGGGTTTGCTGCTGCAGGGCAACAATAAGGTCTTTGGCCAGTTGTGGGTCATCACCGCGCTCGTACCATTTGGCCGCCATTGCGCGCAGGGCTTTGGCGTTTACTTCGCCGGAGCGTTCTGCAGCGATCTCTGCCCAGTCACCGGCTGCTTGCATATTTTTTTCAAAATACCAGGCATCAAAGGCATACAAAAAAGGTGGCATCCAATCCCAAGTGCGGGCAAGGCTGGCGCGTTGTAAAATGTCTTGGGTTTCGCTAACAAAACCGTTCCACGGCAAAATGGCCGAGGCAATATAATAATTGTCTTCGTGGTACGGATTAAACAATGCGGCATCTTGCTGCAGATGGGCCTGAACGCGATAGGTTTCTTGTTCGGTGACTGTGGAATCAACCATCATGCTGCGAAACACATTAAGGTTGGCGGCCAAGTAAGGATCGCTGCCGGCGTAGGCCAATTGCAAGGGTACGGGTAAGCGTACGCGCAGTAAGCCTTCTTCGGAGATGCGCGGTTGATCTTGCAGTTGATTACCGCTCCACCAAAACACAGCCCAAGCCAGTACGGCAATTAAACTGTAGAGAATGCCGTTCTTCATACTAAGTTGCGCCGTGAGAACACCGCTCCGGCAATGCTCAGTGCAAGGACAATATAGGCAATGGCCATCACGCTAGCAGTCAGTGCTGCACCGACATCGGCTTCAAGGCTGTAAAGCACCCAAGGCCGCCAGTCGAGGCGCGATAAATCGGGCAGCCATGCGTACGCGTATTCAAGCATGGGGCCAAACCATTGGGCTTGGGTTGGGTCAGCTAGCTGGCTATTGCGTAGGTAGTCAAACGTGGGGCCAAGACCGCGAGCGGCTAGCGCAAAACCTAGGCCCAGTAATAAAGGTAAAAAAGGCGTGGTGGATAAGCTGGCCAGTAAAAAGGCAAAAGCTAAAACCACTAATAAATCCAGCCAAATGCCAAACAGCACTGCAACATAACGGCCATCTAGGGCGGGCGGTGAGCTTTGTTGGTAGCCACTGCCAAAGAGTTGTAACGCCAGCCACAGTAAGGCGCCGACAATGGCAACACTGAGTAAGCATAAAACCGCAGCGCTGCAATAACGGGCAATTAAGTATTGGCGGCGACTAATAGGGTAAGCCAAGGTGAAATAGAGGTTTTTACGCTCAATATCACGGGCAAAAAGTTCTTGTGCCCAAAACAGGGTCATTAATAATAAAACTAAACGTAAACCAGAAAACCCCACGTCCAAAGCGACGGTTAAGGGTTGACGGCCAGAAAAACTGGAGGCGAGCAGGCTGGAAGTCAGTAATAATACAATAATAACTAATAGGACTTTAACGCCTTGGTTGCGTAAGCCTGTACGAATACCAAGTAAGCAAAATTGCAGCATAAATAAAGATCGCCTAGTTACAAAAAAATGATGCCCGGTTAAGGGCATCAGGTTGACCGGTGTGGCTTATGACTGTGTACCTCCACCAGCTGCAGGAGCTTCACCGCATGCGTTATCTTCTGTCATAATAAAACGGCCGAGATTATTAGTTGCAGGTGTTTTTGCATCTGTTTGATCGCCGCACTCTTTAATACTGCCGCCTTCTGATAAACCAGTGTAGACGTTACGGCCTTTTGGCGATCCAGTGATCACGCCAAATGCGCGACCTGAATCTGCTACTGTCATTGCTACGTTTGCTGAAACTGTAAAGTTAAAGTCGTTTTTTACAAAACCTTTATCGTCTGCAGATTTTTTCATAACAAAGTTTGTTGCATTATTTGTGACCGCATCTGGAGCAAGTATAACTAGTTTAGTTGCTCCTGTAGGGTCTTGTACAAGCTGTTTATCAGCTGCGAAAACAAAAGAGCTGCTTAATACCAACAAAGAAGCAATAGCTATTTTTTTCATGATTTAGTCCTTACTTCAAAATTAGTTAGAGTTACCAATAGCGGCTGTTAATACGTTACGCGCATCAGACTGAGCTGCTTTATCAAAGCCTTTGGCTTGATACTCAGTGAACTGAGGAATAGCAATCGCCGCCAAAATACCGATAATCGCTACAACGATCATCAACTCAATGAGGGTAAAACCCTTTTGTGCTTTCTTTTTCATAACAATCTCCTTGGAATGGGAAAGGCCTTGTGACCTACAAGGGGTATTGCAACGGCTGTGCCAAGTTTGGATAAGTCTGCTTTTTTAGAGATTTTTGAATTGCAAAATTTTGACGTTAGAGTCAATGAGCGCAAGGGGTTGCGGGGTTTTTGTCTTCTTGTTTTGCGTCATTGCAGAGTTATTTGTGTGCTGCTGAGCGCTGAGCACTATAACCCTACAAAGTGTCTGGTCTTGTTATTAAGTGACGTTTTTTGTCAGTGTGTGCCGTGTTGCGCTGTTGTGGTGGCTTGCCCTTGAAGCGGGCTTAATGTGGGCCTGGATCAAACATCTGTGCAAAAGTTCCCGCAAGGTTTGGCATAGGGTGCTGTTCTAGGCTATAAGTAGCGCCATTATGCCCATACGCAATGCGCACAGGACAAATGCATGAATGACAGTGTGAATTTAGTTGGCCTCGCCCGGCAGGTGGTTGAGGCTGGTTTGTTAGATGAGAAAAAAGCACAAGACGCGGTACAGCAGGCAAAGCGCAATCAAACACCCTTAGTCACTTGGTTGGTACAAAATAAACTGGTTAAAAGCCGCGTGTTGATGGAGTTGGCTTCTGATCAGTTTGGTGTGGCGTATTTTGATTTATCTGCGGTCAATGCCGATGTTTTCCCGAAAGATTTAGTCAGTGAGAAACTCGCGCTGCAGCATCGAGTGCTGCCGCTTTATAAGCGCGCTAATAAACTTTATGTGGCTATATCTGACCCTGGTAATCACCAAGCCATTACGGATGTGCAGTTCAGTACCGGGATGACGGTTGAGCCGTTGTTGGTCGAAGACGACAAGCTCGGTAAAGCCATTGATAAGCTCTATGAGTCGGCTACTGGCGGCTTAGAGGGTATGAATGATGTTGACCTCGACGGTTTAGAAGTCGCTGATGAGGATGGTAAGGCTGCTGCTACCACTGATGATGCTGATGAAACCCCTGTGGTGCGGTTCGTGCATAAAATGCTGTTGGACGCTATTAAAGGCGGCTCGTCGGATTTGCACTTTGAGCCGTATGAGAAAGTCTATCGGGTGCGTTTTCGTACCGATGGTGTCTTGCATGAAGTCGCCAAGCCGCCTATTCAGCTACGCGACCGTATTTCTGCGCGTTTAAAAGTTATGGCCAATATGGATATTTCTGAGCGCCGTAAGCCGCAAGATGGTCGGATTAAGTTAAAAGTCTCTGCCAATAAGTCCATCGACTTTCGGGTGAATACCTTGCCCACTTTGTGGGGTGAGAAAATCGTAATGCGTATCCTCGACTCCAGCAGTGCGCAAATGGGTATTGATGCACTGGGTTATGAGGAAGATCAAAAAGAGTTGTATCTTGAAGCGCTAAAACAGCCGCAAGGGATGATTCTGGTCACGGGGCCGACCGGTTCTGGTAAAACTGTTTCGTTGTATACCGGTTTGAATATCCTAAATACCATTGATGTGAATATTTCTACCGCAGAAGATCCGGTGGAAATTAACTTGGAAGGGATTAACCAGGTTAACGTGAACCCGAAGCAGGGCATGGACTTTACCACGGCGCTGCGGGCGTTCTTGCGCCAAGACCCGGACGTGATCATGGTCGGGGAAATTCGAGATTTAGAAACCGCAGAAATTGCCATTAAAGCAGCACAAACCGGGCACATGGTGATGTCCACCTTGCACACCAACAGTGCCGCAGAAACTTTGACCCGCTTGCGCAATATGGGGGTGGCGGCGTTTAACCTGGCAACCTCGGTGAACTTGATTATTGCCCAGCGCTTGGCGCGTAAACTCTGTGCCTGTAAACAAGAAGTGACAGTGCCGGATGATGTGCTATTAAACGAAGGCTTTAGCCCAGAACAGGTGGGTACTTTTAAAGTGTACGGGCCAAAAGGTTGTGATAATTGCAATGGCGGCTACAAAGGTCGTGTCGGAATCTATGAAGTAGTTAAAAGCACGCCTGCCCTACAAAGGATTATCATGGAGGACGGCAACTCCATCGATATTGATGCACAGATGCGTAAAGATGGCTTTAACAGCTTACGCGCTTCGGGATTGCTGAAAGTTATTCAAGGCGTGACCAGTCTCGCAGAAGTTAACCGTGTTACTAAGGATTAAACCATGGCGGCGAAAACACCAAAAACGAGTATGTACAAGTGGGAAGGCAAGAACCGCCAAGGCGCGCCTATGTCTGGGCAAATGGCAGGGCAGAATGTCGCTTTAGTGAAGGCGCAGCTGCGTAAACAGGGCGTGAACCCAACGAAAGTACGCAAGAAAGGCGTTGAGCTGTTCAGTGCGGGCAAAAAAATCAAACCGATGGATATCGCTGTTTTTACGCGGCAAATGTCAACGATGATGAAAGCCGGTGTGCCCTTGTTGCAATCTTTCGACATTATTATGGAAGGGATTGAAAACCCGAACATGCGTAAGCTAGTGGATAATGTTAAGCAGGATGTGGCCAGCGGTAATAGCTTTGCGGTGTCTCTGCGTAAACATCCACAGTATTTTGATGACTTGTTTTGTAACTTGGTTGAGTCTGGCGAGCAGTCAGGGGCTTTGGAAACTCTGCTAGATCGTGTGGCAACCTATAAAGAAAAAACTGAAGCGCTGAAAGCTAAAATTAAAAAGGCTATGAACTATCCGATTGCGGTGATTGTCGTTGCGGTGATTGTTTCGGCTATTTTGTTGATTAAGGTGGTGCCGCAGTTCCAGGAGGTGTTTGCTGGTTTTGGTGCTGAATTACCGGCTTTCACGATGTTTGTAATTGGTATTTCGGAGTTTTTACAAAGCGATGGCTGGATGGTACTGGTTGGTTTGATTGCCGTCTTTTTTGCTTTTAAGTATGCCCATGACAAGTCAGAAAAGTTTCGCGACAGTATTGATCGGGCGCTATTAAAAGCTCCCGTAGTTGGCAATATTATTTATAACTCTTCGGTGGCGCGTTTCGGCCGTACTTTGGCGACAACTTTTTCTGCTGGGGTGCCCCTTGTTGATGCGTTGGACTCTGTAGCTGGAGCAACGGGTAACGTGGTTTTTAAAAATGCCGTAATGCAGATTAAAAATGATGTATCCAGTGGTATGCAGTTGAACTTTTCAATGCGGAATACTGGGGTGTTTCCATCTATGGCGCTGCAGATGACGGCCATTGGTGAGGAGTCTGGTGCGCTGGATGAGATGTTGGATAAAGTTGCCACGCACTATGAGCAAGAAGTAGACAATGCTGTGGATGGTTTAACAGCATTGATGGAGCCGATTATTATGTCTGTTTTAGGTGTGTTAATTGGTGGGCTTATTATTGCTATGTATTTGCCAATCTTCCAGCTGGGTGCGGTTATTTAAGTCTAGGTTGGATCCTTTATAGCCCCGTGAAGTTATATAGCGGTGTTTGCGGTTCAAGTTGTGATTGTACAAATGCGGGCCAGCGGCCCGCGCTCCCGGTCGAGTGCCTATGTTTCAGCTTTATTGTGGGGTCTAAGCCTGTGCGGGTGCTGGGGCTGAATACTTCACCAGTAGGCTGTGGCCGGTATAAGTAAGTAGGGTTTTAGGTGTTTTGGTTTAATTTTAATCGGTATATGTATGAGTATTCTTGAGTTTTGGGGCGCGAATGCGGCGGTGTTTGTTGCCTGTGTGGTGGTGCTAGGTTTGTTGGTTGGTAGTTTTTTGAATGTGGTGGTGTATCGCTTACCCAAGATGCTCATGCGGGACTGGCGTGCTCAGGCGCGTGAAGTGCTGGAAATGCCCACGAAAGATGTCGAGGAAGCATTTAACTTGGTGCTGCCCAATTCCAGCTGCCCCAATTGTGGTCATGAAATAAAACCTTGGGAAAATATTCCGCTGCTGAGTTGGTTGTTTTTGCGCGGTAAGTGCTCAGGTTGTAAGCAAGCCATTAGCGTGCGTTATCCGCTGGTGGAGCTTGCCTGTGGTGTGTTGTCCGGTGTGATTGCTTGGCAGTTTGGCGTGAGTTGGGAAGCTTTGGCGATGCTGGTGCTGACTTGGGGCTTGCTGGCCATGAGTTTGATTGACGCTGATCAGCAGATATTGCCCGACGCTTTGGTGTTGCCGCTGCTGTGGTTGGGGTTGATTTTAAATAGCTTTGGTTTGTTTACCAGTTTGCCGGATGCTCTGTGGGGCGCGGTGATTGGCTATATGAGTTTGTGGTCGATTTTTTGGCTGTTTAAGCTGGTGACCGGTAAAGAAGGCATGGGTTATGGCGACTTTAAGTTGCTGGCGCTGCTGGGGGCCTGGGGTGGCTGGCAAGTGTTGCCTTTGACAATCTTGTTGTCGTCTGTGGTAGGGGCGGTGCTGGGGGTAATTATTTTGCGTTTGCAGCGCAACAGCTACAGCAATCCCATTCCTTTTGGCCCTTATTTAGCTGTAGCTGGTTGGATTGCGCTGATTTGGGGCGATGCAATTACCAGCAGTTATTTGCAGTTTGCCGGGTTTTGATGCGCATAGTTTGAAGAGTGAATTGCTTGGCTAGGCTGGCAATGGCTGGCTGCTACTTTGCAAACACAGCTTCAATGGTTTCAGCAAAGAGTACGCGCTCGGTCCAGAGGTTCAGTTCGGCGTCATTGGCTTGGAATAAGCGCTGCTCATATTCACGGGCCTGCTCGTTAAACTTGAGTTGTAGTAGCTTATAAAGAGTACTCGCACGGCCTTGGCCAATACCTTGCTCGATTCCCTGACGCTCAATAATCGAAATATATGTCATTTTATTATCCTCTTCGAGGTGTTCAAGTTGCTCATTGTAGTACGGGGCTAGGTCTTCGGGTAGTGCTACGATCCATTCTAAAAAGACTACCAATTGCATTACCAGTTCGCGGGGTAATTTCTTTTGTGCGGCGAGTCGGTAATAGCCAATTAAGTTGTCGACACGGTTTTTACCGTCTTTGATCAGCTTGGCCGTCAGTTGCGCGGCGATCAGCAAGCCGAATGGGTTGTCGTGCTGCAGTAGTTCCTCGGTTTTATCTTGCCAGTCCAGCAGCTTCACCGTTGCAAATTCAAAGCGAATGCTGCAGCCGGCAATGGTGTCACTGTAGTGCTTGGGTCTAAAGCTGGGCTGAGTGTCAGTTAGCACCGCCAAGCTGATCACTGGTTTCTGATAACGGTCACGGATGCGGTAGTAGTAAATAAACATGCGCTCGGCAAAGTCGGTTTCGGGTGCGCCTTGCACTTCGATGTGGATTAAAATCCATTGTTCGCTGCCATTTAAGAAGCGTACCTTGACCAGTTTGTCGGCATAACGCCGTGAGTTTTTAGCTTTACGGGTGATTTTTTGCAGTTCTTTATCGAGAAATTCAACCGGCTGCTGCCAGTCAATTAACTTCGCGATTTGCGGGTAAAGAAAGTCCATAAAGGGCTGGAAAAAGACTTCCAGCGCGCCTTTCCATGGGCTGTCGTGGTCCTCGGGTGCAGATTGGCCGTGCTTAGATCGCCGCATAGTAACCTCCGTGTTACTGGGTTTTATTGTTTTATGCAGTATAGACGGGGTTTTTAAATTTGGGTGGTTGAGTGGGGGCTAAGTGCGGGCCAGCGGTCCGCGCTCCCAGTGTGGGTGGGGGTGGCTTGAGAAGTGCTGCTTAAATAAGCTGTAGTAACTGTGCTGGCTGCACTAGCTGTGTATGTGTATGTGATAAGGCGGGCGTGGATACCCGCCGTATACGCGTTAATCTATATCGTAATCATACTCTGCCATTTGCTTTTGCAAGCGGCGTTCTTCCAGCAGGTTGTCAATGATACGACGCTTGCTTAGATTGGTTTTTGCTGCCTGAGCAGGCGACTCTTCCTCAATCTCTTCAACGTCATCGGCGATGAAATCATCATCATCTAGTTCTAGGTCTTCTTTACTCATAATGTGAGCCTCGCATACGGGAGTTTCCGTTGGCGCACCTTATAAGCATAAAAAGGCTGCGAGTAAAGCTTTGTTTTTTTATCAGTGATTTATTTTTAATATAAAATATTAATCGTCAGAAGTTTTCTCTTTAAACTCGCATAAATCTTCAATCCGGCAGCTGCCACAACGGGGCTTGCGGGCTTGGCAAACGTAGCGTCCGTGCAGGATAAGCCAGTGGTGGGCATCCAGTAAAAACTCTTTCGGAACAAAGCGCAGGAGTTTCTTTTCAACTTCTAATACGTTTTTTCCTGGGGCGATTTTTGTGCGGTTGCTCACGCGGAAAATATGCGTATCCACCGCCATGGCCACTTGACCAAAGGCTGTATTGAGAACCACGTTGGCTGTTTTGCGGCCAACGCCCGGCAGCGCTTCTAATTCAGCGCGGGTGTTGGGGACTTGGCTGTTATGCCGCTCAATTAACAGGCGGCACGTTTCCAAAACGTTTTTTGTTTTGGTGGGGTAGAGGCCGATAGTTTTGGTGTACTCACAAAGACCGTCATAGCCCAGTGCGTACATGGCTTCTGGCGTGTTGGCCACGGGAAAGAGTTTATCAGTGGCTTTGTTGACGCCCACGTCGGTGGCTTGCGCGGATAAAATCACTGCGATTAACAGCTCAAAGGGCGAGCTGTAATTGAGTTCAGTTTCGGGTTTGGGGTTGTCTTCTTGGAAACGACGAAAAATCTCATAACGTTTAGCGGCATTCATGGTGCAGACCCAATTAAATAAAGGTTAGTTGCTTGGCACCAATAATACAGGTTTTGCTCTGTGCTTGTTTTTCTTGCCTTGGCTGAGCCGTGCAGGCCGCTTGCTGCTGTCGCAAGTCTGGTTGCTGCTATTGATTTATCGTCAAGCGCCTGTGTTTGTTGATACCATTGCGCCATTGATGGATGAGTTATTTTCAGGCGTTTAAGTTTATGACGAAAAAAGATTCCCAAGCCCACAGCGGTGTGCAAATGCTGGAAGTGTCGGCGGGGTTAGAAGGGCAGCGCATTGATAATTTTTTATTAGCGCGGCTCAAAGGTGTGCCCAAGACGATGATTTACCGTATTTTGCGCAAAGGCGAGGTGCGGGTTAATAAAGGGCGGATTAAGCCTGATTATCGGATTAAAGAAGGCGATATGGTGCGAGTGCCGCCAATGCGCATGACGCAAGCCGATGAGCCGGCGCCATTAGCGAAGGGGTTATTGGAGCGCCTTGAAGCCGGCATTGTCTATGAAGACAAAGCGCTGATCGTGCTCAATAAGCCAGCGGGTATTGCTGTGCATGGTGGCAGTGGTTTGCACTATGGAGTCATTGAGGCTTTTAGGCAAATGCGTCCGCAGTGCAAAGAAATTGAACTGGTCCACCGTTTAGACCGCGATACTTCTGGGCTGCTTATGCTGGCTAAAAAACGCAGCATGTTGCGTCATTTGCATGAAGCTTTGCGTGGCGACAGTGTGGATAAGCGCTATATGGCTTTGGTGCGTGGCCGTTGGCCGGCAACCCGTAAACAAGTGGATGCGCCTTTAGCGCGCAGTAATGTGCGCTCCGGCGAGCGTATGGTGGAAGTTAATCCAGAAGGCAAGGAAGCGCTGACGTTATTTAAGGTGCTGCGCCGCTTTGGTGATTACGCCACCATGGTTGAAGCCAGTCCCATTACTGGGCGTACTCACCAGATTCGTGTGCATGCCTTGTACGCAGGGCATGCCATTGCCGGAGATACTAAGTACGGTGATGAAAGTTTTAGTAAGGAAATCCGTGAGCTGGGCGGTAAGCGTTTGTTTTTGCATGCCAGTGATTTAAAAGTCACTTTACCAGATGGCGAGGTGTTGGCTGTACATGCGGAGCCGGATCAACAGTGGCAGGGCGTTATCGAGCAGTTAGTGGCTGAAGCTACTGAGTAACAGTCATTGCCTTTGCTGCTTTGCTCTAGATTATTGCGGTAGGGCAGCTTTTATGATCAGTGCGCTAAACAGGGCTGCAAGACTAGCAACTGCAGATACAAAAAAGGAGCCGCTTGGGCTCCTTAATCTATGGCAAGCAATTAACGCTTGAGGCCGTAACCTTCGGCTAACATGCTTGGGTCGCCATCGGTTTTTTGAGCGTAGTCGCGCGGTGGCTCGGCTGGTGCATCAAATTGGCTGTCTTGTGGGGCACGGATGCGCTCACGCTTTTTTGGCTCAGCGACTAAACCAGCCAATAAGCGCTCCCGCGTCACTTCATCTAAAGCTAAGCGCTCAGCGCCTACAGATAAGTGCTCTTGCACATCTTGATAGTTTTGCGTGAGCTTGGTGACTAATGCGGCAGTGGTGTTGAAGTGTGTAACAACTTCACTTTGGTAGCTGTCAAAGCGTTCTTGTAGCTCATCCAACTGGTGCTGAGTTTTTCCGGGTGCCGCACGTTGCAATACGCGTGCTAAAATAACACCGATAATAATTCCACCCACTAACATGAGTGCTGGGATTAACCAAACTGGGAGTGACTGTTCCACAAGACTTCCTCTTTAAACGGCTTTGCTTTACGTTAACCACTTATGCCTGTTCTGTACAGCAAAGAACAGGCTCCTATGGGCAATAGTATCTGCTTTATTGACAATACTTGCCACTAGACGAATTTACCCTAATGAGGGTCACGGAGTCCTTTTTGTTAGCGCGTGAAAATTCAATCATGATTGATGGTCCAGCAGGTGCTTTGCAGGCCCTGCATTTACCTGTGGCGGATGCCCGTGGCATTGCCTTGATCTGCCATCCAAACCCTAGCCAAGGCGGCACCATGCTCAATAAGGTGGTGTCGACCCTGCAGCGCACCGCCCGTGATAGCGGTTTGGCTACTTTGCGTTTTAACTTTCGTGGCACCGGTAAAAGTGCAGGTGAGCACGATATGTACAGCGGTGAAGTGGATGATGCCGAAGCGGCGCTGACTTGGCTGCAAGAACAGCACCCTCATTTGCCCATTTATTTGTTGGGCTTTTCCTTTGGTGGTTTTGTTGCTGGCAGCTTATCAGGACGCTTGCAGCAAGCTGGGGTGGCTGTTGAACAGGTCTATTTGGTAGCCCCAGCGGTGATGCGCTTTGATGCCGAGCATCAGCTGGCGAGTGAGTGCCAGTTGACGGTGATTCAGCCAGAAGAAGATGAAATCATTGATCCAGAGTTGGTGTATCAATGGTCTGCAGCGCTAACTCAGCCCCATGAGCTGTTAAAAGTGGCAGAATGTGGGCACTTTTTCCACGGTCGACTGGTTGAGCTGAAAGAACTGGTTGCCGAACGTCTTTAATTTTTTAGTAATGATTGAGTGATTATGACCACGCGAATTTTAACTGGAATTACCACCACGGGCACACCGCACTTGGGCAACTATGCTGGGGCGATTCGTCCAGCGATTCTTGCCAGTCAAGTGGATAACGTTGAGTCGTTTTATTTTTTAGCTGACTACCATGCCTTGATTAAGTGTGACGACCCGGCACGTATTGCCCGTTCACGTTTAGAAATTGCCGCCACTTGGTTGGCCGGTGGTTTGGATACTGAACGCGCAACGTTCTACCGCCAATCAGATATTCCGGAAATTACTGAGCTGACTTGGCTGCTCACCTGTGTGGCCGGTAAAGGTTTGTTAAACCGTGCCCATGCTTACAAGGCTGCAGTGGATCAGAATGAGGCGGCAGGGCTTGATCCCGATGCGGGCGTGACTATGGGCTTGTTCAGCTATCCAGTGTTGATGGCTGCAGATATTTTGATTTTTAATGCCAATAAAGTGCCTGTGGGGCGTGATCAGGTGCAGCACGTGGAAATGGCGCGGGACATTGGCCAGCGCTTTAACCACTTGTTTGGTAAGGGCCGTGATTTTTTTGCCATGCCAGAAGCGGTGATTGAAGAAGATGTTGCCACTTTGCCGGGCTTAGATGGCCGCAAAATGTCGAAAAGCTACGACAACACTATTCCGTTGTTTTCTTCGAGCAAAGAGTTGAAGAGCGCCATTTCGCGGATTGTCACCGACTCGAAACTGCCCGGTGAGGCGAAAGATCCGGATAACTCGCACTTGTTTACTTTGTATCAGGCGTTTTCTACCCATGCCGAGCAATTAAGCATGCGTGAAGATCTGCAAGCAGGTCTGGCCTGGGGTGAGGCTAAGGAGCGTTTGTTTAGCCTATTAGATGAGCAGTTGGCTGAGCCCCGCGAGCGCTACCATGATTTGCTGGCTAAGCCGGATGACTTGGAAGATATTTTGCAAGCCGGTGCGATAAAGGCACGTAAAGTTGCAACGCCATTCTTGCAAGAGCTGCGTGAGGCGGTGGGTTTGCGCAGTTTTGCCGTACAGGGTGCTGATTTAGCCGGAGGCAAGAAAAAGGCCAAAAAAGCCAAGCGTGTGGTGAGCTTTAGAGACGCTGAGGGTTTCCGCTTCCGCGTACTCAATAGCAAAGGTGAGGACTTGTTATTGTCGAAAGCTTTTGCTGATGGCCGTGAAGCTGGATTGGCTGCAAAGCATGTGCAAAGTGCGCAGGATGGACTGGATATTCGCCAAGACAATCAGCAGTTGACTGTATGGCTGGATGAGCAGTGCATTGCTCAGAGTCCAGAATACGCCAGTGTTGAAGCTTGTCAGGCGGCTTTAGTGGAGTTGCGCACGGCTTTGGCCAGCGAGTAATGCGTTATCGCTTGTGCCAAGCGGGCGTAATTGCTGTTGGCGTCGGGTAGTAATGCCCGACTTCACAGCTCTGGCGTATTGGCTGTGGCCCTTAGGCGCATAAAAAAACGGAGCTTAGGCTCCGTTTTTACTGTGTAGCGTGGTGATCACGAACCCATCTGTTTCTCTTTGATTTCCGCTAAGGTTTTGCAATCAATGCATAGCGTGGCAGTTGGGCGCGCTTCAAGTCGACGAATACCAATTTCAACACCGCAGGCATCACACCAGCCGTAGTCGTCTTCTTTAATCAGATTAATAGTCTCATCAATTTTCTTGATCAGCTTACGTTCACGGTCGCGCGTACGCAGCTCTAGACTAAACTCTTCTTCTTGACTGGCCCGATCAGCAGGGTCAGGGAAGTTAGCCGCTTCGTCCTTCATATGAGTCATAGTGCGATCAACTTCTTCCATCAACTCTTGTTTCCAGATATTGAGGATATTAGTGAAGTGAGCGCGCATTTTGTCGCTCATATACTCTTCACCCTTAGCTTCCTTATAAGGTACAAAAGTACGGATCAATTGGCTGCTTTGGTTTTCTGTTTTCTTGGGCATAGTTCCGCCTCTCAAACGCTCAAAATCATTACGTAATAGTTATTTAACGGCTGCCCGAATAAATACCTCTACGCTCACAAGCGGGCGAACTTAGCAGATAAAATAAGATTGCGCCAGTTTTGTTTGTGAAAGCTGATCAGTCTGCTAAGCAGTATGCATGTCCAGTAGCTGTAAGTATTAGTCAAGCAAGGTGCCGTGCAAAGTAAAGTGCTTGGCTTCCTCGATGCGTACATCCACAAATTGACCAATTAAAGCTGGGTTATTGCTGCGAAAATAGACGATGCGGTTATTTTCATTGCGGCCCTGTAATAGTCCTGGGTCTTTTTTCGCGTAATCGTTAACCAGTACGCGCTGCACAGTGCCGGCCATACGTCGGGTGTGCTCAAAGCCTTGTTGCTGTAAGCGGTGCTGCAATAAACCTAAGCGGTGTTTTTTAACCTCATCTGGGGTGTCATCCGCCAGCTCAGCTGCTGGCGTGCCAGGGCGTGGGCTGTAGAGGAATGAGTAGGAGAAATCAAAGCCAACATCGGCAACCAATTGCATGGTTTGCTCAAAGTCTTTTTCTGTTTCACCGGGGAAGCCAACAATAAAGTCAGAGCTGATTAAAATATCTGGCACTGCTGCTTTGAGTTTGCGAATCCGCGACTTGTACTCCAACGCGGTATGGTTGCGCTTCATTGCCGCTAAAATGCGGTCAGAACCCGATTGCACAGGCAGGTGCAGGTACTTGGCCAGCTTAGGGATATTGGCGTGGGCATCGATCAGTGAATCAGAGAACTCCAGCGGGTGTGAAGTCATATAGCGGATGCGGTCAATGCCATCAATTTCTGCCACCAGACGAACTAGCTCGGCAAAATCCACCACCTCATCGTTCGCTAAGGTGTCACGGTAGCCATTGACGTTTTGTCCCAGCAGGGTGACTTCACGCACGCCGTGTTCTGCTAAGTGTTTGATTTCTTTGAGCACATCTAGCAGCGGTCGGCTGACTTCTTCGCCGCGGGTGTAGGGAACCACGCAGAAGCTGCAATATTTGCTGCAGCCTTCCATCACCGAAACGTAGGCAGTAGGCCCTTCAATGCGCGGCTCGGGCAGGTGGTCGAATTTTTCGATTTCGGGGAAGGTCACGTCAACTTGCGCTTTGCCAGTGCTGCGCGCGGCGTCAATCATTTCGGGTAGGCGGTGCAAAGTTTGTGGGCCAAATACCACATCAACATAGGGTGCGCGTTCGCGAATTGCCGCGCCTTCTTGGCTGGCTACGCAACCACCGACGGTGATGATCAGCTCTGGATTGGCCAGTTTCAGTTCACGCCAACGGCCCAGTTGTGAATAGACCTTATCTTGCGCGCGCTCACGGATGGAGCAGGTGTTAAGTACAATGACATCTGCATCCGCAGCATTTTTGGTGGTTTCTATGGCTTGGTTTTCGCCCAGTAAATCCACCATACGCGAGCTGTCGTACTCGTTCATTTGGCAGCCGTGGGTTTCGATATATAATTTTTTAGCCATGAGAAAAGGTGCCTACAGGTAACAACATTAGCCGCATATTATGGAAGACCTCGCAGGAGGGCGCAAACCTATTTGCGTATTTCGTTGGGAATGCTGTATTTGTCTGAGTCAATTGCTAGGTTTTATCCGCTGACTCAGCATGCGGTGAGTGTTGGCTAGAGTAGCGGCGGCCACGGATAGCTCCGCAGTGGCCGCGTATTTTACTTGCTTGGCAATAGGGTTAAACGCTGTTTGCCATACACTTTTTCGATGTCGGTATGTGTGTTGGGGAGCGGATAGAGCTTGCCTGTCACTGCCTTAGGCAGTTGCTGGTAGGGGCTGTAAGGGTTATCGGACTGGCCACTGAAACTTGCCGCAGACACTGGCACTGCTTGCGAAAAATCGACCAGCAGCGATTGGCTGTAACTGGGCTGCGGTGTGGCTGCTTGGCTGCTGGCTTGGCTACTGTGCAAGAAGCTATTGAGCAAAAACTGGGCCTTGCTGCCGCAGGCATGTTGCCAGAAGGGGCTATCGTCTCGGCCCAGCAAGTGATCCAGCCAAGCGGGGTAACTGTGCTGGCTATGTAAACTGAACGCCTGCTGCACGCTGGTCGGTAAGGACTGCAACTCAGTGCTAAATAACTGCGCTTGCGCCTGCGCTAAAAAGCTCTGCAGTTGCGCGGCCTGCTGCGCCGATAAAGGTTGATCTGCCGGTAGGGCTAAAAAGCCTTGCAGCGCCTGCTGGGCTTGACTGCGTTGTGCGCTGGGCAGTTTTTGCAGGGCCTGTTGCAGAGCTGTGGGCATGCCGCCGCTGCTGAGCATTTGCTGCAGTTGCGTGATTAACCAAGGGCGCTGCCGGCTTGTGTCGTTGGGTAGGGCGAGGCTTGCGGGGCTTGGTTTTTTCGTCAGCTGTATGGCCAGGTTTTCTGCTCGCTCTGGATTGGCCCAACTGCTGGATAATTGCAGGCCGTAGCCAGGTTGGGTTAAGCGTTGATTAGCTGCGCTGAGCCAGCCTTGGGCAGGGTCTTGATCATAAGGGTAAAGCATTGGGTCGGCGTAACCTTCCCAAGCGACAGTGGCGTCCCAACCCAGCGCGGGGAAGAGGCCGCGGCTATTGCGGCGATTGGGGTAGCTGCCAGTGACTTGCCACGCAATGTGCTTGGCATCGGCGAGCAATACATTGGCCGGTAAAGCCCGTAATTCTTGGACTAACTCGCTGGCTTTTTCAACTGAAGCACTGCTGAGTAACTGCCATAGTACATTTAAACTGCGGTCAGCGTCTCGCTGGGTACGCTGCAATGCCAGCCCGTAACCGCTGCTGCTATTAGGCGCTAAAGTGGTTAATAAAGGGCCGTGGGCGGTGCTGTAAATCGCCTCACGGACTGGGCGTTGACCACGAATAAAGAAGGTTTCCATGCGCTGCTGGGCAGGCTGCCATTGATCATTAGCAAGGTATTCTAAACGGCCTTGTTGCTGGCGCAGTTGCTCAATAAACACATCTTGGCTGTCGGCCATTACCGCACTAATGCTGTAGGCCAGCTGACCATTAAAACCCGCGATCAAGACCGGCACCCCAGCAATGCTTAAGCCTGCGGCCTGCAGTTGCGGTGAATGTAAGTTAACCCAGCTGTACGGTGCAGGTTTGTGTTGTGGCTGCGCTTGCAGGCTGTGCAAGGTTAAGCTGCTGGCACCTGTAAGGTTCTGTTGTGGGCTGCTGACCCAACTGGTGGCTAAAGGCGCTTGTAAAGTGTTAAGTGCTGAGAACTGATTGAGGGTGTCGAGCAGTTGTAGGGTGCTGTTGCTTAGCGCACTGTTGCGCAGGACTTGTGCGGGGATTTTTTGCGCGTCAGCCACGGCTAAAGCTTCGTCAGGGTAAACCGGTAATAACCACGGCAGTTGCTCTGTATCTAAATGCTGAGCAAGGGCTAAGGCCAGTATCTCTTCAGCTAGATTGCCGCTTTGGCTAAAGCTAAACAGGCTCAAAAGCAGCGCACTGTCTTCAGCTTGCCAGTACTCGGGTTTAAAGTTGGTCTGCGCCAATTCTGGCGGCAAAGTGTTGCGCATTTGATATAAATAGGCGTTCACGCCACGGGCATAAATTGCCAAATAGCTCTGTAGGTTTTTTGGCGTATTTTTATAGAGGTTTTGCCCGTCAGCGCTGAGATTAATAGCACGCATTAAACGGTCTAAATCGAGCATCTCGGCGCCGTACAACTCAGCCAGACGGCCTTGAGCTAATAGCCGCAGTTGTACCATTTGCGTTAGGCGGTCACTGGCTTGGCTGTAACCTAAAGTAAACAACAGATCATGGAGGTTGCCGGACTCAATCAACGGCATGCCAGCTGCATTTTTTGCAATATGACCGGATTGGGCGATGCCTTGCAGTCGCACCACACCAGTGTCGGGCACCACGCTTTGCGCCGCGCGCGGCTCGAATAACTGACAGCCAGATAAGGTCGCCGCCAATACGCTGAGCAATAGCGCTGCAGCATTGGGCGGGCGCAGAGAAAAAGGTGACAAACCAAACAATTGGCGCATAGTGATAATCCGCATAGAAAAGTTTAACTCAGGAGTCGGGGCAGGCGCTCGGACCTGCAGCTGCCTATTGTAGGCTGTTAACTGTTATTCTTGACACTCATTTGTGGGGCCGGTTCGTTTGCAGTTTGCGCAAAGCATAAGCTGTTACTGGCGGTCGGCACTGAGCCGGCTGCACTGCGTTGTGTCAGCCGGATGAAATTTATGTTCGCAGGGGCAGGTTTTAAAATGACTGGCAAAGTCAGAGCCGCCTGTGGCGTTGTTAGTTAAGGGTATAGCGCGTGTTGCAAACAGAAAAACACTATGTGCAGTGGCACGATCAGGATACCCCGCAGCAGACGCGTTGGTTATCCGAAAGTAAGCAGCCGCCACCGGCGAAAATCGTCCTAGTGGATGATCAAACCACTGCCGATCATGCGTACCGTTTAGCCTGTGAGGGCAACTCGTTAGTTTGGCGTGGGGACTTTCATAATGCGCGGCAGTTGTTGCAGGCGATGACCCGTCGCATTGAGCGCACAGCGCAACGCCGCGCGAGCAAGGCCGCGAAGTTAAACAAATCCGCTGCAGAAGCCAAGCAGGTGCCCAACTTATTCCATCAGCAGCGCCACAGTCAGGCGCAGCGCGTGAGTATTTTAAGCCGTTTATTGCTGCAGTTGGATGCCGGCTATGTCAGTCGCTTGCGCCGTGCTCCTGAGTTGAGCGCTGCGTGCACAGCAGCTTTTGGTGAACTGGACGAGCCCTGCTTGATCTCGTTGCGTGATGTGCAGGGCGCTTTAGGTGCTGCGCAGTGGCGTGCAAAAGGTGTTGCCATTGCTGATTTGGACCTGTCGATTTACCCACATTACGGCGTCTTTGCGCCCACTCGCTATGAGTATGTGCAGTTGCTGCTCCAGGCACCATTGCCGCCTGTGCATGATGTTGCCTTTGATATTGGTACGGGCACTGGTTTGCTGGCGGTTATCTTGGCGCAGCGCGGTGTGCCGCAGATCATTGCTACGGATTTAAACCCGCGGGCTTTAACCTGTGCGCAAGATAACTTACAGCGCTTAGGGCTGACGACGGTGCAATTGCAGTCCGCCGATTTGTTCCCTCTGGCCTCGCCGCCAGCCAATCTAATTGTCTGTAACCCGCCTTGGTTGCCAGCCAAACCCAGCTCACCGCTGGAATACGCTGTGTATGACGCCAATAGCGCCATGTTGCGCGGTTTTTTACAGGGCGTGAGCCAGCATTTAGCGCCACAAGGTGAAGTCTGGTTGATTCTTTCTGATTTGGCCGAGCACTTGCAGTTGCGCAGCCGTGAACAGTTGCTGGGCTGGATTGCCGATGCTGGTTTGCTGGTTAAATACCGTCTGGATACGCCAGCTAAACACGGGCGCAGTCAAGATGAAACAGATCCGCTGTTTGCCGCCCGCAGTGCAGAGGTCACTTCGTTATGGTGTTTGCAGGTTACTGAGTAAGTTTTTGCTTCTGGCTTTTTTATTTTAGATTAGCCATTGTCGTGTTTCGCCGAGCTGTGTTTTTATGGGTTGGACGGCGCTGGATTACTCTTTTTCAATAAGGATGAGCATGACAAATACGAGCCAAACTGTTGCGCAACTCATTGTGCGCTGCCTAGAGCAAGAAGGTGTTGAATACGTTTTCGGTATTCCCGGTGAAGAGAATATTCGTCTGCTGCAGGCCATTGAGCAGTCAGAGAAAATCCGCTTTATATTGGTGCGCCATGAGCAAGGCGCGGCTTTTATGGCTGATATTTATGGCCGTCTTACCGGCAAGGCGGGTGTCTGTATTGCCACTCTTGGCCCAGGCGCGATTAACTTATTGCTCGGCGTGGCTGATGCACAAACAGACTCATCACCTTTAGTGGCCATCAGTGCCCAGGTGGGGCTCAATCGCATTTATAAAGAATCCCATCAGATTGTCGATTTAGCAGCGATGTTTAAGCCGGTGACGAAATGGGCAGATACCATTTTAAGTAAAGAAGCCGTGCCGGAAATGTTGCGCAAAGCATTTTCTTTAGCGCAAGCTGAGCGTCCTGGAGCAACCTATTTAGCTGTGCCACAAGATTTGGAAGAGCTTGCGGTGCCGGATACTTTAATCCCTATTCAGCCACCTGCTATAAGTCAAATAGCACCTGTACAGGCTAGCATTGCCGCAGCAGCTGCTTTACTGCGCGGTGCTAAATCACCAGTGATTCTGGCCGGACATGGTGTGGCCCGTGGTGGCCATGCGGAAGCACTGGCAGCTTTTGTCGAGCAGTATCAAATCCCCGTTGCTACCACTTTTATGGGTAAAGGTGTGCTCAGCGATCGCAGTCCACATGCCTTGGGTGTGATTGGCTTTATGCGCCATGATTACGAGAACTTTAGCTTTGACGCAGCTGATGTGGTGCTGTGTTTGGGCTATGAACTGCAAGAATTTGATCCAGCGCGGATTAATCCAAATAAAGATAAAAAACTCATTCATATCAATACTTTAATGCCCGATACCGATGCGGCGTATATAGCAGAGGTAGCCATCCAAGCGGATATTCAATTGAGCTTAGCGGCGTTAACTGAGCATTTAGGTGATGCGCCTTTGCTGGACTCTGCGCTGGCAGCAAACATCCGCACTTTACGTGAGCAGGAGTTGGCGCAGGGCGCAACTGATCCGAGCTTTCCGTTAAAACCGCAGCGCATCGTCGCAGATATACGCGCAGTGCTTGGCGATACCGATGTCGTGCTGGCCGATACTGGTGCTATTAAAATGTGGATGTCGCGTTTGTATCCAGCTTATGCGCCTTTGACCTGCGTGGTTTCTAACGGCTTATCCACTATGGCTTTCTCTTTGCCGGGCGCGATCGGTGCGCATTTGGCTGATCCCAGTAAAAAAGTGCTGGCAGCCATGGGCGACGGCAGTTTCTTGATGAACTCACAGGAAATCGAAACTGCTGTACGCGAGAAAATTCCGCTGGTTGTTTTGGTTTGGGTGGATCAGAGCTACGGGTTGATTAAATGGAAGATGGATTTAGAGCTGGGTGCGCATAATCATAATAGTGTGGATTTCACTAACCCAGACTTTGTGCAATATGCACAAAGCTTTGGTGCCAATGGGTATCAAATCAACAGTGCTGACGAGTTGCAGCCCACCTTAAACAAAGCATTGGCCAGCTCAGGGGTAAGCATCATCGCGTGCCCAGTGGACTACGCAGAAAACATCAAACTGACCGACCGTCTCGGTGAGCTAACGATGCAGTTGTAGTGGGTGAGCGGCTGTGTCTAGTGGTTGTTATTTCTAGTCGCCGTTCAGCTGGCTAGGCGGGCTTACTCATGTTAAACCACTTAGCCGACAGCGCCATTCAAGCAGCCATTGACCTATGGCAAGGCCCTTTTTGCTTACTTAGTTAAACTCAATTGATAATGTTGTACATGCGATGTGCAACGGCGTTAAGAGAGGATTTGAGCATGCAAACAACCCGCTGGTTGATGATTGACGGCAATGAAGCCACCGCAACGATTGCCCACCGTTTAAGTGAAGTCTGTGCGATTTATCCGATTACCCCAGCCTCGGCGATGGGCGAGTGGGCGGATGAGTGGTCGGCGCAGGGGCGCACCAACCTTTGGGGCACTGTGCCGCATATCGTTGAAATGCAAAGTGAGGGTGGTGCGGCTGGTGCGGTGCATGGCGCTTTGCAGCTCGGCAGTTTAGCCACCACTTTTACTGCCTCGCAGGGCTTGCTGCTGATGATCCCCAATATGTACAAGATTGCCGGTGAGCTGACGCCCGTGGTGATTCATGTCGCAGCGCGCTCGTTAGCCTGTCAGGCCTTGTCGATTTTTGGTGATCACAGTGATGTGATGGCGGTGCGCCAAACCGGTTTTGCCATGCTCTGCGCCGGCTCGGTGCAAGAAGCGATGGACTTTGCTTTGATTGCCCACGCCGCCACTTTAGTTGGCCGTTTGCCTGTTTTGCATTTTTTTGATGGTTTCCGTACTTCCCATGAAGTGGCGAAAATCCAAGCCGTGGGTGATGAGGTGTTGCACGCGCTGATTTCCCAAGAGGCCTTACATGCCCATCGTGCCCGCGCCATGAGTCCAGATCATCCGGTGCTGCGTGGTACCGCGCAAAACCCTGATGTGTATTTTCAAGGCCGCGAGACGGTTAATAAGTTCTATCTAGCCTTTCCAGAGCTGGTGCAGCAACTGATGGATCAGTTTGCTGAGCTGACCGGTCGCCACTATAAATTATTTGAATACCATGGCGCTGCAGATGCGCAGCGGGTGATTATCCTGATGGGCTCTGGGGCAGAAACCGTGCATGAGACGGTGGATTACCTGCAAGCGCAAGGTGAAAAGGTTGGTGTGCTGCGGGTGCGTCTGTATCGGCCGCTGGATGCACAAGCGTTATTGGCCGCGTTACCCAGCAGCGTGCAACAGCTTGCCGTGCTTGATCGCACCAAAGAGCCGGGTTCAGACGGTGAGCCGTTGTATAAAGATGTGATTACTGCTTTGGCGCAAGCGCAGATGCAGGGCAATAGCCCTTTTGCCGAGCTGCCGACAGTCATTGGTGGGCGCTACGGTTTATCCTCTAAAGAGTTTACTCCGGGCATGGTCGCGGCGATTTTTACCGAGTTGCAAAAACCGCAACCGAAAAACGGTTTTACCATTGGTATCTATGATGATGTCACCTATACCAGTTTGGCTTGGGATGAACATTGGCATACCGATGCCCATCAAGGCTCAGTACAGGCGCTGTTTTACGGTTTAGGTTCCGACGGCACGGTGAGTGCCAATAAAAACTCGATTAAAATTATTGGCGAAACCACGGATTTATATGCGCAAGGCTATTTCGTCTATGACTCGAAAAAGTCCGGCGCGATGACTGTGTCGCATTTACGCTTTGGCCC